>Ga0193729_1000184_pt1 | contig 30860 bp, 31 predicted proteins | sample U1c2metaG_FD_143036 | JGI IMG/M metagenome (GOLD analysis project Ga0193729, IMG submission 143036) | Soil microbial communities from a riparian zone of the East river system, Colorado, United States - U1c2 | ecosystem: Environmental > Terrestrial > Soil > Riparian zone | place: USA: East River...
GCCCCAAACATCCTCGCCCAATATGAACGGCAGCGCTCGTACCCACCCCCAAGCGGACATATCCGCGATCGTGTAATTGCTGCCGAGTACGAATGGCGCTTTGCTGAGTTGCGTGTTGAGGATACCGTAGTGCCGTCGTGCCTCGTAGAGATATCGATCGACTGCGTAATCGAGGCCCTTCGGCGCGAAATGCTTGAAATGCACGGCCTGTCCTGAATAAGGGCCGATACCGGTGGCAATGAACATCATCCAGGAGAGCAGTTCGCCGCGCGCGGCCGGTGTCTTCTCCGGCAAGAATTTTTCGGTCTTCTCGGCCAAATACAAAAGAATTGCATTGCTGTCGAACACGCGCACGCCGCCATCCTCTATTGCCGGGGTCTTGTTGTTGGGATTGATGGCGGTGAACTCACGCGAGAATTGCTCGCCCTTGCGCGTGTCGACCGGCACGACTTCATAAGGTAAGCCGGCTTCTTCGAGAAAAAGAGCGACTTTGGCGGGATTGGGGGAGGGGTGATAATAGAATTTGAGCATGAGGGATGGTCCTTGAAGGTGCTAAACGTTGGTGGTTAACGCCCAGTTAAGGCGGTTTGCCCAAAGAGTATTTTTCGGCTGTCGTCTGTGACGACGGGCGGCGTCTTCAGGGCGGCTCCGCGCTCGTACGCGCGCACTGTGGCAGGACGCGCGGCGATCGCATCGAACCAGCGCTTCAAGGCAGGGAAGTGGCCGAGGTCCTGCGATTGCATCTCCCAAGGAACGATCCAGGGATATACCGCAATGTCGGCGACGGAATAATCCTTGCCGGCGAGGTAGGGCGCCGCGACGAGCCGCCGGTCGAGCACTCCATAGAGACGGTTGGTCTCCTTCACATAACGTTCGATCGCATAGGGAATCTTCTCCGGTGCATAATGATTAAAGTGATGATTTTGGCCCGCCATGGGGCCGAGGCCTCCCACTTGCCAAAATAGCCACTCCACTGCCGCCTTTCGCCCTCGTAAATCCTTCGGCAGAAGGACACCGGCTTTTTCCGCCAGATAGACGAGAATAGCTCCGGACTCGAAAACTCCGACCGCCTCACCCTCATCTGCGGGCGCCCGATCGATGATCGCAGGCATCCGATTATTCGGACTGAAGGCGAGAAATTCGGCCTTGAACTGTTCGCCCTTGGAGATGTCGACCGGGACGATTCGGTAGGGCAATCCACTTTCTTCCAGAAATAGGGTGATCTTGTGACCATTGGGCGTCGGCCAGTAGTACAAGTCGATCACGGAAGCACTCCTCAGTTCGCCAAATGCATGGGCGGATCAATCGCCGTCATGAGCATCGCACAACGAGAAGACCGGCGAGCTTGGCGAGATATTGCTCGCCGACAGCAATTGCTTGCAGCGCGTCCTGGCGCGAGCTGGGATCGCTCGGATCTACGAAAATTCTCGGGTGAATGGGAATAAGTGCCCGATCCGGACGGTCTCACTCTATACCTTCACACAAGGAACTCAGATGAGTTCATTGGTTCGTTAGCTGATCGGAGGGCCCCAACCTCTTTCTCCACACCTGCGGCGGGTCGAGCCGCTCGTTGCCGGTACCCCCTTTGGACATGCTCGAACGAGGATCAAATGCAGACGCAATTCGCCGGCAATCATAAATCTTCGTTTCTCGCCAAAGTGACAGCAGCGTCTCGGCCAATCCAGAAACTGTGGACGTCTCTCTTCGGCGGAATTGCGTGGCCTTACATCGAATTAGCGATTCGCCTCTGGATCGCCAGGCTCTACGGTTCCTTCGGCTTTATGCAGATGTTGCACTGGGAGAGCACGCTGGCAGTGGCGAGCCAAGAGAACCCGATCCCATTCTTCGCGCCGCACTCGGCGGCGTTTCTGAGCACGGTTATCTACATCGTGTGCGCAGCACTGCTGTCCATTGGCTTCATGACTCGATACGCCGCGTTGCCGCTCCTGCTGCTGTCGTTGATCACGCAACTTCGCTATACCCCATTCGATACGCAGCTCTTTTGGATTGCGCTGGCAGGTTGGTTTGCGATTTACGGTGCGGGTCCGATATCGGTCGATAGCTTGCTGCGCAGGGGGTTGAACGACAGCGCCGTCCCGCTCGTTCCACAAATTATCGACTTTTCCAAGCTCCTGAGGCGATACGGCACGCCGCTGTACATTTCTTTCTTCCGTGTGTGGCTGGGAATCGCTTTGCTCACGGCGGCTTTTTCACGCTCATCGGGCGCTGAGTTCAAGGACCTCGAGCAATGGTTGCCGTTGGACGTAGCCATGCGCGTTCCGCTAGCTGGCGCCTGGGTGGGCGGCGTCTTACTCCTCACGGGACTGGCGACGCGCTACATCGCCGCACTCCTGCTCTTTTGCCTGTTTGCCTATTCGATAGTCGACCCGCGGGCCACCGACTCGATCTATTTGCTCATGTTCCTGGCGATTCTCGGCGTGTACGGTGGAGGATTCGTCTCGCTCGACCGACTCCTCGTGCGTTTGCGCGATCGCTTTTTCCCTTTGACCGACAGGCATAGTCTTGACGGTCTTCAAGGATTACCGAGAGTCGTCATCGTCGGAGCAGGCTTCGGTGGCCTACGATGCGCGCAAGACCTGCGCGACGTCTCTGTGGCAGTGACACTCATTGACCGGACGAATTATCACCTGTTCCAGCCGTTGCTTTATCAAGTCGCCACGGCGGGTTTGTCACCGAGTGATATAGCCACGCCGGCGCGCCAGATGTTTCGAAACTCACCATCGATCCGGCTGCTTCTCGGCACCGTCACCGGAGTTGATACGCGGCGGCAAACTGTGTCGACGCAAAATGGCGATATTCCATACGATTATCTGGTGGTCGCTACAGGCGCAACCCACAGCTATTTCGGAAACAATGAATGGGCGCGCTTCGCACCGGGCATCAAGCGCATCGAAGATGCATTGGAAATTCGGCGCCGGATCTTGACGGCATTCGAACGCGCCGAAAGGGTGTCTCTTGAGCAAGATCGTAAGGGATTGTTGACTTTCCTGATCGTGGGCGGCGGCCCCACGGGCGTGGAGCTCGCTGGCGCGATCGCGGAATTGGCCCGTTTTGGATTCGAAAAGGATTTCCGTGCGTTCGATCCGGCGCAAGCCCGCGTGATTCTCGTCCAAGCCGGCCCGCGATTGCTGCCGAGCTTCCCAGAGGGGCTGGCGCAGGTCGCACAACGCTCGCTAGAGCAGCTGGGAGTGGAAATTCATCTCGGTAGCCGGGTTGATCATATCGATGAAACCGGGGTTGCCGTTGACGGAGCGCGCATCGAAGCGAGTACGGTCCTCTGGGCAGCCGGGGTGGCTGCATCGCCGGCGGCAGCGTGGTTGAACGCGCCCGCCGATAAGGCGGGACGCCTCATCGTGGGCGATGACTTGCGGGTACCGGGGCTCGCCAATGTATTCGCGATCGGCGATACCGCGGCGAGCAGGGCGTGGAAAGGAGAAATCGTGCCGGGGTTGGCTCCGGCGGCCAAACAAGGCGGAGCGTACGTGGCAAAGCAAATTCGGGCGATGGTCGAATCGCGTAGACCAGTGCCGGCATTTCGTTATCGTCACTTAGGCTCTCTTGCCACCATCGGCCGCAAGGCCGCCGTGGCGGATTTCGGATTCTTCAAGCTGTCGGGCGCACCCGCATGGTGGCTGTGGGGAATCGTACATGTCGCCTTCATGCTGGGCGTCAGAAATCGCCTCGTGACCTTGACCAACTGGTTATGGGCCTACCTTAAGTTTGGCGGCAGTATCCGCTTGATCACCGGTGGTACTTAGCTAATAGTGACGAGTGAGCGTTCACAACCAATAGGACTCCTCCACTTCAACCCGATTCGAGAAGACCGGCGAGCTTGGCGAGATATTGCTCGCCGACAACTATGGGCACTTGGGATCCTTATCATCGGGTGCGCGGGCTGTCGATGGCGGTATTGGGTTGGCTGAGGCTTTGTTCGCAGCCAGTAGGCCTTCAATCAACGGCGAGCAATCCAAGAGCGGTATCCCTTCTCGACGCAAGGTGCGCAGCAGCTCGATGCCGCGGGAATCCGCGAACGTCAACCCTTGCAGGTTGAGGCATACACGGTTGGACGCACTAGCCGTCGCAACAATCTTCCGTGTCTCACTGACCCACGCACCGATCAATTTCCCCTCGAGACCAATCGATGTAAGTGTCATCTGCACTGGTTGGGTTATGAGCAGCAATTCATGTACCTCGGCATATTTGTAAATTGAATGTCAGTGACTTAAGCAAGTACCGGGCCAACGATGGGGATGGCTGTGAGAGCGTTAGGAACGGCCCAGGTTGTCGATTCCGGCCGCCCGCGGCGACCGCGATCGGCGGCAATCCCACCACCTGTGGCGGACTCCACGGCCGGCGGTGGGTGAAGGTTATGTCGAGGAGGCTTACGTTCGCTTGATTCCGAGTCTCTTCATGCGGTGCCTCAGGGTGCCGGGCTTCAATCCCAGCCGGGCGGCCGCGCCGTCCCTTCCCTCGATAACCCAATGAACCTCCCGCAAGACACTGAGAATGTGTTCGCGCTGGATCGAATCGAGGCCGCCGCTCCCGGGACTCGGAGAGAGCGCTGCACTCGCAAGCGCGGCCCCCTCGGCTGGCGGAATGGAGTTGTTGACCTCGATGTCGAGAAAATCGCGATCGATACGGAGAATTGGCGTGCTACTCAAAATCAAGGCGCGTTCAATGACATTTTCCAACTCGCGAATATTGCCCGGCCACGAATATTGCGCCAGGCAACGTAGACTCTCGGCGTCGACCGCCTCGATACGCCTGGCAAGGCGAGAGGCATGTTTTTGAACAAAAAAGTGGGTCAACAGCGGAATATCGCCAAGGCGTTCCCGCAGTGGCGGCAACGCGATCGGGAATACGTTGAGCCGATAAAAGAGGTCGGCTCGAAACCCTCCCTCATGCATACTTTTTTGTAGATCCCGATTGGTGGCCGCCACGACACGCACGTCCGCTCTGATGGGATGCGAACTTCCGATGCGCTCGAACTCATGCTCTTGCAGCACTCGCAGCAATTTGACCTGAACGTCCATGGGCATCTCGCCGATCTCATCCAGAAAAATTGTGCCGGTATGGGCCAGTTCGAAGCGGCCAATGCGTCGCTGGATCGCCCCACTGAACGCACCGCGCTCGTGACCGAACAGCTCGCTCTCCACAAGACTGATCGGGAGGGCCGCACAATTGACCTTGATGAATGGCTTTTCCGCGCGTGCACTGTGCGAATGCAGGGCTCTTGCGATTAGCTCTTTACCGGTCCCGCTCTCGCCAGTGATTAACACGGACGCATCGGTCGGTGCCACGCGTGTGACTTTGGCCATGACTGAGGCAAGCCCCGCGGTCGCACCGATGATTTCCTCAAAATTATGATCGGACTTGATCTCCTCTTGCAAGTACACGTTCTGCGCTGTGAGCCTGGCCCGTTCCTGCTCGAGCAAAACCTGTTGGGTGATGTCGATAAACATCGATCGAGTGTATGATCCATTCGGCGCTGCCTTGGACCACCACTGCACCCAAATGCGCTCCCCGTTGTCCTCGCGACGCAACTCTAGGACCCGATGTTCGGTGCGACCGCCGATGCGGAGTCGTTCGAGGGCATGGCGCACGTTTTGTTTCGCTTCCGGGGTGTCAACCACCAGCGAGATGCCGCGAGTAAGACTCACCTCTTCCGCTGAGATGCCCAAAATTTCGCGCGCCGCGCGATTGGCCCGAATAAAACGCGTGTCCATATCTTCATGGACATAGGCCACGGGGGCTTCCTCGAATAGGTCACCCAGATCGTCATCGACAACCCTCCGGTCCGGGTCAGGCGACTGGGAGTTCGACATCGGCCATATCTCCTCTGCGCAAGTTATCCTTCCTCTTTAGCCTCACATGATCTATGACCCGGCGTGGCCACCACTTATTGCGGCCGTATGCTGACAATTGACTGTCTGCCTCCACATTTGGTGGGGAAGTATCGCCCGCCGGCGGTCGCCCCGTAAAACGCTTCGCGTTTACCACTCTTTCGCCGATGGCATGCGGCTTGCTTCTCACCAAGCAAGATCTGTTGGGCGAGACCCTGTGTTGGGTCGTGATTTGCCCGGGGCGAGTCAATAGAGGGGCGGCTAGACATGTATACGTTCATATCCAAGATGACCTCCAGTGCGCGGTTTGAAGGGCTGTGCGCCCGATACCGACCTGATGTCTTTCGCTTTGCCCTTTGGCTCGCGCGCGACAGCGCAATAGCGGAGGACGTCGTTCAGGAGACGTTCCTGCGCGCGTGGCGTGCGATAGACTCCCTTGCTGATCCGGAAGCGGCACGGTCTTGGCTACTCGCCATCGCGCGGCGTGAACATGCTCGACTGTACGAGCGCAAGCGTCATACCACCGTCCCTTTGGATGATCTTATCGACAACGAAGATCCTGCGCTCGCCTCAGTGACGAGCGAGGATCACTCCGACATCGGCGCGGCCATCTCTTCATTGGATACCGATTACCGCAAACCCTTGGTACTGCAAGCCCTGGGCTACTCCACGGAGGATATCGCCCGGCGGATGGGGCTCACCCGAAATACGGTGCTGAGCCGTCTATATCGTGCGCGACTGAAGTTGCGCGTGGCCCTCGGCACGACCGACGTCGCGGACGGGACTTCAGCGGTGAGGACCATCAAAGCGACGCCTCAGAGCTGCGCGGCATGAAACTTCGATTGACCGCCGACTTTGCGGAACACGTTTGCTATTCCTATCTCAATAAAGCGAGCACGTGTCCGGTCTTGGTATATGAACTCGGAACTCGTGTCTTCGGACGAATGAGTGTTATTAGCCTTCGGATCCTTTGCGAATGTTGCGCCACATCATTGCCCTGTCGATTTTGCTGATGAGCCTGCTCGCTGCGGGGGTGCCCGCGCTGGCCTGCAGGGAATTCATGCCTATGCGCGACTGCTGTCCGAATGGACCGAACTCGCCTTGCGGATCCGAGCAATCCAGAACCACTGAGGCAAATCGACTGGATTTTTGTTGTGCCGCTGGCGGTACTGTCACGACCACTGCGATAGCCACCTCGTCCAAGGAATTGCGGAAGGCTCGGGATCGTGCCGATCTCCCGGCGCTTCTCATCCTAGCGACCACTCTGACCACGGCTTACGTTCGTTCGCCATCCGTCGATGAATTCTCCCTTGTTTCCCGACCTTTCTCCGGCTCCACGCTCTATCTGAGCACCGGGCGCCTGCGCCTTTAACCCCGCCTCGTTTAGGCCATTACCGGCCCGTATCTTCAATCCATTTCGGTCTGCGCGAATTTGCGTGCGTTCGTTACGCGCAACTCGAATTCGATTTGTCAGCACAGAGAGGCGATGTATGGTTACCAAAAGGAAGTTAGCGCTCGTTAGCGCGCTTACATCGACGATAGTGCTCGTCAGTACTGCGTCTCAGTCCGCATCGCTGGATGCACGACTTGATCCCCCGCATCACGTCGCCGAACGAGCGACGGACGACGCGACACCCGTCTTGTCGCTGGATGAAGCGGTGCGGCTGTCGTTCATCGATCAGCCCATCCTGAGCGGGCACGAGGCGGTGATCAACGCCAACGAACGGCAGGCCATCGCCGCGGCGCAATTGCCCGACCCAAAACTCTCCGGCGGTCTGAAAGAATTGCCGGTGGATACCAGGGAGGCTTTCAGCCTACGTCGCGACAACTTCACCGAATTCACCGTCGGGTTGAGTCAGGAGTTCCCCCGCGCCGACAAGCGTCGGCTCAAGGGCGAGCGCAAGCAGCTCGATGCCGAGACCGAACGCGCGGCGCTCAATAGCGACCGGCGCGTCATACGCCGCGATGCCTCGCTCGCCTGGCTCGATGTCTATGAAGCCGAACAAGGACTGACGTTGGCCCGGAGCCTCTCTGCAGAAGCCGCCCTGCAAGTGCAGTCGCTTGAAAAGGACTATGGCAATGGGAGAGCTTCGCAGGCCGATTGGACGGCTGCGAAGGTCGACGCGGGTTTGGTGCAAGATAAGGAACACGATTGGTGGCACCGCTCGCTGCGAATGCGCGCAGGGCTCGCACGCTGGATCGGCGATGAGGCCCAGCGGCCGCTCGCGGGCAGTCTGTCGTTGCCCCCACCGCCCAGTGCGCTGCCGGAACTCATGTCGGCGGTCGATCATCATCCTGTCATTGACGGATTGGACACACAGATCGACGCCTCGGCGACCGACATCGCTCTCGCCCGACAAGCGTACAAACCGGATTTTTCCGTGGAAGGGTATGTCGCTTACCGGCCCGGCTTCTCCGATTTCGTCGGTATCCAGGTGAGCGTTGGACTGCCGTATTTCACCAAGAACCGTCAGGACCCGGAACTCTCGGCCGCATTTGAGCGATCGCGCTCAGTTAAGGAACGCAAGCAAGATCTGTTGCGTGAGATGCATGCTCGGGTGAGCCAGGACTACCTCGACTGGCATCACTATCGGGAGCGGGTCGGCGAATTCGACACGGCGATCATTCCCAATGCCATGCGCCGCATCGAAGAGGCGCGCGGCGCGTACCAAGCGGGACGCGGCAGCTTCGACGCCGTGCTATTGGCCCGACGCAGCCTGCTCGATATTCAGTTGCAACGGCTCGCGCTCGCCGTCGAAGCAGCACGCGCGCAGGTTCGCCTTCAGTATTTCGCTTCCCGTCAAGATCGCCCGGGAGAGTCCCCGTGAGTCGCAATTCTAATTTTCTGTTGTTGGGTTCCCTGATCGCAGGTGTAGTCGCTCTTGGCGTGAGCCTGTTGAAGCACGGTCACACCGAAAATCCAAAAGTCGGTGCCTGTGGCGACGGGGCACCCGCCTATTGGTACGACCCGATGGTCCCGCAGCAGCGCTTCGACAAACCCGGCAAATCACCCTTCATGGACATGCAACTGGTGCCGAAATGTGGCGCCACCGCAGGGGCGCCCTCGAGTAGCGCGCCGCCGGACGCGGCAAGCGCCGAGCGCAAGCCGCTCTACTGGTTCGATCCGATGAAGCCGCAGCAGCACTTCGACAAGCCGGGCAAGTCACCCTTCATGGACATGCAGCTGGTTCCAAAGTACTCGGACGACGCAACGAGTTCTTCCGATGCGCCGGCCGGCAGTATCGCCATCGATCCGCGTGTCGTGCAGAACCTCGGCGTGCGGATCGCCCCGGTCGAGCAAGGCAGCTTTGCCCGCACTGTCGACACCGTCGGCGTGGTGGCCGCGGATGAGCATCGGATCGAAGCGATCGAGGTTCGTCAGCCGGGCTGGGTCGAGGAACTCAACGTGCGTGCGGTGGGTGATTCGGTGCGCCGCGGGCAGCGGCTCGCCGGGGTCTACGCGCCGGATCTCCTCGCGACCCAGCAGGAGTGGTTGATTGCCCGCAACTCGGGTGACCCGCAGCTGATCGAAGCCGCGCGGCACCGCCTCGCCTTGTTCGGTCTCTCGGCGATGCAGATTGCGCATATCGACAAAACCGGTCAGGCGGAGCGCCGCGTCGATTACTTCGCACCCTTCGACGGCTATGTCATGGACTTGGGTGCGCGTCAGGGCGCGGCCGTGGCGCCGGGAACCGTGCTATTCCAACTCGCTGCGCTGGACAGCGTCTGGATCAACGCCGAAGTGCCCGAAACACAGGCGGCGTGGATCAAGAAGGGCGATCCTGCGAAGGCAGAGCTTCCGGCCCTACCCGGTGAATACTTCCAGGGCCAGATCGACTTTCTCTATCCGGAGCTGATGCCGACCACCCGCACGCTGAAAGTACGAATCGTGGTCAAAAATACCGGCACGCGATTGCGCCCCGGTATGTTCGCCGCCGTGCATCTGCGCGGGACGACGCAGGATCAGGTGCTGACGGTACCCACGGAGGCGGTGATCAAAACCGGCACGCGCAGCATCATGATCGTCGCCGACGACGGCACGCATTTTCGACCGGCGCTGGTGCGGGTCGGCGCGGAAGGCGGCGGCCGCTCCGAGATTCTCGACGGCTTGAGCGCGGGCCAGAATGTCGTTGCCTCGGGACAGTTCCTGATCGACTCCGAAGCGAGCTTGCGGGGGGCCTTCGAGAACCTCGCCGGATCGAACGAATCCCAAGACAAGAACGCGAAACCGGATCTCATGCCGGCGCCGTCGGCGCAGCCGCCGGATGGAGCGCACTGACATGCTGGGCGTCCTCATTCGCTGGTCGATTCAGAACCGCTTCCTGGTGCTGATGGGCACCCTGCTGCTCACCGCCTGGGGCGTTCATGCAACGCTCTCGACGCCGCTCGATGCGCTACCCGATCTGTCCGATACCCAGGTCATCATCCGCACCGAGTTTCCGGGCCAAGCACCGCAGGTGGTCGAGGATCAGGTCACCTACCCCCTGACCACGACGATGCTGTCGGTCCCGGGCGCGCGCACGGTACGCGGCTATTCATTTTTCGGCGATTCTTACGTGTACATCATCTTCGACGACAAGACCGACTTATATTGGGCGCGCTCGCGCGTGCTCGAATACTTGAATCAGGTGACCGGTCGACTGCCGCCATCCGCGAAACCGACGTTGGGACCGGATGGCACGGGGGTCGGCTGGATCTACGAGTACGCGCTCATCGATCACAGTGGGCACTACGACATCTCGCAGCTTCGGGCGCTGCAGGATTGGTTCTTGAAGTACGAGCTGAAGAGCGTGCCCAATGTCGCCGAAGTCGCCAGTCTTGGGGGACTTGTCAAGCAATACCAAGTCGTGCTCGATCCGGATCGCATGCGAGCGCTCGGAATCACCATCGACAGAGTCAAGTCGGCGCTGCGCGATTCGAACAATGAGACCGGCGGGTCGGTCCTGGAGATGGGTGAGGCCGAATACGCGGTGCGTGCCACCGGGTACCTCAAGAGCTTAGACGACTTTCGCACCGTCCCGGTCGGCCTGGGTGCCGGTGGCACACCGGTGTTGCTCGGCGATGTCGCGCGGGTGCAGATTGGTCCGGAAATCCGTCGCGGCATCTCCGAACTTGACGGCAAGGGCGAAGCGGTGGGCGGCGTCATTGTCATGCGGGCAGGCAAGAACGCGCTCGAGACCATTGATTCGATCAAAGCTAAAATCGCGAGCTTGCAACAAGGGTTGCCAAAGGGGGTGGAAATCATCGCCACCTACGACCGCTCGGAACTGATCCACAAATCGGTCGCCACCCTGCGCGATCGATTGATCGAGGAGTTCATCGTCGTCACGTTGGTGTGCGCGCTGTTTCTGTTTCACTTACGGTCTGCGCTGGTTGCCATCGTCAGCTTGCCGCTCGGCATTCTGGCCGCCTTCTCGGTCATGAATTGGCAGGGTGTCAACGCCAATATCATGTCCTTGGGTGGCATCGCGATTGCGATCGGCGCCATGGTCGATGCGGCCGTGGTCATGATCGAAAACGCGCACAAACACGTAGAGGCCTGGAACCACGCCAATCCGGGGCGCCGCGCGACGACGCTGGAGCAAGCGGCGTTGATCGCGGGCGCCGCCGCCGAAGTGGGCCCGGCGCTGTTCTTCAGCTTAGTTGTAATCACGTTGAGCTTTGTTCCTGTCTTCACCCTCGAGGCCCAGGAGGGCAAACTATTTGGTCCCCTGGCGTTCACCAAGACGTACTCGATGGCCGCGGCGGCGGGGCTGTCGGTCACGTTGATTCCGGTCTTGATGTTCTACTTCATCCGCGGGCGAATTCCGGACGAGCGCAGCAACCCCCTCAATCGAGTGCTGATCGCGATTTATCGGCCGCTGCTTGACGTAGTTCTGCGTCACCCCAAGACGACGCTGGGGCTCGCGGCGCTGTTCATCGTTCTGACTATCGTCCCCCTCACTCAACTGGGCAGCGAATTCATGCCACCCCTGGTCGAGGGTGATTTGCTGTACATGCCATCGGCGCTGCCCGGACTATCCGCCGACAAGGCCTCGCAATTGCTACAGCAAACCGACAAGGTGCTCATGCAGTTTCCCGAAGTCGAGCGTGTGTTCGGCAAAATGGGTCGCGCCGAGACCGCGACCGACCCTGCGGGCCTGGAAATGTTCGAGACGACGATCCGTTTCAAACCGCAATCGCAATGGCCGAGCGGCAAAACCCAGGACCAGCTGATCGAAGAGATGAATGCGGCATTGACCATACCGGGGCTGTCCAATCTGTGGGTGCAACCGATCCGCAATCGCATCGACATGCTCTCCACCGGTATCAAAAGTCCGGTCGGCATCAAGATCGCTGGGCCTGACCTAAAGGTGATCGAGCGGATCGGCGAGCAGGTTGAGGCGACGGTCAAAGTCGTGCCGGGCACCCGTTCGGCGTACGCCGAACGCGTGCGCGGCGGACGATACATCGAAGTGCGTATCGACCGCATTCGTGCGGCACGCTTTGGCCTGAGCCTCGCCGACGTGCAGCAGGTCGTCGCCCTTGCGATCGGCGGTGAGAACATTGGCGAGACGGTCGAGGGATTGCAGCGCTTTCCGATCAACCTACGCTATCCGCGCGAGTTGCGTGATTCGGTCGACAAGCTTCAGGTGCTGCCCATCGTCACCGCGGCGGGTGCAACGACGACGCTCGGCGCCGTGGCGGATCTTGTCGTCACCGATGGTCCCCCACAGTTGCGCAGCGAGAACGCACGGCTCAACGGCTGGGTGTACGTCGACATCAGCGGTCGCGATCTGGGCCGGTACGTGGCACAGGCGCAGAAGCTCGTGAGTCAGCGCGTCAACCTACCGCCTGGATATACGATTATCTGGTCCGGACAATTCGAGTATTTGGAGCGCGCGGCCAAGAAACTTCAACTCGTCGTGCCGTTCACGCTGGTCATCATCTTTATACTCCTCTATTTGACCTTCAGAAGTTTCGCATCCGCGGCGCTGATCATGGGTACTTTGCCCTTTGCGCTGGTGGGCGGGTTCTGGCTGCTGTTCTTGCTGGGCTACAACCTTTCCATTGCCTCCGCCATTGGCTTCATCGCGCTCGCCGGCGTCGCGGCGGAATTCGGGGTCATCATGCTGATTTATCTCGATCATGCGATCGCCAAGCGGCGCTCGGCAAACCAGTTTCACACCGTCACGGACTTGATCGAAGCGATCGAAGAAGGCGCGGTACTACGGGTGCGTCCCAAGGCCATGACCGTCGCCGTCATCATCGCGGGCCTCTTGCCCATCATGTTCGGCGGCGGCACGGGTTCGGAGGTCATGCGGCGGATCGCAGGGCCCATGGTCGGTGGTATGGTCACGGCGCCGATCCTTTCCATGCTGGTACTGCCGGCGGCGTATCTACTCATTCACCGGCGCTCACTCGCCGAAGCGACACCTTAAGTCACGGAGCCCATGATGTTGATCAAAGTTGCCCATCCATACCCCATCAGACCATCGGAAATAACCCCGGAAACGGTGTACGCGGATCGACGACGCTTTCTTCTGCAAATAGGACTTGCGACGGCGGGCGCGGCGCTCGCCGGTTCTGGGCGGGCTGAGCCCGCTGCCGATGCGAATCTTGCGCCTCTGACCGTAGCGCGCAAAAGTGAGATGGCGGGAGGCGAGAATGTCACGGCGTACACCGACATTACGCACTACAATAATTTCTACGAATTTGGCACCGCCAAAGAAGATCCGGCCCGCAATGCCGGCCGGCTGCGCTCGCGACCCTGGTCGGTGGTCGTGGACGGCGAGTGCGAGGCGCCGGGCCGCATCGACATCGAGGAGTTGCTCAAACCCCAGGCCTTGGAGGAGCGCATCTATCGGCATCGCTGCGTCGAGGGCTGGAGCATGGTGGCTCCCTGGATCGGTTTGCCGCTGGCCGATCTGCTCAAGCGTTTCAGGCCTACATCGAAAGCAAAGTACGTTGCCTTCACAACTTTGTACGATCCGAAGCAAATGCCCGAGACCGCTCGCGGTGTGCTCGACTGGCCCTACCGCGAAGGCCTGCGCATCGATGAAGCCATGCACCCGCTGGCTTTCCTGTCCGTCGGGCTCTACGGGCGCGTGCTGCCGAATCAGGATGGCGCGCCACTGCGCCTGACGGTACCCTGGAAGTATGGCTTTAAAAGCATCAAGTCCATCGTCAAGATTCACTTCGCGGAGCGTCAGCCGGAAGCCACGTGGAATAAGCTGGCACCGGGGGAATATGGTTTCTACTCGAACGTAAATCCCACAGTCGATCATCCGCGCTGGAGTCAGGCGCGCGAGCGGCGACTGGGCGAATTATTCAAACGCAAAACACTGATGTTCAACGGTTACCCGGAAGTGGCGTCGCTCTACTCGAACATGGACTTGAGGGCTTTCTTTTGAACCTCCGCCCGCCGGTGGCATCATTGCCACCGGCGGGCGTGAGCAAGCGACTAGGCGGCTTTCTCGACTTTCACAGCCGGGAAGTCGATGTCGGTTTTCGCCACTTCGTTGATGTAGTTGGTCCAGGTGTTGAGGGCGACGTGCTGCACGATCTCGATGACCTGTGCGTCGCTGTAACCCGCACTCTTCACCGTTTTGACATCCTCTTCGCTCACATGGCCGCGCTCCCGAGCCACGTTGGCGGCGAAGCGCACGGCGGCCTCAGCCTTGTGGTCGTTCGAACCGCCTTGGCGGTTGGCTGCAATCTCAGCATCGTCCAATTTCGCGACGTTCTTGCCGAGATATGTATGCGCCGACAGGCAGTAGCTGCAGCCATTAATTTCGGCGACCGCGATGGCGATCCGCTCACGCGTGGCCGCGGGCAGGTCGCCTTTGCCGAGGGCCCCCGACAAACCGAGGTACCCTTCGAGAGCGGCGGGGCTATTTGCCACCAAACGAAACAGGTTCGGTACGATGCCGAGTTGTTTCTTGACAGCTTGCAGCAGCGGTTGCGAGGCAGTGGGAGCAGCTTCGATCGAGGCGGGAGTAGGGATGCGTGACATGAAAATCTCCTTTCAGTTTTCGGCCGACATGACCGGTTGAGGGAAGACTACGGTGTTTCATTCATTGCAACTAGACTGTAAAATATAGAGACTTTCTTTCAATTAATAGAATATTAAAATGGATCGATTGGATGCAATGACCGTCGCTGTGACGGTACGAGAGCTCGGAAGCCTCTCGGCGGCGGCGCGCCGTCTGCGAATCCCGCTACCCACCGTCAGCCGCAAGGTGTCTGATCTTGAGGCCCACCTCAATGCGCGGCTGTTCAATCGCTCCACGCGACGATTGACATTGACCGATGCGGGGGAGGCCTACATTGCGGCCTGCAAGCGGATACTCGAGGATGTCCGCGAAACGGAGCACACCGTCAGCGGGGAATTCAGCACGCCGCGGGGCGAGTTGGTGATTTCGGCCCCGATCGTGTTTGGACGGATCCATGTCTTGCCGGTCATCGCGGCCTTTTTCCAGGCGTATCCGGAGGTCACAGTTAGACTCTCACTCAGCGATCGAATGGTGGGCCTGCTGGAGGATCATGTTGACCTGGCGCTGCGCATTGGCGAGCTAGAGGACAGTAGATTGATCGCAACGCGATGCGGTTCCACGCGCCGAGTCGTATGCGGCAGTCCGGAGTATTTTTCGCAGCGTGGTACGCCCAAACATCCGACCGACCTTGCCTCCCACGCCGCCGTCATCTTCGAAACGGTCACCTCGTCCAACGCCTGGGTCTTCGCCGCAGATCGGTCCGATATCGCCGTATCGATGCGCCGACAACTTATCGTCAATACCTCCGAGGCAGCGATTGATGCCGCGATTGCGGGAGTCGGGGTCACTCGCGTGTTGTCGTACCAAGTTGAACATGCGATCAAGGTGGGAACGTTGGTTGCGGTGCTGAAGCGCTTCGAGCCAAACTCCCTGCCGATCAGTCTCGTGCATGACAATCAAAGGCGCGTACCCCTCAAGGTGCGGGCGTTTCTCGACTTCGCGGCGCCGCGATTGCGCGCCCGGCTATCACTTCCGCGGTGAATTGTGGTTGCGCTGGCGATCGTCCTATTGTGGAAATATATAGCAGGAAGGGAAGTGCCAGCGAATATCGGAGCGTAATCCCCGTGCAAATTTCCTTCCGACTCACGCCGGACTTCCTGAAAGTCCTGCCGATTCTGCTATCAGAATCGGCAGGGGATTACCGCTTGAGTGTGCTCGTCAATCGAGACGTTGAACAATCGGGCAATTGATGGCAAAGCCCGAACTGCCGAATGGTGCTCCGCCAGGACCTGTGATCAGACCGTCTTGCACGAAGTTAAGGATCTGAAATTCTTCACGAACCTGCCCTCGGAACCCCTGATCGATTGCGGCATTAGTCCATGTGAACAACTGCGCGTCCCACGCCGGGCTATAATCGAGTGCGATCGTTGGGATCCCACCTAGAACATTGTTTGGCCGAAAGCCATCTGCCAGGTCCGCCGACAAGCCCTGCCGTAGTGGGTTGTTGCAAGAGCCCGATTCCGGTCCGTTGGTCGCAATAAAAATGCGCTCGACGGGACTCGCAAAGCTGTCGTCGTGGCCCAGCAGGAGTTTCGCCATCAACGGAGCGAAGGTGTTGTGTTCGATGGCTGCCGCAAGCGGGATGGTGGCGTCCATCGAGAGATACCATACCGGGCGGCCGAAGCTAAAGCCATTGATCAAATTCAACGTGACGGTCATGGCGATTGGATCGATCGCTACAACCTGGTCGTGTACCTTCGAGTAATCCACATTACCATTGGGGAAATTAATCTGGCTGGCATCGACATCGAACGCTACCATCGGTGCGTTGTAGATCACATCGGCCGCATTCACGATCCTCACAAACGGACTATAGTTGGCATCCCCAACAGACCCCGGTGCGAACGATTTGGGGGGGAATTCTGCTCCCGCGGGCCCCGGAACGATGTTCCGCTTGGGCGAGAAATCCACGGTCCCCTTGTCAAATACAATGTTCCCGTTCGCGTCCAGGTTTCCTGTCCTAGCTGCAAGCGATGCAAACGTAAGCTTGGTGGAGAAGTTCAGACCCAATTCAGCCGCGACGCCGGCGTTATCGACATCGGTCAGGATGTACCAAATCGGCTTTTTGGTGCCCCCCAATAGCCCTTTGTACAAGGGGAGCGTTATCGTTCCGTGCGCGGCATCGACCTTCCCGGAGCTCAGTAATTGCACAGGTCCGACCAGACTGGGATTCGTCGTCGACGGCGGCGGTCCGAAATAGCTCAGTGGGACAGATGCTCCAACTGACGGTGGGGCGGGAAACAAATCACAACCCGGCCCCGGCCCAATCGCGCCGCCCCCGGGTCCCTGCGCTGAATTGACGGTGGACGCAGTCGCTGCCAATGCCACGGCCGGCTCCAGGGTCGTGGCCGGCTTTGCGACCGAACGTTTCGCTTGAATGTGCATCGCCATTGCCTCCGGAGAGAGTGGCTCCCTGGTCAACGGCGCGACTTCTGCCATGGCGAGCGATGCAACAAGGCTCCCCAGGAATAGACTGCTCAAAGTGACGGCGACTCGACCGCTCGCGAAAACATTCAGTCGGGTCGAACTTTCGGTTGGTCTTGTACTCGATATCAAAGGGCTGCGAATTAGCGATTTCATTTTGTGCTCCTGATAGTGAAGGGTGCGCATTCACAACTAATGGGACCCGCCCACCGAAACGGTCGATCAAGCCCAACATTGCGTCCTGAATGACCCGCCTAAGACGCGCGAGGTACGGAAAAGTTACAGTGATTGGTCTTCGTTACGGCTAGGAGTTCGAGTTGCGGCAGCTCGGCTTCAACGCGATTCGACGCGTCGACGCATAGACTGATCGTTAGCCGCCGAGCTTCCGTGCCAGGCTCGCCTTCAGGCGCTCGCTGAATCCTGCGGGCATATCAAACGCACGGCCATCGCCGACCAGGCGGATAACATTGCGAGTCCCATCCAGAACGGCAACGCAGTGTTTGCACGTCTTGAAATGTTCGTCCATTCGCTGGCGGAGCGCCGGCTCGGCCTCGTCGTCAATATAGTTCGACAATTCCCGCCAAATCTCAACGCAACTGATCTCTTTGGTGGCCACGTTACCAGGGTCTCACTTTCTTCCAACTCCCGTCTCCGGTGCTCCATGCCCGTCGAGTCCGGGCGCCAGTGCATCGCGTATCTTCAATCTTGCCCGAAGCAATCGGGTCTTCACCAAAGCCTGGCTAATTTGGAGGACCTCCGCAGGGATACGTGGAAAGATCTGCTGATTGATTGAACCCTGCGTTGCGTTCTTCGTCAAGTCTTCGTCTTCGATCTTTTGCGATCGCTCCTGGCCAGGCGCAGTCTGATGCGGAAGGCGGCAGAAGCTCTTGGGTTTTTTTTGGTGAGAAAATCGGATCGCATAGGAAGCCGTACGAACGGCGATCGTGAGAGGCCCGCTACCTGAGCATCCCTCGATTTTCGATCGTTCCGGTTAAACCCGGGAAGTTCACATTGGCGCGTGACGCTCAACTCTGCCCACTGATCAATCATCGTCGTCCGCTCGCGCCGGGGAAGCGGCCGAGCGCGGAGTCTAAAGAATCGCGCTTCAAAAACGTGTCGTCAGACGAGTCAACCAGTCGGGACTTCGATCGAGTATCCACCCCTCCACGGACTTATCGAGGCCCGCGGCGATCAGGACGCCTAAGATCACCATCACAAGGCCGAACGCCTGCTTCCCATAGTGGCCGGCGCTCAACAGACCGCCACGCATTGCAACCATGCGGGCTCGCGACAGCGATCCAAGGAGTATTAACGGTGCTGCCGCGCCTACGCCAAACATGAGCATCAAAAAGGCGATTTGCGTAACATTTCGCCCCTGGCTGGCGAGTGTCGTCGCGGCTCCCAGCGTTGGTCCAACGCAGGGGCTCCACACAATACCGAGCACGGCGCCGACCAGGAATTGACTGTTCAGCCCGCTTCCCGTGATGCGAGAGAGTAGTGTGTTGCCCGAATTAGTCAAAACACTGGCGGCGCGCGAAAAATAATTCTGCAACCAAGGGATGAGCAGGATGAGTCCGAAGAGGACCAAAATCACCGCGCCCACGGTACGAAAGGTATCAGGATCCAGGCCCAGCGACGCGCCCAGGGTCGCGACGAATAGTCCCACCACGGTGAAGGACAGCGCGAGACCCACGCCTAACGCCACGGCTCCCCAGCGATGGGCGCTGACGGCCGCGGCCACCAACACCGGCACGAGGGGCAACACACACGGCGATAGGGTGGAGAGTGCCCCCGCCAATAGCGCTAACCCGTAGGTCGCGACACCAAAGTTCATCGGTTGGACTCGTTAGGAAAGGGCATTGCGCAACAGCGCCGCCAAACTGTCTTGACGGGTGTCGCCGGTGGAGCGGGCACGCTCGGCGCCGCCCTTGAACACCACGATGGTGCTCTGCTTGGTGACCCCGAGGGATTTCTTCAAATTCTTCTCCGAATCATAATTGGCCACATAGACCGTGACGGGCGCGAACTCCGGTTGCTCCGCGAGAGTCTTGAGCAGTGGCGCTTGCGCACGGCAGGTGGGACACCACCAGGCGTGAAACACGACAGCGACGGGTTTCCCGGCAGTCTTGTCCGCGTCAAATTGTGCTTGGTTGAAGGGGACTTCCGCGGCGGAGGCCAAAGTGGCGATGAGCAGCAATGCAAACGAAGCGATGGTCGATACAAGCGGTTTCATACGGTTCTCCAAAATAGAGGATGGTGTATGGGTAAAGACCGGACATCGCCCGTTAACATTGCGAGTGGAGAGCCGGTGCGCTGGTAAATCCGACGTCGGCATCAAAGGCATCGATACGATCTTGCGGCAAAGATATCGATTGACTGAATATCTGGGGCGGTGAAATGACTAACCGGCGAGCGCCTGCGGGTTGAGGTTTTTTACAATCCTGCACCGTTGGCCGAACAATATCCCAATCGCCTTGCAATAACCTCGGCAGTGTCGCGGTCTCCTCGATTGTGAGATGAGAGACTTCATTCAGCCGCTCATCCGCGATCGTCAATCATTATTAGGAATTTCAGATGCAAATGTCCAAGTCCGTCTCCGGCGCCGCGATTGCGGCGGCCGCCGCGCTTCTGTTCAGTGTTGGTTCGTTCACCACGGCTAGCGCCGATGAAGCCAAGGTGCATTGCGATGGCGTCAATTCGTGTAAGGGTCAGTCCTCGTGCAAGAGCGCGAAGAATTCCTGCAAAGGCCAGAATTCCTGCAAGGGCCAGGGATTCAAGGAAGTGACTCAGAAAGATTGCGACGCGGCCAAAGCACAGGCGAGCAAATAACTGCCTTTCTAAGTAGCGGCTGACCGAGAGAGGGCGAAGCCCTCTCTCGACTTTCTTCATCTGTTGAGGCCCGCCATGAAGACCCTCGGATTGCCGTTCAAGCTGTATTCAGTCGCACTGCCAAAATAATCGCGGTCCATCCCCCTCAGGCCCGGTGCGATCCTAAACGAGAATCCGCAGAGGCCGAGCGCGGCAGCGCCGCCGGCAGGCGCGCACTCGGTTCAATGAATGGACGGTTCGCATGCATGAGGAAGGCGAGGCCGGCACCGACGGGCAGCAGCACGATCGAGCCGAGGAAGGGCAGAGTCCAACTTCCGGTCCAGTCGACCATCGCACCAAAGATGTAAGGCGAGATTATGCCGGAGAGGCCAAAGCCGAAATTCATCATGCCGCTCGCGGAGCCGGCATAACGCGGGGCTATGTCCATGGGCACGGACCAGAGCGGGCCAACGATCAGTTCGACGAAGAAGCATGCACCAGACAGGCAGATTGCCACCGTGGTCAGGTTCGACGCGCTGACTACCGGAACGAGAAAAGCGAAGCCTCCCAGCATGCCGACGATGATGACATTGCGGCGTGCGGCGCCGATATCGCCGGTGCGCCGATAGATCCAATCGCTGGCGGCTCCGCCCACCGAGTCGCCGACCACACCGGCTAACAGAACGCCGGCGGTGAACCAGGCCGAATGCCTAAGATCGAGGTGATAATTCTTTGCGAAAAAGCTAGGGATCCAGGTCAGAAAAACCCAAAGCGTCCAGCCATAGCAGAAATCGACGGCGGTTACAGGCAGCATTCGCCGCATGAGCGCGAACCATGGCACTCGAGCCGCCTTGGCTGAGGTCGGGCGAAGTTCGGCGATGGAGTCGGATGACATACCAGGATGCTGACGCGGATCATCGCGGAAGCGCCAGAGCCATAGCACCACCCAGATGAGGCTGATGGCTCCGAGTACCACGAAGGAAGCGCGCCAGGAAAGGCCCAAAACCAAAGCGGCAACGAGCGGCGCGCTTGCGGCGTTGCCCAGTCGCGCGGCGGCGTGGATGATCCCCTGCGCAAAGCCCCAGTTTTTCTCGGGCAGCCACGATGCGAGCGCGCGTGTTGCGGTTGGAAAGGCGGCTCCTTCGCCGAAACCGAGTGCCAGCCGAGCTGCCATCAAGGATGTCAGCCCTCCAACGAGGCCGGTGAGCATGGTCGCGGCACACACCATCACGCCGGACAGAGCCAGCATGCGGCGCGCGCCGAGGCGGTCGCCGAGCCAGCCGCCGAGCAACTGCAAGATGGTATAGGGCCACGCGAATGCCGATACCGCCAAGCCGAAATCGGCATTGGAAATACCGAGCTCCAACGTCATTGCCGGTCCGGCGGTGGCGATGTTTACCCGATCGATGTAGAGCGTCAGATACATCAGGCTGATGATGCCCAGCACCTGGTTCGGAACGCTCAGGCTGGATTTCGTCTTCGCATCGCTCACACGATCACGCCGACGGTCTCGTTTCCGCCTTGATCTGCGTTCGATGCATGATGCGTCGGTCGGTCGCGTTGAACGGCTCGCGCCGATGCATGACGCAGCGATTATCCCACATCACCAGATCGCCGACCTTCCAATGGTTGTACCAAGTCAACTCATCTCGAGTCGCAAACGCCCAGATCTCATCCAGTAGCGCCTCAGATTCTGCGAGCGGCAAACCTTCGATATAAGCATTGCGGCGCCGCCCCAAATAGAGCACGCGGCGACCGGATTCCGGATGGGTGCACACGAGCGGATGCAGTACTCCCGGCGCCTTGACCGGATCGTCGGTAGCGGTAACGCCATGTCGCACATAGCCGCCGCTGTTGTAGGTTCCGTCATGCTTGACGCGAAGCCCGGCGAGCCGCGCTTTCAGCGCTTCGGGCAAAGCCTCGTACGCCGAGTACATGTTGACGAAACCGGTATCGCCACCAGCCGCCGGCACTTCAAGCGCGTACAACACGCTCGCCTTCGGCGGATCTACCTGGTAAGACATGTCGGTGTGCCAGACCGCCTCGCCCGAACCGAGGCTACCGATAGCATGGCCGTTTTCGACCACGTTCGAGACGACGTAGAGTTCGGGGTAGCCTTCGACGAAGCGCTGTCCGGTCTCTTGGTTCGGGGCGACGTCGAGGCTGCCGAATCGTCGGCTGAACGCGATCAGCTCGGCGTCGGACAGCTGTTGGCCGCGAAACAGGAGCACCTGATGATCGATCCAGGCGCGATGAACCAGGCGGAAATTGTGCTCATCGAGCTGGCGCAAATCGAGCCCGCGGATTTCGGCGCCGACGCCACCATAGCTTGGCACGATCTCGATTGCTTGGACTGTATTGGGCAGGGGCGGGGCTTGTTGCGGTTGCTGCATGATCGGGTGCTCGTCAGCGATACCACGGTAAGCAATATCGAGACCGGGGCAAACTAACGTTTGCTTATCTGCATATATTGCGTGTGAATTAGCGCATAGCAGCTTGATTCGGCAGTACGATTGGCACCGCCGTTGCGCGGAGTCTTGCCTTACCGCATCCTTCAATCGAGCCAAATAAGAATATTCAGGGGAATACGTGGCCGAGCCACACAACGCGGTCTTTCTTAGCTATGCCTCGCAAGACGCAGAGGCGGCGCGGCGTATCGGCCCATCCTTCAAAAATTGATACCGGCGCGCGCGGGCAGCCTCATACCATCGTCGAAAACGCCGGTCACTTTCTGCAGGAAGATCAGGGTGAAGCTCTTGCGCAGGTCGTTTTGCGCCTGTGCGAACGGACTCTGGATAAGTAAGGATGCACGCACGGCCAGGCTGGCCAATGAGATCTTAGAGCGCGTTCCGAGACAAACTTCCATCGAGGTTACTTCCTGCTCGGAGGGAACAGTTCCTGACGAGCGTCGCAATAAACCCAGTGCTATTCCGGTCACTTCATGCAGGAGGCCTGCACCCATGATCACGAGGCGAGTTAAAGGTTAAGGATCGGTTATGAACGCCGTATTGGCAGACTCAGGCCGGTCATCGAGCTCGATTCACGTTGCGACCTTGTTGGCGCTGTTGCGAGCGGGTGAGCAATCCGCCGCAGCGGCGTTCAATCGGATAGCGCGTCGATTGTCCCCGGGGGAACTCTCGCTATCCATTTCCCCACTAAGCACTCTCATCAAAGATGAAGAGCGGCACGACAGTGCGCTCGCCACCTTTAGCTCAGTGCTGCCGTCAATCGCTCTCGGCGATAGCGCTACGCGCGGATTTTTTCGACGGCTTGAGAGTCGCGAGCCCACAGTGCATTTAGCCCGAGTGGCCGCACTCGATGCCTGTGTCTGCCAGGTTATTACACGTGTTCTGGCGTGCGCGGATGATCGTGTTTTGGACAGTCGCTTGATAGTGCTGTTGTCGAATATCAGGGCCGATGAGGCACGGCATGTGCGCGTCACCCGCGATCTTGCCCGACTACTAGGCGCTGATCTTGCGTGGCTTCGAGGCATGAATGCCGAGGTCCGCAACGGATTTGCCCGGCTGCTTCTGGCACGTGCACCGGCTTTCGAAGCGTTGCGAGTTGATTCGACCCGCTTAGTAGCCTTGATTCGCCGTGAACAGTGACCCGATCGTGTTGCATACTCGATTGGCGGTGTTGGGGACCGGCAGCGTGCTGCCGGGCGCACCGATCAGCACCGCGGCACTCTTGGCGAAAGCAGGGAGGCATCTTCCTGAGGGCACTCCAGCGCTCGCACTGAGAATTGCCAAGCGCTTGAATATCGCGCAGCGCCATATGGTCAGATCCTTTGACGAGGCGCTGGAGGTGGCGCGCCCATACGATTCGGGACCCAAACTCGGATCGCGCGCCATTACTCTGGCTGTTGAGCAAGCGCAACTCAATCTCAGCCAAATTCGCATTTTGCTGGGACATACCACCACACCCCATACGCTGCTGCCCGCCAATATTGCTTGGGTAGCGGAAGAATTGGGCTTCAGCGGCGCTCATTTGGAGCTTCGCCAAGCCTGTACAGGATTTGCCGGAGCGCTCATTGTAAGCGCCGGCCTGGCCGCGAGTGGTGTAACGCCAGTCGCAATCGTGGGCAGTGAAACGGGGTCGGTATTTCTCGATCCACGCTTTGCTGCGTTCGACAAAACTCAGTTGATTAATCTGGTGCAAATGGGTGACGGCGCGGGCGCCATTGCAGTAGGCCTTAATGCGCAATTGGACGGCCCACGAATTGAATTAGCATTCTACGGCAGTCTTCGTGGATACCCACCACCCGGCATTGCACTTCGTCAAGGTGGCTCGGGCCAGCCATCGAGTAAAGAGACGCGCACAGCCCATTTCGTACACGACTTTCACGCGGTGAAGACACGCGGCCTCGATTTGTTGCGCGAGGGGCTATGCATCGCTCGCGAAGCAGGTGTCGAACCCGGCGGCATTCACTGGTGGATTGTTCATCCCGCCAACGGCCGCATGGCGGAGATCGCTGCAGACGCGCTGAACGTACCGTCCTCGCGCGTCATCTGCGAGGCATCGACACTGGGCAACCTTGGTAGTGCCGCGATTTGGGTGGCGCTCGATCGATTACGCCGCTCGGGGAAGTTGGTGGCGGGCGATCGCGTGATGGTGTTGGGAGCGGAGGCCAGTAAGTACATGTTTGGCGGATTCCTCTACATTCATGGTGATCGACTGCAATGAGCGCCAATTCACCTCTCGCATTCGAAATGCGCGATGTCTCGATTGCCTTTAAATGGATGACGGTGCTCGACCACGTCTCGCTTCAACTGAAGCTTGGACGTCGCTACGCGCTTCTTGGCCCCAATGGCAGTGGCAAAACCACGCTCCTGCGTGCACTCGCCGGCCGAATCGGCGTTGACGGGGGAGAAGTGTGTTGTATGGGGGTAAACCTTCGTACCACCGCAGCTCAAAGTAGGCCCGATGTCCGATATCTCACGCAGCACTTTTCGCTCTACCAGGAATTGACGACTCGAGAGAACTTGGAATTCTGTGCCGCCGTGCGGGGCGTCGACGACGCCTCTCACGCCATTGATACAGTTTTGAACGATTTTGACCTGTACACGTTCGCGCATAAGTCTGTTCACACCCTCTCGGGCGGAATTCGGCAAAGACTGATGCTGGCTGCGCTGTTATTGGGGGACCCGAAAACGCTGCTGCTCGATGAGCCCACGGTTTCACTCGACCATCAGGCCCGGGCGGAGTTTTGGCGGCTTCTCGATCGGCGGCGGACCAAAGTGACCACCTTGGTGCTGACCACGCACTTGGAAGCCGATGTCGAACATTGCGACTGCCTCATTTATTTGCATGGCGGGCACCTCGAGCTACGCTCGGGAGGAGCCGAAGGCGTGACGCCGGCCGCTTCCGCGGCGCCCTTATGAGTATGCCCTCCACGCGCAAGCGTGTCTTTGCATTGATGCTGAAGGAATCGCGACAATTGGGGCGCGATAGGGCGACCCTGGGGATGCTACTTGGCATTCCTCTTTTACAGATTGCGCTATTCGGAGGCGCAATTGAACTGGCGCCGCACCGGCTCGATATACGCATCATTGCCAGCGATACCGGCGCCTACACCCGTATCGAGCGCGTGATCGCAGCCACCGGCGCCTCCGTGCGCTTAAGCCGTTCGTCGTCGGGCGCCGCTGCTCAAACGGCTCTTGCGCGTGGACAGGCGCTGGTCGTGATTGACGTGGATGCACACCCCGCTGTTGTATATGTCGATGCCACGAATCCTGTGCTGGCAACGCAAGCCGAACTGACGATAGAGCGGGTGTTGGGGTCGATATCAGGGCCGGTGGAGGACGAAGCGCCGGCGTTCTCGGTTCGTCGCCTCTATAACCCCGGGCTAACGACGCCGCCCTTTATGGTGACGGGGCTGATCGGGGTCATTCTCACGATGAGCGTGGTCATGATGAGCGCGCTCAGCGTAGCGCGTGAGCGGGAGCGCGGAACCCTAGAAGGGCTCTTAGCAGCACAGGTAACCCCCGGCGAACTGTGGATGGGGAAATTCGCCCCCTACGTTTTGCTTGGTCTCGTGCAAGCCGCATTCGTGCTCGCCGTCGCCCGATTCCTCTTTCACATCGTGCCCGTCGGCTCGGTGCTGCTACTTGGGCTCAGCACGCTGATGTTTGCCATCGCGAATGTCGCCCTGGGGTTTCTGTTCTCCTGTATCGCTCGGGTACAGATGCAGGCGATGCAGATGACCTTCTTCTTCTTTTTGCCATCCTCGCTTTTGTCAGGTTTTATGTTCCCCTTCGCCGCGATGCCGAGATGGGCGCAGGTTCTGGCAGAAACTCTTCCGCTTACGCATTATTTGAGAATCGTGCGAGGTGTGATTTTGCGGGGCGTCGATATGCCATTCGTCCTTGCTGAACTGGTGCCGATTGCGGTATTCGCAGTCTGTGCGAGCATCGCGGCCCTCCTGGTCGCTCGCCGCAACATCGCCTAGTGGTTTCGATTTGTCGCTTCATTGTGGCTGATGCATCTGGTCTCCCGAGGCGGGCGGCGCGGATCTTATTCGCGCGCTGTGAAATATATTCACAGCGATGACGGTCTACCTGTAGGAACAGGTTCTTTTTTTCACCCTCCGGCAGGGTGCGATTGGAGAGGAGAATCGCAATGCTAATTTCGTATGTCGATCCCCATACCTTGCCAGGCAGGGTACTGCTACCTCGCGCGATCCTAGAAGGCGCTCTTACTCGAAGTTCGCCCGGTGTTCGCGCGATGACCGACTTTTCCGCCGAAACACCGGTATGCGTTTTCCCGGGACGGCATATCGACGATGCACTGCAGGATATGATCCGAGCGGGTATCCGATCGCTGCTGGTCGTAGATGAGGGGGTCGTCTTGGGACTGATAACAGCCGCGGACATTCTGGGCACACGTCCCATACAGTTTCTTCAAAATCCGCTCTGCGAATCACATCCGTGTCGCCATCAAGACGTCCGGGTGTCGGACATTATGACCCCTTGGGCACAACTGCGGTTGATGGACTACTACCGAGTCATAGCGGCAAGCGCAGGCGACTTAGCGGATCAATTTCGAGGTTCGGATACCACACACATACTCGTTATTGAACGTGCGGCGGACAACACCATCCAAGTGCGCGGACTGCTGTCAATAACCCGACTGCTGCGCCAGCTCGGCGCACAAAGCAGCGAGCTACGCGGCATTACCCAATAAACGTTTGCACCGAGCCAGTGGTTGCACATCGCTCAAGTTAGATGGGACGCATGGGTAGCGCGGATGAAATTGCCAAAGTGGCGGTATTCCTGGCCTCGGGCGACTCGAGTTTTGTCACCGGAATCGAGTTGTTCGTGGATGGCGGTACGGCGCAGGTCTAACGGAAATCGGGTAACGTATCCAACGGAAATCCTTCATTCGCCACGTCTCGATATAGTTCTGCACTCAAGCTTGGAGTCATCATGAAATTCTATCTACGGTTGATTGGGCTATTTGGCATGCTGGTGGCAGCGCCGGTGTTTGCCGGCATCCCCGATACTCCTGAGCAGGTGCAGCCGCTCTCGGTGGGCGCTCGAGCGCCGATTTTCGCGGCCCGCACGACGGAGGGCGCGCTACGGACCTTTCAGCCCGACAGTTACAAGAAGCCCACGGTCGTGCTGTTCTATCGAGGCGGTTGGTGTCCGTACTGCAACGCGCAACTGAGCGACTTGCACCTCGTCGAGCCGAAACTGCGCAAGAGCGGGTTCGAAGTCGTGTTCTTGAGCAGCGATCGGCCCGAATTGTTGTACAGCAGTCTCAAGGCGGCCGACATCCATTACACGTTGCTATCAGACAGTCACCTGGAAGCGGCGAAGTCCTTCCACGTTGCCTATCACGTGGACGACGCAACGGTCGCCAAATTGCGGGAATACGGCGAAGATCTCGAAGCCACGACCGGCACCAAAGAACACGAACTGCCGGTCCCCTCGGTATTCATCATCGACACCTCGGGCACCATTCGTTTCGTCTACTCGAATCCCGATTACAAGATTCGCTTGAGCGCCGATGCGCTTTGGACAGCAGCGCAGCCTCTCGCCAAGACCAAATGAACACGGCGCTCTGCGATGGTTGTCGTTTTATGATCATCCGTTCTCGCAGCCACGCGTCATACTCCGCGCCCGCGTGGCCGCGCGCCAGGGTGCAGGTCCGTGCGCGCCTGAACATTCGTATTTTTACGGTGGCGGGAGCAACCTCGGTAATTTCCGCAATTTCATCGATTGAAAACCCCATTTGATACGCCAGTGCCGGCGGCGATGAGTGTCGAATGAACGAGTGAATCAACACGTACAAGAATGAGACCGGAGCGCGATTCAAAATATTGCCGCAAGTCGTGTGCAAACGTTGGCGTGCAACAGTATCGAGGCCCGAATCGACCTTTGGACGGCACATTAGGCACACTTCGTGAGGTGCGCGCAGCGTGAAGCAGTGGCGTGTTTGCACCGAATTACCGTTTGCGAGCGTGGATCGTGCAGGCCCAGCGCGGGCGCGGCGCAGCTGATGGCGCAGGGCAGGGCCTGGCTACACCGAAGCACGTATCGATGAGCTGAGGCCATAGTAGCCGTCTCATCTGGTAACATTTTTAGTGAGGCAATGCGGGGGAGTAGGAGTCCGTCCGATGAATACAGGTACTCAAAAACCTTCTGCCGCCACGCAGCGACTCCTGAAGGACGTACGCGCGTGCACGCTCTGCGAGGCTCATCTGCCCTTAGGTGCACGTCCCGTGTTGCAGATGGATCCTCGCGCAACCATCTTGATCGCCGGCCAGGCCCCCGGAGGCAAGGTCCATGCCAGTGGCATTCCGTTCCAAGACGCCAGTGGCGATCGACTACGCGAATGGATGGGAGTCGACGAAAAGATGTTTTACGATCCCGCGCGCATTGCCATTCTGCCGATGGGATTTTGTTACCCCGGCACCGGCAAGTCGGGCGATTTGCCGCCGCGCCCCGAATGCGCAGCAACGTGGCGGGCAAAGCTGTTGGCTCGACTCATCAACGTAAAGCTGACACTGGTCCTTGGTCAATATGCGCTAGATTGGCATCTGGCAGAATCGCAGAAAGCAACCCTGACCGACACCGTTCAGGCGTGGCGGGAGTACTGGCCCGATGTCTTGCCACTGCCGCACCCGAGCCCGCGCAATAACATCTGGTTGAAGCGCAATGCGTGGTTTGATCGGGACGTGGTGTCGCGGCTACGACGACGCGTGCGCGATTGCGTGCGCTAGCCTAGCCGGGGTACCTTCATTTGTGCTTCTAAAAACGAACCGCGCTTGTGTCCGGTTCAAACAGGGGCTGCTCCAAATCTCGAGAATGACCGATTGCGACGTCCAAGCCGCCGTCGGGTGCGCATAACATGCCAAAAAAAACGGGCCCCGATTGGGGCCCGAAGGATCTCAGGAGGTCGCGATGTATGACAGGTTATGGCTTACCTTGCGCAGAGTCTCACTTACCTTTGTTCTCGACATCAACGGACTGCGAATTGCCGATTTCATGCTCGCAATAGTGACGAGTGCGCATTCACAACCAATGGGAGTCTTCCACCGAAATGATCGGTCAAGTCCATCATGGAGCTGTGAATTAGTACCCTGAGACTCGCGAGGTATGGAAAAGTTACAGCGATTGGCCTTCGTTGCGGCTTCTATGCGAGCGGTTGGGATTCGCCCGGTACTCTTGTTTTACTCGGCTTGAGGATCACTTTACGTATTGGCAGGCGCGAGTCAATTTTCGAATCTTGGTGTGACCCGAGATTGCGCTTTAGACCGCGACCCAGCCGCCATCGGCCACCAATTCATGCCCGAAGACATAAGAACTGTCGCCGCAGGCGAGGAACAAAGCGACCTTGGCAATTTCCTCGGGCTGAGCGAGACGCGCCGCCGGCACTTGCGCCAGCAGCGCCTCCATCATGGTCTGCGCGACCTCGGCCGGAATGCCCATTTTGCCATGGATCGGCGTTTCGGTCGGCCCCGGCGCAATCGAGTTGACGCGAATGCGCCGACTGGACAGTTCGGCGGTCAGCGAACGCACCAACGAGCGCAGCGCAGCCTTGCTGGCGCAATAGACGCTCAGGCCCGGCAGACCCATTTCATCAGCAGTCGACGAGGTGAGGATCACGCTGGCCCCGTCCTTCAAAAGCGGTAGCAGCTTCTGCACGGTGAAGAAAGCGCCTTTGATATTGACGTTGAACTGGTCATCGTATTGAGCTTCGGACACCGCCTCAAAAGGCGTCGGCAAAGCGATACCGGCATTGACGAACAAGACGTCGATCCAGCCGAGCTTGGTTTTGGCCTCGGCCGCCATCGCCTCAATGTCACGGACGCGGGCGACATTCGAGGTTAAAGTCTCGACCTTGCCGCCCAGCGCGGTTTTGGCCTCGGCCAACCGGCCGGGGTCCTTGCCGGTGATCGCCACGCGTGCGCCCTCAGCCAAAAACAACTGCGCGGTTGCAAACCCGATTCCCGAATTTCCGCCGGTAATCAGTGCGGTCTTGCCAGCGAGTTTCGCCATCACCATCGGCGGAATGCCCTCAAGCGTATTGGTCATTGATTGGTCCATTGCAATTGGTGGAACCCTGTGTTCATCAGTGGGTACCACATCTGACGATCTGCCCGAAGACGGCAAATGGCGGCACATTCAAGATCTATGGTGGCCACCTTACCAGGGTCTCACTTTCTTCCAACTCCCGTCTCCGGTGCTCCATGCCCCGTCGTGTCCGGGCGCCAGTGCATCGC
>Ga0193729_1000185_pt1 | contig 30858 bp, 31 predicted proteins | sample U1c2metaG_FD_143036 | JGI IMG/M metagenome (GOLD analysis project Ga0193729, IMG submission 143036) | Soil microbial communities from a riparian zone of the East river system, Colorado, United States - U1c2 | ecosystem: Environmental > Terrestrial > Soil > Riparian zone | place: USA: East River...
TGCGCCGTGGATGCGCCGCGTGCTGCCGAAGCCTGGCGCATGGATGGACACGCTGAAGCAGGTTTTTGCGTTTCCGATTTATGCATCGGCGGCATGGCTCTTGTGGGTACTCTCACATGAGACCTCGTCATTTGGCTTGGGCGCCGCGCTGGCAGGAACGGTCCTGATTGGCCTGGCCGCGTGGGCATACCAAAAATCCAGCTCGAGTTCCGGCGGCGGTAAAGTCACGGTGCTCGTCACGGCCGCGGCATCGCTGCTGCTCGCGATCATCCTGCCGATCCGCTTTGCCGATGTAGCCACGGCCTCGGCGGCGCCGGGCGAATCAGCCCAATCCAAGGCCGATGCAGATGAATGGCAGCCATACAGCGCGGCGCGAGTTGCCGAGCTCACGGCGGCGGGCCGTCCGCTGCTGGTCAATTTTACGGCGAGCTGGTGTCTGACCTGCCTCGTCAATGAGCGCAATGCGTTTTCGGATTCCGCCGTGCGAGAGATCTTTCGCGACAAGAAAGTGGCCTTGATGAAGGGGGATTGGACCAATCGCGACCCCGCCATCACCCATGCGTTGGCCGCATTCGGACGCGCCGGCGTACCCTTGTATGTGGTCTACAATTCGAAACCCGGCTCCACGGAGCCGCTGGTTCTGCCGCAACTCCTCACCGCCGGCGCGATACAAAGCGCGTTTGCAGACGCGCCTGCAAAATGATCGCGAGGTGTGCTTGAATGGGCCGTGGATAACGCCACAACCATCTCTGTCATCGACTTTCGCCGCCAAAGCATGGTGCTGCAGTGGCATGCGCTCGGCGGTACGTGGACGGCCTGCGACACGCCGCCGTCGCTCGTTCATGGCATTGCGTTGATCCGCCCTGGCGGACCCAATATCTGCCTATACGGCCAGGGCGGACGATTGCGGTTGCAAGTCGGCCCCAATCAATTTGCGCTTCAGGAAAATTCGCCGCGCATCAGCAGCACCCGTGGATTCGCGAGCTTCGGATTTCGCCGCCGCTTCACCGTGAGGTCCAGCACCGGCGCGGTGCTGTTCAACCATTCCTACTGGACCAATCAAGGCTTGGATTTCTATCGTTGGCTGGCCGACAAGGCTGAAGATCCTGATTGGCGCATCACCTGCGGACGGCAATGGTCGGATGGCGTCTCCTCCGCGGCGTTGCGGCCGTACTAGCCGATCAAGCCGGAAAGCTCCGTGGGCGTCAAGTGACGCCACTGCCCGGATTTCAAGTCTCCCAGATGAATATTCATGATTCGCACGCGCTGCAGCCGTTGTGCCTTGTAGCCGAGGGCAGAGCACATGCGGCGAATTTGCCGATTCAGTCCTTGGGTGAGAATGATGCGAAACGATTGTGCATCGATGCGGGCGACTTTGCCGGGTTTGGTCAGTTCGCCCATGATTTTCACGCCGCCGGCCATCATGTTTAGCGCAAGGTCGGTGATGGGACGATCCACCGTCACCACATATTCTTTTTCATGATTGTTCTCCGAACGCAGGATCTCGTTGACGATGTCGCCGTTGTTCGTCAGCAGTATCAAACCCTCGGAGTCCCGATCCAAACGGCCGACGGGGAAAATCCGTTCCGGATATCCGATGTACTCGATGATGTTGTCTTCAATATGAGTTTCGGTGGTGCAAATGATGCCGGCCGGTTTGTTGAGAACGATGTAGGTTTGCTTTTTCTTGACGCCGATCAATTCGCCGTCAATGCGGATTTCGTCGCCGTCCGCCACTCGAGTGCCCAGCACGGCAGGTTGGCCGTTGCATGTCACACGGCCCGCTTCAATCCACTTGTCCGCTTCGCGGCGCGAACACACGCCCGTTTCGCTGATGTACTTGTTGAGCCGCACGGCGAAATTTAGTGCGGGCCGGTCAAGAATGCGCCGATCTCTTTTGCCAGTGTTTTCGGCGCGACCTCGAACAGGTCATCCGCGTAATCGGCACTATCGATGAATTTTCCGTTCGGCAGCGCCGCTTTTGCCTTGGCAGCGCCGTCCGAGATTTCCTGCTGAATCCTCATCACCAGAGCGTATTGCTTCACCGTCGGCAATCGCTGGGCAGCGGGAATTCCTACCAACACCAAGCGCCGCACGAGCTCGGGACGGGCGGCAGCGAGTTCCAGGGCGACCGAGGCGCCGCTGTGAACGCCCAGTAGGTCGATTTGCCGCAACCGCAGATCGTTCGCCAGGTCCGACATTGCATCGGCGGCGTCGGCCATGCTGGGCATCGGCGAGGGATCGGATTCCCCGAAACCCGGCATATCCGGCGCGTAAACCGACCGTACATTCGCGATCTCGGGCAAGAATCGAGTGAACATGCGGCTCGAATTCTGATCGGGATGCAGGCAGAACAGCGTCGCCTGCTCATCGAATCCGCCGGTTGTCGGAAACGCCGTCCGCACGTGCAGCTGCCCGAATCTACAGTCAAAATAAGCGCGTCGAGTGCGCACCGCCAAAACCTGCGCCGTTGATATGGGCTTGGCCACTGCTGTTAATTCTCCTGCTTGAGGTGGATTTACTGGCCGCTAAGGATACTAGAAGCCGGCCGTCCCGCTGGAACCGGCGGCAATTGTTGTTGTTTTTGAGCTACATTAAATTTCACACTTCTTTGCAATAGGGCTAGCTTCGGTGACGGCGCGAGGCTAGAGTGTTGCTTGGACGCAATTGGACTGACAGGGAAAGAAAAAGACCGATCATCGTCGAGCGCTCCTGAAATAAAGCGCTGCGAGAGGCATGGGGACTTGAAAGCCGGGCTTTAGGCCCGGCTTTTTTATGGCGGCAATCGATCCCACACCCGTGACAGGGTGAATCCGTTGGAGCGGCCGCCTCTGAAGCTCACTTCCTCGACGAGTCGCTGACCATCTTCCGAAATGCTGTAGTGCTCCTCGAACGGAGGGCGGTCTTCGTCCGGATCATTTGCATGCACGATCAGCGTCTTGTCGGACCAACCGCAGCTCGGCGGCGGTGTATCGCGGCGCGCCGGCAGAGGAGCGTCGCGGTCCGATGAGTTGCTGCGATGGCGCCCGACTTTTTTCGCGTCGCCGGGCTGGCAGATGCGGTTCTTGCCGTCCGAGGTGAATGCAACGACACCGCCTACCTGCTTGATTTCCAGTTGCTTACCCGGGAAGCGCACAGCCTCGGTCAGCGTACCCATGGGCGGCGTGGCCGGAGCGAATGCGGTGGGATAGCCCACGCCTGCCGAGCCCCCGCGCCCGCCTCGCCCTCCGCGCCCGCCTGAACTGCCGCTATCTCCTGCCCGGGCGGCAGTCTGGCTGTTGGCGGTTTGCGCCAGATGCAGGGGGTCGTCGCTGTCGGCCTCATTCAATTTCCAACGGCCGGTGAAATCCACGCCGGATGGCGGCGCCGAACGTAAGCCGTCGCTGGCGCAAGCACTCAAAACTAAGACAATGATTGCCGCAAGGACGGCGCTGCGCATGGAAAAACCCCGTTCGACCATCGGGGGATCTTATCAGGAGACTGTGGACAGGCGCTTTGCCGTGCGTAGATCGTTCGGCCCGCATATCCAGACGCGGCCCTCAAAGGGTTGAAAGCAAACGCGCACGCCTTCGGTGCGGCGCATGGTTTGCGATCCACAGGCAATTTTGCCGTCGGCGAGATCGGCTTGGATCAAATCAACCAGGGAAGCGCTCGGTTCGCCGGCATCGGTGGGCGGCAGGGCATGCGCCAGAATCCGGGCCTGAACCTCGTCGCGGCGCGTCGTATTGCCGAGTACCGCACGCTTGAATTTGTCGAGCACCACCAGAACGGAACTCAACGTGTTGTCGGTCACATCGCTCGGGCGCCCGGTGCCCCCCATGAATTTCAAGTGCAGCAAGCCGCCGACGCCCCGCCCTTCATCGTGCACGCAAAGTGCCAGGGCCCCATGCAGATCGGCGACCATGAGCATGGGCTCGGGCGAAACATGATAGGTATCCGGTGCGACCGTTACTTCCGTGAGATCTTTAGCCAAATGAGGGACCCTGTGTTACCCCCGCGATGCTGCGCCGAACCCAAGATTCGCTCTGCCAAGCAAATCACGGTTTTTACCTATTGCAAAAGGAACTGTTGCGCGGCTTGACAAGTATCGGCGGTGACTGACAAGGATCGGCAGTCATAAGCTCATATCCCGCAGTAATTGGCCGAGTCGAGGGTCCGCGCAGTATGGTGATTCACCATGTATCGCTACGACCTCACCGACCGTACTCTCGTGCGGGAGCGGGTTGCGCAATTTCGCGACCAAACCCGCCGGTTCCTCGCGGGAAGCTTGAGCGAGGACGAATTTCGCCACCTGCGGTTACGCAACGGTCTGTACATCCAACGACACGCGCCGATGCTGCGCGTCGCCATTCCTTACGGATTGCTGTCATCCACGCAGCTGCGCACGCTGGCAGGCATTGCGCGCCGCTACGACCGCGGCTATGGACATTTCACCACGCGGCAAAACATTCAGTACAACTGGCCCAAGCTCGAAACGGTGCCGGATATTTTGGCGGACCTTGCCGAGGTCGAGATGCATGCCATCCAGACCAGCGGCAATTGCATCCGCAACATCACCTCGGATCACCTGGCCGGCGTCACGCTCCATGAGCTCGAGGACCCGCGGCCCTGGTGCGAGATCATCCGTCAATGGTCGACTTTCCATCCCGAGTTCACCTACCTGCCCCGCAAATTCAAAATAGCGGTCACCGGCGCGCCGCAAGACCGCGCCGCGTCCCTGGTTCATGACGTCGGCGTGCATATCGTGCGCGGACCGAATGGCGAGCCAGGCTTTGAGATCTTGGCGGGCGGGGGCCTGGGGCGCACGCCCATCATCGGTCAGGTGGTGCGTGAATTCCTGCCGCGGGAGCATTTGCTCACGTATCTGGAAGCGATATTGCGCGTCTACAACCTGGAGGGACGCCGCGACAATCTGACCAAGGCGCGCATCAAGATATTGGTGCGCTCGTTGGGGATAGAGGAATTCACCAAGCGCGTGGAAGCCGAGTGGGAACTGCTGCGCGACCAAGGCCCGCGCGTCGACGATGCGCAGATCGACCGCATGCGGGGATTTTTCAATCCGCCCGCCTACTTGAAACTGCCGAACTGCGAACCGGATCTCGGGAAAGAGACTGCCTTTCGCGCCTGGTACCGCTATAACACGGCGGCCCACAAGGTGCCCGGCTACCGGGCGGTGTTCATATCGTTGAAAAAACCCGACATGCCGCCCGGGGATGCCACCGACGCACAAATGGAATTGATCGCCGATCTTGCCGATCGCTATAGTTTTGGCGAGGTGCGCGTCACCCATACGCAGAATTTATTGCTGGCCGATGTCGAACAGAGCAAGACCTACGCGCTGTGGCAGGCACTCGCCGGCGCCGGACTCGCGACGCCGAACATAGGAACTCTGACCGACATGATTTGTTGCCCCGGGTTGGACTTTTGCAGTCTTGCCAACGCCGGTTCCATCGATGTCGCCAAGCTCATCAACGAGCGCTTTGACGACTATGACTATATTTATGACTTGGGCGAGATCGACGTCAAGATGTCCGGCTGCATGAATGCCTGCGGCCACCACCATGTCGGCAATATCGGAATCCTCGGCGTGGATAAGGGCGGCGAGGAGTGGTATCAAATCACCATCGGCGGCGCGGCGGGCGCTGACGCTTCTTTGGGGTCGGTCATCGGACCGTCGGTGGCGAAGACACAGGTTCCCGAAACGATTGCGCGGCTCCTGGATGTGTATGTGGAGCAGCGGCAGCCGGAAGAGCGCTTCCTCGATACCGTGCGTCGTCTGGGCGTGAAGCCATTCAAGGAAAGGGTGTATGCCGCGCCGATTGCTGCGTGATCGTCAGATCGTAATCGACGAATGGCTGTACGTTGCGGAGGCGGCAGCCGACGCGAGCGCGCCGCTCATCGTGACTTTCGATCAGTGGAAGATGGAACCCGATACTTGGATTGCGCGCGGCACTCCTCTGGGAGTCGTGCTCTCTTCCGCCCACAAAGTCGAGGAACTCGCGCCGGACCTCGAGCGTTTCTCGCTCGTCGCGGCGGAGTTCTCCGGGCCCGGCGAGGGACGCGGCTACACGCAGGCGCGCTTGCTGCGCGAGCGTTGGAATTTCAAGGGCGAACTCCGCGCCACCGGCCATGTGCGCACCGATCAAGTCTTCTTCATGGCGCGGTGCGGCTTCAACAGCTTTGAGCTTCCCGACACGGATTTCGACGCCGCGCTCGCGGCGTTCTCCACCTTCAGCGCCGCCTATCAGCCGTCGAATGACCTAGGCTTGGCAGTCAAGCTGCGGCGGGATATACCTGCCAGCGCCTGAAGCGCAGGCCGACTTTTTGGCCGATGGTGAAGCGCTCCGCCTCGAACCGTTCGCTGCTGATTTCCGCCTCGAGCGGCTCATGGAGGGGTTGACCGGCGGCGCACAGTTCCAGGCGCACGATGGGTCCAATGACGCGCACGGCGACCACGGTTGCGGGCCAACCGGCGGCCGCAGGGCCGATTTCAATCTCATGGGGGCGGATCAGCGCGATGTTTTTCGTGCTGCCCGTCTGCACGTCGGCCGCTGCGGAAATATCGATGGGCCCGACATAGGCGCGCCCGTCGCGCAACTGCACCGGCAGTTCGTTGACCTGGCCTAGGAAGCGGTGCACGAAGGCCGATTTCGGCATGTCATAAATATCGCCGGGAATGCCCACCTGCTCGATCCGGCCCTGATTCAACACCACCACGCTGTCCGCCACTTCGATGGCCTCCTGTTGATCGTGCGTGACGATGATGCTCGTAAAATGCAATTCATCGTGCAGGCGGCGCAGCCAGCGCCGCAGTTCATGGCGTACTTGGCTGTCCAGCGCGCCGAATGGTTCGTCCAACAGCAACACCTTGGGATCGATTGCCATCGCGCGCGCCAGCGCCACGCGTTGCCGCTGGCCGCCGGAGAGCTGCGCAGGATAGCGGTCATGCGCCCAACTCAGCTGCACCAGCGCCAGCAAGTCTTGCACCTTCTTGCGGATGTCCGCCGCCGTGGGCCGCTCGCGGCGGCGCTTCACTTTCAGTCCGAACGCAACATTCTCGAACACCGTCATGTGTCGAAACAATGCGTACTGTTGAAAAACGAAGCCAACCTTTCGATCGCCGATGGGCCACAGGGTTGCATCCTGGCCATCGAACAGGACCTGCCCCTCATCCGGCTTCTCCAGTCCGCCGATGATTCGCAGCAGCGTCGTTTTACCGGAGCCCGAGGGGCCGAGCAGGGCCATCAAGGCGCCGGTGGCAACATCGAGATCAATGTTTTCGACGGCGGCATATTCGCCGAACTGCTTGGTCACGCCGCGTAGTGCAATGCTCATGTATTTACTCTCCTGGTCCTATCGCGCGGCCTGCGGGCCGCGTGGCGCAGCTCGGGCTGACGCCATTCAAGAATGCTTTTGCCCGCCAGCGTCAGCAGCGCCAGCAGCGCCAGCAGCGACGCCACCGCGAAGGCCGCGGCGTAGTTGTACTCGTTGTAGAGAATCTCGACGTGCAGGGGCATGGTATTGGTCACCCCGCGAATGTGTCCGGATACCACCGAGACGGCCCCGAACTCGCCCATGGCCCGGGCGTTGCACAGCAGAACGCCGTACAGCAGGCCCCAGCGGATATTGGGCAGGGTGACGCGCCAGAATGTCTGCCAGCCGGTGGCGCCGAGCGACAGCGCGGTTTCCTCGTCTTCCTTGCCCTGTGCCTGCATCACCGGGATCAGTTCACGGGCGATGAAGGGAAAAGTGACGAAGATGGTGGCCAGCACGATACCGGGCACGGCGAACACCACCCGTATGTGATGCGCCCTCAAGAATCCGCCGAACCAGCCATGCGTGCCGAACACCAAAATGAAAATCATACCGGCGATGACCGGCGAGACCGCAAACGGCAAGTCGATCAGCGTGATCAATGCGCTCTTGCCGCGGAAATCGAATTTGGCGACCGCCCACGCGGCGGCCACGCCGAAAATGAGATTCAAGGGAACGGCGATTCCGGCCACCAACAGCGTGAGCTTGACCGCGGCCCATGCCATGGGTTGAGAGATCGCGATGTAGTACGCGCCGAAGCCTTTTGCCAGCGCCTGGGCAAAAACGGCCAGCAACGGCAGCGCCAGAAACAAGCCGAGAAACAGCAGCGCCGTGACGATCAGCAACAACCGGCCCATCAGCGCTCACCGTGCCTGGTCGAAGCCCAATTTTGCAAGGCGTTGATTCCAAACATCAGCGCGAAGGACAGCACCAGCATGACCACCGCGATGGCTGTGGCGCCGGCGTAGTCGTATTGCTCCAATTTGCCGACGATCAGCAAAGGGGCGATTTCGGAGCGCATGGGCATATTGCCGGCGATGAAGATCACCGAGCCGTATTCGCCGACCGCACGCGCAAACGCCAGCGCGAAGCCGGTGAGCAGCGCCGGCCACAAGGCGGGGAAGATCACCCGGCAAAAGGCTTGCACGGCAGAGGCGCCCAACGACGCGGCGGCCTGCTCCACCTCTTTATCGAGCTCCTCGAGCACCGGCTGCAGCGTGCGCACCACGAAGGGCAGACCGATGAAGGTCAGCGCCACGACTATCCCTAGGGGCGTGAAGGCCACATTGATGCCCAGCGGCTTGAGCCACGCCCCTATCCAGCCGTTTGGGGCATACAGCGCGGTCAATGCAATTCCCGCCACGGCGGTCGGCAGGGCGAACGGCAGGTCCACCATGGCGTCGATGAACCGCTTGAAGGGAAAGGTATAGCGAACCAGCACCCAGGAGACGATGAGCCCGAACAACACATTGATCAGGGCGGCGATCAGCGACGCCCCGAAGCTCAACCGCAGGGACGCCAATACCCGGGGCGCCGTCACCGTTTCCCAGAAATGACCCCAGCCTCCGCTCAAGCTGCGAATGAATACGGCGGAGAGTGGAATCAATACCAGCAAGGAGAGATACAGCATGGTGTATCCCAATGTGAGTCCGAAGCCCGGCAGGACTCGCCGAGGCTTGCGTCCTTCGAGTGCCACCGACGCAGTGGTTGCCATGTGATTCCTAGGAGCTGGAAGCCTACCGGCCGTAGATCCTGTCGAAGGTACCATGGTCGGCGAAATGTGTGGCCTGCGCCTTGGTCCAACCGCCGAATACCCCATCGATGGTGAGCAGCAGCGGAATGTTTTGAAATTGATTGGCGTACTTGGCAGCCGCCGCGGGATCGCGCGGCCGGTAAAAATGCTTTGCCGCGATCTCTTGCCCCTGCGGGGAATACAGATACGTCAAATATTCCTCGGCCACTTTGCGCGTGCCATGTTCGTCGGCGTTTCGATCGACAACACTGACCGGCGGTTCGGCGAGGATGCTGATGGAAGGCGCGACGATATCGAACTTGTGGGAGCCCAACTCCTTGACCGCCAGATAGGCCTCGTTCTCCCAGGCGAGCAAGACATCCCCGATCCCCCGTTCGACAAACGTCACCGTCGAGCCGCGCGCGCCGGAATCGAGTACGGGCACGTTGTGATAGAGTTTTTTCACGAAGGCTTCGGCGCTCGCATCGCTGCCGCCCGGCTGTTTCAGCGCCCAGGCCCATGCCGCCAGATAATTCCAGCGCGCGCCGCCGGAGGTCTTTGGGCTCGGCGTAATCACCTGGACATCCGGCCGCACCAGATCGCCCCAGTCACGGATATTCTTGGGGTTCCCCTTGCGCACCAGAAATACAATGGTCGAGGTATACGGCGTGCTGTTGTTCGGCAACCGCTTCTGCCAGGTGGGCGGGATCAAGTTCCCCTGCACGGCGAGGGCGTCGATATCGTAGGCCAATGCCAGGGTAACCACATCGGCCTCGAGGCCGTCGATCACGGAGCGCGCCTGCTTTCCTGAGCCACCGTGGCTTTGATTGACGATCACGGTGTCGCCGGTCTTGCTCTTCCAATACACGGCAAACGCTTTGTTGTATTCCTCGTAGAGCTCGCGCGTCGGATCATAGGAGACGTTCAGCAGCTTGACGGTGGCCGCCTGCGAGGGCGTGCCCGCAGCCAGCCCGAGGATCACCAAGGCGCCCGCAACCATTGCCGCGGTTCCGCGAGCCTGTCCGAATTTTCCGCGTGAGCCTGGCATGCTTTAGAACGCCACTTGGAATCGCGTGAACACCGCGCTCTCATCCGCGCGATCCCCGCCGTTCGGCGCGCCGCCGTCGAAATTCGTCTTGGTGTAGTTGAGATTCCAAGCCACGTTCTGGGTCAGATACCAATTCAAAGCCAGAGTCCAGGCAGTCGCCTCGCGGGCCTGGGCGCTGGGATCGGCGAACCATTCCGCGGCGGTGCCGGCCGGCGCGAAGAACGTCGCGGAATCCAGTTTCAATTGACTGACGCGCGCCGCGAATTCGAGCGCGCCCCAGCCTGGCTGGTCGAGCGCAAAGGGCCGCTTGGGCACCACCGTTCCGAATGTCGCGTTATCGTCCGTCATGAGAAAGGTTGTCCCCACCTGCCAGCTATCCGGTTTTAAGCGAGCGCGGCGCGTCGGCGCGTTTGCGCCCGTGCCAAAGGTACGCGACACGTCTTGCGATTCACTGACGTACTCGGTGAGCAGCCCGAAGCGCTTGTAGTAATAGTATGCCTGAGGCGATATGCGCAGGCGCTCGCCATTCGCAATCGTGGCGCCGGCCGCCGCCGTGGCGGCATCGTAGCTGAAGAAATTGCGCTGGGTTTCCGTCTTGTAGGACGTCAGCAGCGTGTTGGCGGCACTGCCCACTTGATTGGCGTAGCTGACCGCGATTCCCGCGCCGAGATATTTCAGCAGCGAGTCAGTCTTTAGGAAGGGCTGGGCGAACAGTCTCGCCACCCAGTCCTTCTTGTCATTGTTGTCGATATCCGGCGTACTGTTCGCATCCGTGCTGGTGCCATCCGCCACGCCGTTGAAGTAGCCGACTTGATAGGTCAGCGTGCCGGTCGGAAAAGCATAGGTTCCGGAGACCTGCAGTCCGAGATCGCGGTTGGGCACCAGATCGCTGGGCAGGCCCAATTCGATGAATCGATTGTTGGGCGACAACTGCAACCGCTCGAGTCCAAAAGGCTCCTTGAATTTGCCGGCGGTCACGACGAATAAAGGATTGAAGCGTGCCGCGACGAACGCATCTTGAATGACGGTCTTGCCGCCGGCGAAATCCGGATTGAAGCGAAAATCGAAGAGATTCGCAAAGGTGCCTTCGAGGATGGGCCGCGCACGGCGCAGCAGCCACGTACTGCGCGAACCGTCCGGCGTCAAATTGTCGTCGTAAAAGCGCCCGTCGAAATCGAACTCCCCATGGAAGCGAATCTGATTCGCGCCGTCGGGCGATTGGAAAGAGAATCCGCCGGGACCTGCGAAAATCTGCGGGTTGGACTGAGTGGCGGATCCCGCCTGCTGTTCCGTCACGGGCTGTTGCGCGGCGGTTGCGGCGGGGGCGGCTGCCTGCGCGGCGGCCGGCGGCGAAGCGGCGGCGGGCGGCGAAGCCGCAGGCGTTTCACGCGCGGCGCCGGGCGGCGCTGGTTCAGCCGACTGTGCTCGCTGTGCCAGCGCTTGACCCTGCGATCGCAACAACTCCGCTATTGCCCGTTGCTGCGCCTCCAATTTTTGCTCGAGTATCGCAATGCGCCGCTCGAGTTCCTCGGTGGTGGGCTTTTTAGGGTTGGGGCCGGGTCCATCCGCCGCGGCTCGCGCCGTGGAGCCCAATAATATGGCGATCAGCGCCAATGCAAACCAAACGTATTCGCGCGCGAAGCGCCTCCCCTGCTTGCTCATCCGTCCACCCCACCTTGTTTGCCGCAACATCGGCGGGCAATCAGGCTAGCGGGCGGCGGCGCGCACCTGAACTACCGTCCGGTCATCTGCATATGCGATCACGGCATGTCGCGCAACGGGATGGCGAGGCCCTTCAGAACCTTGTCGACTTCTTCCTGGGTGTCGAGTTTTTCGACCTCGCGCACCAGCTTGCGGGGCAAGTGAGGCGCCAGCAGCTCGATGAATTCATACATATAGGCGCGCAGCAGCGCGCTGCGGCGAAATCCGATCCAGGTGGTATGCCCCTCGAACAGGTGCGAGGCATCCAGCACCACTAAATCGGCATCGGCCACGGGGTCCATGGCCAGGCGGGCCAGGATGCCGACGCCTAGGCCGATGCGCACATAGGTCTTGATCACGTCCGAATCACGCGCGGTCAACGCCACATCCAAGGACAGGCCGGCCGTTTCAAACAGGGCAGGCAGCGACGATCGACCGGAGAAGCTGAACACGTAAGTCACGATGGGGTATTCAGCCAACTTCTTGAGCGTCAGCTTTCCGGCGGATGCCAGCGGGTGGCCGCGCGGCACGACCACCGCCCGATGCCAGTGGTATACGGGCAGGCGCACCAGGTGCGGGAATAATTCCTCCGAGCCGGTGGCAATCGCGAAATCGACCCGATCGCGCGCGACCATTTCCGCGATCTGCTCGGACGTGCCCTGATGCAGGTGCAGGCGCACCTTCGGATACTTGATCCGAAACTCGCGAATCACCTGCGGCAGCACGTAACGGGCCTGCGTGTGCGTCGTGGCGATCGACAGCGTGCCGCCGTCGGCTTTGCGCAGCTCCGCAGAGGTGCGGCGGATATTTTGCATTTCACGCAAAATGCTGCTCGCCCGCGAAATGATCTCCTCGCCCGCGGCGGTGGTGCGCGTGAGCGCCCGCCCCTCGCGCTCGAACAGTTGGAAACCGAGTTCTTCCTCCAGCAATTTGAGCTGGCGGCTGACGCCGGGCTGTGAGGTATGCAGTTGCCGCGCGGCGGCCGTGATGTTCAATCCGTTTTCGTGGACCGCTACGAGGTAGCGCAATTGCTGGAATTTCATCGATCCATCCCGGCCTGAAGCTTTAGGTTGAGTTTTTTCCGCCCCAAGCTTCGCAGCATAAAGGTTTAAGGCGCATCACGAATAGGCATGTACTCATGCTTCGGAGTTCGTTTTGCGAAAGTGCGGCTGGCCCTATAGTTTCGCGATGTTCGAGCTCTCGAAAGCATTGCAGGCACGCGTAAAGGACAGCGTTTCGCAGCTGCGCGCGGCGCTCACAGAGTTCAAAAATGTGTGCTATGCCAACAGCTTAGGCCCGGAGTCGATGGTTCTCACCGATCTCATTTGGGGATCTGCGCCGGGGACGCAAATGGCGGCGCCGTCCGAGGCCGCCCTGTCCGGGATTGAGATTTTCAGCATCGACACCGGACGCCTCTATCCGGAGACGTACGATCTGATCGAGCGCGTGCAGCAACACTATGGACGGGCGTTGCGCTTCTACTATCCCGAAGCAACCGATCTGGAGTGCTGGGTGGGCGCGAACGGCATCAACGGATTTCGAGACGGCCTCGAACAGCGTCGCGGATGCTGCGCGATTCGCAAAGTGGAACCGTTTCGGCGCGCCGTCTCCGGCCGGGACGCCTGGATCACCGGCATCCGGCGCGGCCAGTCGGCCGGTCGCGCCATGGCGGCGCCCGTGGCTTGGGACGGCGAATATGGCCTGCACAAAGTCAGTCCGCTGCTCGAGTGGACCGAAAAAGAAATTTGGGAGTACATTCGCCGCAAGCGATTGCCTTACAACACGTTGCATGACAAGGGTTTCCCCAGCATTGGCTGCGCACCCTGCACCCGCGCCGTGCAGCCCGGCGATGACCAGCGTTCGGGCCGCTGGTGGTGGGAGCGCAGCGAGTCGCGCGAGTGCGGCCTGCATTCGCGCCCACAGGCAGGGTTCATCAAGTGAACTACTTTCCGGTTTTCTTCGACCTCGCCGCGCAGCGAGTGCTCGTGGTCGGCGGCGGCGAGGTGGCGCTGCGCAAAGTGGCGCTGCTCGAGCGCAGCGGCGCGCTCATCGCCTTGGTTGCCCCTGACGTGCATCCGGAGCTTCAGGCGCGCGCCGCAGCCGGCAAGATCAATTTAGCGGTTCGCGAATTCGTTCCCGATGATCTCGATGGCGCGCGCCTCGTCATCGTGGCCACCTCGCGCCGCGCCGTGAATCGCTGGATCGCTTCTTTGAGCGAAGCGCGCCGTATTCCCGTGAACGTGGTCGATGACCGCGAAGCCTCGCGTTTCATCGTGCCCGCCATCATCGATCGGGACCCGGTGCTGGTGGCGGTTTCGACGGGAGGCACATCGCCGGTATTGGCCCGCCGCTTACGCGAACGGTTGGAGGCCGTGATCCCGAAAAAAATCGGTGAATTGGCGCTGTGGCTTCGCGCTCTGCGGCACAGCGCCCGGCGGCGCCTGGCAAACACCGACGAGCGGCGGCGGTTCTTCGAAAACATCGTGGACGGTGCGGCGGCCCGGCGTTTCATCGAAGGCGACGCTCGCGGCGCACAGGCCTTGGCGCAACAGTTGTTGGCAAGAACCTCGACCGCGCCGCGCAGCGCAGGCGAAGTGACGCTGGTGGGCGCTGGACCTGGAGATCCGGAACTCCTCACATTGAAAGCGCTGCGGGCACTGCAAGATGCCGATGTCATTTTGCACGATCGCCTCGTGCCCGAGGGCCTCCTCGACATGGCGCGGCGCGACGCGGTGCGAATCAGCGTGGGCAAAGCCGCCGGCGGCATCGGCAGCACGCAAGAGCAGATCAATGCGCTGCTCATCGAACACGCCCAACAAGGCAAGCGCGTGGTGCGCCTGAAGGGCGGCGACCCGTTCATCTTCGGCCGCGGAGGCGAAGAATTGGAGGCGTTGGCCAGGGCGCAGATCAGCTTTTCGGTGATCCCCGGCGTGACCGCCGCGGCCGGCTGCGCCGCGTACGCCGGCATACCATTGACCCATCGGGACTACGCGCACAGCGTCACCTTCGTTACCGGGCATGTGGATAAGGACGGACGCGAACCCGATTGGCGAGCGCTGGCCAAGCCCGGGCTCACCGCCGTGTTCTACATGGGTCTTGCGCGCGTCGAACAGATCGCGGCCCAGTTGCTGGCGCACGGCGCTGCCGCCGCTTTGCCGGCCGCCGTCATTGCGCAGGGCACCTTGCGGGATCAGCGCGTGATCACCGGGACGCTGGCCACCATCGCCGCCGTAACGGCAGCGTCGAATATTGAATCCCCGGCGCTGTTGGTGGTGGGGGAAGTCGTGTCCTTGCACGCTTCGCTCGCCTGGTTCAATACCGCCGCGCCGGCCGAGGTCTCGCAGTCGGCCTGATCCAAGGGCCGGGGGCGATCAGGCGATTGTTTGGAGAAACCCGCGCTCCGCCACCCACGCCGGATTGAACAACCGCGACTGGTACTTCGCGCCGCCGTCACACAGGATGGTGACGATGGTGTGGCCCGGGCCCATTTGTTTCGCCAGGGTGACGGCGGCAGCCACATTGATGCCGGCGGTGCTGCCCAACAACAAGCCCTCTTCGCGAAGCAGCCGATAAACGAAACGCATGGTCTCGGCGTCCGATATGCGCAGCGCATCGTCGATCGGCGCGCCTTCGAGATTCGCCGTCACGCGGCCGGTGCCGATCCCCTCGGTAATCGATGAACCGCCGTCGGTTTTCAGTTCGCCGTCATTGATGTAGTGGTACAACGCGCTTCCCGGAGGATCGACCAGCACGATTCGCACGGCGTCAGATTGAGATTTCAGGTATCGAGCAATACCCGCCAGCGTTCCGCCGGTGCCCGTCGAGGCGCAGAATGCGTCGATTTTTCCATCCGTGTCGCGCCACAGCTCGGGCCCCGTGGACTCAAAATGCGCGTCGCGATTCGCCGTGTTGTCGAATTGATTGGCCCAAATGGCGCCCGGCAATTCTTGGGCCAGGCGGCCGGCTACTTTTTGGTACTGATTCGGATTGCTGTAGGGCACCGCCGGGACTTTGCGCAGCTGCGCGCCGAGCGCTTCGATAATTTGATACTTCTCGGCGGCCTGATTGTCGGGCATGACGATCACGCACTTGTAGCCCCGCGCATTGCACACGTGCGCAAGACCGATGCCGGTGTTGCCGGCCGTACCCTCGACCACGGTGCCGCCCGGTTTCAAAGCGCCGCGGCGTTCAGCATCGAGCACGATCCATTTCGCCGCACGATCCTTCACCGAGCCGCCGGGATTCATGAACTCAGCCTTTCCCAATATCTCGCAGCCCGTCTCTTCGCTGAAGGAGCGCAGCCGGATCAATGGGGTGTTGCCGATCGAATCGGTAAATCCATCTTTGACGTTCATCAATGCGATGGCTCGAGTCGCGGCATGGCTTCAAGAGGGGTTCCGTTCAGCTCGCGGTCCATTTTGGCGACGTCCAATTCGCCGGTCCACTTCGCCACGACCAGGGTGGCGACGCCGTTGCCGATCACGTTGGTGAGTGAGCGCGCCTCGGACATGAAGCGATCGATGCCTAGGATCAGTGCGAGGCCGGCGACCGGCAGCGTACCGGTCGCCGAGAGGGTGGCGGCCAGCACGATGAAGCCGCTGCCCGTCACGCCGGCGGCGCCTTTGGACGTCAACAACAAAACGGCCAGCAGCGCGAGTTGCTGGAACAGATTCATCGGCGTGTTGGTAGCCTGCGCAATGAACATGGCCGCCATGGTCAGGTAGATCGAGGTGCCGTCGAGATTGAATGAGTAGCCGGCCGGGATGACCAGGCCGACCACCGGCTTGCTCGCGCCCAGTCTTTCCAGCTTGGCCATCATTCGCGGCAGCACGGTTTCCGACGACGATGTGCCGAGCACGATGAGCAACTCGTCCTTGATGTACTTGAGATACCGCCAGATGCTGAAGCCGTGCAAGCGCGCGACGATCCCCAATGCCACGAAAATGAACACCAGGCAGGTCGCATAGAAGCTGCCCATCAGTGCGCCGAGCGAGACCAGCGAGTGAAAACCATACCTGCCGATGGTGAATGCCATGGCGCCAAACGCACCGATGGGCGCCAGGCGCATCACGACGCCGACGATCCAAAACATCACGTGGGAAAATGACTCGATGAAACTCACCATCACCGTGCCGCGGGCTCCCAGCTGCTGCAGAGCAAAGCCGAACAGGATGGCAATCAAGAGAATCTGCAGGATTTCGCCCTTGGCGAACGCATCGGCGAACTGGCTCGGAATGACGTTGAGCGCAAAATCGGTCACGGACTGCAACTTGCCGGGGGCCGTGTAATCCTTGAGCGGTCCGGTGTCCAGGGTATGCGGGTCAACGTTCATGCCGCTGCCGGGCCGCAGCAGATTGACCACGACCAATCCCAAGATGAGCGAGACGGTGCTCATCACCTCGAAATAAATCAGCGCCAAGCCGCCGGTCTTGCCGACCTTTTTCATGTCTTCGACACCGGTGATTCCCATCACCACGGTGCAAAAAATCACCGGCGCAATCAGCATTTTGATGAGCTTGATGAACCCGTCGCCGAGCGGTTTCATGGCGGCGCCGGTTTGCGGATAGAAGTAGCCGAGCAGCACGCCGAGGGCAATGGCAACCAGGACCTGGAAATACAGCGAGCGGTATAGGTTTTTCACTGGGAACCTGTCTGAGTATTCTTCTGGGCGAATTTAAGCGATTCGCGGTCGCAGCGTCGCGGGATTTTAATAAAAGAATCCCCGGACTAGCCGGGGAATTTCAGTGGAACAGGTGCCGGGTAATAACCCTACACGTCCTTAAGTGGCAGATACGCAGCACAAGAGTGCTGAAGCGCTCGACCTTGTTGGTGTCATCCAGTGTTGCAAGTATGTAACGCTGGAAAAAAACACAAACCTCATCGTTGGTTGATCATAGGCGTTAATTTAGATAAATCCAATAGTTAACGTGAGTTATTTGGATTTTGCTGCACTATGTCAAGTGTGTTGCCAATTGGTAACAACGCAACATTCAGCTCCATTGCGCGGCTTTGGCATCGAAATCCTTCGATGTTGCACGGATCACACAGAAACGCTGGCCGGTGGGCGCTTCCATGACCCACCACGTGCGAACCAGCTGAAGGCGCGTTGCGCCCAGTTTTTCCAGCCTCTGTACTTCCGCCTCGACATCGTCGGATTCGATATCCAGATGCACGCGGCTCGGATGGGTCACCGCCTGCACCTCGATGTGCAAGCCATGATGGGAGTCCTCGAGTTCCTTGTAGATCTCCCCCTCGCCCGGCGGCAAGGCGCGCACCGGCATGCCGAGTGCGCCGCCCCAGAAATCCGCCGCTCGATCAAGATCGGTGGTTTGGCAGTCGATGATGAATCCAGCCAGTTTGCTTTTGTGCATGCGTTGCTCCAGATTCGCGAGATCTACGAAGGATGCGCTCTTGAAATATTTACATACTATGGTACGGGTGACGGACATCGAGCAATCGCTGCGCTTCTACCGCGACGCGCTCGGCCTCAAGGAATTATCGCGTAAGGATTATCCACAGGGGCGCTACACCCTGGTTTTTTTGGCCGCTCCCGGCGATGAAGAGGCGCAGGTCGAACTGACGCACAACTGGGACCCGGAAGACTATTCCGGCGGGCGCAACTTCGGGCATCTGGCCTATGCGGTGGACAATATCTATGACGCTTGCCGGCGCTTGATGGATCACGGCGTCACCATCAACCGGCCGCCGCGCGACGGGCGCATGGCCTTCGTTCGCTCCCCGGACTCAGTCTCAATCGAATTGCTGCAAAAGGGTCCTGCGCTGGCGCCCGCAGCGCCTTGGAACACCATGCAGAATGTCGGCAAGTGGTAGTCAGGGAGGGTAAGTAACCTCAAGGGAACGAAGACGCAGTTCCCTTGAGGCTACTTGCCCTTCCTGACGAATACTCGAACCGATCAGCATCACAGTGCCGACGCTACCGGCGGGCGTTGGACGACACCTGATATTCCCGCCGACGAGTGCGAATGTGCCACACGACCGCGGATGGCCCACTCGAAACTCGTCCTGTGACGTTGAGCGGACCAGGCGAAAGGACTAGGGGCATAGGAAGCTTCAAGGTAACTGAGTCTTCGTTACCTTGAAGCTTCCTATCCCCCAGTCCATCCGAACCACCGCTCAAATTCACAGTGCCGGGGGTACTAGAACATCTCCGATTCGTCCGGGGTCTTGGTCTCGACATGCGTGCGCGAGGCGATGTAATCGCCGGTGATCATCTCGCGGTAACCCTGTCCCGGGCCCACCATGGGATAGACGCCGGCGTCGCGATCGATAATGACCTCCAGAAATGCCGGTCCTTTGAAACCGATGAACTCGGAGACGACCCGCGGCACATCCTCCTTCCGATCGAGGCGCACCGCGTATTTGAATCCGTCGGCCATGGCCGCCTTGATGAAATCCTTGGTATGCAGGCTCTTGTCGCTGGCGCTCAGGCGGCCCTTGTGGAACAGCTTCTGCCATTGCCTGACCATGCCGTCGCCGAAATTGTTGAGCACGACCACCTTGATCGGCAGGTCGTAGGTGGTGACGGTCTCCAGTTCGCCGATATTCATGCGGATGCTGGCATCGCCGTCGATGTCGATGACCAAACGATCGGGCTGCGCAAACTGCGCGCCGACCGACGCCGGCAATCCGAAGCCCATGGTGCCCATGCTGCCCGAGGTCAGCCACAGCCGCGGACTGCGGAAATCGAAATACTGCGCCGCCCACATCTGATGCTGGCCGACGCCGGTGGTGATGATGGCCTCGCCCCGTGTCAGGCGATTGATTTCCTCGATCACGTAGTACGGCTGAATGAACGCGCTGTCGCGATCGTAGTTCATGGCATGCTTGACGCGCAGCTCGTCGCAATGCCGGTGCCACGCCGACCAATCCCGCCGAAAGCCCTTTTTCCTGCCATAGTCCAGCAAGCCGAGCAGCGCGTCGGCCATCAAACCCACGTGACTCCAATTCACCTGCTTGACCTTGTCGATCTCGGAGGCATCGATGTCGAAGTGCGCGATGAACTTGGCGCGGCCGGCAAATTTGACCACGTTGCCCGCCACCCGATCATCGAAGCGCGCGCCCACCGTGAGCAAGCAATCGCAATCATCGACAGCGTAGTTGGCGAACGCCGTACCGTGCATGCCGAGCATGCGCATCGATAGCGAGTCGGTGGTATCGACGGCGCCGATTCCCATCAAGGTGGTGACGACCGGAATGCGAAACTCGCTCGAGAACCGGCGCAGCGCCTCGGCGGCGGTGCCGTTGATCACGCCGCCGCCGGCATAAATCAGCGGCCGGTTGGCGGCGCTCAAGGCCGCAAAAAAAGCCGCGCAAGCAGGTTCCGGCAGCTTGGCGGCCTCCAGCCTGTTCATCCGCTGCCGGTAGCCCGGTATCCCCAAGCGGCCCGACCCATGAAACACGCCTTTCCAATTCTGGACGTCCTTCGGCACATCGAGCACCACCGGGCCGGGGCGGCCGGTGCGCGCGATCTCGAAGGCGGTGCGCACGGTGGCTTCCAGCTTGGTGGGGTCGGTGATCAAGAACACATGCTTGGCCACCGCTCCCATGATGCTGGGCACGGGCGCTTCTTGAAATGCATCCGTACCGATCGCGGTCGTCGGCACCTGGCCGCAAATCACCACGATGGGCACGGAATCGGCCATGCTGTCGCGCACCGGCGTGACGGTATTGGTGGCGCCGGGGCCGGAGGTGACCAAGGCCACGCCAACCCGGCCGCTGGCGCGCGCGTATCCCGCCGCCATGAACCCGGCGCCTTGCTCGTTGGCCGGCACGACGAGCGGCATCGCAGAATCATGTTCCTGGTTGTAGCGAAATACCGCGTCGTAGATCGGCAGGATCGCGCCGCCGCTGTAGCCGAAAATGGTGTCGACGCCCTCGTCCGCCAGGACTTGGACCAGCATGTCCGCGCCGGTCATGGTGGCTCCCGCCAGCGGATGGGCGCCCTGGCCCGATAATTCGTAACGCTCTTTCACGGGGAAAGACTAGCAGTTTTGGGGCCGGCAGGCTCCTAGCGCGCCGGTGCCGTGGTCCCGTATCCTGCTGCCATGCGCCACGTGATCGCAATACTGCTGCAGAATGAAGCCGGCGCGCTGACCCGCGTGACCGGATTGATTTCCGCCCGCGGGTACAACATCGAGTCGCTGTCGGTCGCCCCCACGAACGACCCCACTGTTTCGCGAGTCACGCTGGTCACCATCGGATCCGACGCCGTCATCGCGCAGATCAACGCCCAGCTCCTGAAACTGGTCGACGTGGTGGGCGTCGAAGACATGACCAGCGGCGATCATCTGGCGCGCGAGTTGCTGCTGATCAAGTTGCAGATTTCGGCGGAACACCTCGAATCCGCCGCCGCGCTGGTGCGCCGCGCCGGCGGCAAGGTGCTGGCGTCCAATCCGTCGAGCTACGTGGTCGAACTTGCCAGCACGGAATTCGAGATCGGGGAATTCATCGCCAACATGAGCGCATTCGGCGATATCATCGAGGTCGTGCGCAGCGGCGTTCTCGGCATTGCGCGCACCAATCCACGCTTGCATGTGATCAAGTGAATATGCAGTACACGCTCTACGATTATCTGCCGTCCGGCAACGGCTACAAGGTCCGGCTGACAGCCAAGTACCTGAACATCCCGTATCGTTTGGTGCCGGTGGACATCACCCGGGGCGCGACCCGCACGCCGGAATTTCTGGCAAAAAACGCCAACGGCAAAATTCCGCTGCTGGAAATTCCGGGGCGCGGATTCCTGGCGGAGAGTCACGCCATCATCAGCTTTCTGGCCGAGGGCTCGGATTTGCTGCCGGGCGATGCGTGGCAGCGGGCGAATGTCTGGCAATGGCTGTGTTTCGAGCAGTACAACCTGGAGCCGAATGTCGCCACGGTACGATTCTGGGTTAAAATTTTGGGCAAGACGGCGGCAGAGCTCGGCGAGCGCTTGACGGAAAAAATCACCAAGGGTTATGAAGCGCTCGCGGTGCTGGAGCGGGGACTTGAAGACCGGGAGTTCCTGGTGGCGGATCGATTCACGCTGGCGGATATCGCGCTCTACGCCTACACCCACGTGGCGCCCGAAGGCGGCATGTCGCTGGAGGCCTACCCCAAGATCCGCGCGTGGATGACGCGCGTCGCCGCACAACCGCGGCACGCACCCATTGGCACTGCTTGAACAAGTCTCAAGGATTTCAAACCTCATGCCTGAAATTGAAGTAACGCCCGAACACGCCGCCGATCCCGATACCCGGCGCGTGGGTATTTTGGTGGGAGTCGTCGGCGTCTTTTTGTCGGTGGTGACGATTGCCTCGCACCGCGCGCATACGGAAGCCGTCATTCACCGTACCGAGGCGAACGATCAATGGAGCTACTATCAAGCGAAGAAAATCCGCGAAAACACCGAAGAGGTGGCGCTGTCGCTCATCCAATCCCTAGGCACGGATGCGTCCAAGACCGATGCCGTCGGGCACAAGCTTGAGGCCGCGCGCGCCAAGTACGCCTCGGACGCGGAAAAGATTCAGGAGGAGGCGCGGGCCAAGGATAAGGAGACCGAGCTCGAAGAGCACCGCGCACTGCGTTTCGACATCGGCGAAGGATTGCTGGAACTGGGCTTGGTGCTGTGTTCCCTGTATTTTTTGGCGCGCAAGGTGTTCTTCCCGGTGTTCGGCGTGCTCTCGAGCATCGCCGGCGCGGCCATGGGCGTACTGGGGTTCATGCTTTGACCAGATCACGCGGCATGCTCGGACAGGCTCCTCGGCTGCTCTTGCTGGCGTCGACCGCGGCGGCGGCGTGTGCTGTGGGTGCGCTCGCGGCCGCGCCCGCCTTGCCGCGCGTGGAAGCGCGATCGGCCGATTTACTGGCGGTAGCCGTGGTGCACGACGATAAGATGAGCATTCACGTCAGCCGGCTGATCGACAATGCGCCGGTGCGCGACGCGGCCATCACCGTCGTGTTGCGCGGAACGGCACACCCCGCCACTGCCGAAACCGACGGAAGCTACTCGCTGCAGAGCAAGGACCTGACGCTGCCCGGAGCGGCCGCGGTTGAATTTCAAATCACCCAAGGGGCCGCGCCCGAAAGTCTCAAAGGCACGTTGGACGTCGCCTCTGCAGCGGGCCAAACCGACGACAAGAATAACGCCCGCCAGCTGTGGTGGTGGGTGCTGAACTTCGCCGTGTGCTTCGGCGTTCTGTGGCTGATCTCGCGCCGGCGCAAGGCGGCCAAAATTGAAACAGGCTCCTAGAAGCTCTGCATCGTTTGCACCAGAAATTGGAATTTTTGTATCCCCGCGACATCGCTCAAGGGGAATGCAAAATCGACGTGCAATACGTTTCCCAATCCTGAGCGCGTGTTGCCCAAACGCAGTCCAAAACCCACGTCTTTCATCAATCCCGGATCGCTGTTGCCGATGACGCCGGTACCCCAGGTTCGCCCGACATCGGCAAAGACGGCGCCGCCCACACGAACCAGACGAAACGGATACCAATCGGTGAACACTCGCTGTTCCACCGTGAACAGCGCCCGGGACGTGCCCGACTCGAAGCGCAACGGGTAGCCGCGAAGACCATTGTCCCCGCCGAGCCGAAGCTGCATTTCGGGATCCAGCTTATAGGTCGTGGTTCCCGACAGCGCAGCATAGAGCAGCCAATCTTCACGCCATCGCCAATAATATTTGGCGGCGGCGTCCGCAATCAAATTGCGCGGATGTCCCTCCTCGATACGCGTGGAGAAATCGCTGGTCAGGAACAGCTGTTGCTCGCTCGGCAATTCGAAGCCGTGCAAGGCCTTCACCGTCAGCAAAACCGCGTCGCGGTCGGCACCGAAGACGCTGTTCGAAAATCCAACCTCGCCGGTGATCTCGGTACCGAAATATAAGTCCTCGGCGCGGCCGATCTGGTTCTGATCGCCGACTTTCTTATAGGCATCTTGGACAATGTCGAATCCGGTGAAGAGGTATGACAGCGTTCTGTCAGGCGGCAGAATCTTCGCCGGCACCGTGGTGATCGGCGCCGGCGAGAACAGATTGCGGTCATAGCGCATGCCGAATGTCCAGCGCTTGGTCCAGCCGTCGACCAAGCCGCTGGAAATGCCGCCGCTCAGCTCGTAAGAACGTTGGCTGTCGCTGAACTGATCGACGACGTCGCCCAAGTTGTAGCGTGAAATGGTGCGATCGAAGGTGATGGCGGTTATTTTCGTGCTCCAGGGCGCATCCAACGAGTAGAAGGGATGCGCCACCAGTAATGAGCGCTGCGAACCGTCGCTGGAATCCGAGTAGGTTGCCTCCGATGTCCAGCGGGACCCGAGCACATTGGGATCGGTCCACGCTATCGTGTTGCTGGTGCGATCCACCGTGCTGTCGCGCGATACCTGCAAGGTCTTGCCCCAGCCCAGGAAATTGGTGTCTTGCAGGTTGAATTTGCTGTCGTTGGTGCCGCCCGAGCGGGAGACGGAGATGCCGGGACTCAGGGTCCAAACATCGTTGGTAATGACCTTGATGTCGACTTTGCCGTCGGCGTAATGCACCGGCACGATGCGGGCGTCGTACACATAGGACAGGAGGCGCAGCGCCCGTTCGGTCTCGGCCAGCTTGCGTGCGAGATACTTATCGCCGCTGGCGAACAGCAACTGTGCTTGAATGGTCGCGTGCTTGGTGCGGATGTGCAGATCATTGGCCAGCCGGAACAAGCCGTTGCTTTCGCGCGAATCGCTCTCGTCGAAGATGTTGCGGGTGGCGATTTCCACCTTGCCGATGACCGCTCCCGCCGCCTCCAATTCTGCGTCGCTGGGAACGTCGGCCGGCCGGGGCTCCTCGATGCGAGTGTGTTCCTTGTCGGTGAGCTTGGCCGCGAACGCCGGCAGGATCGCACCGGTCAGGACGGTGAATGCGATCAGGCATCCGCCGTCGGACAGTCTCATCCTGCGCCGGTATTACAGGGCGGCGTTGTCGCTCTCGCCGGTGCGAATGCGCAGAACCCGCAGGATGTCGGTGACGAAAATCTTGCCATCCCCTACCTTCCCTGTTTTCGAAGCGCCGACGATGGCTTCCATGACCTGATCGACCAGCTCATTCTTGACGGCAACCTCGATGCGGGTCTTGGGAACGAAATCAACCACGTACTCCGCGCCGCGGTACAACTCAGTGTGCCCGCGTTGCCGGCCGAATCCCTTGACCTCCGTCACAGTCATGCCGGAGACCCCGATCTCGGACAGGGCAGCGCGCACGTCATCCAGCTTGAAGGGTTTGATGATCGCGGTAATCAATTTCATTCTAGACTCCGGTCAGAGGCCGTCTGGGTAATACTATTACGATTCTGTCGAGGGCACACAATGATCTCCACAATAGTGGTCGTAGGCGGCGGGCAGGCCGGCGCCCAGGCGGTCGACACTCTACGGCGAGAGGGCTTCGCAGGCCGATTGTTGTTGATCTGCGACGAGCCGGCGCTCCCGTATCAGCGGCCGCCGCTGTCCAAAAAGTATCTGTCGGGCGAACTGACGGCCGAACGGCTGCCGTTTCGGCACCGGGCTTTCTACGACGAGCATCGAATCGAACTGAAACTTGGGTCCAGGGCCGTGGCGCTGGATCGGCGCACCCGTCGAGTTGATCTCGACAACGGGGAAGCGCTGACATACGACCGGCTGTTGTTATGCCTCGGCGCCACGGCACGCCGCTTCGACTGCCCGGGCGCGGATCTTGCCGGTTTGCATTATTTACGCACCGTCGCGGACGTGGCGCTGATTCGGGCGGCCATCAAACCTGGCGCGCGTGTGGTCATCATCGGAGGCGGGTACATCGGCCTCGAAACCGCCGCGACCTGCCGCCACATGGGCTGCGAAGTCACGGTCCTGGAGCTCGCCGACCGGGTCATGAATCGTGTGGTGGCGCCGTGCGTTTCGGAATTCTTTGCACAGGAACATCGCGCGCGCGGCATCAAGATATTGTGCAATATGCGGGTCACCCGCATCGCAGGCACGGGGCGCGTAGAGCGCGTGGTCTGCGCCGACGGCAGCGAAGTGGCGGCGGACGCGCTCATCGTCGGCGTGGGCGCCATCCCCATCACGGCATTGGCGCGCGACGCGGGATTGGCATGCGACAACGGCATCCTCGTCGATGAGTACTGCCGCACCGAGGACGAGGCGATCTTTGCGGCGGGCGATTGCACCAATCACCCTTCGCTGCGCTTCGGGCGGCGCGTACGGATCGAGTCGGTGGACAATGCGTTCGAGCAAGCAAAGACTGCGGCGCTCAATCTGCTGGATCGAAAGATTGCCCACGACCGCGTGCCGTGGTTCTGGTCCGATCAATTCGACAGCAAGCTGCTGATCGCCGGAATGTCGCAGGATTACGACCGGCAGGTATTGCGCGGCGAGCCGGCTTCGCGCAGCTTCAGCGTTTGCTACCTCAAAGGCGACGAGTTGATCGCAGTGGAAGCGATCAATCATTCAAAAGACTACATGGCCGCACGCAAACTCATCGCCGACCGCGCGCGATTGAACCCGGCGAAATTGGCCGACCCGAATATTGCCCTCAAAGAGGCGGTCACGGAGCCTGTCACGCCGAATACTCAGACCGGCTCCTGATGCCCCGCATCACATTCATCGAGCCGGGCGGCTCGCGGCGGGTGATCGACGCGCCCGTCGGCATATCATTGATGGAGGCGGCCGTGCAAAACGGCGTACAAGGCATTCTCGCACTGTGCGGCGGCGCGTGCGCGTGCGGAACCTGTCATGTCTATGTCGATGCGGATTGGTTCGCCAAATTGCAACCCCGCGAAGAAATGGAGGAAGGTATGCTGGAGTGCGCATGGGAGCCGCGCGACAATAGCCGCTTGAGCTGTCAGATTCATGTTACGGCGGATTTCGAAGGGCTCGAAGTCACCGTTCCGCAGCGGCAAGGAGCAATGTAAAAGATGTTTGGCATAGCAATTCACGGCGGCGCCGGCACCTTGCCGCGCGCCGAAATGTCCGCCGATGCGGAACGCAGGTACCGGGCCGGCCTGAAAGAGGCGATCGACGCCGGCTTCGCGGTACTGCAGGCCGGCGGCACGAGCATGGACGCGGTGACCCGGGCGGTGGTGCTGCTCGAAGACAATCCCCTGTTCAACGCAGGCAAGGGCGCGGTATTCACGCTCGACGGCCGCAACGAGTTGGATGCCTCGATCATGGACGGAAGCACCCTGAAGGCCGGCGCGGTGTGCGGCGTTACCCGCATCCGAAATCCGGTGGAGCTGGCGCGCGCCGTCATGGAGAAGTCGGAACAGGTCATGCTGGCCGGCACCGGAGCGGAAGAGTTTGCCGCCGCCCAAGGTTTCTCATTTGTGCCGCAAAGCTATTTTTACACCCCGGAGCGTTGGATGCAGCTGGAGCGGATTCGCGGCGGAGATGCGCGCCTTTCCGCACTGACCATTTCGCATATCGGCACTGTCGGGGCGGTCGCGGTCGACGGCCGCGGCCGTCTCGCCGCGGCGACCTCCACCGGCGGCATGACCGGAAAGCGTTATCAGCGCATCGGCGATTCGCCCATCATCGGCGCGGGCACATATGCGGACGATCGCTCATGTGCCGTATCCGCCACGGGGCATGGCGAAGTATTCATTCGCAGCGTCGTGGCTCACGACATCTGCGCGAGGATGCGCTTCGGTGGGCGCGGCATCGGCGAGGCCGTGCGCGAAGTCGTTCTCGGGGAACTGCCCGCCCTGGGCGGCGAAGGAGGCGTCATCGCGATCGATGCACGCGGAGAAATCGCCATCGAATTCAATTCCGAAGGCATGTTTCGCGCCAGCCGCAGACAGGGAGAGGAGATGCAGATCGGGATCTATGCCCAGGAGCCCGCCTGACGGGCTTTTATGTAAGGTGGCGGCGCTTCTCGAAGCGTCCCGTTCTCATGGTGTGGTATTCGGCTTCCATCACGATGACTCGATTTCGGCCCTCTTCCTTGGCGCAGTACAGGGCCTCATCGGCGAGTTGAATCAAGCCTTCGAGCGTGCGGTTGGCGGCGGGTAAAACGAACGCCGCGCCAATGCTCAGCGTCAGCCGGCTGGCGACCTTGGAAGCTTCGTGCGCAATATTCAGTTCGGCGATGGAGCGCTGTATGCGGGTGAGCACCTCGGCGACATATTCGCGGCTGGCCTCGTATAAAACGATCGCAAACTCTTCGCCGCCGTAGCGCGCGACGAAATCCAAAGGCCGCCGCGCACACTGGCTAAGGGAAACCGCGACGGCGCGCAAGCACTCATCGCCGGCCTGGTGGCCATATCGATCATTGTAATCCTTGAAGCAGTCGACATCCGCGAGCAGCACCGCGATGCGCTCTTCCTCGCGCACCGCCTGCTGCCAAACCCGCGCAATGTGCTGATCGAACATGCGCCGGTTCTGGATGCCGGTGAGGCCGTCGCGTGCCACCAGCTCGCTCAGCAGGCATGCCTCCAGAAAGCGCATGCGGCTGGTTTTCTCGTGCATGTAAGTGACCGACGCGCAGAACAAGTTGGCGGCAACGATGGTCAAGGCGCTGTAGCTGAACTCGCGCCCGGGCAACACCAACGCGGTGCCGGCGGCCAGATAGACCAACATCACGATCACGTTTGCGGCGACCGCATGATAAAAAATCAGTCCGCTCATGAAGTAGATGAATACGATGCTGAGAATCAACGAAGGAGTCAGCATCGAGATGCCGCCGAGCGAGGCGATAATCTGGATGGCCGCCACACTCATGCCGAATAGGGTCATGGTGACTATGGTGAGCGGTGCATGGATGCGGTGACGCTGCGGCGAAAAACTCGACGCCAGGCCGATGAGCAGCAAGGGAATGATGGCGAGTATGTAGATCCTGCTCGGGATCAGATCGAGCTGAGGTCCCAACACCATCGCGTCCATGGCCGAAAAGGCAATCACGATGAGCATCGCCAGGCACAAGTTCACGCGCGTGTGAAGCAGGTTCTCATCGAAATTCGTGCGCCTGAATTCGGCCTCCAGTTCGCCGTCGAAGGTCAGCCACGGGAATCCCGCGCGCAATTGGCGTGCGTGCGCCGAATTGGGCAAATCTTCGTTCGATAGTCCGTTCGCAATGCTCATTGGCGTTACCGTACCGGCCTCAAGTCTCGCGCTCAATGACCTGGGGCACCCTTTTGAAGGGAAGGGCGTGGGTTGCGCTCGTTGGATTATGTCAAATATCAGCTCAATCGGCTAAGTAGTGCGCGAGATACGTGTCGAAATCGGTGTCATCGGCGGCCTCGATATTGCGCTGCGCCTCGAGAGATTCCTGCGCTTCCGCGCCGAATTCGCGCAGCCGGCTCTCATTGGGCGGATAAAGCCCGAGAAAGTAATCCTTGTGCAGCCTCGACATCCGCAGCGCGAGCTGAAAAAAGGTTTCGCCGGTTTGGCGCATCTCGGCCAGCAGCCGTGCCGATGGCGTCCGCTCCACATCATCGATCTTGGCTCGCTGTTGCTCGAGTGCCGATGAGTAGGGCCTCGCGGGTTCGCCGTGATCGAGCATTTCACACAAACCCTGCATCGAATCGAGCAGTTCGCGCGCCCATTCGATCATGGAGAAATCGCGTCCTTCGCGGCGCAACATCAAATTCGGCTCCCGCCCCCGCCTCGCAACCAGGAGATGGTTCGCATCCAGCGCGGACTGCTCGCCGAGGCTGATCGGCGCACTCTCGCGCAGCAGGCAGAGCGCAAGAAATGCTTCGAGGAAGCGCAGCTTGTTTTGATTGACGCCCACGGGGTCGAATGCGCTCACATCCAAGGCACGCACTTCGACGTATTCCACCCCTGCCCGATGCAGCGCCTTGGTCGGCCGTTCGCCGGAGCGCGCTATTCGTTTGGGACGTATGAAACTGTAATACTCATTTTCGATCTGCAGGATGTTGGCATCGAGTTGCCGATATACGCCGTCGACCTTGACGCCGATTTTTTCGTAAGGCGGATACGGCGTGCCGATTGCCCGCGACAGATCGCGCACGTATTCAGCCAAACTATTGACCGATACGCTCAATGTCGACTGATTCTTGTTGCGATAACCGATGTCGCTCATGCGCAGCGACGTGCCATAGGGTTCGTAGACGGTGTCGGCGTCGAAGGCGGGCAGCGTATTCTCGCGACCCGCAAAAAAGCTGTTTGAAACCGCCGGCGAGGTACCGAACAGGTACAGCACCAGCCAGCCGTAGCGCCGGTAGTTGCGCAGCACGCCGAAATATTGTTCGGACACGAAGTCCTGGCGCGGCTGCTTGGATTGATTGACCGCCTCGAGCACGCCCCACAATCGCGTGCTGAACGAGTAGTTGAAATGCACGCCGGAAATCGCCTGCATGATGCGCCCGTAGCGCACTCCCAACCCGTGACGATAAACCGTCTTCATTTGCCCGACATTGGAGCTGCCGAATTGCGCCAGCGGAATGCTGGCATCGCCGTCGATCGCGCAGGGCATGCTGGTTGCCCACAGCAACTCATCATTCAAGTGGCGATACACGAACTGATGGATGTCGCACAAGTATTGCAGCAGTTCCCAGGTCTCGCCGAACGGCGGAGTGACCAGCTCGATCAGCGATTCGGAAAAGTCCGTCGTGATATGTTCGTTGGTGAGCGGCGCGCCCAATGCCTCCGGATGGCGGCTCTGCGCGATGTCCCCATCGGGTGTGACGCGCAAAGACTCCTTCTCCACGCCCTTGCGGCCGCCGCGCAATACCGCCCGTTCGCCGGAGTTAATGAGTCCCGCGAGGCGGCGCTCAAAGCTTTTGTCCACCACGTTACGCAACGCTAACCTCGATTCGTTCTTTGTTATGGCAGCTCGGCTACGACTTCGATTTCCACCAGAAATCCGGGATCGACCAAACGCTGCACCTGCAGCCACGAAGTCGTCGGCAACCGCTCCTTGTCGTAATACTCGAAGCGCAAATCCGAGGCTTTTAGCAATGCGTTCATATCCGTCGTGTAAATCGTCTCTTTGACAACTTCTTCGAAGTCGGCTCCATGCGCGGCCAGGGTACGGCGTATATTGGAATAAGCGGCACGCATTTGCCCGGCCATGTCGCCGGGCGCGACCAGACGCCCGTTTCCATCC
>Ga0193729_1000186_pt1 | contig 30777 bp, 26 predicted proteins | sample U1c2metaG_FD_143036 | JGI IMG/M metagenome (GOLD analysis project Ga0193729, IMG submission 143036) | Soil microbial communities from a riparian zone of the East river system, Colorado, United States - U1c2 | ecosystem: Environmental > Terrestrial > Soil > Riparian zone | place: USA: East River...
TCGAGATCCAGACGGGAACAAACTGGTGGTTCACAAGCGAAAGAAATGACGAAGCACGAATGACGAATGCCAAAGGAAGCCAGAATGCCGAAATGAAGAAGACGACACTGGAATCTTTTTTGGTCGTTCGGATTTCGTCATTCCCTCGAGCTTCGTCATTCGTCATTCGTCATTCCGACCATGTCTGTTCTCGTTGATAACCACACGCGGCTTGTTGTGCAGGGTATTACAGGCAGCGCGGGCGCGTTTCACACGCGGCAGTGCATGGACTATGGCACAAATGTGGTCGCGGGCGTTACCCCGGGGAAGGGCGGCCAAATGTTCGATGACAAAGTACCAGTATTCGACACTGTTTGGGAAGCGCGACAGAAAACTGGTTGCAACGCATCAATGGTTTTCGTCCCTGCTCCTGCGGCTGCGGATTCGATTCTGGAAGCGGTTGATGCCGGAGTCGAACTCGTAGTTTGCATCACCGAAGGAATTCCGGTCATGGACATGATGCGCGTGAAAGCGCTCATGCGTGGAAAAAAATCGCGGCTGATAGGGCCGAATTGCCCTGGGATCATTACGCCTGGTCAATGCAAGATTGGGATTATGCCCGGCTATATTCATAAGCCAGGCAACATTGGCGTGGTCTCGCGCTCAGGAACGCTTACCTACGAAGCAGTGTGGCAACTGACTTCGCGCGGGTGCGGACAATCGACTTGCATCGGTATAGGCGGCGATCCGATTCACGGCTTATCGCATCTCGACTGTGTTAAGTTGTTCAACGAAGATCCCGGAACAGAAGCCATGATCTTGATCGGCGAAATCGGTGGCTCGGCAGAAGAAGAAGCTGCGGAGTGGATCAAGATGAATTGTAAAAAACCGGTGGCAGCCTTCATCGCCGGAATGACTGCGCCACCGGGGCGCCGAATGGGCCATGCAGGCGCAATTGTTTCCGGAGGCAAGGGCACTGCAGCGGAAAAAATCAAAGCGCTAAAGGCCGCGGGAATCGCTATCGCTGAGACGCCCGCCAACATTGCTGATACGTTGATTGCTCGAATGAAAGGGCAATCATGAGTCGCTAATTTGCCCTATGATATCTGGAATCGCTTGCTAAATCGTTCCGCGACCTCCTCGCTGTGCGCTGGATGAAATCGCGGCAAATGCGATACGAAATCGCCGAATCGAATGATTGAGGTGAGGGGATTCAAGCAATAAGCCCTCACCTAGCTCTCCCTTGTGAAGGGAGAGGCAAAACGCTAAAGAACTAGTTGCCTATGAATATGCTCACCATTGTCGCTATCACCTGGATCGGAAAAGAATACCGATTCATTGGTCTGGATTGGAGTTATCTTATGGTTCTCGGTTTCGTTGGAAACGCTCTTTTCTCGATGCGATTCCTTGTGCAATGGCTCGCTTCTGAGCGACAGGGCGAAAGCGTGATCCCAGTCTCGTTCTGGTATTGGAGCATCGCGGGAAGCGCGCTTATGTGCATTTATTTTATTTTCCGACGGGATCCCGTCGGCATACTTGCTTACCTTCCAAATTCGCTCATTTATATTCGCAATTTGATGCTGATCAGGAAACGCAAGTTCGCTTTCACCGCTGCCGCGCCTTCGCAACACCCACGCGAAGCCGGTTAGGGTTCAGCAGTAAGCAATGAGGGCACCCGCTTCGCCGGCGCTGCGGTTACGATTTTTCAGCCGTTGGCTCGGCGGTCTGCGCTTCCTCTTCTTCCACCTGACTCACCACAGGCGCGATTGCCTGCAGCTTTTCACCGTTGCGCAGGTCCATCAGTTTTACGCCCATCGTGTTGCGACCGGTTTCGCGAATTTCTTTGACCCGGGTGCGCACCATCTGGCCTTTGTTCGTGATCAACATGATCTCGTCTGCTTCACGAACTGTGAGCGCACCAACGACGTCGCCGGTCTTTTCACCGGTTCTCATCGTGATGATGCCTTTGCCGCCTCGCGATTGCCGCCGGTAATCATCGAATGGCGTTCGTTTGCCGATGCCATTTTCGCCGGCGACCAGCAACATGGCGTTTGGATCAACGATGGCGATGGCGACAACATGATCGCTTTTTTCCGGGCGAATTCCCCAGACGCCGACGGTGTTGCGGCCCTGATCGCGCAGTTGTTCTTCATGGAAGCGCAAGCTCATTCCGTCTTTTGTGATGAGCACGATCTCGTTGTTGCCGTTCGTTAGCTTCGCATCGATCAACCGGTCGCCGTCCTCGATTTGAATGGCGATGATGCCGCCACGCCGGACGTTGGCGTAATCAGACAAGTTGGATTTTTTGACGATGCCGGACTGCGTCGCGAAGACGATGTGTAAGTTTTCATCCCACGTTTGATCGACAGCATTCGCGCCCGTGCCGGATTTTTTGGATTGGACGCGAATTGTGGCCGCGATTTTTTCATCGGGCTTAAGCTCAAGGATGTTGGCGATAGAGCGGCCTTTCGCCGCGCGGCCCATCTCCGGGATTTCGTAAACTTTCTCCACGTAAGCGCGTCCCGTCGCAGTGAAGAACATCAGGTAATCGTGCGTGGTAGCGGTGAAGAGGTGCTCGACGAAATCGCCTTCCTCTTCCTCAGTGGCGCCCTCGCGTGTTTGCATGCCGATCACACCTTTGCCGCCACGGCGTTGTGCACGAAACGCGCTCACGGCCGTGCGCTTGATAAAGCCGCCATGAGTGATGCTGATGATGCAGCCTTCGTTCGCGATCAGGTCTTCCATGTTGATCTCGGCCTGATCAGGAACAATTCCCGTCAAGCGCGGCGAACCGTGTTTGTCGCGGATTTCGCGCAATTCCTTTTTAACGATGGTGAAAACGCGCTCCTCTTTGGCGAGAATGTCGCTCAAATCCTTGATGGTATCGATGAGTTCCTTGTATTCCTTGTCGATCTTTTCGCGCTCGAGGCCGGTTAATTGATACAGACGAAGATTGAGAATGTCGTCCGCCTGCTGCTCGCTGAACGCGTAGCGGCCATTCGTTAAGCGCGCGGGATTGCGAATCAGAATCCCGAGTTGTTCCACCTGACGCTTGGTGAATTCGAATGCGAGAAGTTTTACTCGTGCTTCGTCACGATTGGCCGATCCGCGAATGATGCGCAGAAATTCATCGAGGTTCGCGAGAGCAATCAGATAACCTTCGAGCGTCTCGGCGCGCTCTTCCGCCTTGCGTAATTCGAAACGCGTGCGGCGCAGGACGACTTCGCGGCGGTGCTCGATATAAGCCGCGTTGGCTTCCTTGAGCGAGAGCAGCTTGGGTCGGCCATGGTCGATCGCCAGCATGATCACCGCAAACGAAGTCTCCAGCGCGGTGTGCTTGTAGAGATTGGCAATGATGACTTTCGGGTTCGCATCGCGCTTCAGCTCGATGACCACGCGTGTATTTTCATCCGACTCGTCGCGAACGGCGCTGATTTCTGTCAGCACTTTTTCGTTCACCAGCGACGCGATGCGTTCGACGAGGGTGGCGCGATTGACGTTGTATGGAATTTCAGTGATGACAATTTGTTCCCTGCCGCCTTTGAGCTCCTCGATCCCGGCCTTGCCGCGCACTTTCATGCTGCCGCGGCCAGTCTCGAGATATTGTTTGATTCCCGACATGCCGCAGATCGCGCAACCGGTGGGAAAATCCGGGCCCTTCACGTGCTTCATGAGCTCGTCGAGCGTGATGTCTGGATCGTCGATTTGCGCGCAGATTCCGTCGATCACCTCGCTCAGATTGTGCGGCGGAATATTGGTCGCCATGCCGACGGCAATGCCGGTTCCGCCATTAACGAGCAAATTCGGAAACGCAGCTGGGAAAACTGTCGGCTCGGTGCGCGTCTCGTCGTAATTAGGGACAAAATCGACAGTGTCCTTCTCCATGTCGGTCATGAGCGCGGCGCCGAGATGCGTCATGCGCGCTTCGGTGTAACGCATGGCAGCAGGCGGATCGCCCTCCACCGATCCAAAATTGCCCTGCCCATCGACCAGCCGCTCACGCATCGCCCAGGGTTGCGCCATGTGGACGAGCGTGGGGTAAATCACCGCTTCCCCGTGCGGATGATAATTTCCGCTGGTGTCGCCGCAAATCTTTGCGCACTTGCGGTGCTGCCGCCCTGGGAAAAGCGACAGATCGTGCATCGCATAAAGAATTCTTCGCTGCGATGGCTTGAGCCCGTCGCGTGCGTCCGGCAATGCGCGAGAAATGATGACGGACATTGAGTAGTCGAGGAAGGACCTCGACACTTCATCCGCTACGTTTACCGGCTCGACTTTTTCGTTTGGGTTAACCATAATTCGTTTAGCCAGCGGCGGGCGAGTACGCGGATGGACGCTCTGCGAGGAAGCGCTCTTCCCATATGCGCGAAATTTCGTCCGCCTGTCGGATTGTCACGGGGGGACCAATTCGAGCCCCGCGCGGCAGCGAAATATGCAAGAAATCCAGCACACTTCGGGTTGTTCGCTCATAATCCTGACACAGTTTTTCGTATTCGACCTCGAAAGGCTCGATGCCGATCCGCTGGAAAAAATGATACCAGATCTCCTCTTGCCGCTCTGCTTCTTTAAGAGACTGTTCGATCAACTCCGCATCAAATTGCGGCTCTCTTACCATGTTTTTTCCCTCTTGCACTTTCCAAAGCCCCGTTTGAAGAGCGCGCGCTGTGGAGAGCGCCTGTCGGAGCTTATGGCGCCGGTGAATGTGTACAAAGCGAAGGCGCGGGAAGGCATTTCGCAACAGTGCGAGATCATCCGTTGCCGGGCCACCGAAAGCGCGAGTATCTCGCAGCCGGGTCAGGAAATCGTCCAGATACCAGCTCATTAGTTTAAAACCGAAGACCTCATTATGGGTGGCCCTTGTACTCACGATGCCGCGCACATACTTCGGGTAATCGGCAACCGGATCGACCCCAAGCTCCGCTCCATACCGTGCCTCGAACTTCGGGAGAAAAAATTGTTTAGGCATGCCCGCCCGACGCGTGGCGCGCAATCCATCCGTCAAAAGGTTGCTGCCAGATCGTGGAATCGTGCAAACAACGTAACAGCGCCGCGGATGACGCAGCTTATGAAAAAGACCACCCATCGGACTCTACACGTCGAGATTGCGGACATTTAGCGCGTTGTCCTCGATGAATTGGCGGCGTGGCTCGACGATGTCGCCCATCAGAATCGTGAACATTTTGTCGGCGTCGACAGCGTTATCGTCGTTCAAATCCACTTTCAGAAGCTTGCGTTTCTCCGGATTCATTGTGGTCTCAAACAATTCCTTGGCGTTCATTTCACCCAGACCCTTGAAGCGCTTGATCTGAACTCCGCGACGGCCAATCTCCAAAATTCTCTCGAGGATCTCTGGGATCGAAAACAACGGGTGCGAGGCGGCTTTGTCCCCTTCGCCTTCGATCAACTCGAAGATCGGGTGGTCGCCGGTCGCGTAATGATCGACTTTCAATCCTTTGCGGGCCAGTTCCGCAATGATCTTTTCGATCGCGGCGGATTCGTGTAGCTCGACCAGTCTGCCACGTCGTCGGCTGCCATCAGCTCGCACCGGCGCATCCAGGGGAAGCAATTCCTGACCGATCTGCGTATCGAACAAGTTCAGATCGAGATTTTCCTGATGAAATTTTCGGACCGCTTTTTCGTCGTGAAAATAATGGGCGGTCTCCTCGTTTCCATCACGCACCTTTACCAAATAGTTTGGGAGCTTGCTCGTTTTGGAATTCCGGTGAGAGAGATAAGTTTCAAAATCGCCGCCGTGACGGCGCACTGCTTCGCTGAGCTTGCCGAGTTTCTCGAGTGATTCGAGAATGTCCTTCAGTTGCGTCGCAGTGATTTCTTTATCATCCGCAAGGTTTTTCAGGCGCACATCCTCCGCGCCCAGCGAAATGAGGATTTTGTTCAGCTGCGCATCATCATCTACATATTCTTCGCGTTTCTTCCGCTTGATCTGGTAAAGCGGCGGCTGCGCGATGTAAATTCTCCCGGCACGTACCAACTCGGTCATCTGCCGGAAAAAGAAGGTGAGCAACAGAGTGCGAATGTGAGAGCCGTCTACATCTGCGTCAGTCATGATAATGATGCGGCCGTAGCGCAGCTTTGAGAGATCGAACCGGCCTTCGTCCTTGCCATTGGCCTCCTCCTTCGGTTTGCCGATGCCCGCGCCAATCGCTGTGATCATCGCCTGGATCTCAGCGTTTTTGAGAAATTGATCTTCCCGCGCTTTCTCGACATTGATGAGCTTTCCTCGAATCGGTAAAATCGCTTGATAACGCCGGTCGCGTCCCTGCTTGGCAGAGCCGCCTGCCGAGTCACCTTCGACAATGTAGAGCTCGGTCAATTCCGGGTCGCGCTCCGAGCAATCTGCCAGTTTCCCCGGCAGCCCGCCGCCAGTAAGAGCGCCCTTGCGGATTGTTTCTCTCGCTTTTCGCGCAGCTTCACGCGCCCGGGCCGCTGTGAGGACTTTGTCGAAGATCCGTCGGGCAACCGGCGGAGTCTTATCGAAGAAAGTCATTAGCCCGTCATAGGCGACGGAATTTACGATGCCGTCGATCTCGGTGTTCACGAGCTTCACCTTGGTCTGTGATTCGAAACGTGGATTGGGCAGTTTAATGCTGAGCACGCAAATTAATCCTTCGCGCACATCGTCTCCAGAAATGGAAGGATCCTTCTCCTTCAAAAGGTTGTTTTGCCGCGCGTACTGGTTGATTGCCTTCGTCAGCGCCGTGCGGAAGCCAGTCAGATGCGTGCCGCCATCCGGGTTCGGGATCGAATTCGCAAACGGCAAAATTTGGTCGTTGTAGCTGTCGTTGTATTGCAGGACAACATCGACAAAAACTTCGTCGCGCTGTCGTGAGATCACGATCGGCTTGGGATGCAGAACTTGTTTGTTCTCACCGAGCTGCTTTACGAACTCTTCGATGCCGTGTTTGTAAAAAAATGTCTCCTTCTTCGCCGGATCGGCACGCTCGTCTGTAAGCGTGATTTCCAGACCGGGATTAAGAAATGCCAGCTCGCGCAACCGCGTAGCGAGGCGTTCGAACTTAAACTCGGTCGTGATTGTAAAAATGGTCGGATCAGGCAAGAAAGTGATAAGCGTACCGGTGGTCTTCTTGTTTTTGACCTCGCCGATGACGGTGAGTTTGTCGGTCGTTTTCCCTTTGGCGAAGGCCATGTGATAAACCTTGCCGTCACGAGAGACCTCCGCTTTGAACCATTCCGAAAGCGCGTTTGTGCATTTCGCGCCCACGCCATGCAAGCCCCCAGAATATTTGTATGCGCCTTGCCCAAATTTTCCGCCGGCATGCAAATTTGTCAGCACCAGCTCGACTGCCGGCATCTTCCATTTGGGATGGATATCCGTAGGGATTCCCCGGCCGTTGTCACGCACCGAAATCGATCCATCGACATGAATCGTCACTTCTATCTTGGTGCAAAATCCCGCGAGGTGTTCGTCGATCGAATTATCGACGACCTCGTAAACCAAGTGATGCAGCCCCCGCTCATCCGGATCTCCGATGAACATCCCGGGCCGTTTCCGGACAGCTTCGAGACCTTCTAACTTGTCGATTTGGGCAGCATCATATTTTTGACTTGCGGCGATTCCGGTCGAGCTGCGAGATACTTTTTCGACCGGAACTTCTTCTTGAACTTGCGGCATAGAAGTGGGGCCATGCGACCCACAAAAAAGACCATAGCCAGAAACGGCTTGGAAACAACTAATAATCTCGTGATTGTCAGCAGGTTATTTCCCCTACAGCTTGGAGGCGCGTCCTACCCAAAGCCCACGATATTGTGGTTGAGCACTCAAAGACTCAATACCGATTTTTGGCAGCTTGACCGAACTCTTTTTGGCTTTGAAAATAGAGCCCTCTATGCGCCTGCAAACGCTTCTGGAAGCACGCTGGATTTTGGCGTTTTTTATACTGCTTGCCGTTGTCTCTGCGTTGTTCTCGGTCTGGTTATCGCTGTTCTTTTTCTTGCTGATTTTTTGCACTGTTGCTTTTTTCCGCGATCCGGATCGCACGGTGCCGCGGGATTCGAATTTAATCGTGGCTGCTGCCGATGGCACAGTGATGGACATAGTCGAATGGGATGAAAAGCACGTTCTCAAAACAAGGACGCGGCGCGTCGGAATTTTCTTGTCGATCTTCGACGTCCATACGAATCGCGCTCCGATCGACGGGAGGGTCATTTACCGCCAGCACCAAAAAGGACTTTATCTCGATGCGCGCCGTCCGGACTGTTCTGAGAAGAACGAGTCGATGACATGGGCGTTTGAGAACCCGCGCGTAACAATTGTGGCGCGCCAGATCACGGGAGCAATTGCGAGACGCATCGTGGCGTGGTCGCAAGTCGGAGACGAATTGAAAAAAGGGGACCGGTTCGGAATGATTCGCTTCGGTTCGCGAACGGAATTATATTTGCCGCTTAACGCTGAATTGCTCGTGAAAGTGGGAGACCACGTTTTTGGCGGATCGACAATCGTCGCGCGGCTTGCACCAACCGAGGAGACTGGGTGTTCGGCCAGTGCGAAATCCGCCTCTCCCCTTCGGGAAGGGGCGAGGACTAAGGTGGGGGGACTCACAACGCACTCGCAACGGCAGAACCCTCACCCTGCCCTCTCCCTTGAGAAGGGAGAGGCGACAGAGAACGCTACCTGAATGCGAAGCTGAAGGCGTTCGATGAATCCATGAACGAACAACCTGCGAAGATTTATCTGCTGCCGAATCTAATGACGGCGGGCAATCTGTTTTGCGGATTTACCGCCACGCTCAAAATCTTGGAAGGCGCTCTTTTGCAAAGCACTAATGCCGATCTTGCATCTGATCGCTTTCACGAAGCCATTTGGTTTGTTCTCGGCGCATTTGTTTTTGATTTCTTGGATGGACGCATCGCACGCCTGGGTGGACACGAGAGTCCGTTCGGGCGCGAGTTCGATTCGCTTGCGGATATTGTCTCATTCGGACTCGCCCCGGCGTTGATGGTTTATCGCGTCGTGCTGCAGGAGTTCCCTCGCGCATGCTGGATCATCGCGTTCATTTATCTGGCTTGCGGTGCGCTGCGACTGGCCCGTTTTAATTCAGCGGCGACGATGCATAACGGACCCAATCATCAGAATACTTTCACAGGTTTTCCTATACCCGCGGCGGCCGGTCTGATTGTGTCGATCACGTTGTTTCTCCTTTGGCTTGCCGAAGGCGAACACCACCTTGGGAACTGGCGCTTCGTTCTGCCGCCGTTGTTGCTTTTCCTTTCCTTCATGATGTTCAGTCGGTTTCAATATCCCAGCTTTAAAGCGGTGAATTGGAAGACGAAGAAATCGATTCCACGTTTTCTTGCGATCATACTTGTCGTGATTTTTACAGTGCTAAATTATGAGTGGATGCCAGCGGTTCTGTTCCTGTCGTACTTGCTTTACGGAGTGTTAAGACCGTGGCTCTCGCGTGAATGGCAGCGCGAGATCGAAGAAGAAATTGGCGAAGAACCCTCTGCGGAGCCGGCCGAACAAACGCGCTAAGGTCGGGCACTTCATTGTAGGGCGAACACTGCGGTTGCTCAATTTGAGGCGGGCTTGCCCTACAATTATTGATTCAACCTCGCGAGAATTTCAGGGTCGCGCACATCGGCCCATTCTCCAGTCAACTCGAGCGTCTGCACTTTTTTGCCGGATTGCGCGAGGTCGCGAATCGCGTCGGTCAATTCGTACTCACCGCGCGGTGATGGTTGCAATTTTGCAGTGAACTCAAAAATGCTCGGCCGAAACGCGTAGAGGCCGGCGTTGTAAAACGGAACAGCGTCTTGAGACAAGCCGCTCCGCCTGTCAGATTTCTCACGGATGTCGAGAAGCTCCATCCGGTCGTTCACGAAAACCGCACCGCCTTTGCTCACATCTTCGCCACGCGTGACCGTGACAATTGCTTCAATGTTGCCGGGAAGATTTGCAACCGGTTTGTAATTTGCTGGATCGACCAGGATATCGCCGTAGCTCAAAATAAATGGAGAATTGCCGACGAAATCGCGGCCGAGATCGACAACGCGACCTGTCCCATCCTGTACCTTCTGAGTTGCATACTGAATGCCGACGTTGTAGCGGGAGCCATTACCGAAAAAATTCTGCACTGCATCGGCGCGGTAGCCAACGACAAGAAGACACTCGCGTATTCCTGCGTGCTGCAATCCTTCAACGATATGCTGTAAAACGGGTTTGCCGCGCACCTCGATCATCGGCTTGGGAACTTCGGCTGTAAGTTCGCGCATGCGGGTGCCGCGCCCCGCTGCAAGGATCACTGCTTTGTTGATCCTAATCACCGGATTCTTCTCAAGCGAATAAATGGAGGGGCGAGCTCCTGCGAGCCCGGCGTCGTGGGAACTCCGCCCTCCAATCAGGATTCACTTTTTTTCGGTTGCGTGATGATCAGCGCAGGCAAATTCGCTTCTTTGATCAATTCGCTGACCTTGGGCAGATCTTCGTTTTTGAGCTGCGCCCATTTTTTCAACTGATCGTCGAGCTGATTGCTTAACATTTGGAACACATCGAGTTGCGGCTTAGTGGGCTCAGTATCGCCCCCTTCGATTGTGTGACTAAACGTGTCAAACCGTTCATTCAACATGTTTGGGAAGGCCAGATTCGCTTCTGAACCTTTCATGTTCACCTGAATGAGCTTCTGCTCGACCTCGGACATTTTGTGATCGAGATCGTCTCCTGCGGCGAGCGCTGGCTTTGAACGTTGATCGTCGCCGAAACGTTTATGCAGGTTTTGAATTTGCGATCTCAGATCGCGAATTTCGTTGACCGCCTGATGTAGTTGCGAAATCCGATCGTTCACCTGCGTCGCTAAAGTGAACTGTTTTTGCAACCCGGCTTCTTGTCCTTTGTTCCGGGGATCGATCACTAAATGAAGCGGCGCAGTCTGCGATTTGCCCCCGACGGTCAGTTTTACTTGGTAATCCCCCGGCAACGCAAGCGGGCCCTTCGGCCCTGTCGAAGAATAAAACGCGCCCGGGATTTGAGTCGGATCCTCGTAGCGCAGATCCCACGCGAACCGATTCATCCCTTCATTTGCAGGAATCGTTTTCACGCGCTCGACGCGATCGGGCCACTCAGGCGGTTGCTCGCCTTCCTTTTTCTCTTTACTGGAAAGATGCCTAACGACTTTTCCGGAACTGTCGAGAATATCGAGTGAGACCGCTTCTTTTGGCGCGGTCTTGAAATAATAATCAATGATTGCTCCCGGCGGCGGGTTATCACCGACTGGCTGTCGTTTGTCGAATTCCTCTGGGTAATGCAAACGCAAGGCGGTCTGTGGTTGATAGAGAATGACATCTGGCTGTGGCGATTGCGTGTTCACTTGGCGGATCGGCGTCAAATCGTCCAGCACCCAGAAAGAGCGCCCGTGTGTTGCTACCACCAGATCGTCATCTTTGACCACGAGATCGTGAATCGGCGTCACCGGCAGATTCAGTTGTAATGGCTGCCAGTGCGCACCGTCATCGAACGAGGCGAATACTCCGAGCTCCGTTCCAGCATAGAGCAAACCCTTACGTCTGGGATCTTCGCGCACCGCGTGCACATAGGCGCCATCTGGAATTCCGTGCACGATCGAGCTCCAGCTTTTCCCCAGATCGGTCGTCTTAAAGATGTATGGCTTAAAATCGTCGAGTTTATGTCGATCCACCGCCAAATAAGCCGTGTTGCCGTCGTGCGGCGACGCTTCAATGAGATCGATAGTACTCCAGTCCGGCATTTTCGGGGTGACGTTCGACCAATGATTGCCGTCATCAGTCGTAACATGCACGAGACCGTCGTCTGTTCCGGCCCAGATGGTTCCTTTTGTTACTGGCGATTCAGCGAGCGCAAAGACGGTATCGTAATATTCGACCGAAGTAATGTCGTTCGTTAGCGGACCGCCGCTTGGCTGTTGTTTCGATTTGTCGTTGCGCGTGAGATCACCGCTGATTTGCGTCCAGCTTTGGCCGTGATCGGTCGATTTGAAAACGCATTCGCCAGCGGTGTAGAGCACGTCCGGGTTGTGCGGCGAAAGCATGAGCGGCGTGACCCATTGAAACCGATGCGCAAGGTCGACGGCCCCATGTCCGGAATTATCCAGCGGGACGGGACTAACGTCCTGCACTTGCTCTTTGTTTTTGTCGTAGCGATTAATGTTGCCCTCGTTGTTTGAATAAATGATGTGCCAGTCGCGCGGATCGGGCACGACGAAGCCGCATTCTCCGCCACCGGCCACAAACCAATTTTCGCGTCCGATCACGCCGGAATCGCTCCGGCTGGCGATGCCGACGTTCGAGTTGTCCTGTTGCGCGCCGTAAATGTGGTAAGGGAACGCGTTGTCTACAGCGACGTGGTAAAACTGCGCGGTGGGCTGGTTGTTTTGCGTCGTCCAATTCTTGCCGCCGTCAGTTGAAATACTGGCGCCACCGTCACTCACATTTGCAATACGGTTTGGATTTGTCGGATCAATCCACAGTCCGTGATGATCTCCATGGCGCGCGGCCAATAGATTGAAAGTTTTTCCACCATCGACCGATTTGAAAAACCCGGTGTTTAGCAGGTAGACCGTATCCGCGGATTTCGGGTCAGCATAAACTTTGCTGAAATACCAGGCGCGCTGACGAAAGCGACCATCGTCATTCACGCGGGTCCAATGCTGCCCCGCATCGTCGGAACGGTAGAGACCGCCGTCCTTTGCCTCGATAATTGCATAGACTCGGTTGGCATCCGCTCCCGAAACGGCAATGCCAATTTTGCCAAGGATCCCGCCAGGAAGACCGTTGTCCTCGAGACGTTTCCACGTAACACCGTTATCTTCTGACCGATAAAGCCCGCTCCCTGGGCCGCCACTGGAGAAAAACCACGGCTGTCGTCGCGCCTGCCAGAGTGATGCGAAGACGATGTTCGGATTATGCGGATCGAAAACAATGTCGATGCCGCCAGTGTTTTCATCTTTCGACAGAACTTTCGTCCAGGTCTTGCCGCCGTCGCTTGTGCGAAAAATCCCGCGGTCCTGATTGGGGCCAAATGCATGACCCAGCGCGGCTACGAGTAATACATTCTCATTTCTCGGATCGACAATCAGTGCTCCGATCTGGCGTGTATCTTTTAACCCGACGTTCTCCCAAGTTTTGCCACCGTCGATGGATTTGAAGACACCGGTGCCGTACGTCGTGTTGCCGCGGATGGCCGCCTCGCCCGTGCCGACATAAACCACGTTGTGATCCGATGGCGCCACTGCCAGAGCGCCGACAGATGAAATCGGTGCTTTATCGAAAAGCGGCGTCCAATTTGCGCCGCCGTCAGTCGTCTTCCAAACCCCGCCGGCAACCGCGCCGAAATAATACGTGTCCGGCTCACCTACGACGCCTTCGATTGCCAGCGCGCGACCGCCGCGAAACGGACCAATCTGTCTCCAACGCATCCCATTGAACAGCTTTTCATCGATTGCACCGGACGGTGCTGGAGTCGGAGATGGAGCGGTTCGAAGAGAAGCTGGAAAAAGGAAAACAGAAACAGCGAACGCGATTCGAACCAGGTTAACGGTACGGCAATTCGGCCTAATCATCCGCCTAAAGTGAAAAGCTTGCGACTTGGTTCAACTTGAATTGCGCGTAAACGCGAGACTGGAACATGTTTCCGGGGAGCACAGGCTGCTAGCCTGTCCTTTTCGGCAGCTTGCCGAAAAGCTCGTGGTGCAATTCAAATTTCGCTTCGCGAAAAATGTCGTCGGCAAGCTGCCGACGACTGCAGGCAAGCTGCCTGCGCTCCCCAGAACTCCGTTCGTTAGGCGTTAATCGCAGCCATCTCGGGCGCGTGCGCTGCAGGCGCCGATCCAGTAGTTGAGCCGCCGCTGAAGTGCCTTGCAGCGTAATACGAACCAATCACCAACACTGCTGCGATAAGCTGGGCCACGAGCGTTTCAACTGTTGCGAATACCGCAAACCACAGGCCCATCCAAGGTGGCAAATAATCTTTCAGGGAATCGATTGGAGTAGTGGAAATCCAATGTGCCAGCTGCATTTCCTGCGCTTGCTCGCCTACCATAACCAACAACACGCCCCCGAGAAGAATGCCGGTAACGATTAACATTTTGCGGTACGGCAGACGCTGTTGGAGAATAAAGGTCAGCACGGCCACCATGGCCGTAAGCATCATCCCCAGCAGTGCTCCTTTGAGCACCACTCCGCCGCCCAGTCTCAGATGATAGCTCTGCAGAAACAGGACGACTTCGAATCCTTCCCGATAGAGAGAAGTGAATCCGAGCAGGACTAATCCAAACCAGAGGCGCCGGTGCGAGATCTCAGCGCCGCGCGCATTTTCGAGCAACGCTTTGCGTCGGCGATTATGCGCGCGAATCCATCCGCCCCAATAAATCTTGTGGAAGAACCAGTTCATAATCACCAGCAGAACAATGATCGCGAGGAGGCCGGTGGCAGCCTGCAGATCGAGTGCGGAAACATTGTCGCTGAGCGAGCCGACGATGCGCACTGCTATAACCCATGTAATCAAGCTGGCGATAAAGGCCAGGCCCGCACCGAGCGCGACCGGTTGGCGATGCACGCGTTTGGCACCAATCATACTGGCAGTGATGGCAGCCAACACAAGAATGCACTCCAATCCCTCTCGAAAAACGAGAATGCCGATGTCGAGGAACGCGACGGTGGGGCTCGTGTTGGGGCGCATTGGATCAGGCGCGCCGTGTGCCGTAACTCCCTGCCAAAGCAGCATCGCGGCCACAAGAAACGCCGCTGCGATAACGCCGATGCGCAGAGCAGGCTTCATTTGCGCCTAAGTTTATCACACGGACAAGGGGACTGCTGCCGATTGATTGCTTTTTTTTAGCGGCTGATTGCTCGTGCTAAGGCCACGTCGATTCATTATTTCATTCAGGCAACGATTGCCGGTGCCGTAACAGTCCACTAGGATCGGGGCGAAAATGTCCGAATACGTTCTGCGTCATCATTTGAAAGGCGAGGGGAGCCGTCTCGCGTTAATGTCAGAATTGCTCGATCCGATGCATCGCCGGTACATCGAGGCGCTCGGAATTATTAAGCCCGGCGCGCGGACACTCGAAGTGGGATGTGGCAACGGATCGATTTCCGCATGGCTCGCCGAGCAGGTAAGCCCTGGAGGAAAAGCAGTGGCGGTCGATCTGGACCTGTCGCTAATCGAAGTGCGTGCGCCCAATCTTGAATTGCGCCAAGACGACATAGTTGCTGGTCCGGTGGAGCGCGGCAGCTTCGATCTGGTAACCGCTCGAGCTGTGCTTCATCATATTGCTGATGCAGAAGCGGCGATTAAGAATTTGGCTGCAAGCGTGCGTCCGGGTGGTGCGCTTCTACTCATTGAGCCTGATTTTCTCCCTGTCAGCGTCGCCGAGCCGCCGGAAGTCCGAGCGTTTTGGGATGGATGGCTCGCATGGTCGCGCGAACGCGGGATCGATTACTACATCGGGCGTGAGCTGGCGCCGCGACTGGCAGCGCTGGGCTTAAAGCAAATAAGCGGCAATGCGGAAACCGCCATCTATAACGGAGGCTCGCGATGGGCTGACTACTGGACGCAGACGATCAGCGAGCTTCGTGGCGATCTGATAGCTTCCGGCAAACTTAACGACGCGCTGGTGGACACATTTCTTGATCATTGTGCCGACTCGCGTTGGTGGACTGAGACTATTGCCTTCAGCGCAGTGCACGGCCGCGCAAAACCGTTGAGCAAACGCAGACGCACGAGCCGGGTGGTTGTGATTTTGCGTCAATCGAGTAACTTCGGCGGTGCAACGTTTTAGGGCGTTTACTTTAGTCGAGATTGCGCTGTCCATTTTCATCCTGATGCTATTGCTCATGCTAGCAGTTCCCAGCCTGACCGGCGTGGTCGCAAGCAGACGGCTGAAGCAATCCCTGGATGGATTCAACGATCTTGTGCGCCAGGCACACGAGCGAAGTGTGACTGAGCGTCGACCTTACATTATTGTTTGGGGCAAAAACAGCGTGCTGGTGCGTCCGGAAAGTTTTGCAGAAGACGAGGAAGCCAAACCGGCGGCGGTATTTCGTCTGAGCACGGGAACGTTGCTGAAACTCTCCTTGCCAGCAGCATTGGCGGCAAAACATCCGCCGGAATGGATATTCTGGCCATCGGGGAATTGTGAACCCGCGATTGTTCAGTTCAAAGGCCCCGCTGGTCTCTGGACGGCGAATTATTCACCGCTGACGGCGCAGGCAGAGGTTACGCAGTATGCAGCAAGGTAGAGATTCGTTGAAGTCCCTAAACGTCGAACCGGTGAAGCGGGCAAAGCCAACCCGTTTTAACGCTTTAGCGCTCCAACGCTTGAAAGCCTTTGCGCTGTACGAGGTTTTGATCGGCGTGGCGATCTTTGCAATCGGCGTCGTCGCGCTCGGCCGCGCGGTAGAGAATTGTCTCAATGCAAGCTCGATCAGCGCGGAAGAGAGCGCCGTGCGACAGGTTTTATCCGATCGCATGGCGGAAATTCAAGCTGCGAGGGTTGTGCCTGACGCTGAAAAGGAATTCAAGATCAAGAGCGGTTACGGCATGGTAAGATTAATTCAGAAAAGCGTTCCCGCAGGTTTGACCGAAGCTGATAACACACTCATTAGCGGGATCAGCCTTGTGACGTTGACTGCTTACTGGCAGCACGCCGGCGTCCCGCAATCGAAACAGATTCAGTTTTATGTTTATCGGTCCGGATAAGACGAGGAATCGGCGAACTGGTAGGGACATCGCGTTTCGATATCCCTACCATCGTGGTTTCACATTGATGGAGATCATGCTGGCGGTGGCAATTCTCGGGATGATGTCGATGGCGATTTTCCGGTTTGTGCAATCGAATATGATTGCGCTGCAGCTCTCATCGGATACGGCCGCCGCGGATGCGCAATATGACGGGTTGCGCGATCTGCTTACCGCTGAATGGCAAAGCCTGAATCCTTTGCGTGCCAACATGGACGGAGAGCCATTCAAGTTAGGCGATCGCCAGCGCGATGAGATTAAGTGGAAGAGCAGCGCAGGCCCCGGACTGCTTACGCGCTATGCGCCGGGCGATTTTACTGTTGTGCTGCGCTTGCAGCCGGAGAATGAAAAAGGCAGCCGGCTGGATCTTGGTTTTTCGCGAAAAGCCCAAGAGGATTCTGACACCGGAGAGACACGCGAGACTTGGGTGCCATTGATCAAGAATGTGAACAGCCTCGAAATTAGCTATTTCGATGCGAATGCCAACAACTGGTTGCCCCGATGGCCCCTGGGAGGAAGGTTACCGTTGCTTGTTAAGATTACTGTGGGACGCACCGACTCAGCCGTGCCGTGGGAAACAATTATTCCACTGCGACGAACACCATATTGAGGATCGATCTCATGAAGCCGCCTTTTGCAACGTCGAAATCAGATGCGGGAGCTGCGCTGCTCTTAGCACTTTGGGCTTTATTTTTGCTCAGCGCCATGGTGATTGCATGGGCAATCAACATCAATTCGCGACTTATCGTTTCCAGCTATGCAAACCGCATTGTAGAAGCCGAAGCGATGGCCTCTTCAGGTGCGGACATTGCACTGAACCCCATGATCAAGTCCGACTCCCCGAACTTACATATGAAATTGGGCGGAGGAGAAGGATTTGACGTCCGGATGATCGGTGAGTGCGGCCGTTTAAACTTGAATTTCCTCACCCAGGGAGAGGATCCTAGGAAGCTGCAAATTCTGCGCCAATATCTCACGCTCAAAGGCATCGAACTGAACGACCTCGACGTCATGATAGATTCCTTGCTCGATTGGGTGTCGCCAAACAAAGGACTTCATCATTTGAACGCGCCGGAGGAGAGCGACGATTATCGTCCGGCGCACGCACCGCTAACCTCTATGGATGAGCTTAAAAAAGTCTTTGGGTGGGCTGAATTTACTTCCAAGCCCGGTTGGGACCAAGATTTCACCGTCGTAGGCACCTGTGGTCCCATTGATCTCGCATCGGCATCGCGCGACGTGTTACGCGCCTTGGGCATAGGAGACGACTTCGTTGATCGTTTCCTTCAGTTAAGGCAGGGGCCCGATGGAATCGATGGAACGGCTGATGATTTTCAATTCATCACAACTGCTGCAACATCGGTGCCGCCTGAGGTCCAAGCTGCGCTAGGTTTGAATCCACAGCAATTTCAGCAGATTCAGGCAATGGTTCAATTTCGAGGGCCCGTCGTGCGCATCGTCAGCGTAGGAAGATCAGGCGATGTCACGCGCTCTGTGGAGATGGTTGTGATGAAGCAGCCAATGGGAGGCGCTCGGCCTCAAATATTCAGCTGGAAGGAGCTTTAATATCGAGCCCGGAATTCCACCCATTTTCATAATTCCAACTGCACACGGCTGGAATTTTCTGCGCTCGGCTGAGCAAAACGGGTCGTGGGACGTACGCAAGCTGCAAACGTTGGAAGAAGCAGGGTCGCTACTTGCTCCGACTGACGACTTCGTGCTTGGCTTGCCTGTTTCAGCCGTGCTCGCCCAGCGATTTCGTCTGCCGAGCGTCGATCCGACGGAGTTTCCGGAAATGGTTCGGATCCAAATCGAGAAGCTGCTGCCGTTCTCGGCCGATGAAGTAACGACCGATTTTGAGCTGATCGAGCAAAATGAGAGGGAGAGCGTCGTTTCAGCCGTTGCAATCAGAAACGAACAGCTTGCTGAGATGGCTTCACCCCTATTGGAGCGCGGTTACATCCCGCGACAAATTACAGTGTATGCCGCACTGCGTGCGAGCACCCATGCTCCCAAGGGCAGTGCTGTTCTTATTTACCCGGAAGGTGAGACGCTCGTTTACGCCGTGACAGAGAACGGGAAACTGAGCCTTGCCCGGGTGTTTGAAGGCGGAAATGGCGACCAGCTTCAAATTGAATTACCGCAACTGCGATTGAGTGCCGAGCTACAGGGGATTGATGCCTCCTCGCCGAATGTGTTGTTAGACGAGACCTGTTATGAAATGCGCGACACGGTGCAGGGAATTTTGTCCAGCCCCGCCGAGATAGTTGGTATCGAGCTGCCACCCGCGCCGGTTAAACTGAACCTTCTACCAGAAAGCTGGCGACGGCGCCGCCTGCAGTTAGTCAGACAAGCGGAGTGGCGAAGACGACTCCTTTGGACCGGTGGCGCCTATGGCGCGCTTCTCCTACTCCTGCTCGCGTATCTTGGCCTGCTGCGGTTTGAGATAGCGCGGTTTGACGGGCGTATAGCCCACGATGCGCCTGGGACCGAGTTCGTGCGTGCCACAGAGGCAAAGTGGAAAGCGCTCGCACCGGCGATTGACGCGCATTATTATCCGGTCGAAATCCTGCTGCATCTTTTTGAAAGTCTGCCGTCGTCCGATGTGCACATCACAGCATACAACCAGTCGGCGCGGCAGATTTCCGTCGACGGCGAAGCGAACACCGCTGCGCTGGCTTATCAATTCGTCGAAAAGCTAAAGAAGAATCCAGATTTGCGAGCGTTTCAATTTGACATGGCTGCACCCCGGATTTTGGCCAACGACCATGCGCAGTTTCGATTAGAGGGAAAAGCAAAATGATGCCGGCGTGGTACAACCGAATGAATCCACGGGAGCGTGTGCTCTCGTGGGCGGTTGCCGGAACCGTCTTCGTGCTGCTCAATCTTTGGATTTTGAATTGGATCCTGGGAGCGCTCGGTGTCGCGCACAAGGAAGTGGCGGCGCGTCGAGCCAAGTTGGCTGAGCAAGCTCTTTATGTGAGAGAACGGGATCTCTGGACCAAACGCGAGGAATGGATCGGCAAGCATCAACCAGTCCTCAACAATCCCGCAGAAGCCTCCGCTCTGCTTGATCAATTGAAGCAGGTGGCTGGCAAATACAACGTCCTGGTCGAAAATCCTGCAATTGGAACTGGAGAAACCACTCCCTATCATCAGACGGTGTTTGCTTCCATTGAAACTAAAAGCCCCTGGCCACCGTTGGTGCATTTCCTTTATGATGTTCAACGGCCGGATGCTTTCGTTACGTTCGAAAATGTTAATCTGACCGTTGATGGCAGCGATCCTACAATGATGCGTGGCAAATTTAAGATCGCCCGGTGGTTTGCGCCGGCGCAAAAAACCAAGTAATAATAGCAAGTAGACTATGAAATATTCCGTTCCGCTAACGTTAATTCTCGCTGTTCTCGGAGTGATCAACAGTCAGGCCGAGGAAGTTTTGCCGCCACAGTTCAATTTCGATCGCTACTCAAAGATGGTGGACCAGTCGCCATTCGCAATCGCCACGGCCGTCGCAGCACCTGCGGCTACGCCTGATTTTGCAAAAGACCTTTACATCGCGAACGCCGCGCGTTCGCCCGACGGCGATATGGTGACGCTCGCGTCGACGTCTGACCACAATTTCAAGAAATATCTTACGACCAAAGAGCCGATGGACGGCTACAGCATTGCCAATATCGAATGGTCGGACAAAGTCGGTGAAACCAAGGTGACAATTAGCAAGGACGGAAATTTTGCGACTATCACGTTTAATCAGGCGCTTTTGTCGCAGACTGCGCCGAATGCAGCCCCCGCTTCCAGAGCATTACCGCCGCCGATGCCTTCGCTCCCGGTTCCTAACGCTGGTGGCGTTTCGAACCCAGCCTTATCGAAAATACCTCCTAATGCGCCCGCGGAACTGCAACAGTTGCTTCCCAAAGACGCCGGTCGGCCTCATTCGCGTGGCTTGATTCCCCGAAGCCCGCGAGGCTCATCGGGCGGAGCTTCCCTACCATCAGGCGCCGCGACGAAGGGCGCTTACAGGGGAGCGCCCGCGAAGAATTAGAGCTCAAAGGCGTGCCGCACTGCGGCTAACCGCCACCCCAATCGTCGTCGGCCGTATCGGCTTGCCGATCTGGCCCTGCCGAAAACAAATCGTAACCGCTCGGGTTTTTCAGACCAGGATTTTTGTAAATATAGCCATTGCTCCAGGGATCTGTTGGCAACTCCTTGAACAATTGATACCAGCGAGCAGGTCGCGGGTCATTCGAGGGCTGCGTTACCAGCGCCTGCAAACCCTGTTCCGTTGTTGGATAAAAACCGTTCATACTCTCGTAAAGTTGCAGTTGTGTCTTGATCGCCTGGAGGTCGGCTTGAACGCGCATGGTCTTGGCGATGGCAGTCGTATTGCCGAGTTTTGAAATCGCTACCCCCAGTATGATTACGATGATGCTCACAACGAGCATTATCTCTAGTAGCGTGAACCCCTGATGTTTCCTTTTCGTTTTCATTTCAATCAAATGTGGCCCCTCTCTCCTTCTGCGTGATTAAAGTACGCAAGTCTTCAGGAATTGCTAGTGGCTGGCGCGCAGAAGATAGTCCGATTTATCCCAAATATACTTTAGTTGAATCTGCGTTGCGCGGATGGCGGAAGATCCGCTCCCAATCCCATTGGCGACGACCAGATCGTTCGAGCCGACTTTCAAGATCGTGGCCGGCACAATTTTCTGCGCCCGCAGCCACCCAGTATAATGGAAGTGCATTTGAGGCGTAAGCGACTCCACTTCGCCCCGGTAACCTGGGTCAGCCAGGTCCGGCAACGTTAGAGAAACCGGGCCGATATCCTGTCCGTTAAGATAAACTTCCGGTGGAGCATCGATGGCAGGATTGGTAATCTCGAAAGTGAACAACGCTGTTAGCGGTTGTGTTTCAATTGGAAATTGAAACGCGGCGCTTTCCTGAGTTTCTCCATCAATGCGGATTGGGTCAGCGGACAGAGTCGCGGTGACGGTTCCAAAGTTCTCAACATCCTCTGGAGGTGCGTGGAGGCTGGGCACCGATGAGAACGGCTCGGGAATTACGTCACGATGTTCGGCGTTCACTGGGTGCACTACTTCACTGGTTGTCATCCAATCGAGATAAGCTCCGCGGATCGTCTTTCCATCGCCGGGGACCTCGATATCGATAGCGGACGCGCCGGTCATCGGGATGATAACGGAATCTGAACTCGGCAGATTCATTCCCACACCGAGAGTGCCTGAGCGCAGAATGTGTGTGCCAGATTCATCCCACGCGATCAATTCAGGCTGCTGATTGGGTTTATCCTCAAAGAACAATCGGAAAAAGAGAACTTGATAATCGGGACCTGGTTGCGTTACGCGAATGCGAAAGATGGTCTTCGCCGTGCTACCGCTTTCCGTCGCCTGGCCCGGCAAAAGAGTGAGCGCTTCGACCCAGGCGGGCGCGTTTTGAGTTTTGGAATTTCGAGTCGCATTTTGGCGTAGATCAAGCCAGGCACTCTCTGGGAAGGGCTGCGCATTTATTTCGGCTGGAGAGGGCAGGGCATCGCTCAAAGCTTCCTGTGCGTATACACGGCAGACCGCAGCGAAGAAGATCGCAAAAACAGCGCGAGCTAACATTTGGTTGGCGAGATTATTCGCGCACGAGCTCCTTTGCAAGTTTCAGTTTTCAATGCGGCCTGAATTGAAGGCTGTGTGTCATCTCAAATACCGCCGACAAAATACTGAAGACGACCAGACCAACCAGAACGGCAATGACCACGATGATGACCGGCGGAATCAATTGCGAGATTACGCCAACGCTCCGGTCCAATTCACGCTCATAGACGTCGGCGATGGCTTGCATTGTTTCGGAGAAATGTCCGGTCTGTTCTCCTACTCCCATCATATCGGTAAACAGATCTGGAAACATTTTTTGCTCTTGCAAAGCAGCGGAGAGGGTCGCGCCATCGATCACTGCTGTGCGCACGTCGCGAAGCTTAACTTCGAGGAAACGATTGCCGGCAATTTCGGTTACCAGATCCAGTGCGCGAAGCAGCGGAACTCCGTTTTCCATCAGAGTTCCCAGCGTACGCGAGAACTGGGCGTAATAGCGGTGGCGGATAACTCCGCCATATCCAGGGATCAATAGGCGGAAGCGATCCCACCCGATGCGACCTTCCTCACTGCGGACAAGGGCGCGGAAACCAACGATCAAACCCACCGCGGCCAGCACGCCGACCCACCAGTAGCCCGTGATCGCATGATGAATTTGCAGCAGAATCCGTGTAGGCAACGGAAGCGCGCCGCCAGTTTGCGCCATGAAACCCGTCAACTGCGGCACCATGAACGTGATAAAAATTGTGACGAGAACGGCGCCAGCCAGCGCGAGAAAAGCCGGATAAATCAAGGCCTGTTGCACCCGATCCCGCAGGTCTTTGGCCTGCATCAAATGCTTAACCAGCCGAAGCAGAATTTGCGGTAGCGCACCGCTGGCCTCGCCTGCAGCCACCAAATTTACATACAGCGGCGTAAAAATTCGCGGCATCTCGCTTAAGGCCTGCGAAAAACTCCGACCATCGACCAGTGCCTGATGCAACGAATGCGTCATTTGTTGAACGCGCGGCTGCTTCAAACGCTTTGCCAAAATCGACAGCGCTTCGTCGAGCGTCATCCCCGCTTGCAGCAAATGGGCAAGCTGCTCGGTAAAAATGAGCAACTGGCCATGCGGAATTTTCAGGTTGCGCGTGGGACCTTCAGGTTGCGCGGCGCCAGGCGTTACGACCTTCGGCTCGGCGCCGAGCATTTCAATTCGAACGGGAATGCATTGCTGCATTTCAATTTGCCGGATTGCGATTGCTCGATCTGCGCAATCGAGCACACCTTCAACCAGTCCGCCCTGCGCGTTGCGGGCACGATAAGAAAACTGTGGCATCGCCGTGGAAAATAATCTGAAACCGAAAATCCGAAACTGGAATCTGACTTCGCCAAGTTGAATGGGGCGATGTAACGCTTTCACGAATCACCCGCCTTGCTGTGCTACGCCGCGGCGAGTGTGGGCTTGCCACGACGTAACGCTCAACGAATTCCGAGCGACCTAGGTAAAAATTTTACTTGTCATACGGTTGAATTCTGATAAGAGCGCGAACGATGAAGTGTGCAGCAGCGACTGTGATCGTTTTCATTGCGTTCGCTTCGCAAGCATTCGCGGTCTTCCGACCGCTTTTTCCGGCGAAAGCAGCGCCTCCGTTTGGCGCTGAAGCGATCGTTATAGGAAACGGTTCGGTTCAACATCCTACGAAGCAAGCGCCTGCTACAGTGCCGAGATAAGCGCTGTATCAGCCGCGACACGGAGGCGCTTCGCCTGCGTGACAGGAGGTTACTCACCTCTGATCCCAAGTTTTGCCGCGCGATCAAAAACAGGCGGGGGGCGGAAATGGAGGCGGCACGGGCCGCCGACATAGACGGTCACGGACTTTATTCTACATTCGCAATCCAAATTGTTCGCCCGTTGCAATTCCACCGCTGTTTTTGCCTGTCGCGGGGACCCGGCTGCTACAATGAGAATGCGCTAGCCGTTGGTTTCTGCTCAGCGTGGAGAGATTTTCAAGAACTTCGTCCCGCAGATGCCGGATTTGTAAGATGGAGACCATGAAGTCCGCTTTATTTGCTACAATTTTTGTGATCGTTGGAGGAGTCGGGATTTTTCTCGCCTTCCCCGCCGAAGATAAGCTCGCGGCGTTTGAATTTCGTCAGGCCAAGGCTGAGTTGGGGTTGCCGCCTCAAATAGAGGATGAAAAAATAGAGGACGACGTTGCTGTAACTCCTGAACCTGTAGATAAGTATTCAATCGTTCATCCGAAGCCTGAAGCACGAACGACTACATCTCGCCACAGGCAGGTAGCACGCCAGCGCCCAAACTTCTTGGAGAAATTAGTTGTCAGTTTCATCAACCTGCAAAAACACCCTCCCGCGAAAACGGCTACTAAACGGTCTCATACGACCTCAGGGCGCGGCTGAGCGTAGCTGATTAGATCAAACCCCGCCTGTCTTTGCGGGGGCGCGCTTCGTAAAGGTGTTGTGAGCTAGTCGATTTGCTCGCGGGTCGGCGGGTGATCGTCTGGAAAAGCAGACTCATTTTACGCATTGTCGCATCGCCGAACGTGACTTTAATGCGCAACCCCGAACACACTGACATTAGCAAATGAAGAGAGGCGGGGGCGGGAATCGAACCCGCGAATAGCGGTTTTGCAGACCGCGACCTTACCACTTGGCTACCCCGCCGATGTGCGAGAGCGAACAATATCGTTGTAGCGGCGCTTGTATCAAGCGCCGACCGTAGATCCATCGACGTTCGCCGCGGCGAAAGCTCTACAACTTCTCCGATTTCAGCGTTGAACGTTGAGCGTTGAACGTTGAACGTTTCTTCTTGAACTCTCGATCATCAGAGCTTTTCAAGCGCGCACAAGAGCGCATTCCGGGCGGCGTCAACTCACCAGTCCGCGCATTTCGCAATGTTGGCGGCGAGCCGTTCTTCGTCGCGCGCTCTGAAGGTGCGCGGGTTTGGGATGTCGATGGAAATGAATACATCGATTACATCGGCAGTTGGGGCCCGGCGATTCTCGGTCATGCGCCAAAAATCGTTGTAGATGCAGTGCGCGAGGCCGCGACGCGTGGCCTCAGCTTTGGAGTTCCAAATCCGCTTGAAGTGGAACTGGCGGAGCTAATTTGCGACTGGATGCCGTCGATCGAGAAAGTGCGGATGGTAAACAGCGGCACGGAAGCGACCATGTCTTGCATTCGGCTCGCCCGCGCGTTCACACGACGGGACAAGATTATCAAATTCGACGGGTGTTACCACGGACATGCCGATTCACTACTCGTGAAATCTGGAAGCGGCGCGCTCACACACGGGCGGCCCGACAGCGCCGGCGTACCGCGGGCATTTCTAGATCTCACAATTTCCTTGCCGTTCAACGATTCCGATCTCGTGCGGAAATGTTTTGCTCAGAATCAAGGGCAAATCGCAGCAGTAATCGTGGAGCCGGTCCCGGCTAATGCGGGGCTTTATTTTCCAACCGACAATTTCCTGTCGGTTTTACGTGAGGAATGCGCGAGGAATGGCGCACTTCTGATTTTTGACGAAGTGATCACTGGTTTCCGTGTGGCGCGTGGCGGTGCGCAGGAAATTTACGGAGTTAAGCCTGATCTGACCACCCTCGGGAAAATCATTGGCGGCGGTTTACCGGTTGGCGCATTTGGCGGACGCGCCGAAATCATGGACCAGCTTTCCCCAGATGGTCCGGTTTATCAGGCTGGGACATTATCCGGCAATCCGCTTGGGATGGCTGCCGGTCTGGTGCAACTGCGCGAGCTCGAGCGGATCGATGGCTGGAAATTGCTGAATGACTCGGGCGCCCAGTTTGAAAAGGTCGCGCGAGACGCCATCAAGTTCGCCGCGTCGAATCCGTCCCATGGCGGACATGCAAAGATCAATATTACCTTTCACCGACTGGGTTCGATGTTTTGTTTGTTCTTTGCCTCCGGGCCAATTATCGATCTCGCTGGTGCGCGACGAAGCGACTTGAAAATGTTCGCCCGATTTTTCCATGCTTGTCTAAAACGCGGCGTTTGTTTCGCGCCATCTCAGTTTGAGACCGGATTCATTTCGACCGCGCACACGCCGCTCGATATTGAGACCACGGGAGCAGCTGTCCGCGAAGCACTGGCGGAGCTATGAGAGGCGATCACTTTCGCGCGGAGCTTAGCAAGCTTTGACGGTTCGCATTATTTCGCCTTTGTCATTCCGAGCGAAGTCGAGGAATCTCTTACCCTAACAAGGAGAGCATTGAATTCAGAGATGTCTCGCCTTCTCGACATGACAACGACCGCCAATTCACGAATTCGTCCTGCTGCGAAATTCTTTTTCAATGGCGACAAAAAGTTTTTCGTCAAAGGCGTTACCTACGGTCCGTTCAAGCCGGATGCCGAGGGGAACTATCTTGGGCGGCCTGAGCAAGTCGATCTTGACCTCGCGCTCATGCGTCAGGCCGGTCTGAATCTTGTGCGGATTTACCATGCGCCGCCACGCTGGTTTCTGGATCGCTGTGCTGCTGCCGGTATGCGTGTGCTGGTAACGCTTCCTTGGGAAAAACATATCGAGTTTCTGCGCGAAAGATCGACGAGGAAACAAATTGCCGAAAACGTTCGCGCTGCGGTGAAGGCACACGCGGGCCATCCAGCGATCTTTGGTTACCTGGTGGGCAACGAGATTCCCAGCACCATGGCGCGCTGGCTCGGCGCGCGTCGCGTAATTGAATTTGTGGAGGAATTAATTCGGATCGGTCGCGGCATCGACCCGGATGCGCTCTTTTCTTATGCCACCTATCCGCCAACCGAATATCTGCTGCCGCAGAATGCCGATTTTTGTTGTTTCAACGTTTACCTTCACGATCAGCCCGACTTCGAACGTTATTTGTTGCGGCTGCAAAATCTCACTGGCGAGCATCCGCTTATCCTCGGGGAATTCGGCATGGACACCATCCGCCATTCACAGGAAGAACAGGCTGAAATGCTCGGGTGGCACATCGACAGCGTAGTAAAATGCGGTCTTGCCGGGACCACTCTTTTCACCTGGACCGACGAATGGTTTACCGGCGGCGAGGAAATTACAGATTGGGCATTTGGGATCGTCACGCGGGAGCGCAAACCGAAGAAGGCGTTCCATACCCTTGAAGAAAAACTGGGGCGAAGCGATTCCGTTTTGCCTCATCGTCCATTGCCGAGGCCGCCGTTCGTCTCGGTAATTGTCTGTTCGTACAATGGAGGACACACTCTTGCGGCCTGCCTCGATTCGTTGGGTAAACTGAACTATCCGGAGTACGAGGTCATTCTCGTCGATGACGGTTCGACCGACGACACAGCCTACGTTGCAGCGCAGTTCCCGCAGGTACGCTACATCCATCAGAGCAATAACGGGCTAAGCCACGCGCGGAATACTGGCGCCGCTGCTGCAAAAGGTGAAGTGGTCGCCTACACCGACTCCGACTGCATGGCGGACGTGGATTGGCTCTACTATATGATTGGCACGCTTGTGAGTGGCGATTATGCCGGGGTGGGCGGACCGAACATTACACCGCCAGCAAAAAATTGGATTCAAGCGTGTGTTGCAGCAGCACCAGGCGGTCCAAGCCATGTTCTACTTACTGATATAATCGCCGAGCACATTCCCGGCTGTAACATGGCTTTTTATCGGTGGGCGTTTGAAAGCCTGGGCGGCTTCGATCCCGAATATCACAAGGCGGGGGATGACGTCGATTTTTGCTGGCGTATCCAGCAGGCCGGATGGGTCATTGCTTTCAGTCCAGCCGCAATCGTCTGGCATTATCGGCGTTTTACTCTTCGCGCCTTCTTGAAACAGCAGGATGGCTACGGCGAAGCGGAATCGCTGCTCCGATTCAAGCATTTGATCTTTTTTGGCCCGACTGGGACTGCGAAGTGGCGCGGCCAGATCTACGGCACGCCGCGCTTCAGTTGGTTTGTTAACCGGCCGGTGATTTATCATGGAATTTTCGGCGAAGGATTTTTTCAATCGATTTATCCCACGCCGCAATCAGACGTAGCCGCGTACCTGAGCAGTATTGAATGGTTTGCGCTGACGATTTTCCTTTTTGGGTTAGGAATTTTTCTGCCCGCTCTGCGTATTGTCCCTTACCTGATGCTGGGCGGCACCCTTTGCGTGGCGCTTTCCTATATGGTTCGCGCTTTCATCGAGCCGAAATTCGATACGATGCGCGCACGACTGCTCGTGATGATGCTGGCGTTTGTCCAGCCGCTTGTGCGCGGATTTTCGCGCTATTTCACCTGGCTGCGATTCAAACGGACACCGGCTAACGTGATTCGGCGACACGAACATTTGCCGGAACGCGCGCGATCTGCGGGAAGCCTGAGTCGCCGTGTTTTTTGGAACGAGCAGGGCAGGGACCGCCACTATTTGCTAGGCGCCATCTTTGAATTACTCGAGGAAGAAGGCTGGCGCTACTCCACGGACAGCGGGTGGAACGAATGGGACATTCAGATCTACGGCAATTTTTGGTGGAGCATAGCGCTGCAAACTGTCACGGAATATCACGGCGGCGGAAAATGCCTAACGCGTGTTCGGCTTCGCAACCGCCTGGTCACGACGACCGTTATTTTTAATCTTATTGCGATGAGTCTGTTGATCTATCGCCAGCTTAACGTTTCCCATGTTGAGATTTGGTCGATTGTTGCCTACCTGGTCTTTCTGGTGTTCCTGGGAACGCGAGCGCGAGCGTTGAAGTCGCGAGTAGCCGAACTTGTCGATGTGGCAGCGCTCCGCGCAGGTCTGCAGCGGGTAACGCGGCTAGATAAAATCGCCGCGTCAACAGCAGAGCCGGAGATTCCCGTTCCAGTGAATGTCAGCGATCCCGCAGCACCGAATTTGCCTGGGCCAGAGCCGGCGCGCACGGAGTGACGCGCCCTACAGACGAAATTTCAATTCGTGCCTGTTGGCCTTCAGCGGCAATGGTAGGGCGGGCAGTCCTCTGCCCGCCGCTCTTCTTGATTAGTGCGTCCAATTCCCCCCACTTCGCTCCGCTCAGAATGACAAGACTGTCTTGCCAGTCCCGCGATCGATTCGACCAATTGGTTTTGCTTTTAGGATCGCCATCACGCGACGTGCATTTTGCTCCGCGACGACGGCCACCATCCCGATGCCCATGTTGAAAACGTGATACATTTCTCGAAGATCGATATTTCCATTTTGCTGCAAGATTTGGAAGATGCACGGGATCTTCCAGCTTTTCGTTTCAATTACCGCGTCACAATTCGACGGCAGAATTCGAGGTAAATTGTCGATGAGACCCCCCCCGGTGATATGAGCGAGCCCTTTGATTACGCCAACGGGAATTTTTGCCAGCAGCGGTTGATAGTTCTTGTGTACGCGCAGCAATTCTTCGCCGACCGTCATTGCTGACCCCGGTAGACGCGAACTCGGTTTGAGCCGCATTCTCTCGAACAAGATTTTTCGCGCCAACGAATAGCCATTGGTGTGCAGACCATTTGAAGCTAGACCGAGAACGATGTCGCCGCGTTTGATCTTGCTGCCATCGATGATTTTCGGTCGATCCACGACGCCAACGATGCAACCTGCAAGATCGTATTCGCCCTTGCGATATATCCCCGGCATCTGCGCAGTTTCGCCTCCCAGAAGTGCGCAGCCTGCCGCGCGACAGGCGCAGGAAAGGCCGCGAAGCAATTGCTGGAACACGCGCGGCTCGAGTCTCTCGCAGCCAATGTAATCGAGGAAAAAAAGCGGGCGCGCACCAAGAACTGCAATGTCGTCGACGCAGTGGTTCACGAGATCGACGCCCACGGTGTCGTGCTTGTCCATCGCGAAGGCGACTTTCAATTTCGTGCCGACGCCATCGACGCTGGCGACCAACACCGGTTCGCGCATTCTGGGAAAACTCGCGTGAAATAATCCGCCGAATCCGCCAATTTTCCCGAGCACCTGCGGGCCGTGCGTTTGCCTAACAAGTGACTGGATGTTGCGTTTGAGTTTATTGCCAAGATCGACATCAACGCCTGCCCGCGCGTACGCCTTTTTCCTTTTTGTCATGTCGAGCGAAGTCGAGACATCTCTGTTTTTGATCTAAACCGCAAGAGATTTGATTTGCTCACTGCCCGTTCACTCAGCCTTCGGCCTTCCCGTCTATGTCGCGGCTTCCCGAGCAGCTCCATTCTCGACGCCGCTGCGCGTCGCTCGAAATGACAAGCTACTACTTCAGATCCGCAAACAGCGTTGGTTGTGCTTGCTGATCAGCGAGCGCCTTGGCCCGCTGTTCGCGTCGTTCCATGATAAACTTGTCCAAAGCAGGATCGACGGGTAGGGGATAATCCCCATTGAAACAAGCGAGGCAAAAACTGTTCAATGGTCTTCCCGTCGCGCGCACCATGCCTTCGACATCGAGATAACCAAGGCTGTCCACACCCAGGTATTTGCAGATGTCTTCCATCGACATCTGGTTTGCGATTAGCTTTTCAGCGTCT
>Ga0193729_1000187_pt1 | contig 30702 bp, 29 predicted proteins | sample U1c2metaG_FD_143036 | JGI IMG/M metagenome (GOLD analysis project Ga0193729, IMG submission 143036) | Soil microbial communities from a riparian zone of the East river system, Colorado, United States - U1c2 | ecosystem: Environmental > Terrestrial > Soil > Riparian zone | place: USA: East River...
TCGGCACCGACCCGTCCGACTATGGGGCGTGGTACACACTCGCCCTCGCCGTGGGCGCCGGTTGGCTCGCCAAGGTACTGATCATCGACGCGGTAATTTCGCCGGCGGGTACGGGAGTCGTGTATGTCGCTACGACCGCGCGGCTCTCTTACGCTCTTGGTGAAGAGCGAGAGATGCCAAGCGTACTGGCTACGACAAACCGGAAGGGAGTACCAGTCGTATCCATCCTGGTGGCGGCTGTCGTCGGATGTCTGGCGCTCGGGCCATTCAAGAGCTGGAGTGCTCTTGTCAGCGTAATCACTGCAGCGACGGCGATCATGTATGCCTTTGCTCCGGTGTCGCTCGCGGCGCTGCACAAGGTTGATGGTCGCCGGCCCAGATCCTACCGTGTGCCGATGCCGTCACTCTTGCTGCCTGCGGCGTTTTGCTCCGCTAACCTGATCATATATTGGGGCGGTTTCGGGACTACCTGGAAGCTTGCGTGCGCAATCGTTATCGGGCTTGCGCTTTTCGCCGTCGGTGCGTGGAGTTCCCATACCGCGGCTGGTCACACGCTTCGTAATGCTGTCTGGATCTTGCCGTGGCTTGGGGGACAGGTACTTATCGGGTGGCTCGGCCGTTATGGCAACGGCGCCACGAACATTCTGCCCAACTGGGTAGATCTTTTTGTGGTGATTGTCTTCGCGCTGGCGATCTTCTACTGGGCGGTCAACGTCGCATTAAGTAAAGAGGCGGCGCAGGCCGCAGTCGAAAAGGACGCGGCCCAGATCGATTACGCCACGCGCGGATGATTAGGCCGTTGCCGGGTGGAACTCATCGCAAGCGTGACGCTATCATGTTCGACCGCTAGTCATCCTTACCAAAATCAACACTGGCACACGTGTCGGCAGATTCTTGCTGGGAGAATTCGCCGGGGAGCCTTAAACCATATATCAAACTAGAACTCCTCTCTGAGCCCTCAGTTTCTCTTCTCCTCCGTTCGAGACCGCCTGAATTAACGCAAACAGTTATCAGCTACTGAGTACTCTCTTGCTATTGTCCTGGCAAACGGCTTGTGATAGAGTCCGCGCTCGAGCACGCAAAGTCACTGGGAAAGTTAGGCAAAGCCCAATGGCAAAGCATGTTAGTTAGGCGTAGGAAAGGGCGCATACCGGCGTGTTAGTTCCTCGCAAACCAATAATGCCGGTAGCAAATACGCTGAGGTCAAAACCGATGAAGCTTTGAAGCGATTACGAACCGCAGCCGAGCTTTTCTGAAAGGCATCCGGCGTATTCGAGTCGTCATTAAAGCGTCACCCATTCTTAGGAGACACCCATGAGCATTCAAGATTTTGTCCAGGGGCCGATCACCCAGAATCCGCCGTGCGGGCCGATAACGGTGGGCGGTCCTACTGTATGCGGAGGGATTCAGGGTTGCGGGCCGACCGTTAACCCGCCTACATGTGGCGGCATAACCAGATGCGGAGGTATTCACACCTGTGCACCCGAGTTATGTATACCACCAACACACATTCCAACCTGTGGAGGGCCGACCCAATGTGGAGGCATTCACACTTGCGCTGGTCCAACCGTTTGTATAGGCATTACCTGCGGAGGTCCGACGCAATGTGGAGGCATTCACACCTGCGGACCGACCTGCACGCCGACGTGTGGCCCTGTGGCTCACACGTGTGGGCCGATTACCTGCGGGGGACCAACTCAATGCGGCGGAATCCATACGTGCGTGGCCCAGCATACGATCTGCGGACCGCTGATTACGTGTGGCGGCGCCACGGTTTGCGGTGGCATTCAGACTTGCGGACCGACGTGCGCACCGACCTGTGGGCCGGTAACGCACTGCGGCGGAGTTCACACCTGCGGACCGACCTGCGCGCCGACCTGTGGTCCCGTGACCCACTGCGGCGGAGTTCACACCTGCGGGCCAATTACCTGCGGCGGTGCGACGCTTTGCGGCGGCATAGCGCAGAATACGATCTGCGGACCTTTGATCACGTGTGGTGGCGCCACGGCTTGCGGCGGCATTAACACCTGCGGTCCGGCAATCGGGACTGTGTGCGGCGCAATAACTTGTGGGCCGAACTGTGAATTCCCGACCCAAAACCCAGCCCAATGTCCGGCCCATACAGGGCCTAACTGTCCACCCGTAACCATCGGCGGTTGTAACGTCCAAACGATCGCCTGCGGGGTGTCGATCGCCTGCGGGGTGTCGATCGCCTGCGGCGTGTCGATAGGCTGCGGACCTGGTCCGGGCGGAATTGGCGGGGTTCACCAGTAACTAACCAGAGGCTACAAACTGCGAGCCTCTTTTGAACGGATGAACGGTCCTATCCTCTTGGATGGGACCGTTTTTCCCAGCAATCATGATCGTCGATCAGCACAACGTCGCTTATTTCCTCGCGGAACGGGGCTTGTTGAGTTTTGACTCAGTTGTCGACGGTGACTTCATGGTCGTCGATCAATCGAGTAGAAATCGAAACCTGAAAATCCTCCGCAGAAAGTCCACGGGCTTCTTCATCAAGCAGATCGCGCAGCCGAATACCGAGTATGTGCAAACGATGGCTCGGGAAGCGGCGTGCTATAAACTCGCAAACGAAAATCATCTTTTTCGTCCTCTTCGCGCCCTCATTCCCAAGTTTTGTTATTACGACCCAACTAATCACATTCTGATCATCGAACTACTGAAGGACAGCGAGACACTGTGGGAGTATCACCAGAGATTGGGCGCCTTTCCTCTTGAGATTGCCAGGCTCCAGGGAAAAAGATTAGGCACTTATCACGGCAAGGTCCACGTAAATGGCCAAGCAGCGGGCCTGGAAAACTTCGCCCGGCAGTTGCCTTGGATTCTCTCGATCCACGAAACCGATCCGATGTATTTGAATCAACTGAGCCATGGGAACAATCAACTGGTGGAGATTCTTCAACGCTATCCGGACTTTCAAACTGCGTTGGCGACCATCAAGGCTGAGTGGAAAAACACGGCCCTGATTCACGGAGACATCAAGTGGGAAAACATGATGCTTTGCACTAAAGGCGATACTGGCTCACCCGATCTGAAAATAATCGACTGGGAGATCGCTGACATCGGTGATGAGGCATGGGACGCAGGCGCAGTCATCCAGGCCTATCTTTCATTTTGGGTTTTCTCGCTCCCGTTGAACTCGGGAATGCCGCTCGCAGACGCCGCCGCGTCGTCTCCTTACAGCGGAGACGAAATCAAGAGCGCCCTCGCCGCGTATTGGTCCAGTTACGCTAAGACCAGGGGGTTCACTCAACCAGCAGCGAGGAAGATGCTCAATCGGTGCATGGCCTGTGCGGCGGCGAGAATGATTCAGACTGCGTATGAAAGTATTCAGACAAGTCCCCAGATCTCCCAGTATGCGCTGTGCAAACTGCAAATGAGCATGAACATTTTGAAGGATCCGCCCGCGGCGGTCAGTGAGTTGATGGGACTGTGACCACCACCAAACAAAACGGCGATTGGAACGACTCGCTGAGGAGTATTCTGTCTGCGATCAGAATTGACTCGCCGGACCAGTTCACTTTCGGCGGCCGGATCGTACCCGTCATGGGACACCATCAGCACGGAGCTCACGCCGCACATCCGCTGTTAACCAGTTTGTCAGGCCAACTGTATGAGTACGCCTACAGTCGCCCGTTCCGCGGGAACTTACCGGAAACGAACGGGTTCAGCCTCGTAGCCGACTCAGAACTCGTGGAAGCGATGTCTCAAGCAAACGCCACCCGCGAGAGATGGGAACATGGTTGGACAGTCGAGCAGATTTTGGCGCAAGGACAGATCGTGGCCCGTCAGGGTAATCATAGTCGCAATGTCTGGCCCGGCCAGTTCATCAGCAAGGACGGCCCGGCGGCAATGCTTCGCGTGGGAGCGGACATTTCAATCTTTTACGCACGCGAATCGCGATCACTTCAGGGCGGCTTCTATTACGCTTTCGGCGAAGCTGCCGAAGATTACAACCGGGGATTTAGTCTCGTGAGATTGTATTGGAACGTCTCGGCCGCCGGAGCACCAGGATTTGTCGGCGCGGTAACCGCACGACTGAATCGCTTTCACGTCCCTTTCCGTTTGAAATGCGCCACAGCTCGCAATCAATTTGATCGGACTGATGTTGCCGTAATCTATTTGAGTAGACAATACTTTTCTATCGCAGCCGAATTGATGCTGGATGTTCATCCGCAGATCGCTGACTTTCTCGAGGACGATGTGCCCCTCTTCAGTAAAAAAGTCGCTAAGGGTTTGGGGGTCGCCGAAGATCCCGGCACCGGTGAGAGTTTCGGCCAGAGTCGTTGTCATCGCCTCGCCCAGAGCATCTGGGACTGTTATCAAAGTGGTGACCAATCGGACGACGGTCGCCTCAAAAAATTTCGCACGCTGTTATCGCAAAGCGGAATCAACCCCGATCATTTGCACCTCAATGCGGGCTCGCTCGATTGGTATCAGCTGCCCGAAGAGTCCTGATGAGCCTGCAACTCGAAATTGAACCGCTTACTCTCGAGCCCAGTAGCCACCGGGAAGAGTTCGTCGAAACCGCAACGGCGCTGGGCGCCAGAGTGTGCCGCGATGCCATCTGGTCAAATGGCCGCTGTAATTGGATTGGACCTGCAATGGAATTGCTGGGCGGCCGCTGGCGCCAGGTCCACAGGGTCTTTGGATCCGAATTCTACGGCGGGACCAGCGGAGTCGCGTATTCGCTGGCGGCGCTCTACGAAGCCACGGGAGAACGAGTATTCAAGAAGACCGCACTTTCAGCAATCCGCCATGCACTCGGCACCAGCGATGAGATCGAAGGCCCGACACGGCTGGGACTTTATAGCGGCTGGTTCGGTATCGCCCTGGCAGCGCTGGATATTGGCCAGAGACTCAAGGATGAATCGCTGCGCGAGCCCAGTTTCAGATTGATCGAAGATCTCGCCCGTGCCACTCCCGATCCGATTAATCTGGATCTGCTGGCGGGAAACGCGGGCGCGATAATCGGCTTCCTGATGCTGCGCGAACATTCCGATGACCCCGATCGACTTACCGAATGCGCAATTCGGTTTGGCGATCTTCTAATCGAGGCGGCGGTGAAGGCCGAAACCGGTTGGTCCTGGGGGGAACTGCACAAGCCTGAGTCTGGCGCGTTTGGAAATCTCACCGGATATTCGCATGGCGCCGCGGGCATCGGCTCTGCGTTGCTCGAACTCTATTGCGTGACCGGTGAACTCCGGTTTCGGGAAGCCGGTGACGCGGCGTTCAAGTACGAGAGACATTGGTTTGATCCGGAAACCGGCAACTGGCCGGATCTGCGCGCGCCGGAACTTTCCGGAGCTCCGAAGACCGATAAGCCGAGCTACATGAATGCCTGGTGTCATGGCGCGCCGGGAATTGCGCTGTCGCGATTGCGCGCGTATGAGCTTCTCGGTTGTCAGGCTTGTCGTGAAGAGGCTGACACTGCGACGAAGACGACCATCAGCAATCTTGACGGTAATTCTGAGATGAGTCAGATGAATTACTCGCTCTGCCATGGTCAGGGCGGAAATTGTGAAACATTGATCTACGGCGCTGAAATATTACGAAAACCGGAGTTGGTCGAGCGGGCTGAGGAAGTCGCCCTTCACGGCATCGAGACCTACGAGAAGTACAAGCTGTCCTGGCCGTGTGGCGGGCCTTCGATGCTCGAAACGTCCAGTCTGATGCTCGGATTGGCGGGGATTGCTTACTTCTATTTGAGAATGGCAGATCCGCAACGCACGCCGTCGATCTTAATTTTCAAGCCACGATCCGAACATTGACTCAGAAAGTTTTTTGGCTCCCCGGTAAACACTTTTTCGTTAACAGCATGAAGAAGGAGGACGAATATGAACTGCTACCCAATCAACGCAACCAGCATCAAGGCTTATTGGAGTCACGGACTGCTCTATCTAATGGCCAGTGGTGAGTGCGAATGCCCGCAATACGCGAGCATCTCAGAGACTATGATCACGATTTACCCGCCTGAGTACCAAATCACGACCTGCGCTTGTCTGGAGATCGGAAACTTCCCATACAACGTTCATGCGTGGTTTCGTCTAGCGGAAGAACCTGAGACCGTTACCGTTCACACGCATGAAGGGCCACAGAAAGTTGAAGTGGAAGGGTTCCCCGCCGATTTAACAGACGAGCTGGGAACGCCAAACGTGTTGACGGCAAAGCTCGCGAAGGATGAAGTGGTCGGTCTTTCGCCAAACAGTTGGGACATCAACCGCGCCATCAATGACGCCGTCGCTCAACTCGAAAAACTTTATCCCGGCGACGTTCACGCTCTATTGACCGAGACCGGAGTCGTTGCCGCCGGCTCTCCTATAGGCATCGCTTTCTTATATGTAAGGATGAAGCAGTCCGCGACGAGAGCTAAGGTTTCACCGAAGCGTAAGTCCTAGTCGCTGGCCGGCCAACCATTCGAAAAAGGTCGTTGCTCCCCTGCGTCGCATGACGGCGCAGGGCTGATTCTCATGGCGCCGGTCTTTTGCCCGGCCAAGTAACCGCCAAGTCAAGGTTTTCCTGAATCAGGTTTGTCAGCTAACTTCTGCCGATCGTTCTCAATCGTCTGCTCAAGCAAGTTCAGATGGTTCTCAAGGTCTTCCAGCTTGACTTGTTCCGTGCGCAGTTCGGTGGTCAGGTCTTCCTCGCGTTGTTTCAAAGTTTCGACCTGCGACTTGTACATTTCTACGGCGCCTTTGGATCGTTTCAATTCAAACTCGAGCGCGGTTTTCTTGGCGAGATCAGTTTCGACCGAAATCATGGCTTCGAGCGCCTTCTGTTCGTCGAGATTATTTGGAATCGCTTGTTGGGTGCGGGTGATCGTGTCGCGAGTATCATTGAGCGCGTCCTTCAGGCGCCGGACATCTTCCCGGCTGATTCGGATGCGATCGACCATCAGCTGGGTCCGGTAGGTATCCACGCTCATTCGTTGCAGTGTCTGAAGCGCCTGCCGCAGAGACCTTACCTCACCCAACAACTCTTTCATTGTGTCGGCATTTTCAACGGGTTTGGCAGCCTGTGCCGCTACCAGCGGCGCCAGAGTCAGGCTAAAGACCGCCACTCCCACCAATCGCCCGAAAGGACCAAATCTTCTTTTGTTCATATCATTCTCCTGGTCGCAGAATTGTCGTCACTGCCCCGCTTTGAATCATGCCTGGCATTGAATACGATGTAATGAAATCCTATGTTTCTTTCGACGAGCGCTATCAACGTTGGACAGTTCGCTTCTAAATCGGCCATAATGGCGGGCTTTTCAAACGGGCTTTATCCCCTTCTTAAAGGCAACTGAAAGGATTCTCTTAATAGTGAATTTAACGTCGAACTTTGCGACGGCGCTGGGTCGCCGCCTGCTCACCTTCTTATTCATCATGTTTTGCGGCGCGCTCGGCTCGTCCGCCGTTTTTGCCTCGCCTCGCGAAGGCGGTGAAGCTGCGCTAAAGCTGCCGGACTTATCATCGGTTACTTTTCTGGGGATCGATGGCCACAAGTTATTACTGGTCGGTCTGCTTTTCTGTTTTCTCGGCTTGATGTTTGGTTTAGCCATCTACATCCAGTTGAAAAACCTGCCGGTGCATCGCTCGATGAAAGAAATCTCAGAGCTGATTTATGAAACTTGCAAGACCTATCTGATCACGCAGGGCAAGTTCATCATGCTTCTCTGGATCTTCATCGCGATCATCGTCGTGGCCTACTTTGGCATTCTGCGGCCGGTGCCGGGACATCCAGTGGCGCTAACGGTGCCAATGATCCTGTTCTTCAGTTTGGTTGGCATTGCGGGAAGTTACGGCGTCGCCTGGTTCGGTATTCGCGTGAACACCTTTGCGAATTCGCGCACCGCGTTTGCAAGTTTAGGGGGCAAGCCTTTTCCGATTTATGCGATTCCACTGAAAGCCGGCATGAGCATCGGCATGCTCTTGATCAGCGTTGAGTTGCTGATCATGCTTTTCATTCTGTTGTTTGTTCCCGGCGAGTACGCGGGTCCGTGTTTCATCGGATTTGCGATCGGCGAATCGCTCGGCGCTGCCGCGCTGCGTATCGCCGGCGGCATCTTCACCAAGATCGCCGACATCGGTTCCGACCTGATGAAGATCGTTTTCAAGATTAAAGAAGACGATGCGCGCAATCCCGGCGTGATCGCAGATTGCACCGGAGACAACGCCGGCGATTCTGTTGGACCAAGCGCCGACGGTTTTGAAACCTATGGTGTGACCGGCGTCGCCCTGATCACTTTCATCCTGCTGGCAGTGCCCAGTCCCACGACTCAGGTTCAGTTGCTGGTTTGGATCTTCGTGATGCGCATCATGATGCTGGTTTCAAGCGCCCTCTCGTATTTCGTTAACGCAGCGATCGCCAAAGCGCGTTACAGCAATGCCGGCGATATGAATTTTGAAGCGCCGCTGACATCGCTCGTCTGGATTACATCGATTGTGTCGATCGTCGCGACCTACGTCGTGTCTTACCTGATTGTTCCAGTGTTGGGTAATGACGGCACTCTATGGTGGAAACTGGCAACTATCATTTCCTGCGGCACACTGGCGGGCGCAATCATACCCGAGCTGGTTAAAGTCTTTACCTCAACCAAGTCACGCCACGTGCAGGAAGTCGTAAAGTCCGCGGAAGAAGGCGGCGCCTCGCTCGGCATTCTGTCGGGTTTCGTCGCCGGAAATTTTTCGGCTTACTGGCTCGGCCTGAGCATCGTTGGCCTGATGGGCATCGCATTTATCATCAGCACGCTGGGCGTCGGTGGGTTGATGGCCGCGCCGGCGGTTTTCGCTTTTGGTCTGGTTGCCTTTGGATTCCTGGGAATGGGTCCGGTTACCATCGCCGTCGATTCCTATGGACCAGTTACCGACAACGCGCAATCAGTTTTCGAGCTGTCACTGATTGAGCAGCAGCCGAACATCGTCGAAGAACTCAAACGCGATCATAACGTGACCGTGGTATTCGCGCGCGCCAAGCACTTGCTGGAAGAGAACGACGGCGCCGGCAACACGTTCAAGGCGACGGCCAAACCCGTTCTGATCGGCACGGCGGTTGTCGGCGCCACCACGATGATCTTTTCAATCATCATGGCGCTGACCGACGGCTTGACCAAAAACACTGAGAGCCTGTCGCTGCTGCACGCGCCATTCGTGCTGGGATTGATTACCGGCGGCGCAGTTATCTACTGGTTTACCGGCGCATCAACCCAAGCCGTCACGACCGGCGCTTATCGCGCGGTTGAATTCATCAAAGCGAATATCAAACTCGACGGCGTTGAGAAGGCTTCGGTCGCGGACAGCAAACGCGTTGTGGAAATCTGCACCAAGTATGCGCAGAAGGGCATGTTCAATATCTTTCTCGGCGTGTTCTTCTCGACGCTGGCTTTTGCCTTCCTCGAGCCGTTTTTCTTTATCGGATATCTGATTTCAATCGCTATCTTCGGTTTGTATCAGGCGATCTTCATGGCCAACGCCGGTGGCTCGTGGGACAACGCGAAGAAAGTTGTGGAAGTCGATATGAAACAGAAAGGAACGCCGCTGCATGATGCGGTGGTGATCGGCGATACTGTCGGTGATCCATTCAAAGACACATCGTCAGTCGCGATGAATCCGGTCATCAAGTTTACGACCCTGTTCGGATTGCTGGCCGTTGAACTGGCCGTGAGCATCGGCAGCGAGACCGGACAGTTCGGTAAGAATGGCCCAATGGTGACTCACGTTCTGGCTGGTCTCTTCTTTTTGATTTCCACCTTTTTCGTTTGGCGCTCGTTCCATAAGATGCGAATTGGCTCAGATAGCTAGACCAGGCGCGGAGAGTTAAGTAAGATTGGATGGTGAACGCGTAAGCAGTGAAGATTTTCGTGAGTGAGTAACTGCTTACGCACTGCTTGCCGTCATGATTCGATCGATTCTTTTTCCAACTGATTTCTCGGCTGTTGCCAACAGCGCGTTCCCGCTCGCGCTCGCGGTGGCGGCCCAGTACGACGCGATCGTGCAATCGATTCACATCGCGCACGGCGGCGATCCTCACATCACCGAAACATCTCGGTACGAATTCCCGGCGATGCCGACGGGCGCGTCCTCCGTCCGGGTAATCGAAACGATTGTTCCGAAAGACAGCGAAGACCCTGCCCAAATTATTATGAAGCAGGCTGAGTTGCGCACCTGCGATTTGATCGTGATGGCCTCTCATGGGCGTTCGGATGTAGCGCAGTTCTTTCTCGGCCGCAGCGTGGCGGAACAGGTCGCGCGCGATTCGAAAATCCCGACGGTCATCGCCAGGCTTTATGGGCCAAGGCGCACCACGCGGCCAATCGATCGCTTCAAGAAAGTTCTTTTCGTGACGGATTTGGCTGAAGAGTCGAAAGCGATTTTGCCGATCGCTGCTTCACTAGCGAGCAAGACCAAAGCCAATTTGGAAACGCTGTGCGTCTTTAATGAAGGCGACGAAGAGCCGGCCGACGGAGGGCAATCTATCATCGAACGCTTCTTTCGAGAGGCAAACTGCGACTGTAGCGAGTTCCAGCGCTTGCACGGTGGCGTGGGTGAAGAAGTAATCGAGTATGCGGGACGACACAAGGCCGATCTAATCGCCATCACCACCTCGCTCGGATCGGGCGGCGCACCCAGCTTTACGGAAACAGCGGAATTTATTATTCGCAACGCACCGTGTCCGGTGCTATGTGTGAGACCATAATTTGGATTGCGGCGGCCTTGACGCCGTTTTGGATTGGGCCAACACAATCACAGGGATCCAAAGCGCTTCGCTCTGCCGGCGCAGTCCAAACGGAGATTCTGAATGAACGCTTCAATTGCCAAGAATGAAACTCTTTTAGAAGTGGCCCTGGCGCCGCTCGACTCTGTCAGACAAGTCGGCCTGGTTATTGGCTTCAGTTTAGTTACCGCGCTGGCCGCTCAGATAGTGATCCCAATTGGTCCAATTCCGATTACAGCTCAGACGTTCGCGGTGCTTCTCACTGGCGCACTCTTGGGATCGAGGCTCGGCGCAATCACAATGATTGTCTATCTGATAGAAGGCGCGAGTGGATTGCCATTTTTTTCAGGCGGAACCGCTGGGCTGCTTCATCTGATGGGTCCAACCGGAGGTTACCTGATCGCATTTCCGGCGGCGGCGTTCATCACCGGCGCGTTCGCTGAACACGAATGGGACCGTAAGTTCTTCACAGCTGCCGCCGCAATGGCGATTGGCTCGATTGTGATCATGTTAGCCGGCTGGATGTGGTTTTCGCTGGTGATGCGCACCTCGCCCGCAGTTACCCTTTTTGACACCGTGCTGAAATTCGTTCCCGGCGACATCATCAAGATTTGCCTCGCTGCTGCTGTGCTTCCTTCGGGTTGGAAATTGATCGGCAAGCGACGTAGTTGATGTCGTTAAGCTCTCCACGACAAATCGCCAGCGGTTTTGTCTCGCGTGATCGACTAACGATATTCGGATTAGCATGAACTTAGTCTTTGCATTCTTGCTTTGCATGTCGGCAATCACCTGCTGGGGTCAGGAGCCTCCCAAAGATCAGACGCCGCCCGGTGTCATGATTCGTAAATACAAATGGGAAAAGATTGGGCCGGGCCCAACTGTTGACTCGACCTTTAAAGCTGAGACTGATTCGCCGAACGGTACCTCGAGCGACCCAAACACACCTGATCAGGCTTCAGGCGTGAAGGATCAAAATGTCCCGTTCTTCTTGTATTCGGTCGAGCTCAAGAACGATGGCAGCAAGGCCATCAAAGCGATTCTGTGGAACTACTTGATAATGGACGGGACGACCAACGAAGAACTAGGCCGGCACGAGTTCGTCAGCTTTGACAAAGTCGGAAGTAACGCGGTCAGGGCCTTGACAGTCAAATCGCGGCTCACGCCGTCGCGAATCGTAACGGTCCAGGGGACGCACCCGAGCACCATCACGGTCGTTGAGCGGGTAATTCTAGAATGTGTGGTCTATGACGACGGAACGTTGTGGGAGCAACCCGGCACGACGCCTCAGAATTGCGAACTTCTGCGACGACGAGTCAAGAGTAATTAGACTGAACGCAATCGCGACGGGGCATTAGCCCGACCGTTAGAGAGGGCTCCAGCGCGACTTTTGATGAAGCCTCCCTAACGCTCGGGCTAGTGCCCCGAATCAGAGCCACAGGTTCATCCTCTACACGCTCATTTCAAGTTCAACTCCATGAACATCGCACCCGGCACTGGATTGTTATAGTAAGGCTCAATCTCTTTGAATCCGATTTCCCTATAGAGCGCAATCGCCTTGTCCATTTTTCCGGGCAAAGTATCGAGCCGCATCCGTTCGTAACCGATATTCCTGGCGTTCTGTATTAGGTTGTTCGTTAACTGTCGCCCCAGTCCGGCGCCGCGAAACTTCTCTCGCACAAACAGACGCTTCATCTCGCAGACGCCTTCATCGATCTTTCGCAACGCGACGCAGCCCGCCAGGTCTCCATGATAGAAGGCGAGCATCAGCCGTCCATCAGGCGGCGCGTAATCACCAGGCAATTGCGCAACTTCCTTTTCGAAGTTTTGAAAACAGAGATCGATTCCCAAACCAGCCGCGTATTCCTTGAAGAGTTCGCGTGCCTGATCAATCTCATCGGATGATGATGGTGGAGAGATTCGGAGTTTTTGCCTGAAGTAGGGTGCCATGTTAACGAACAAAGGTGTTTAGAAGCCCGACCGTAAGGGAGGGCAAGTCGCGCTAAATGCTACGTTGATGCGAACCAAAGTTGCCCTCGCTGACGCTCGGCTTCAGACACAGAAAAACTCGGCCTGACATTACATCAGGCCGAGTCCTAATCCTTGCTATTGTCCGGTCGCTATCCCGACGTATCGGGATACTGACTAGGCTGTAAACGAAGAGCCGCAGCCGCAGCTTCCGGTCGCGTTTGGATTCTTGAACGTGAAGCCCGAACCCATCACGTTGGTCACGTAATCGATTTCGACTCCGTTCAAGTACTGCGCGCTGAACATATCGACGAAAAGACGCACGCCTTTGTCGTCCAGGATGAAATCGCCCTGACGCGATTCCTCTTCGATATTCAAACTGTATTGAAATCCGGAACAACCGCCCGGCACTACGCGGACTCGCAGGCCCGCGGACTCCGGCAAGCCTTCTTCGCTGGACATAAACTTTTTGATTTCAACTGCCGCCGGCTCAGTGACACTCAGGTTCACATTCGGGGCCGCGGGGGCGCCGGTCGGCGCGGGGGTTGTGGTTCCTATATTTGCTGACATTTATTAACTCCTGCTCTTAATTTTGATTGCAATCGCGGGCAATGTTTCCGAAGCCATCTTACTGAGATTTCTTCAAAACAACAAGCTCTGGTTTCATCGCCTCGATCGACACCTGGCGGGCGACTTCTTCGGCTACTTTTCTGAAGGCTTGCGCCTGCGGTGACTCCGGGTGACCAACTACGACGGGCACGCCTTTGTCGCCACCTTCGCGGACTTCGATGCCCATAGGAATCGAGCCCAGAAACGGGACCCCATACTGACTGGCCAGTCTTTCGCCGCCGCCTTCACCAAAAATATTGTAGCGCGCGCCGGTATCGGGAGCGATGAAATAACTCATGTTCTCAACGACGCCAAGCACCGGGACCGCCACCGTCTCAAACATCCGCAGCGCGCGACGCACGTCAATCAACGCAACTTCCTGCGGCGTCGTCACCAGGACGGCGCCCTGCACGGGAACAAGTTGAGCGAGACTCAACTGCACATCGCCCGTTCCCGGCGGCATGTCAACGATCAAGTAATCGAGTTCGCCCCACTTCACATCAGAAAGAAATTGCTTTACCAATCCATGGAGGATGGGCCCGCGCACGATCAGCGGTTTATCTCCGGGCTGCAGCACGGCCATCGAAATTAGCTTCACGCCATGGGCTTCAACCGGAATCAATTTGTTGACCTCGACTTCCGGCCGCGCTTGACTCGCGCCCAGCATGATGGGCACGTTTGGTCCATACACGTCCGCGTCCATCAAGCCGACCTTCGCGCCGTCGAGCGCGAGGGACACCGCCAGATTCACGGCCACCGTTGACTTACCGACGCCGCCTTTGCCGGACGAAACGGCGACGATGTTCTTCACTCCAGGCACGGAAACTTTGTCACCAAGACCGCGGCCTTTGCGTACTTCAGCGTCCATGGTTACGTTTACAGATCGAACCCCGTCGATTGCCGTCACCAGTTCGTGCGCGGCAGCTTCCATCTCACTTTTTACAGGACAGGCAGGAGTAGTTAGCACGATGCGAAACGACACGTCGCCATTATCAATTTTCAGATCTTTGATGAAGCCAAGCGTCACGATATCTTTGTGCAGATCGGGATCTTTAATTTGTCGTAGCGCATCAAGGACTACGTTTTCATTTAACTGAGACATGATCGGATTATGCGAAAGCGTGTGAGATTTGTCGAACGAGCGAGTCAGGAGCCCCACCCGTGAGGGAGGGCAACTTGCCGTGGGACTCATCACGGATTTGCCGGAATAAATTAGCCGCAGATTCTCGCGGATAAACGCAGATCAGAACGGACAGAACTAATGTTTCATTTCTTATCAGCGTAATCCGCGTTCATCGCGGCTTATCTCTCTGCAGCGTTGCCCTCCCTCACGGTCGGGCTTTCGGATACGGCGCGGCCTCAAATATACTCTCGCGCGAACAGTGATGACCGAAATTACTGCCGAAGAAATGAAACCGCCCGCGGAGGAACGTCCGCGTCGCAATCGATTTCTTGAACGCACCAGCCTGGTTGTCATCATTCTCGGCTTTATCCTTCTCTATCTTTTTTACATCGACAGTCTCGCGACAAACCCACCGGGCTTTTACGTCGACGAATCAGCAATCTCTTACAATGCTTACTGCATCGCGAAAACCGGCGCGAATGAATTCGGCACTCGCTTCCCTGTTTTCTTTCCGGTCTACACCGGCGGCTGGACCCAGTACGCCAACCCGACGCAAATCTATCTACTGGCTATTCCCTTCACCGTTATTAAGCCGAGCATTCTCGTAGCGCGGGTATACAGCGCGACATGGGTTTTCCTTGCGTGTCTGCTTTTGGGCTGGCTTGGGAAGCGAATAACCGGCAAACAGATCATCGGTTTGCTCGTGGCCGTAATAGCAATTTTCACACCCTGGTTGTTCGACGTCAGCCGGCTGGTAATGGAAACGTTCTTCTATCCAATGGCGGTGGTGTTGTTTCTGCTAGCGCTTCATGCTGCTCAAAAGAAACAGTCGTGGTCGTGGACCAACATCATTGCCCTGGCGGCGACGCTGATGCTGCTGACCTACAGCTACACGATCGGCAGACTGCTTGGTCCAATGCTGGCCGGAGGGTTGATTCTCTTTGCGACATCGCAAGCACGCATCGTTAGCATCGTTAAGACCTGGGTCATTTTTGCGGTGACGTTGATCCCGCTGCTCATTTTCAGGTCGAAGAATCCGGAAGCGCTCACCCAGCGCTTCTACCTGATCTCGTACATCAAACCTGACTCACCGTGGCGCGAGATCTTTCCGAAATTCATTCGCCGGTATTTTGAAGATTTGAGTTTGATTAGTCTCTTGTTCGATGGCGATGGGAACCCGCGGCATCATACGAGCGGGTCTTTAGGCAGCTTTCTGATCGGCGCTTTCATCCTCGTATTAATCGGTGTCGTGGTAATTATTATTCGCCATTGGCATGATCCGTGGTGGCGGTTTGTGCTGTTCGGCGCGGCGGCGTCGATCGTTCCGGGGGCGCTCACCGGAGATCAATTTCACTCGCTGCGACTTGTAGCCTACCCAATCTTTCTGCTGACTCTAACGATCCCGGCGCTCGCCTGGCTGCTTGATGATGCGCCGGATGAGAGGTCGGCAACGGCTACAGAAACAGTGACGACCCTCGGACTCGTGCGGCGGCGGATCATATTCGGGATTCTGTTGGCAGCTATAGCGGCGCAAGCGATCTACTTTCAATCCGTCTTTCGTCGTGACGGTCCGCAACGTGGTTGGGTTTTCGATGCCGCCTACAAAGATGTTTACGACGCGGCAATCGCGTTATCGAGCCGGCCCATCTATCTTTTGGATGGCAACCAACCCAGTTATGTTCACGGACTCTGGTATGCGACCATCGAAGGCCGCAACCGCGATCAGTTCATTCATCTCGATGAAGGCACGCGTGCACCCGTCGGAGCAATCGTGATTAGCTCCGAACCGAGCTGTATGAACTGCATGGTGATTAAGAAGAGCGGCGATTATCTGTTATATCGTTCCCTGCCCGATTTCTTACCATAATGATTTATTTAGACAACAACGCGACCACGCGAGTGGCGCCGGAAGTTTTCGACGCGATGCGGCCACACCTGACGGATGAGTGGGGGAATCCATCGTCCGCGCACGCGCTGGGTCGCGCGGCTCGCCAGGCGATCGAACTGGCGCGCGAGCAAGTGGCCCAACTTATCGGCGCCGCGCACTCAACGGAAATAGCTTTCACCTCAGGCGGTTCAGAATCCAACAACTGGGCCATCGGTGGATTTCTGGAGCAGAACCCGGATAAGCGTCACATCATTACGACGACCGTCGAACACGAGGCAGTTCGTAGTCTTTGTGAGCATCTGACGGACATTGGATGCGAAATAACCTGGCTGGAAGTAGATCGTAATGGTGAGCTTGACCTCGATGATCTGCGCAAGGCTTTGCGGCCGGACACGGGAATCGCTTCCGTGATGATGGCAAACAATGAAACCGGAGTTCTGTTTCCTATCCGAGAGATTGGCCGCGTCGTGCGAGAAAACTCCGACGCCGTTCTGCATGTGGATGGCGTGCAAGCTGTGGGGAAGTTACCCATCGATTTGAAAGAACTGCCGGTCGATCTGTTTTCGATCTCGGGCCATAAGTTCCATTCTCCGAAAGGCGTGGGCGCGCTTTACATACGACGCGGAATCGTTTTGCCGCCATTCGTGATCGGCGGTGGACAGGAGCAAGGCCGGCGTTCAGGGACTGAGGCGGTGCCGAATATCGTCGGGCTGGGCCGCGCGTCCCAACTCGCAAAAGAGTTCACCGGCCACGATCAGATTCGCAGCTTGCGCGATCGATTGGAAGATCGAGTCTTCGCCCGTTTCCCAATTGCCGAACTGAATGGCGCCGCGTCCCGGGAAAAGCGGCTGCCGAACACCTCGAACATTTCTTTTGCGGGACGCGACGGCGCAGAAATTATGATGCAACTTGATTCGGCGGGAATCTGCGTTTCCACGGGCTCGGCATGTCACTCCGTGTCTGCGCAAGGATCGGCGGTGCTTCAGGCGATGAAAGTTCCGAACGCAATCGCCGGCGGATCAATCCGCTTTTCGCTCGGTCGTTACAATACGATTGAAGACATTGAAACCACCCTGTCCACTCTGGACAGAATTGTCGGCAACACCGCAATCACAGAACACGGGTAAGAACCTGAAGCTGCCATTTCGCAAAATCGCGGCCGTCTTAGTCTCAAGCATCATTTGTGTCTCCATACTGTTTGGCGCAGACCTTTACCTGCATCACAAACACGGCATAAACCTTTGGGGCTATCGCGGACCCGTCGCTGATCGAAAACAACCTGGAGAGAAACGCGTCGCGGTTTTGGGAGGCAGCACTACTTGGGGATTTGGCTTGAGGGCCGGACAGGATTTTCCAGCGCAACTTCAACATCTCATAACGGCCGATAACCCGAAGCTCAATGTTTTGAATCTCGGCTCGAACGGCGAAGGCGCTTACTCGTTCACCCAGACCCTGACTGATTACGACTATCTCGACATCGACCTCGTCGTCCTCTACAGCGGATACAACGATCTGGGCGCGCCCAACTACTACAATTTTCGACACCGGTCACCAATCTTTGCAGCAACGGGCTTTCTTCCGCTGCTCCCCTCTCTCACTGTTGATAAACTGAGCGTGTGGAAACAGAAACTGATGGGCGCGAATGACCAGCCGGTCTTCAGTCCGCCGCATCTTGATCAGGAGAACGATTCGTCGCGACTGCGAGAGCAATTGGGGACGCTAACCGGGAAAGCTCCTCAAGATGCGAAGTCCGGATCGTGTTCGCCTGAATGGCAGTTTTATTGCGATCGAATTTCTGCGGCGGCGGACCTGGCATTAGGAAAAGGTAAGCGAGTCTTAATCGTCGGCGAGCCTTACATTAGCGACCCGCATGTCGCGCAACAGCATGATTTGGCGAACTTCCTCAACCATCGATACGCCGGCCGGTCTCAACTTCGCTACGTAGATCTCGGCCGTGCGGTTGATTTGCGCGATCAGTCGTTGTGCTGGGACGGGATGCACCTGACTGAAGAGGGGAATCGCAGAATTGCGGCAGCTCTCTCAGAGCCGGTACGCGATATGCTACAGAAATAGCCGATGTATTTTGTTTGGATCGGCACTTTGATTCCTCAACGCGTCAGTACACCCGGATTGTTTAGAGGCGGGCTACCGCCCGCCGGATCGTATGGATAAAGACCGGGGCGGGCAACACTCCCCCTCTTTAACGACGATTGGGCTACTACCCGCTTCGCATACACTCCGGGCAATATCTTTTAGGAAGCTACGTGTGCCCCTCGTCACATTGATTGAGCGATCGTGTGGTAAAATCCGGAACGCAAGCTCGCCCAACAAAGACTGACTTGCATGCCCGGCGCAGCCAATGAGTCAACTTCCTAATGCCTGTGATCAGAAGGTGAGTGTTCTCCCCACGGACGATTATGTCGCCGTGTCGCGCTTCACCCCTCTGGGTGCGGCGATCGAAGCGATGAAGAAGGACGAGGGCGGATGCGTAATCATCACCGACGACGGGCGCGTGGCGGGAATCTTTACTGAGCGGGATTTATTGACGAAAGTGTCCGGTGAAGATGTTGACCTGGAGTCGCCGATCGAAAATTGGATGGCGACCGCGGTGGAAACATTATCACCCGAAGCAACGATCGGCGACGCCGTGCGTCTCATGAATGAAAGAAGTTTTCGCAACATACCGCTCGTCGTCGAAGGGCAGTTGCGGGGATCGATTTCCGTTTTTGACATCATCACATATCTCGCGGAATGTTATCCGAAGTCGACGATGAACCTTCCGCCGTTGCGGCAGGTGATGGACACGGTCGATGGCGGATGAAGGATTTTCGATTTTTGACTTGCGATTGTCGTTTGAGGTTAGCGTTACAACACGATCGCAAATTTGAAATCTAAAATCGCAAATACGGAGCACTAATGAGCGCAGTCCTGGAACCACCAGTCGAAACCATCGACAAAAATATGGAAGAACTTGAGGCGGTCACGATCCGTTTTGCCGGAGATTCCGGCGACGGCATGCAGTTGACCGGCACCCAGTTCACGAACACCTCGGCCATCATGGGCAACGACATCTCGACGTTGCCGGATTTTCCGGCAGAGATTCGCGCGCCCGCGGGCAGCTTGCCCGGCGTCAGCGGCTTTCAGCTTAACTTTTCCAGTCACGACATTCGCACCCCCGGCGATCAGCCAAACGTGCTGGTGGCGATGAACCCGGCCGCACTGAAAGTTAATCTGCCGGATCTGGAAGAGGGCGGGACGCTCATCATCAACACCGACGAGTTCACCAAAGACAATCTCGAGCATGCCGCTTATAAGTCGAATCCGCTTGAAGACGGATCGCTCGCCGGTTATCGCGTGCATCAACTGCCGATCTCGACCTTGAACCGCAATGCGCTGAAAGGAAACGTGCAGCTTTCGCGCAAGGAGATCGATCGCAGCAAAAACTTTTTCGCCCTGGGTGTGTTGTATTGGCTATATGACCGGCCGCTGGATCCGACTTTGAATTGGATCAACGCGAAGTTCAAAAAGAATGCCGAGTTGGTCAAGGCCAACGAAGTCGCCCTTAAGACCGGCTACAACTTCGCCGAAACGACCGAAGTTTTCACCACCCATTACACCGTCAAGAAGGCAGTCATCGCGCCCGGACGTTATCGCAAGATCACCGGTAACGAAGCAACTGCCATCGGATTCGTCACCGCGGCGCAGCTAGCCGGCAGAACTTTGTTCTATGGTTCGTACCCGATTACGCCCGCTTCTGACATCCTTCACGAATTGGCTCGACACAAGAACTTCGGCGTCAAGACTTTTCAGGCCGAAGACGAAATCGCCGCTGTCTGCGCGGCGATCGGCGCCAGCTTTGCCGGCCACGTTGGCTTGACGGGAACATCGGGTCCCGGCGTCGCTCTGAAGCAGGAAGCAATCGGCCTCGCGGTGATGACTGAACTGCCTTTGGTAATTGTGAACGTGCAGCGCGGTGGACCATCGACAGGCTTGCCGACTAAAACTGAGCAAGCGGATTTGTTTCAAGCTGTCTGGGGACGCAACGGCGAATGCCCGGCAATCGTAATCGCCCCCGCTACGCCCGCGGATTGTTTCGACATGGCGATTGAAGCGGTGCGGCTCGCATTCAAATACATGGTGCCGGTTTTCTATCTATCGGACGGTTATCTCGCTAACGGCGCCGAGCCCTGGGCCTTGCCGGCCGTCGACAAGCTGCCGCGAATCGAAGTTAAGTTCGCGACTGATCCAACTAATTTCATGCCTTACTCGCGCGATGAAGTCACCCTGGCGCGTCCGTTCGCCTTGCCCGGCACGCCGGGTCTCGAGCATCGCATCGGCGGCATCGAAAAGCAGCACATCACCGGCAACGTCAATTACGATCCGGAAAACCATCACCTGATGGTCAAGCTGCGTCAGGAGAAAGTTGATCGCGCCGCGGCGGATATTCCGCCGGTCGAAGTTTTTGGCGATACGTCAGGAAAAGTTTTGGTGCTCGGTTGGGGATCAACCTATGGCTCGATCACTTCGGCCGTCGAAAGGATGCGCACCGAAGGCAAATCAGTTTCCAGTGCGCACCTTCGTCACCTGAATCCCTTTCCGAAAAATCTCGGCGAGGTTCTCAGCAACTTCGAAACCGTCATCATCCCCGAGATGAATCTGGGCCAACTGTGCACGATGATTCGCGCCAAGTACCTGATCGACGCAGTGGCTTTCTCAAAAGTTAAAGGCCGTCCCTTCCAGATTCGGGAGATTGTGCAAAAGGTTGAGGAGTATTTGTAGGCTCAGGCACTGAAATCGTGGGGAGCTTTTTTAATCTTCAATGACTACGTTCTATCCAGATGGAAATTCTCGTTCAGTAGTTGAATCGTACGAGGAAGCGCGGCGGTACTTTATGGGACAAGGGAGTCTTAACCGCACCCTGGTGCACCTCGCGGCGGACCTGAAGGCGCATGGAATCGACTATGTAGTCATCGGCGCAGCAGCATTGTTAGCGCACGGATATCCACGGCTCACTGAGGACATAGATCTGGTTTTCACGGCTGAAGGCTTGAACAAGTTTCACGAACAGCTTATCGGACTAGGATACGTCCCGGCTTTTCCAGGGGCGAGGAAAAGGCTGCGATCAACCAGAGACGGCGTTCGGATCGACGTAATTTCAGCCGGCGAGTACCCTGGGGATGGCAAACCAAAGCCAGTCAGTTTTCCCCAACCATCGGAAGCGAAGGTGGAAATCGACGGAGTTAACTTCACAACACTTGAGAAGCTGATCGAATTGAAGCTCGCTTCGGGGATGACAGCACCCGATCGATTAAAAGATCTCGCCGACGTGCAAGAACTCATCAAGGTCCGCGGGCTGTCAACTGAATTCGCCGAGCGGCTTAATCCCTATGTTCGCGAGAAATACCTCGAGTTATTAAACGCTGTGAAGCGCGGCAAAGAAGAGAATTTTTTTGAGGAGTAATAATGAGCACACAAGGTAACGGTTCAAACGGCAACGGACATCATGTTGATGCATCCGTCTCGGCAGAGAGCGAAGGCGGAGCATCTGCTTTTCACGTTGCGCCTCCACCGGGAGAATTGACGAAAAAAGATTTCGTTTCAAATCAGGAAGTGCGTTGGTGTCCCGGCTGCGGTGACTACGCGATCCTGAATAACGTGCAGAAGGTCATGCCGGAACTCGGCATTGCGCGAGAGAAGATGGTTTTCGTTTCGGGCATTGGCTGCTCGTCGCGCTTTCCGTATTACATGAACACGTATGGATTTCACTCCATTCACGGTCGGGCGCCCGCGATTGCCACCGGCATCAAAGCCGCGAACCCCGAACTCAGCGTGTGGGTAATTACGGGGGACGGCGACGCGCTTTCGATCGGCGGCAATCATTTCATGCACGTGCTGCGGCGCAACCTCGACATCAACTACATTCTTTTTAATAACCGCATTTACGGGTTGACGAAGGGTCAGTACAGCCCAACTTCAGTATTCGGCCAGCGAACGAAGTCGACGCCAATGGGCGTGATCGACTATCCAGTCAACCCGCTGTCGCTGGCAATCGCCAGTGAAGCAACGTTCGTCGCGCGCTCGATTGATATCGACGTGAAGCATCTCGGCACGATGGTTGAGGCCGCCGCCAAACACAAAGGTGTTTCGTTCCTCGAGGTCTATCAGAACTGCAACATCTTCAACGACCACGCGTTCGACTATTTTGCCGAGCGCAGCGTGCGGTCGGACAAGGTTCTTTATCTCGAGCATGGCAAACCCATGATCTTCGGCAAAGATCGCAACCAGGGTATTCGCATGAACGGTGCGCATCCGGAGGTTGTCACGATTGGCGAGAACGGAATCACCGAAGCCGATCTGTTGGTCCATGACATTAATCTGGAAGATCCTTCAGTGGCTTTCATGCTCGCCCGCATGGAGCAGCCGGACTTTCCGCAACCAGTCGGGGTTTTCCGCGCGGTCGAACGGCCCAGCTATGATCAGATGCTGGTCGATCAAATCGATACTGCGATCGCCAAATCAGGACCGGGCAGTCTGGAAAAACTGATTTACAGCGGCGATATGTGGACGGTGGAATAAAGATTTCGAATTGCGAAATTCGGATTGCGGCTCTTGTTTTGACAATTCGCATTTCGAAATCCGAAATTCGCAATTGGAGCGAAGCGAATGATTTGTCCATCCTGCGGTTACGACAACATCGAAGGCACCGATCGCTGCGAAGAGTGCACCACGTCGCTCTTTAATCTCGACGACTCACAAGGCGGCAGTCGCGATCTGGCGCGTTCGGTGATGGAAGACGATCTAAGCCACCTCGAACGCGAGCTTCTCGCCGTCTCTCCTGATTCGTCCGTCACTGAAGTGATCAATCAGATGAAGGAGGCCCGGCTCGGCTGCGCTTTGGTACTTGACGATGGAAAGGTCGTGGGCATTTTTACCGAACGCGATCTGCTCAACAAACTAACGGGAAGAACTGCGCCACCGCCGAGCGTCGCGGTGAAAGAATTGATGAGCCCTAACCCCGAGGTGCTGCGCGAAAGTGACTCAGTCGCGACCGCCCTGAACAAAATGTCGATGGGCCACTATCGTCATATTCCGGTGCAGAACTCCGACGGAACTTATTGCGTGACTTCCATCAAACATGTTTTGAAATATCTCGCCAAAGCTGAGTGGTAGTCTCGCCATCAACACGCATCTCCGATTTGATCGTGCACCTGCCGCCAGCGGCCGCCCACTTTCTTAAAGACCAAAAGCCCATAGCCGTCAAACCCGCCAACGGTGGCAAAGACTTCACCTAAGCCGTCGCCATCAACATCAAGTTGATCGATGAAATCAATGCTCGACAGGAACCCTTCGGGTGGCGGCTGATACGCTTGATACTTCACGAAGTCGGCGCGCATGGCGGTGCCCTGAGGCGTGGCGATCAAAAACAGATCGCGCTCGAATTTGTTTTTGGCTGCGAGCGTGAAACTTCCGATCATTTCATACTTGCCGTCGCCATTTAGATCCGTCGCCGTAAGATTGGTAACTTTGATCGACGGCATTAGACTCGCCGGCGTGCGATTGCGTTGATAGATACTCTTCATCAAAGTCAGCACCGCCGCCCGTTCGGCATCCGTCGGCGGCCGGCGCGACACCGAATGTTTTCCCAACGTTTCTGAATTCGTAGCCAATGCCATCACTTTGCCGCCCAAGCGAGCTGACGTAGAGACTGTCGCTTGCGCGTGGATGTTATTGCATCCCTCGCTCCATTTGCTGACGGTGGCCGTGCCGGCGTCGCCGCCACCAAAAATCAGGCGATACACAGTTCCCTTCTTGAAATACTCGTCACCAAAAGCTTTCTGTTTGTCCTTTTGCTCGTCGTTGTAGGGCGACAGCAAGCGCTTGCCTTCGAGAATCGCGACCGCATCCATTGATGCTTCGCCGGATTCAGCCGACACGGCAAGAATGACTGTGCGTTTGCGTGTTTGCGCGGAAGAACTCCATTGAACTACGCCGCAAAATACGAGGACGAATACAACAACCACAGTCGACGACAATACTCTTCGATATTTCTGCCGGCACACAATTGGATCCATCTGCTTTTCCTATTCGTTTTCTAATCTCAGAATCAAACGCGCGCGATATCATACTGCAAGATAGTCTGAGTTCAGTACCGGAAGCCGACCGAGGTCTCTAGTGACCGCGATCGGGACTGGAGCGCAAGCGTACTCGCTTGAATCAATGGTTTTGAGATACCACGCTGCAACCGGGACGGTTGCGCTCCAGTCGCCGGAAGTTGGCAAGCTTCGCCGTCGCAACTATACTCAATGCGATCACGCGCATACTCAACTTGCGAATCGACAATCCACAGGATAATGACAACCGCGAACCGCTGGGCGGAAAGAATTTTCGCTTTGCGATCGTCGCCAGCCGCTGGAATGATTCGTTGGTGACGCGACTGGTTGCCGGCGCCTTACAAGCACTCCAGGAAGCGGATGTCGATGATGACTCGATCGAGATTTATCGCGTGCCGGGCGCGTTTGAGATTTCGCTATGCGCGTTAAAGGCTGCAGAATCCGGAAAGTTCCACGCGGTGATTTGCCTGGGCGTGATCATTCGCGGTGACACGCCGCACTTTGATTTTATCGCCGCGGCCACCGCGCAGGGCATCACCGATGCGGGTCTGAAGACCGGCGTGCCCTTGCTGTTCGGAGTGATCACCGCTGACAATATCGATCAAGCGACCGCGCGCGCCGGCGCCAAACAAGACAACAAGGGGTACGAAGCAGCGGTGGCAGCGGTAGAAGTCGCGAATTTGTATCACAACAATTTTAGGAAAGTGATGAGTAATGAGTGATGGGTGATGAGTTAAGAAAACTATTTTCTTCATCATCTCGTCTGGATAACCTCGACGTGGAGATATCGCCGACGCATCACTCATTACTCATCACTCATGACTGTTCTTATGGGCTCTCGTCGTAAGGCGCGTGAATGCGCCTTGCAAATGCTCTTTGCGGCCGATGTTGCGGGGACGCGCAGTGATCAACTCGCGCGCACCTTTTGGTCTGAGTTGTCGGATGGCGAGCTCGAACCGGGCGCGCAGGAATTTGCGACCAGGCTGGCGATGGGCACGCTCGCGCATCTCGACGAAGTCGACGAACGCATCAAATCGCGCGCGGAGCACTGGCGCATTTCTCGCATGGCGCTAGTCGATCGGAACTTACTCCGTCTTGCTGTCTATGAATTTCTTCATGAGTCGACTCCACGCACTGTCACGATAAATGAAGCGCTGGAAATCGCCCGCCGCTTTTCGACCTGGGAAGCTACCCAATTCATCAACGGAATTCTTGACGCAATCAAACGCGATCTCGATCGAGAATCGCCTGAGCCCGAATCAGCGGCGCAAGCCGTTTCCGACGACGATACGGAATCCGAATAATCACAGCACGCGGACGCGCGTTTTGAGCTAAACTGCCACGCGATGACCGAAGAGCAGCGCCTTTTTCTGACTGACGCCGCGGAAATTGTCGAGCGACTGTATGGCGATCTCGAACAACTCCGCAGCGTTCGCTCCGACGGCCGGCGCCGGCGCGAACTGGCCGCGCAAATTTTTCGCCGCGTTCACACCTTGAAAGGTTCAGCGGCCTCGCTCACTTTCAGATCTGTCAGCAAAATAGCTCATCAATTCGAGGCGGTGCTTGACGGAACGCGACTTGGACGGCTCGAGCTGACGGACGACGTGCTGGACACTTTCGAAGCCGCAGTCGCGGCGATCGAGCGCGCGCTGCAGACCCCGCTTGACGACAAATCAGCTCACGATGACAACGACGTAATGGTTCAGCGCCTGGCTACGTACGCGCAGGCGAGCGACACGCAGGGTGTCATCGCCAGCGGCTTACGTGCGGCTTTGCCTGCGGAAATTGCCGGCTCGCTCAGCGAATACGATCTTCAGCACGCGCGCGAAGCAATTCGCGAGGGCGCAAAGTTATTTATCGTCTCGGCCGGATTTTTGATCGACAGTTTCGATCGAGACTTTCGCGAACTCACAAAACTTCTTGGCGAAGGTGGCGAGACTGTCGCGACCATTCCTGGCCGGCCGGCAGGTGACGATCAAATCAATTTTCAAATACTGTACGCGGCCGAGTACATTTCGAGTGAAGTCTTACGCCGCGCGTCGACTCTCGGCAACATAACGCACACTGAAATCAAGATTGAGATGCCGGCCGGCGAAACCAGAGCGTCGCTCGGCGCCGCTTATCCACTCACGCGGGCAACCGACCGCGGAGATTACGGCGCCGTCCGCATCGAATTGACGCAACTCGACGATTTGATCTCGACTGCCAGTGAATTATCCCGACAAGCTGCCAATGCCCTCGCGACAATTAGCGGCTCGACACAAGCAAAGGCCGCCGAGTCGGCGACCAGGGATTTGCGTATGCGATTCGTCGCCTTTGAAGAGCGGCTCATCAAGCTGCGTCTCGTGCCCGCCGGTGAAGTTCTGCAACGCGCCGCCGCTCGCGCCGGCAGAATCGCCGCTCGTCATTTGGGAAAGGACGTCGAATTTGAGATCAAGGGCGCTGACGTTGGGATTGAAAAGTCGCTCGCCGATGTGATTGCCGATCCGCTGCTCCACCTGGTGCGCAATGCAATCACGCACGGCATTGAAACGCCGGATGAGCGGCGCGCGGCTGGAAAGAGCCCGACGGGACATGTGACGCTTGCCGCTGCCAACCAATCGGGCCGCATACAAGTCACCGTCACTGACGATGGCCGTGGGATCGAACTCGATCGAGTAGTGGCCACAGCGGCGCAGCAGGGAATTTCCAGCGGCGGGCTATCAGAGGATCAGTGTCTACGATTAATTTTCAGACCGGGGTTTTCCACGTCGCGCGAACTGTCCGAGATGGCCGGGCGCGGCATAGGTTTGGATGTGGTAGATCGCGCGATGGACGTCGCCGGAGGCGTAGTGCACGTCGCGACTGAAAAAGGCGCCGGAACAACTTTCGCGATGATCGTGCCCGCGGGGCTGTCATTGGCCAAGTGTGTAATCGTGAGGTGCGGAGAACGCCTCTATGCGATCGATGCGGCTCACGTTTCCAGCACCAGCGCAACTGGATCGCGATCGGGCAGTGACGCGGCTGACTCTGCCAATGTACCGCTGGTCTATCTCACTTCTTTAGTCACCCTATCGAACGATTACGCTGAGGATGTCTTGAACGAGGGTGACACGTTCATTGTGTGGCGCCGTCCTGCGCATTCACAAAACGGGGGCAACGGCATTCCGGGTTATCGCATTGCAGTTGACGAGATTATCGCCACCCAGGAGACGCTGATTCGCGGTCTCGGGCGGCACGCCTATCGCTGGGTGGGGATTTGCGGCGCCGCGGAGATGTTCGATGGGGCCGTGGCTTTGGTTCTGGATTTGCCGGAGCTTATCAAGCGAGGTTTGGAGACATCGACTGGATGAGACCGCATGATTTGATCAGGCTCGGTAGTTTCGGCCTCGCGGTGTTAATAGCTGTCGCCGGAACGCCTACGATTCTGGCGCAGACCCGAGCGTATCCCGACAACATCCGCGGCTACAAAGTCGAACGCACGGTCGTCGAAGTTAAGAGCGCAAAGAATAATACGGGTGCGGTGAACGACAGCACGAAGAGTGATGACTCAAACGTCGATCAATTGATCACTTTCGGGAAGCCCGCTCTCGCGCGAGTGACGCCGCTGGGAATCACGTTTGACGTTCCCATCGTGGTGGCGCCGGTAACTCAAAACGGCAAGGTTGATTTTCTCGTCTTCGAAGACATCGAAATAAACGGCCACTCAGTTAACATCTCCGACTATAACCATTCGTTCAACCTGCCGAGCAACGCGCCGCTTACTCTGAAGAGTCCGCTAAGCATCTATATTTACCTGCCCGGTGCAATGCTGGCCGCTATTGGTGAATGGACCGACTCCAGAGAAACATGGCCGGTGACGGGTCGCGTTTACGTATTCGGAAAATTCAAGAAGAGCTTGTTCAGTTTTAAGCGCTGCGTGCCGGTGGAATTGGATTTGACGATGCGTAATCCGTTAAGGGAGAAGTAATTTATGGGAACCGAAGCTGCAGTGATAGCGGCCCAAATGATCGCGAACGCCGTCAAGGCCAGTGGCACCGTCGTTAGAGTCGAGCCGTCGGAATTCGCGAAGCTCTTAACCAAAGCCGAGAGCCCACTCGTGATCTACACACAGGGCGGATTAATCTCAACGAACCATCAGTATCTGATCAGTTATAAAGGTTTTGCTTTCTACACAAAGTCTGACGAGCCGATCGACCTGCCAAAAAACGCAGAAGTCATTGTCGCCGACAAGATTTGGATTCCAGGATAAGACGCCCTGCTTCGTGGCACGGGCGTCCCGCCCGTGGACCCGCCCAAGATGCGCGTGCGACTTCATTTCGCCAGCGCATATACTTTCGAAATATCCGCGAAGTAAATCTGTTTTGGATCGAGAGTGAGGGACCTCATCCAGGCCGTATCGCCCTGATCCAACACAATCGACTCGCCGCCCGCCTTCGGCACTTTGCGCAAAGCGTCCGGGCCAAACGATCCGGTGTGCGGCACGAATGCGTAGTAGTAGACATATCCGTCGTCAATGATGAAATCGAGCGTGTGCTCAATCGATGGCGCAAGTTGAGATAGCTCGTTGGATTTCTTTGACAACTTCATCAGCGCCGAATATCCGTTGCCGGCCATCTGACAAAAATAGAAATTGTCTGCGTCCATGCGCAGACCCAGGCTCGGCGACTTCGACGTATTGTGATAGACCTCAGTCACCTCTCCACCGGTTTTGCGAATCTTCTTGATCCCATCGCCACCCATCCAATAAACAAAGTCCTTGTCGATCGCGATGCCGCTGGTGCCCAGGTAACTGGGTGTCAGTTCTTTGGGATCTCCACCTTTCTTAGGAGCAAACATCAATGGCTGTGGCGGCGAACCTTCACCACCCCACATCACCCAGTAGATGTTTTCGTCATCCATTACCATCTCATCCGGCCGTGCCGCGCCGGCGATAATCTTTTCGCTCTCTCCGCCGCCTTTCGAAATCCGGTAGAGGTTTCCCCCGTCAGACCAGTAAAGAAATTTGTCATCCAGGGCGAGGGTTTCTTCCGGGATCAATTTCCCACCCTTGACCAACACCGAGACACTGCCATCGCGCAACGAGATGCGTTTGATGTTGTTCGTGCCTTCGTTCATGCTCGCGACCGTCCCGCCAGTCACGTAATAAACGGCGTCGCCATCAGTGATGATTTTTGAAGGATGATCTTCTTTGTCAGAGAGGACTTTCGCTTTGGTCCATGACGGCGGATCTGAAAGTTTGGTTGAGCGACAGCCGAGGATCGCGAGCAGCAAGATTATCAGAGCGATGACGAAAGCCCGCAGGCGTTTAAGGCGATTGGCGTTTTGCATTTTGGATCTAAGAACCAATTCGTGGCGCTAGTAACAGACTTGACTCATCAGATGAGCCTTTGTGTCTTTTCGTGATTTCTGGTTCGTGTGACTTCGTGGTTTGATTCCCGTTTCGGCGGTGCAAATACTGATGCACTACCCAGGTCTACCCTTCGCTGCAACCAACGGCTATTAACTCGCAGCCCTCAGGCTGCCTCACGCCCAATCAACTTTCGGATGCATCGTGTGCCACTGTGTGGCTTTCTCAAATGCGAGCGCGACGCGCAGCGGCGACGCTTCGTCGTACAGACCGCCAGTAAACATGATCGACTGCGGCAGATGTTGCAGCGGTCCATTGTTCGCTCCGGGGATGTCCAGGAAGCCGCAGGGCAGACACACCGCCGGATGGCCGGTGAGGTTCGTTATCGTTAAGCTGGCGCTGTTGGGCGCCGGCGCGACAAACACGTCCCATTGCGACATGAGCTTATCCATTTCGCGCATCAGCAAAACGCGCAGCCGCTGCGCGCGCAGGTATTCAACCGCGGTAATGAAACGTGAAGTGCGGAAACTGTTGGGCCAATCGCCCGGATCCTGTCCAGACAATTGATTCACTCGACCATCACGAGTGATGTCGTCAAACGCCGTCGCGGCCTCAGCGGTCAGCAGGAAACGAATGTTCCCCGTCGGAAACTTTGGCAGTTCGATCGCGGTCATCTTCACGCCGGCTTTTTCCAACACCGCCAGGGCGTCTTTGTACATTGCATTCCGCTGATCCGTCAGACGGCGCTGCTGCTCGTTTGCCGTTGCAAGCGGCGTCGTTTCGAATTCAGTCTTCAAATATCCGACGCGCAAGCTGCTTAGAGGCATCTCAGGCGACCAATTGAAAGGCGCATCGCCGACAGTCAGATCGTGGCCGTCCGGGCCATAGATCGCGTCGAGCGCTGCCGCACAGTCTTCCACGCCGCGACAGATGGGCCCGATCTTGTCCATGGTCCAACTCAAAC
>Ga0193729_1000188_pt1 | contig 30698 bp, 23 predicted proteins | sample U1c2metaG_FD_143036 | JGI IMG/M metagenome (GOLD analysis project Ga0193729, IMG submission 143036) | Soil microbial communities from a riparian zone of the East river system, Colorado, United States - U1c2 | ecosystem: Environmental > Terrestrial > Soil > Riparian zone | place: USA: East River...
TACGGCGACCAAGGCGTTGCTCGAGCAGGGCGGCTTCAAGGTCGACATGCAGTCGATGGACTGGCAGACGGTGGTGTCGCGCCGCGCCAAGAAGGACCCCGCCGACAAGGGCGGCTGGAGCGCCTTCCACACCTACGCCATCGCCGCCGATATCCTGAACCCGATCGCCGCCAACTTCACGGTCGCCAACGGCGACAAGGCGTGGTTCGGCTGGCCCAACGATCCGGAGATGGAGAAGCTGCGCGACGCCTATTCGAAGGAAACCGACCCGGCCAAGGCCAAGGCCCTGGCGGCGGCGGTGCAGAACCGCGCGCTCGAGACGGCGCAGTACGGCTGGCTCGGCCAGTGGTACGGGCCGGGCGCCGCGCGCAGCAACGTCGTCGGCTGGCTGAAGGCGCCGGTGACGGTGTTGTGGAACATCGACAAGGCCTGACGCACGGGCCGGCCCGACCGTCCGTCGAAACCGGCCATGCCGCCGGTGACAAAGAGACCTCATGGTGAGGAGCACCGCGAAGCGGTGCGTCTCGAAGCATGGGCATCAAACAAGGTGCCTGTTGCCCATCCTTCGAGACGCGACCCTACGGGCCGCTCCTCAGGATGAGGATGGGTTTCAGGCCGTGCCGTCCGACGGCACCCGAAGGATCAGGCCACCGCCGTCGGCTGGCTGCCGCTCGGCGCCGCGCCGCGATCGGCGCCCAGCACGACCCCCTCATAGCCCTTGGCCGCCACCGCGTTGATGGTGTTCACGTATTTCGGCGCGCCGCCGTTGTAGACGAGGTAGCGCACGGTGCCCTGCTCGTGGCCAGCCACGTTGGAATTGTAGCCGGTGAACCACGACTTGGCCTTCCGCATCAGCATCATGGCGTACATGTTGGTGACGTGGTCGGTCCAGCGCTTCTCGGCCGCCTCCGTTGCCTCGGCCCGTGTGTAGCCGTGCGCCGACATGTACTCGAGCAGGTCGGTGCACCAGTTGACGCCCGTCTCGATGCCGCGCGGATAGTTGGTCGAGGCCGAGCCGCTTTGCGGGCCGGCGGGCATCAGCATGTTCGGGAAGCCGTGGATCATCATGCCCAGGAAGGTCGAAATGGTGGTGCGCCATTTGTCGGCGAGCTTCTCGCCGCCCGCGCCCTGGATGTCGATCCGGTCGAAGGCGCCGGTGATGGCGTCGAAGCCGGTGGCGTAGACGATGATGTCGAAGTCGTAGTCGCGCTCGCTGGTGCGCAGCCCCGTTTCGGTGACTGAGACGATCGGCGTCTCGCTGATGTCGACCAGGTGGACGTTCGGCCGGTTATAAGCCTCGAAATAGCGCGTCTCGAGCGGCACGCGCTGGACGCCGAAGCCGTGATCGCGCGGAATGAGCTTCTCGGCGACCTTGGGATCCTTGACCCGCCGGCGGATGCGCTCGGCAATGTATTCCGAGAACTCGGCGTTGGCCTTCTCGTCGGTGAAGATCTCCTTGAAGTTCCGCAGCCAGATGCCGAAGCCCGGCTCGTCGTAGAGCCTGTCCCACAGCGCCAGCCGCTCGTCGCGCGTCACCTCGAAGAAGCCGCGACGGTCGGGCTCGTGCTCGAAGCCGCCCGGCGTGCGGGCGCAGGTGGCGAAGATCTCGTCGTAGCGCCGGCGGATGTCGGCCATCTCGGCGTCGGAGATCGGCCCGTTGTTGAGCGGCGCGCTCCAGTTCGGCCGGCGCTGGAACACCGTGAGCTCGCCCACTTTGTCGGCGATCTCGCTGATCACCTGGATGCCGGTCGCGCCGGTGCCGATGACGGCGACGCGCTTGCCCGCCATCTCGACCGGCTCGTGCGGCCAGTGGAAGGTGTGGAACGATTGGCCCTTGAAGCTCTCCATCCCTTTTAGGCGCGGCAGGGTCGGGATCGACAGCAGCCCCGTCGCCAGGATCAGGAAGCGGCAGGTGAGGGCGCGTCCATCGCCGGTGCGCCCATCGTCGACGCGCAAGCGCCACAGGTTCTGCGCTTCGTCATAGTGCGCGCTGTCGACCCGGCAATTGAACTGCATGTAAGGGCGCAGGCCGAACTTGTCGGCGACGTGGCTGAGGTAGCGCAGATTCTCGGGCTGGCCGGAGAAGCGCTCCTTCCAGTGCCATTCCTCCAGAAGCTCGCGCGAGAAGGAGTAGCCGTAGGTGTAGCTCTCCGAATCGAAGCGCGCGCCGGGATAGCGGTTCCAGTGCCACGTGCCGCCGAGATCGCCGCCGGCTTCGATCACGGTCGCCTCGATTCCGAGATCGATCAGGCGCTTGATCTGATAGAGGCCGGCGACGCCCGCGCCGACGACGATGACTTCGTGGTGCTGCATGTCGGGCAGTCTGGCACGAAAACGAAACGGCGCCACCGCAGGATGCGCCGCTGCCGTCTCAGGGCCGCGATGCGGACTTGACCTGGATTTGCTCTCGACGCCGCCGACTTGAGGCTCCGGCCACTCGCTTGGCGGGAAGGGAGAGAAATGCTTACCACCTGGACACTTGCGGCCGCTAAACCCGCGCTCATATGGCAGGTATCGGCCAGCGTTCCTTGGCGGATCGACAAAGCTAACCGGATTCCCGTGTTCTGCCATCGTCGCGACATCAATCGGCGGTTTCGTTACCGTGCGAGGGGACAGAGGTGGGGAATGGTTTGTCCGAACTGCAAGGCCGACATCCCGGTCGGCAGCAAGTTCTGCGTCCAGTGCGGCACCGTGCTGGAGGGCGGCTCGCCGCCATCACTCGCCATCGTGCCGTCGACGTCCTCGGCCGAACGGCGCCAGCTCACGGTCATGTTCTGCGATCTCGTCGGCTCGACGGCACTCTCGGTGCGGCTCGATCCCGAGGATCTGCGCGAGGTGATGGTCGCCTATCAGACCTACGTGACCGAAACCGTCGCCCGGTTCGGCGGGTTCGTCGCCAGCTATATGGGCGACGGCGTACTGGTCTATTTCGGCTATCCGCAAGCGCATGAGCATGCCTCCGAGAGCGCCGCGCGCGCCGGCCTGGCGCTGGTAGGAGGGTTATCCGAGCGCGACTGGCCCTCGAAGGTCGCGCCACAAGTCCGCATCGGCATCGCCACCGGCCTGGTCATCGTGGGCAATCTCGCCGGCGAGGACGAGGCGCAGCAGCACGGCATTGTCGGGGGGACGCCCAATCTCGCGGCCCGCTTGCAGGCGCTTGCCGAACCGAACGCGGTGGTGATCGAGCCGACCACGCACCGCCTCACCGGCGGGCTCTTCGATTACCGCGACCTCGGCGCGGTGGCGCTCAAGGGCTTCGCCGAGCCGGTGCAGGCCTGGCAGGTCCTGGGCCCGAGCGCCGCGGAAAGCCGCTTCGACGCCCTGCATGCGGCCGGCGTGGCGCCGCTGCTGGGCCGCGACGACGAGCTGGAGCTGCTGCTGCGACGCTGGCAACAGGCGAAGAGCGGCGCGGGCCGCATCGTCCTGCTCTCGGGCGAGGCCGGCATCGGCAAGTCGCGCTTGGGGACTGCGCTGCTCGAACGAATCGTCGGCGACCAGCACCTCCGCCTGCGCTACTTCTGCTCGCCCCATCACACCGACAGCGCGCTCCATCCGATCATCGGCCAGCTCGAGCGCGCCGCGCGGTTCGAACGGGACGACGACACCGCGTCGAAGCTCGATAAGCTTGAGGCCCTGCTTTCGTACGGAGCGCCTTCGGCGGACGACGCATCGCTTATTGCCGAGCTGCTCTCCCTGGCCGGCATCGATCGACGCTATCCGAGGCTCGCTCTGGCGCCGCAGCAGCACAAGCAGAAGACGCTGGAGGCCCTGCGGCGGCTGGTCGAGGCGCCGTCGCGCCGCCGGCCGATCCTGGCGATCTTCGAGGACCTGCACTGGATCGATCCGACGAGCCTCGAGCTCTTGGATCGCATGATCGACGAGGTGCCGCGGCTGCCGATCCTGCTCTTGGTGACGTTCCGGCCCGACTTCGAGGTTCCGTGGGCCGGCCGGCCGCAGGTGCAGACGCTCGCCTTGAACCGGCTGAGCCGGTCCGCCAGCGCCGCCCTTGTCGGACGGTTTGGCGGCGACGACGGCCTGCCGCACGACGTGGTCGAGGAGATCCTCGAGCGCACGGACGGTGTGCCGCTGTTCATTGAGGAACTGACCAAGGCCGTCGTCGAAGCCGGCGAGACCGGGGCGCCTGCGACGTCGCCGGCCCCGCCGGTGACGCATCCCGTGCCGCATCACATCCCGACCACGCTGCATGCCTCGCTCACCAGCCGGCTCGATCGGCTGGGCCCGGCCAAGGAGGTGGCGCAGGTCGGCGCGGTGATCGGCCGCCGGTTCTCCTATGCCCTGCTCGCCGCCGTCGGCGACCAGGACGAGCTGGAGCTTCACGCCTTGCTCGACCAGCTCGTCGCGGCCGGCCTCCTGTTCCAGGAAGCCGCCTGGCCGCACGCGACGTTCCGCTTCAAGCACGCGCTGGTGCAGAGCGTCGCCTATGAGAGCCTGCTGCGGTCCGCGCGCCAGCGACTCCATGGGCTGATCGCGGCGACCCTCGAAGCAGCGTTCCCGGAGACGGAGCCGGAGCAACTGGCCCAGCATTGGGCACAGGCAGGAGAGGCCGAGCGCGCGATGAGCAACTGGCGCAAGGCCGGCCAGCAGGCGATCCAGCGCAGCGCCAACCGCGAGGCGATCGCCCAGCTGACCAAGGGATTGCGCATGCTCGAGCGCTTGCCGCACGGCCTGGAGCGCGATCGGACCGAGCTCGGCCTCCAGCTTCTCCTAGCCGAGGCGCTCATGGCCGACAAGGGATGGACGGCGGCCGAGACGCGCCCCTGCTACGATCGCGCCCGCGAGCTGTGCGAGCGGATCGGCGACACCGAGGGGCTTTACCCGGTGCTGTACGGACAATTCTCCCACCACCTGTCGCGCGGCGAAGCCGACGCCGCGCACGGCCTCGCGCTGCAGACCTTGCAATTGACCGAAGGAAGCGGCGACGCCGCCCTTCGATCCATGGCCCACAGCATGCTCGGCATGAGCCTGTTCTCGCGGGGCGAGCTGGCAACGGCGCTCACCCATCTGCGGACCGCCCTCTCGCTCGATCAGCCCGACAGTCGTTCCCACACATTCCTGTCGCCCGGCCATAACTTCGCCATCGCTTCGCTGTGGCTCGCCTTCACGCTGGGCCTTCTCGGCTATCCGGAGCAGGCGTCGCGGCACGTCGGCGCGGGGCTCCGTGCCGCGCGCGAGCTTTCCAATCCTCACACCCTGGCGCATGCGCTGGCGCTCGCCTGTCGCTACCATTCGGTGCTCGGCGAGATCGCGGCGCTCCACCAGGCCACCGAGGAGCTCGCGGCGCTCGCGGCGGAACACCGCTTCCCGTTCTATGCCGCCGCCGCGCAGATCTATCGCGGCTGGGTGCTTTCGGCAGGACACGACGTTGCCCACGGGATCGAAGTCCTGTGGGAGGGAATGGCGACCTTCATGGATCTCGGCTCCATGTCGCTTCGACCTTATTTTTCAGCAAGGATCGCGGTTCTCTCCGCCGCTGCAGGCCCGGCCGGGGACGGAATCGATCTTCTCGACAAAGCCCTGGAGCAGGTCGACCAATCCGGCCAGCGCTGGTGCGAGGCGGAGATCCATCGGTCGAAAGGCGAGCTGCTGTCGCGATTTTCCGACGCGCCGCAGGCCGAGTCCTGCCTTCAGCGCAGTCTCGCGACGGCGCGCCGGCAAGGCGCCCGGCTCTGGGAACTCCGCGCCGCCTGCAGCCTTGCCCGGCTCTGGCGCGACCAGGGCAAGCACGACGACGCCCGCGATCTCCTGGGGCCGATCCATGGCTGGTTCGCGGAGGGCTTCGATACGCCCGATCTGAAGGAGGCCAGGGCGCTGCTCGACGCGTTGAGCGGAGCTTGACACGCGTGTCGCCAGCGGATGAACTTTGTTTCGATAGTGGAACAGAGTTCACATCCATGAACGACAATGTGAAATCCGCGGCCAGGGTGCTCGATATTCTCGAGCTGTTGTTCCGCAGCGAAGAGCCGATGGCGCTGAAGGACCTCGTCTCGGTCCTGGCGCTGCCCAAGAGCAGCGCGCACGCCTTGCTGCGGACGCTGCAGGCGCGCGGCTATGTCGAGCGCGATGCCGCCGACCGCTACGCGTTGAACGAGTCGCTGCGCCAGGCGTCGGGCTGGATTGGCGGTCCCGAGGCGCACCTGGCGGCGGTGGCGCGTCCGCTGATGGACCAGCTGCGCGACGATCTGGACGAGTCGGTGTTCCTGGGAGTTCGCGCGGCGCGGGGCGACGTCAAGGTCATCGCCAAGTCGGTCAGTCGCGCCGTGATCCGCTACGATTCCGACGATCCCGGGCTGCGGCCGGCCTATTGCACCGGGATGGGCCGAATTCTGCTGGCGTTCTGGGACAAGAAGTCGACAGATGCCTATTTGATGCGCACGCGGCTGCGCGCCCACACGCCCCGAACCGTAACCGACGTCGGCAAGTTGCGCGCGATCCTCGCCAGGGTGGCGGCCGATGGCTATGCCGTTCTCGAAGAGGAGTTCGTCCTCGGCGGATCGGCGACGGCGGCCCCGGTGCTGGGCGGCGATGGTACGGTCATTGCAGCGCTGAATGTGGGAACGGTTTCGGCGCGCTATCCCGCCGCCAAGTCGCGGATCATCGCCGGCGTCGTCCGCACGGCAGCCGCCGTCAGCCAGCGTCTCGGCTACCGGCGATCGGCGTAGATTTTCCCAGGGAAGGACTTAAGCGGTGAGCTATCGAATCGGCGTGGACATCGGCGGCACCTTCGCAGATTTCTGCGCCCTCGACGAAGCGACCGGCCGTCTGGCGACCTTGAAGGTCTTGTCGACGCCGCAGGAACCCGGGCGCGAGGTCATTTCCGGTCTGGCCGAGCTCGGCAGCCGGTTCGGCATCCAGCCGCAGGACATCGGCTATTTCACCCACGGCACGACCGTCGGCATCAACTCGGTGATCCAGCGCAAGGGCATTCGCCTCTGCCTGTTCACCACGGAGAATTTCGTCGACGTGCTGGAAGTGGCGCGCCTCAAGATGCCCGATCCGTATCACCTGATGTCGAGACGGGCGGAGCCGCTGATCACGCGCGACCGCGTGCTGCCCGTGCGCCAACGGATCCTGGCCGACGGCACCGTGGAAACGCCGCTCGATCACGCCAGCCTGCGCCGGGCGCTCGACCAGGCGATCGCGCTGGGCGCCGAGGGGATCGTGCTGGCCCTGCTGCATTCCTATCGCAATCCGGCGCACGAACGGGAGGCCGAGCGGTTGATCGGCCAATGGGCGCCGGGCCTGCCCGTGTTCTGCTCGAGCGACGTCTGGCCGATCATCCGCGAATACGAGCGCACCGCCACGGCCACCATCCACGGCTACGTGCAGCCGCCCGTGGCGCGCTACCTGACGGCCCTGCAAGCGGCCCTGAAACAGGCCGGCGTCGCCGCCGAAGCCATGGTGACCAAGTCGAACGGCGGCGTCATGACCGCCGAGCTCGGCAAGTCGGCCTGTCTGCAGATGCTGCTGTCGGGCACCGCCGCCGGCGTCATCGGCGCGGGCTTCGTGGCGCGCCAGGCCGGGCAGGACAAGGTCCTGAGCCTCGACATCGGCGGAACCTCGGCCGATGTCGCCATCATCGTCGACGGCACGCCGACCTACGGCACCGGCGAGATGGTGGGTGACTTTCCGATCTACATCCCGACCGTCTCGGTGACCTCGATCGGCGACGGCGGCGGCTCGATCGCCGCGGTCAGCGAGTTCGGCATCCTCGCGGTCGGGCCCGAAAGCGCCGGGTCGACGCCCGGTCCGGCCTGCTACGGCCGCGGCGGCACGCGGCCCACCATGACCGACGCCTTCGCGGCCTGCGGCGTCATCGGCCACGGCAACATCGGTTATGACGCGGTCGCCGTCGATGTCGACAAGGCGCGCGCCGCCGTCGGCACGATCGCCACCCGCCTGGGACGCGGGCTCGAGCAGGCCGCCGAAGCCATCATTCAGGTGGCGGTCTCCGGCATGTACCGCGAGGTCGGCAAGCTCGCCTCGCGCCAGGGCATCGACCCGCGCGACTTCACCTTGCTGGCGTTCGGCGGCGCCGGACCGATGCTGGGATGCTTCCTGGCGCGCGAGCTTGGCATGCGCCAGGTGCTGATCCCGACGGCGCCGGGCGTGCTGTCGGCGCTGGGCGGGCTGGTCGCCGACGTCAAGAACGACTTCATCAGCACGGCCTACTACCCGCTGTCGGCCGCCGAGCTGCCGCGTCTGAAGGCGGATTTCGACGACCTCGCGCGTCGCGCGGCCGCCTGGATCACCGAGGAGCAGAAGTTCGCCGGCCCCTACGTGCTGCAGCCCGCCGCCGACATGCGCTATCAGGGCCAGTCTTTCGAGATCGACGTGCCGCTGCAGCTGGACTGGATTGCGAACGGCGACCTCGAGCGCATCGCGGCCGCCTTTCATGCCCAGCACGACCGGCTCTACGGCCACAGCGCGCCCGCGACGCCGGTGCACATGGTCAGCCTGCGCATGGTCGTGGTCGGCGCCTCGCCGCAACCGCAGTTCCCGGCCGCGCCGCGGCGCGCCGATGCGCCCACGCCCATCAAGCAGATCGAGGTCTACCTCGACGGCGCCTGGCGCAGCGTGCCGCTTTACCGGCGGGCCGACCTCGGGCACGGCCACCGTCTCGCCAGCCCCTGCGTCGTGGCGCAGGAGGATACGACGATCTGCGTGCCGCAAGGCTTCTCCGGCGCGGTCGACGCGTACAGCAATATTCTCCTGTCGCTGGATCACGTTTCGCCAGATCACGGGCAGATCGGACAATGAAGGGACACGTCATGCGCACTGACCCGGTCACCCTGCAGATCTTCGCCAATCACGCCCAGGCGGCGGCCGACAGCATGGCGTTCACGCTTTTCCGCACGGCGCACTCGACCTTCGTGAAGGAAACCGAGGACTTCACCACCGGCCTCGCCACGCCCGACGGCATGACCTTCGCCAGCCCGCGCGATCTCGGCGCCACCTGGTTCATCGGGCTCGACTACGCCAATGCCGTCCGCATGGTGGGCGATTACCGGCCGGGCGACATCTGCATCACCAACGATCCCTACAGCGGCTTCGTCTGCACCCACACGCCCGACCTGCATATGTGGAAGCCCATCTTCTGGCAGGACGAGCTGGTCGCCTTCGCCGTCAGCCACATCCACAACACCGACGTGGGCGGCGCGGTGCCGGCCTCGCTGTCGCGGCAATTGACCGAGGTTCACCAGGAAGGCATCCGCATCCCGCCGCACAAGCTCTACGACCAGGGCAAGCTCAACCAGGCGCTGCTCGACGTGATGCTGACCAATGTGCGCATGCCCGAGCAGAACTACGGCGACCTGCAGGCGCAGATCGCCGCCATGAACACCGGCGAGCGCAAGGTCCACGACATGGTGCGCAAGTTCGGCGTCGAGGTCTTCCGCCAGGGCGTCAAGGATCTGCTGGACTTGGGCGAACGGCAGGCCCGCGCCGTGCTGCGCCGCATTCCCGACGGCGACTATTTCTTCGCCGACTACCTCGACGAGGACGCGCCGGGCGGCGTGCCCGTGCGCCTGGCCTTGACCCTGAAGATAAGCGGCGACGAGGCGGTCCTCGACTTTTCCGGCTCCGACGCCCAGCTTCAATCATCGCTCAACGTGCCCACCGGCGGCGCCGAGCGCCACATCCTGCTGATGGTCGGCTACACCTACTGCCTCTACAGCATCGATCCGACGATTCTTCTGAACGGCGGCATCACGCGGCCGGCGCGCTGCGTCGTTCCCGAAGGTACCATCCTCAACCCGAAATTTCCCGCCGCCGTCGGCATGCGCAGCATGACGTGCAGCCGCCTGCAGGGCGTTACGATCGGCGCGTTCTCGGCGGCGGTGCCTGACCTCCTGCCGGCTGGCCCGGCCGGCGGCGGCGCCATCATGAACGTCAAGACGACCGACAACCGGAGCGGCCGCACCATCATGGCCTCGATCGACCCGATCACCGGCGGCGCCGGCGGCTGGTCGGGCGGCGACGGCGCCGACGGCTCGGGCGCCAATTCCAGCTTTCTCAAGAACACCCCGGTCGAGATCAACGAAACCGAGGTGCCGATCAAGGTGCTGCGCTACGGCCTGGTGCCCGATTCGGGCGGCCCCGGCCGGCATCGCGGCGGGCTGGCGACCCAGCTCGAGTTCAAGGTCTTCGCGCCCAACACCGTGGTGACGGCGCGCAACCGCGACCGCACGCGTTTTTCGTCATGGGGCAGCAACGGCGGCCGGCCGGGCGCCACCTCCTGCTTCTGGCGCAACCGGGAGAGCAACGACGCGGTCGATCTCGGCAACACCGATGTGGTGCCGCTCGATCCCGGCGACGTCATCCTGGTGACGGCGTCCGGCGGCGGCGGCTGGGGACCGGCCTTCGAGCGCGATGCGCAGGCGGTGCTGTTCGACGTGCAGCAAGGCAAGGTCTCCGTCCAGTCGGCAGCCGACGACTACGGGGTCGTCCTCCGCGACGGCGCGATCGACGAGACGGCGACGGCCGCCCGCCGCGCCCGCCTGGCGGCCAACGCCAAGCCGGGCGTCTTCGCCTTCAACGACCAGCGCGTGGCCTACGAGCGCGACTGGACCGACGCCAACTACGCCGTCCTGACCGAGGTGCTGGCCACCCTGCCGGTCCATTGGCGGCACTTCATCAAGAAACGGATTTTCGCCGCGCTGGAAGAGCTCCCGGCGCATCAGCGCCGCGGCGACGGCAGCGAGGTGCGGCGCGCCTTCGACCTGGCGGTGGCTGAGTTCCCGCAGCTCGGGCTTGCGCAAGCGGCGGAATGAACGGCGTCATGCGCATATGACCAAAAACTTCGTCATCCCGACCGGAGCCGAGCCCCTCGACTACGCCCCCCGTTGGGCGGCTTCGCTCGGGATGGCGGAGTAAATAATTCGATAACCCCGCCCTAGCGGGGGAGAGGAATTCGAGGAGGAGGAGACCATGTCCGCACGCCCGACCGTCGTTCCCAAGCCGGAGGAGCTGGAGCAGCCCTGGCAATGGTCCGAAGAGCGCTGGCGCGGCATCGTCGAGCGCGTGCGCGCCGGCAAGACGCTGCGGCCCGACGTGTGGCCGGACGGCGCACGCTGCGCCGTGGCGATCTCGTTCGACTCCGACCACGAGACCGGCGAGCTGCGCGAAGGCGGCGAGTCGATCGGCCGCCTGAGCCAGGGCCAGTACGGCAACCGCGCCGGCATCCCGCGCATCCTGGCGCTGCTGCAGAAATACGACATCCCCGCGACCTTCTATGTGCCGGCCGTCTCGGCCATGCTCCATCCCGAGGAGCAGCGCCGCGTCGTTGCCGAGGGCCACGAGATCGGCATCCACGGCTGGATCCACGAGCGCAACTCGATCCTGCCCGAGGCGTCGGAGCGCGACCTGCAGATGCGCGCGGCCGACATGCTGGAGAAGGTCACCGGCCGGCGCCCGGTCGGCATCCGCACGCCGTCGTGGGATTTCTCGCCGCAGACCCTCGCCATCACGCGCGACATGGGGTTGCTCTACGACTCCTCGCTGATGGCCGACGACGACTGCTACGAGCTGCTGCTCGACGGCCAGCCGACCGGCGTCGTCGAGCTGCCGGTCGAATGGATCCGCGACGACGCGGTCTACTTCAACATGAACCGCTTCGCGTCGCTGCGCCCCTACACGCCGCCCTCGGGCGTGCTGGAGGTCTTCCGGCGCGAGTTCGACATGGCCTATGCCGAGGGCGGGCTCTACCAGCTCACCATGCATCCGCACATCATCGGCCACCGCTCGCGCATCATGATCCTGGAGGAGCTGATCCGGCATATCCGCGCGCATACCGGCATCTGGTGTGCGACGCATGCCGACGTCGTACGCTACGTCAAGCAGAACGGCTGAACGAAGGGGAGGGGAAGGGGATGAAACGGACAATTCTGGCAGTGCTGGCCGCGATCGCCGCGGCAACGACCGTCGCCGCGGGCGAGGCCTGGGCGCAGGGCAAGTACGTCCACGCCAACAACAGCGGCTACGACAATCTCGATCCGCATGTCGTGTTCGACGTCGGCCGCGCCGCGTCGCGCATAAACTTCTACGACGGGCTCCTGCGCTGGGTCGACAATCCGCCGAAGATGATCCCGTGGCTGGCGGAGAGCTACACGTCCTCGCCCGACGGCAAGACCTGGACCTTCACCCTGCGCAAGGGGGTGAAGTTCCACGACGGCAGCGAGATGACCGCCGAGGACGTGGTCTACAGCATCGAGCGCATGCTGGCGACGAAGAAGGGCGCCTCGACGCTGTTCCTGCCCATCATCGACCCGGGCAGCACCAAGGCGCCTGACAAGTACACGGTGGTGTTCACGCTCAAGGAACCGTCCGCCATCTTCCTGGCCACCGTGCCGGAAATCCTGGTGGTCAATGCCAAGCTGGTGAAGAAGAACGAGAAGGACGGCGACTGGGGCCAGGCGTGGCTCGCCAAAAACGTCGCCAGCACCGGCTCCTACAGGCTGAAGCGCTACGATCCGGCGATCGGTTTCGTCGGCGAGCGCTTCAAGGAGCATTTCGCCGGCTGGGGCCCCAAGGCCTTCGACGAGATCGAGTTCCGCACCGTGCTGGAGACCAACACCCGCGTCCAAGGATTGATCAAGGGCGACATCCAGGGCACCGACGGATACCTGCCCTATGACCAGATCCTGCGGCTCAAGCAGGTGAAGAACGTGCAGATCCTCGAACAGGAATCGATGCGCGTCTTCTACTTCAACATCCACAATGGCCGGGCGCCGCTGGACGACGTGCACTTCCGTCGGGCGCTGGCCTATGCCTTCGACTATGACGGCTTCATCAAGGACATCCTGAAGGATGCGGTTGTCCGCAACCGGAGCCCCAACCCCAACAACCTGTGGGGCGCGCCCCAGGACCTCAAGGGCTACACCTACGACCTGGACAAGGCCAAGGCGGAGCTTGCCCTGGTCAAGGAGCCATTGCGGCCGATCACCATCGGCACGCTGGCCGGGTTCAGCGAGACCGAGCAGGCGGCCACGCTGCTGCAAAACGGCGCCAAGAAGATCGGCATCGACATCAAGATCGAATCGGCGCCCTGGCCGGTCATCCAGAGCCGGATGCAGGATCGCGAAAAGAGCTACGACATGGTGCCGCTGTGGAAGAGCACCTACTATGTCGATCCCAACAACTGGGTCGGCGAGATGTACGGCTCGCGCTACATCGGCACGCGCAACACGTCGTACGTCAAGGATGCCGAGATGGACCAGTGGATCGACGACGCGCTGGCGATCAACGACCAGGACAAGCGGCGCCCCCTTTACGAGAAGGCGGCGACCAAGGCGACCGAGCAGGCGATGGGCATCTTCGTCTACAACACGCGCTGGTATGGTCCCTACGCCGCCAACGTCGAGGGCATCCGCTTCAGCCCGATCGGCAGCGGCCAGGACATGCGCTGGGCCCACTACAAGTAAGCGATCATGGTCTTGCGGACCGCGAGCCTCCGGCTCGCTCTTGGTCATGAGCGAGCCGGAGGCTCGCGGTCCGGAAGAGGAAGAGTGCACGAGGCCTCTCAATGCGCCGCCTGGAGATGATCGTTTCGCGACTTGCCTGGTTCGTGCCGACCTTGGCCGGGCTCGTCGTCATCGTCTTCCTGATCTCCAACGTCATTCCCACCGATCCGGTGCGCGTTCTCCTGGGCGAGAACGCCACGCCGGCGCAGGTCGAGGCGATGCGCGTCCAGCTGGGCTACGACCAGCCGCTCTGGGTCCAGCTGGCGCGGCACTTCCGCGACATCCTGACGGGCAATCTCGGCACCAGCATCTACACCCAGCGCCCGATCTCGGAGGACCTGGCGCAGCGCCTGCCGGCCACCCTGGAACTGACCCTGGTCGCCATCACGCTGTCGATTGCGCTCGGCATTCCATTGGGCGTGATCTCGGCGCTCAGGCGCAATTCGTTTTGGGACCATGTCGTGCGGGTGCTGAGCGTCTCCGGGCTGGCCATTGCCGCGTTCTGGCTGGCCATGCTGCTGCAGTTCCTGTTTGCCATGAAGCTGGGCGCGGCGCCGCTCAACAGCCGGATCGACGGCTTCGGCCCCACCCCCGTGACCGGCTTCATGATCGTCGATTCGCTGCTCGACTGGGACATGGAGTCGCTGCGCAGCGCGCTCTCCCACATCGCCCTGCCGGCGCTGACGCTCGCGCTGCCGGCGGCCGCGACGATCGTCCGCTTCACCCGGGCCGGGGTGCTGGACGTCATCAACAGCAACCATGTGCTCTACCAGCGCGCCATGGGCCTGCCGCCCGGCCTGATCGTGTGGAAATACGTGCTGCGCAATGCCCTGACGTCGACCGTCACCCAGATCGGCCTGATCTTCGGCGTGCTGGTGACCAACGCCGTGATCGTCGAGACGGTGTTCGACTGGCCCGGCATCGGCACCTTTGCTGTGCAGTCGATCCTGCAGTCCGACCACAAGGCGATCATCGGCTTCACCATCTGGATCGGCGCCCTGATCGTGATCGTCAACCTGCTGGTCGACATCCTCCATTCGTTCATCGATCCCCGAGGCACACGATGAGGAGCGCACGCTGATGGAGCGAGCGCCGGTGATGCCTGCGAAGATGCCAGGCTGGCGGCGGGGGTTGGGCCGGTTTGCGCGCGACCGCGCCGCGGCGCTGGGCGTGGCACTGCTTGTCGTGCTGGTCGTTGCGGCGATCTTCGCGCCGATCCTGGCGCCCTATCCCGGCGACGTTGCGGACTTCCACACCGCCAACCGCCTGCATGCGCCCGACGCCGCGAACTGGCTGGGCACCGACCGCATGGGCAGCGACCTCTTGAGTCGCATCGTGTTCGGCGCCCGCATCACCATCACCATCGCCGTCGTCGCCGTCGGCTCCGCCGTCGTGGTCGGCGTGCCGATCGGGCTGCTCGCCGGCTACTATGGCGGCTGGCCCAGCAATCTCCTGATGCGCGTCTCCGACATCTTCCTGGCGGTGCCGCAGATCGTGCTGGCGATCGCCATCGCCCAGACGCTGGGCCCCTCGATCGAGAACGTCATCCTGGCGCTCAGCATCACCTACTGGCCGTTCTGGGCCCGCCTGGTCTTCGCCGAGACACGCTCGCTCAAGAACGAGGTCTTCATCGAATCGGCGATCGCGCTCGGGGCCTCGCCGTGGCGCGTGATGGTGCTGCACGTGCTGCCCAACATCGCGTCGGCCATCATCGTGCGCACCTCGATCGGCATGGGCGGCACCATCCTGACGGCGGCGGCGCTGGGCTTCCTCGGCCTGGGCGCGCCGCCGCCGACGCCCGAATGGGGCCGCATGATCGCCGAATCGCGCGAATTCCTGCCCGAGGCCTGGTGGTACGCCACCGCGCCCGGGATCGCGATCTTCGTGGTGGTCATGGGCTTCAACCTGGTGGGCGACGGGCTGCGCGACTTCCTCGACCCGCGCATCCGGCGCGGCGCCGGCGGCAGCGGAGCCGGCGGCACGTGACGGCGCTGCTGGCGGTCGAGGACCTGTCGCTGGGCTTCGCCACCGAAGCGGGCTTCGCCTCGGTCCTCGACCGCGTCAGCCTGTCGGTCGAGCGCGGCCGGGTCGTGGGCCTGGTGGGCGAAAGCGGCTGCGGCAAGACCACCCTGGCGCGCGCCATCCTGGGCGTCCTGCCGCGCGACCAGGCGCGGATCACCGGCGGCCGCGTCTGGTTTCGCGGCACCGACCTGTTGACCGCCGACCCCGAGGTCGTCAACCGGACGGTGCGCGGCCGGGCGATCACCTTCGTGCCCCAGGATCCGTTCACCAGCTTCAACCCGCTCTTCACGGTCGGCGAGCAGGTCATGGAGATCCTGAAATGGAAGTCGCCGCGCGCCGCCGCCCTGCCGGCCGGACGCAGCTGGCTGCCGGCCGTCGTTTCGCGCTATCCCGCCGACCGACGGCGGGCCGATGTCGACGCGGTCCTGGAGCTGCTCGATGCCGTGCAGCTGCCGCGCCCGGACCAGTTGCTGCGCAAGTATCCGCACGAGCTCTCCGGCGGGCAGCGCCAGCGGCTGATGATCGCCATGGCGCTGCTGCCTGGTCCGGACCTGGTGATCGCCGACGAACCCACCACGGCGCTCGACGTCACCATCCAGGCGCAGGTTCTCGGCCTGATCCGCCGCCTGGCGAGCGAACGCAATGTCGCCGTGCTGCTGACCACGCACGACCTCGGCGCGGCCTATGAGATCTGCGACGCCGTCGCCGTCATGTATGCCGGGCAGGACGTCGAGTCGGCGCCGGTCGATCGCTTCTTCGCCAACCCGGCCCATCCCTATACGAAAAAATTGCTGGCCAGCCTGCCGCGCGCCGACGGCAGCGCGGGCGGGATTCCCGGCGAGGTGCCCGGGCTGATCGCGCCGCCCGGCGGCTGCCGTTTCCACCCGCGCTGCGAGCGGGCGGCCGGGCCGTGCTTCGAAGCGCGCCCGCCGGTCGAGCCGCTCGAGTCAGGGCATTGGGTGCGCTGCTACCATCCGCATCGCGAAGCCCCATGACGTCGGCGATCCTGCCCTCGCTCCTGAGCGTGCGCGACCTAAAAGTCCACTTTGCCGTGCGTGGCCCGTTCAACCGGCGCGTCGGCTCGATCAAGGCGGTCGACGGCGTCTCGTTCGACCTGATGCCGGGCGAAGTCTTCGGGCTGGTGGGCGAATCCGGTTGCGGCAAGTCCACGCTCGGCAAGACCATCATGGGCATTCACCGTCCCAGTGAAGGCGAAATCTTGTTCGAGGGGCAGCGCATCGACCGGCTGTCGCCGGCGGCCCGGCGCGCCGTGCGGAGCCGCCTGCAATACGCCTATCAGGACCCCGGCGCGTCGCTCGATCCGCGCTGGAAGATCGGCCGTTCCCTCGGCGAGCCGCTGGTGATCCACACCGATCTCGACGCGGCGGGGCGCGACGCGCGCATTCGCGACATCCTCGAAGCGGTCGGGCTGCCCGACACGCATCTCGATCTCTACCCGCACGAGGTTTCCGGCGGACAGCAGCGGCGGGTCGGCCTTGCGCGCATCCTCACCTTGCACCCCAGGGTCGTCATCCTCGACGAGCCGACGTCGGGCCTCGACGTGTCGGTGCAGGCGACGGTGCTCGCCCTGTTCCGCAGCCTGCGCGCGACCTTCGCGCTCACCTACATGCTGATCAGCCACGACCTGGCTGTCGTGCGCACGATGTGCAGCCGCGTCGCGGTGATGTATCTCGGCCGCATCGTCGAGACCGGGCCGACCGAGGCGATCTTCGAGCGGCCGCGGCACCCCTATACGCGCTCGCTGCTGGCGGCGATTCCCAAAATCGGCGGCGTCCGCGTGACCCGGGATTTCTGGCTGCAGGGCGAGCCGCCCGATCCGGGGAACATACCCTCCGGCTGCCGCTTTCGAACGCGCTGCCCCAAGGCGACCGATCTGTGCGCGCGCGAGGAACCGGCTCTGTCTACGCTGGGGCAGGGTTCGGTCGCCTGTCATTTCCCGGACTGACCCTGGGTGCGCAGGGCATAGGCGCGAGTCCTTGCCGCACCGCACGGTGACTTCCATCACAGACGGGAATCGGGACCGGCCGCTACATCGCGAGATGCCCGAACGGGAGGAAGTGCCATGACCGACTTCGCCATCCCTGTCCGCCTCGATACTTTCCTCACCTACTACCCACTCTTCACCAAAACAACCGCAACGACCAAGGCGGGCAGCAAGATCATCCTCAAACTGAAGGATCCCGGCGGATCGCTCAAAGGCGAGCTGGATGGCTGGGTGACCGAACTCATCAACGAGAATCCGAACTACACGACCTGCTGCATACAGATGACCCATGCCATCAACATGGTGTTTCATACCTCCGACCCCACGAAAATGGTCGGCAAGCAGACCACGCGGCCGCGCCCGACCCATGCCGTCAAGATCGCGGCGGCCGCCAACAAGGAGTTCCGCTACATCGCGTCCGTCGATGAGATGAAGGGCTTCCTCGACGAAACGTTTCGCGACGGCATCGAGATCACGAGCCGCACCGATATCGATGATCAGCCGGGAATCGTGGTCTTCATGGGCAATCAAACCTATGGGATCCATACCGAAGTCTGGACCGGCGATGACTTCCATCAGGGCTTCATGAAAAAGAATTTTGCCGCGCTCGGTCGGCCGAGGGTGTGGTTCTGGAGCCTCGGCGATCCGAACGTGCCCGATATATAGGGGCAACGGATATCTGCGCACGATCACGACGTCCCTCCTGTCGAAGAAGGGGATGTTCTACGATCTGAAGCAACGCGCCTTCCTGCTGGAAGGCCTGCACTGACGATCCACGCCGGCCCCGCTGCTGCCGAAACCTGAAAGACGCGCGCGCTTGCAGATTCACGCCCGCAGTCAGAGGACGGATTGGAAATGCGCGCAGCCGCTGCAAGGGGGTTGTGAGGGCACACAACTCTTTATAAAGTCAGGAAATCTGCACAATGCGATAATCAATCGGTATACTTGTGATCGATTGCCTATTGTCGCAATTCGGGGGCAAGGCGATGGGGCTTCGCTTCGAAGGGTCACGGGGAGTGATCCGACTCGTTCAATGGAACATCCGCGAGTCGGCCTTGATGTTGAGGCTGGGGCTGATGAGGCTCGCCGAAAACATCCGATCCGGAAATGTTCCCAATCCGATGGCTGCACCCGGCACCGGCGGATCTCGTTCAAGCCTTCTTTCCAGCTTGCCTCCGGCCCCCTCGACAGAGATGCCGTCCGCTCGGAGAAATCCGATGCTGCAATTGCCAGCTAATGCCCGTGCGGGACGCATTCTTTTGAAGATAGCCGTCATGGCAGCCCTTCTTATCGGCGGGTATCTCGCTGGCCGACTCACGATCTTTGAAAATGCACCGACATCGAACGCCAACGCCAGCCAGGCCCAGGTGGAGCCGCCTGCACCGGAGCCCTTGGCACCTTTGGTATGGGCGTCCCAGGTATCCGTGATTCGAGAAGCATCATTGGCGCCATCGCCAGTCTCCGAGGTGGCCGCACCCAAGCCCGCAGGCAAACCGATTGCGGACACTCGCCCGCTGAACAGCGATGAGATTCTTGAGACGCAAGCGTGGCTCAAGGCATTCGGATTTGACCCTGGTCCGCTGGACGGATTGCCCGGTCGCAAGACGGCGGATGCCGTCAAACGCTATCGGACCGCCCGGCAAATGGAGGAAGCGGGCTCGCTGGACCGCTCAGTACTGCAACAAGTGCGACAGCAGAGTGGGCAGCCAAGCCGCTGATGGACCATCCGCCACGGCCAAAGCCAAAGGCAGCATGGCGCTTACAGCAACCTCAAGACCCGCAGTACGATCCAACCGACACCCGCCAACACGACGAGATTGAACAGGATCAGGGCGAGCACCCCCAATGCATCCAGCATCCTTTGTCTGGCATCCTTGGCCTTGCCCGCTTTGCCTCCCTCTTGCTCCACGAGCCACTCTCCGAGCGTCTTGCCCTTCTCGACCAGCGCTGCGGCATGCTCGGGCGTGATGAGATCCAGTTGGATCGCAGCTTCTAACATGGCGTGTTCTGCCGGGCTTGGAGACGCGCCGCTGTCTGCCCGCAAAGGCGAGCCGGGCTTCCACCTGTCGGCTATCGTTCCGATCCTGGGCAGCGCGCGACCGATCACCCCGTCCATCGAGTGAGCAGCCAGCGTAAGCCCTGGGCGTTTCCACGCTGTTGACGCCTGCAAACCCTCTTCGAACGACAAGACCCTGCTGGTGTCGGACAAGCTGCGTTCCCCTCGTGCCGCTGCACGTTTGTCCCACGGTGCAAGTGTTTTTTCTGTGATCCGCATCATGAATCTGCGGATTTGATCGGCATGTGGCTTTCCGGCACTGCGTGACTGTGACGGCTGCGGGCAGTGGCGGATGCTGCTGATAGGGCGGCGCCGACGGTCCAGCATGGTGGCCCACCGGCTGGTTACCGGCCTGGCCGGCACCAAAGCGCAGCACCGTCAAACGGCGGCCGCTGGAGTCGATCGAGCCGGGTCAAGGCCGACGGTGGGCAGCATGCGCCCAATGGCATTGATCCATATATCGCGCGCCGCCTCGATCGACAGGCCGTGACCTTCGCGCAACCTTCCCCAGCTCTCGAAATCGGTCAGAATGTCCAAGGCAACAAGCAGCTGGCTACGCTCCGGTTCGGACAGCGTTGAAAGTTCCGGCCCGTACGCAAGCTCCAGCCGCGCGACCATCGCGGTCCGTGTGCGTTTGACCCGAATTGCCAGCTCTTCCGATTCGCTTTGGTAACGCAGGAGCGCGCGCCACAGCGGCAGCCACCGCTCGCAGATGGCGGCCCGGGACTCGACCTGCGACGTGAGCCGGGTGTGCAGGTCGGCATCGACATTTGGGACCGAAGCCTGCGCCGATACCTGTGCAAAGGCATGGTCGGCGGCCGCAACGCTCAGCGTAAGGAGGTCTGAAAAGCGCTCGTGGACCGAACGTGTGGAGCAGCCCGCCCGCTTGGCAATCTCTGGTGTTGTTGGTGGCTGCTGCTTTTCACCCAGCAGTTCGAGGTATGCCTCGATGAGCGCCTGCCGGGTGCGCTCGCTGCGCCGGAGCCGACCGTCCGTCTCCGAGAGTTGATGAACAGCCACCAGGAACTTCCCCATTAGCTCGTCCTCACTGATCCGGCGCGGGTCGGCGCCGTCACCCCGAGGGACAAGGCGTCGGCCCGCGGGGCAACAAGATTGCCACCATGTCGCTTCCGTTCAGCTTCCCGGTGAAGCGACACGCCAGCAGGAGGATGGTGACCAACATTGCGGTTGTGGTCTTTCCCGCTCTCCCGCTTCTGGAGAGTGCCCGCATTGCGTATTGCTGGTTGTGATATTTCCATGGCAATGCAATAACTATTTGCATTCCCGGCGTTCCACGGGGGTTGGATGCTCTCGATTCGGGTTTGAAGCCTGGGCGATGAGGGTTGGCCTGACCGGCGGCCAAGCCTTGCCGATCACATTGTCCGTCGCTTCGTTTCTGGTCGGCCGACTGCTCCGCGGCGGTCAGCCCCTGGTGTGCGACCTAGGCCCAGTTGTCCCTGATCAGGTCTGCGATCGCTGTCTTCAGGAAGATCGGCGGCGAGACCACGTTCGGCTTCGAGCCCGTCGGGATGTGGAGGACGAACCGGTCTTCGTCAGGTTTGTTGAAGGGCCCTGAAAAGGGTTGCGGCTGTCGGATGAACAAATCGGCATCCGGCCCGTAGGTCGTGTGTTCGGAATTATCCAGGCCACAGACATGGATAAGCTCGTGGGCAGCGATGAAATGCTTGATGCCGTGACCGGCTTCCCGCTGCACATCATTGAATTTATCGCGAGCGACTCTCATTTGTGCCGTCACCATCGGCGTCTCGGGCACGAACACGAAGGCCCTTCGGATGCGCTGGGGTTGCCTGACGACGAGTTGCGTCTTGCCGTGCATGTCCCTGCCGGAGAAATTCTTTACCTCGAAATCCTGGCCGAAGGCCGTGTAGGCGAGATCGCCCGAGCCCGTGTCGAACTGCACGTCGGCGCCGCCGTCCCCGTCAGGCTCCGGCTTGGTCGCGTTTGCAGGCGCGGTCATCGTGACGCCGAGCCTGTGGGCTTGCGAGAGATGGTTGAAGGTCTTGAGCGCGTCATCGAACGCGCGGCGCCACGGCTTGCTCAAGGTGGGCGCAACGAAGATGGTGAGCTGTTTGGGGTTGCGGTTCTTGACGCTGTCTTCCCATGGCATCGCCATCGCCGTTCCTCCTGTGCCTGGGGCAGCCAGTATAGCTCCCGGCACTGTGGTAAGCGATTTTGGCAGAAAGTGTATCGCGTCTGCGGTCTCTGCTGTGATGCGTTATCGACAGCGGCAAGCCGCAGTTGTTCGGCGCCGACCGGCACGCGCGTCCGATGTTGCGCCGGTCAGATGCCTTTTGCGCCAAAGGCGAGATACGCCTGAAGGCCGGCAAAGGCGACCAGGAGGGCGATCAGCGCATACTCGATTCTCATGTCGCGCTGCCCCCTCTTTTTCAAGCGACGGAAGTATTCGAAGATCAAAGGCTTGCGACTGATGGTGTTCGACAAATTATCGCTCCCGATCACTGCCGTAGTTGTAGCGCAGTGCCGACGTTGCAGCTGTGACGCGCGTCACGGCGCGCCTGTGTCATTTTCCGGGTCGTCCCATGGCTGCGCCGCACCTCCGCGCTCGGCAGGCCGAGGCTGTGGTTCTGGAGCCTCGGCGATCCGAACGTGCCGGATATATAGGGGCAACGCGTATCTGCGCGCGATCCCGAAGGGCGCCCTACTGCAGTCCCTCCACCGCATAGATCCGAAACTTCGCATATTTGTCGCCGATCGCCTTGGCATCGGTGTAGGCCTTGGAGGCGAACGCGGCCTCAGCTTTCGCCAGGCTCTCGAACTGCATGATGGCCAGTGCCTTGGGGGGCTCGCCATAGAGGGACACGCTCTTGCCGTTGCGCACGATGTACTTGCCGCCACCGTCCACGACCGCCTTGGCGGCGACCGGAACGTACTCCTTGAAGTAGGCTGGCGCGTTCTCGACATCGATCTCGCCCACGACAAAGGCGGCCGGTGGGACCTGGGCCTTGAGAGCCTCGCTTCCCATCGCGCCCAGCGCGGCGCCGGCGAGGACAGCGGCAAGGGTGATGTAGGGAATTTTCATCTTGTCGTTCCTGCGCGCGGTGACCGCGGAACCTGGCGGAATGGCAGGTTTCGGCGAGGCGCCGTTATTTTGCCGAAGCCGGGAAGACCGGCAGCTTGTCGAGGTCGCGGGCGTCATGCTGGATGATGACGGTCGCCTTGGAGCCCGCCACGATCTTCTTGACGCGGTCGAGTGACGCCAGCGTCTGGGCGCGATCGGTGTTGAACGTGGGCACGCCGTTGGTGTCGTAGTTTTCGCGGAAGTGCGCGAGATCGCCGCTGATCAGCACGGCGCCCATTTGCGGCAGCTTGACCAGCAGGCTGTGATGGCCGGGCGTGTGCCCGGGCGTGTACAGCATGATCACGCTGCCATCGCCGAACACATCCTTGTCGAGCGGCACCCCTTCGACTTTGCCCTCGCCCTTGATCCAGTTGGCGAACGGCGCGGAAACAGCGCCCTCCGTCGGCTTGGGGCTGGTCAAGGCGTCCCAGTCTCCCTTGCCGATCAGCAGCGTCGACTTGGGAAAGGAGCCCGCCTGGCCGACATGGTCGCCGTGATAATGGCTGATGCCGAGGTACTTGATCTGCTCGGGCTTGAGATTGATCTGCGCCAGCTGATCGACCAAGCTCACCTTGGGCGCGACGTTGGGAGTGGTCATGGCATGGCCGGCATCCCACAGCAGGTAGTCGTCGCCGTGCTTGATGAGATAGCAGCTGTAGATGAGCTGAAGCTTCAGATCGCCATAGGCATAGGTGTCCGAGAAACGCTGGCTGACGGCGGTTGGCGGGTTGGGCGTGCCGCAATCCAGGCGCGCCAGCGACATATCCTGCGCTTGCGCCAGGGCCTGCTGGGCGACGAGAGCGGCGGCACAAAGGCCGGCCAGGAGCAATGTTCGCTGCATGTCTCTTCCCCCCCTTTTTCAATGCAGGGCCATCGCATATCAAGGATTCCGTCGTCTCGACCGGAGCGCGAAGCGCGGAGCGGAGAGACCTTTTCTCAACGATAGGCCGCTTATCGTTGAGAAAAGGTCTCTCCGCTCGGCCCTGCGGGCCTCGGTCGAGACGACGGGGAGTCGCTATATGCGATAGCCCTCCCCAATGGGCGACGCCGCCGCCGATGCCCGCGGATGTTGCCGGGTGCGACGGGCCGGGTCAACGCGACCTACGCAATCGTGAGCCTGATGGTCCGCGAGCCCTAGCCATTCGCATCGCCAGGTTGCAGACTTGCGGCGTATCTGCCGATCGGGGGAGCAATGGCGGTCATTCATGCTGGCATGCCGAAACGCTCGGGGATTTTCCAGGTCACGGCCACGCTCGGCGCCCTCGGTGTCGTCTATGGCGACATCGGCACGAGCCCGCTTTATGCGCTCAGGGAGGCGGCCCGGGCTGCCGCCCACGGCGGCACGGTTACGCCGGACGCGATCCTGGGGATCGTATCGCTCATCTTCTGGGCGCTGATCCTGATCATTTCGATAAAATACGCTCTTCTCATTTTACGCGCCGACAACCACGGCGAAGGCGGCATCGTCGCCTTGCTGGCGTTGCTGTCCGCCCGCAACGCCGAGCCCGGAACCTGGCGCGCCCGGCTTCTGGTCGTCGGCCTGGTGGGCGCCGCGCTGCTCTACGGCGATGGCGCCATCACGCCGGCGATTTCGGTTCTCAGCGCGCTCGAAGGCCTCAAGGTCGACGCGCCGTCACTGGCGCCCGCCGTGGTGCCGCTCACCATCGTCATCCTGATCGGGCTGTTCGCCGTCCAGAAAAAGGGCGCGGCCTTCATCGGCGGAATATTCGGGCCGATCATGCTCGGCTGGTTCCTGGCGATCGCCGCGCTCGGCCTGCACGGCATCGCCGGCGCGCCGGCCGTGCTCGCCGCCCTCAGCCCCACCTATGCCATCGACTTTCTGCTCCACCATGATTTCCACGTCAGTTTCGCCATCCTGGGCGCTGCCTTCCTGGCCGTGACGGGAGGCGAAGCGATGTATGCCGACATGGGCCACTTCGGCCGCATGCCGATCCGCCTGGCGTGGTTCGCCATTGCCTTGCCCGCCCTCGTGCTCAACTACTTCGGGCAGGCCGCTCTGCTCATCACCGATCCCACGGCAGTCGACAATCCTTTCTATCAACTCGCGCCGGACTGGGCCCATTACCCGCTTGTCGCTCTGGCCACAGTCGCCACCGTGATCGCCTCGCAGGCGATCATTTCAGGCGTGTTTTCCCTGACGCAGCAGGCGGTCCAGCTTGGCTTCCTGCCGCGCATGCACATCAGGCACACGGCGAGCCACGAGATCGGCCAGATCTATGTGCCCCTGGCCAACTGGCTGCTCGCGGCGGCGACACTGGGCGCCGTCATCGGTTTCGGCACGTCGGACGCGCTCGCCGGAGCGTATGGCATCGCCGTGTCGCTGCTGATGGCGATCACCACCCTGCTGGCCGCCCTCGTCGCCATCCAGTGGGGCTATTCGCCGATCATCGTGATCGCGGTGAATGGCTTCTTCTTCATCATCGATTGCATCTTCTTCGCCGCGAACTCGACCAAGTTCCTCGAGGGCGGCTGGTTTCCGCTGCTGCTCGCCGGCGGCATCGCGTTCCTGATGCTGACCTGGCGCAGCGGCGTCAGGCTGGTCGAACGGGCCCGCGCCAGGTTGCGGCAGCCGGAGGAAGACCTGATCGAAACTGCCGTGAGCCGGTGCCAGGCGAGGCTGCCGGGCACCGCCGTGTTCCTGGCGTCCGCGCCCAAGGGCGTGCCGTTGGCGCTGACGCAATTCGTCAAGCACAATCAGGTGCTGCACCAGCGCGTGGTGCTCGTCACCGTGGTCATCGAGGAAGCGCCCCGCATCGCCGACGAGGAGCGGGCGGAGGTGATCGAAATCATCGAAGGCATCACGCGGGTCATCCTGCATTTTGGCTTCATGCAATATCCAACGATCGCGGAAGGCCTCGCTCTCGCCAGCAGCCAGGGCAAGTTGCCGGGAATCGATCTGACCGACGTCACGTATTACATCGGCCGTGAGACCATCATTCCAAGCGAGGACATTCCGGGGATGTGGGTTTGGCGGGAAACGCTGTTTGCCTTTTTGCAGCGCAATGCCGAGCGCTCAGCCGCCTTTTTCGGCGTGCCGGCAGGACAGGTCGTCGAATTTGGCACCGAGCTCGAAATTTAGAGACACTCGCCTGTCGGCATCGACCGTGCGGTGTTCCGGCCCCCTGAGAGAAGTGCACGACGGTCGGAAAAAGTGCGGCTGAGGTCGCGCGGCATTTCGGGGTGAGTATCCCGCCGGAGGGGAGGGACCTTCTCTCGACGACTGGTGCATGTTCCGATCAAGTGTCTTGCCGGAGCGCGGGCCTCCAGGCCCGCATCTTCATCGTCGATACGATGACATGAGCGGACTCGGTCGGGGTAACCCCCGACCTGAGGAGGCCCGCGCTCCGGCAATATATTGCGTCTGCCTTATCGGGATGTGCTTAGGGTCAAAACCCATAAAGTGGTACCCTGCTGCGTCAATGGCGATCGAGGCAGCCCTTATTGCGGTTCGGCGCCCAACTCCAAACCATCGAGTGGGCAACGAGGCGTTCCGTACAACTCAGAATCGCCAAAGAGAATCAGAATGAGCATCGCGCGCAATGCGGACGAAGGCTCGACAATATCGTTCGGCTTCAGCCTCTCGTTCCAACTGCAAGATGTGCGCTCGTAGCGTGTCGAACGTCTCTTCGGCCGCCTCGCTGAACAGCGGATCTTCATGACTGGTCAAGGCCGAAGCGATCTCCGTCCAATCTTGAGGCTCTAAAGCCTTGAGGGCGGCAGGAAGGAAATCACGTTCTTCCATCATCATGTGACGCCGCTCGTGCTCTATGAAATCGCGAACGATATTATCCACATTTTGCCGCAGGACTTCACAATCCGCGAGGACACCGTCGACCGCTTGAGCGACGCGGCGCAAACGCTCAGCCCCTTTTTGGTGCTCGAGTGCGAGGTTACCGACCTTTGCAGCCGCAGCGGGATCGCGAATTTTTAGCTTCGCAAAGACCAGGTCTTCCTGGGGATGATGGTACACCTCGGGATAAAGTTCAAAATAGCTGATAATCGCGCGAACAACCTCATAGTCGGGGCCACCCCCGCGGTCGAAAACCTCTAGTTCGCGCTCAAGAACAGCGAGCAACCTCTCAGTATTGCGATGCTCTCGGCATAAACGCTCGATGATCATTGCAGCCTCCAATGAACCATTGAGACCCGCAATTATGAACCTGAAGACATCCCACTCTTTGCGCTAGATCAACCCCGGCTCGAACGGCGTACGGCGGCAATTGACGCCCGCGGCCCCCGAGCGAAGCCGAGGGGCTCGGCTTCGCTCGGGACGACGGACTAACGTGAACTCATCGTGCTCTAGGCGCCGAGGGGCGGCCGTATGGGCGCCCTTGCCTCGGTGTCGGCGTCGACCCAATCGTCGCCGGTGACAAGAATCTGCTTGGTGAGCTGGTCCGGCTGGGAGAAGTACGCGGAGTGGCTCGCCTCGATCGTCAGCACGCGTTCGCAGGGCGTGGCCTGGTCCATGCGGCCTGTACCGCACGCTCGCCGCGTGTTTTCGTGTGTCGCCTGGCCCTCCGCAAGCTCGGGACCAATGGCCATCCGAGCGTCGCAAGCAATCGCGCCGCTGCGTCGCTTATCGCCGTCGCCGCAAGCGAGCCCATCAATACCCTGCCAAGTTCCCACGATAGTTCACCGCCCCAGCCCGGGGTAAGGCGGCGGAGCATGTCGGCACCGTCATAATCCGCATAGGCTCCGCGACCGCTGTAGGCGGGACGCGCGATAAGCAGGCGGATGCTGCCGCAGATTGAGTATGCAAAATTGGTGAGCGCTCCGAGGAAGCGTTCGACGAACTGCAGGAGATCAATTGACGGCATACCACCCTCGATACTTGCGAGCTGTCGACGGCCAAGAGTGATGCCGCGTCAGTCGGAGAAGAAATACACGGGCTCGGGCCAAGGACTTTGCATCTTGACGGATTTTCCGTTTGCTCCCGCAAGCGCGCGACCGTGCCGCTCTCATCCCGCCGCATCAGGCGGGAGTAGCCGACCGCGTCCGTCACCATGATGACAGCCAGCTTGCGTTGCTCTCGGGCCAATGGAAGTTCCCCCCGTCCACTCCGCCAAAATCGTAGAAGCACAATCGGTAACCGAGCAAGGAGCATCGGCGAGGCACTGACCGCGGTGACCGGTGAAGAGCGCTCGCGGTGCCTCAGGGCTGCTTCAGTCGCGCCCGGCATGACTGTAGCCTGCATCCGATGACATATCTCATTACCGTCCTTTTTGGCCTCGCCTATCTTGGAATGGCGCTGGGCCGCTTTCCCGGATTGAGGATCGACCGCACAGGCATCGCAATGATCGTCGCGGTCGTGCTTGTTGCCGCGGGCGCGGTGCCGATCGATGGCATAACCGGCGCCATTCACTTTCCGACCCTGCTCCTGCTCGGCGGCCTGATGGTTCTCTCCGCGCGGGTCGGCGCCAGCGGCTTCTATGATGCTGCGGCGGCCTGGATAGCCGGCCAGGCAGGACGGCCGCTTCGTCTTCTCGGTCTGACGATCGCTGTCAGCGGCACGCTCTCGGCTTTTCTTGTCAACGACATCGTTGTTTTCGCGATGACGCCGCTGCTCTGCGCGGGCCTCAAGGCCCGAAATCTCGATCCACGGCCGTTTCTCGCCGGCCTTGCGGCAGCCAGCAACGCCGGTTCTGCGGCCACATTGATCGGCAATCCCCAGAACATCCTGATTGGCCAGGCTGGCGGAATCGACTTCTGGCGTTACTTCATGGACGCGGTCATTCCGTCGCTCGCCGCGCTGGTTGTCAGCTTCGGATGCATAGCGTTCGTGTGGCGATCGAGCCTTGCCGCGCCCGCCGCCGGCGCGCCGCTCGCCAGGGTCGCCTTCAATCGGCTTCAGATTGGCGTCTGCGGCATCGGCCTCATCGTCCTTCTGGCCCTCTTCGCCACGCCGCTTCCGCGCGAGATATCCGCGCTGCTGGTCGCCGCTTGCCTCATTGTGAGTCGCATACTTCCCACCCGGCAACTTCTGGATGAGATCGATCTGCCGTTGCTCATCCTGTTCGCGGCGCTGTTCGTCATCAATGACGCCTTTGCCCAAACCGGATTTCCGGAGGAGGCGGTCCGCGCCCTTGCGGCCCATGGCCTCCTGCCCAGCCGCGTCGTGCTCCTGGCGCCGATTTCGTTGCTGCTCAGCAACACGATCGGCAATGTACCGGCCGTGGTGATGATCCTGAAGGTCTGGCAGGGCATCCCCCAGGGCACCTTGGTCGGCCTTGCCATCCTGTCGACCCTTGCAGGAAACCTGTTCCTGGTCGGCAGCCTGGCCAACCTGATCGTTGCCGAGCGCGCGTCGGCGCAGGGCGTGCAGCTGACGTTCCGCGATCATGCCAGGGCGGGCGTGCCGATCACGCTGCTGTCGATGCTTCTCGCCGGTCTGTGGCTGTGGATTGGTGGCTACATGCCCCTATAGGAGCCAACGTAGGGCCAGCCGCGCCATGGTCGTTGCGGCGGTCGACCGACGACATAAGGCCGTCCTTGATGCGGTTAGACTAGTACCCGCTTTCATAGAATGCTGATACAGCCCCAACCTCACCCTGAGGAGGCCCGCAGGGCCGTCTCGAAGGGTGGGATACACCGTCGTTGTTGCCCATCACAGCGCGGGGGGTACCCCGCGCGATCGAGACGCATCGCTACGCGCGATGGCCGACAGCAACGAAGCGATACGGCCGCTCCATGATCGCATGCCGGTCCTGCTGCACTCCCACGAATATGAGCAATGGCTGCGGGGATCGTTCGAAGATCTGCTCGCGTTCCAGAAGCGTTGCTTTTCCGATGATCTCATTGAGATACAGCCCACGAATGAGCTTTGGGTGCAAAAGAAGGCTCTGGCTTCGAGCGAAGCCCCATCATTGCTCTGAAGTGAATCCTCCGAGGCCCCCCTTTTTACAAGGAGTCTCAGTCGCCCTCGGACGCAGAGCGGTTTGGTTAGGATCGCAATTTGAAAATCGGAGGCCTGGCCGGCAGGACTTGCACCCAACCGAACCACCTCACTGCTCGCCTCACCGCCGCCGAGAGGCTCGCGCTGACCTTCGGCATCGGAAGTTTCCCGACCGGAAGGCGGAAGACCTCACGGCCACCGGGCACAGATGAACCGGTTCGTAAAGTGCAAGGAGGAGAGCCCTCGAAGGTCAAGAATGATCGGCCCGAAAGCGAACGCCAGATATCCTATAGCCTCTAGCTCTCAAGAGGCAAAACGAAGGGACATTGAGGACGCAGTTCGCCAACCTTGCAGACCACGTCGGAGACGCTATCGAAGTTGCTAAGGTTGCCCACTAAGGCTTCTTTAGAGATTGCAGCTTTGTACCTGCTGCGTCGGTTATAGCTGTGGCCAATACGTTGCTTGGCGCAATCTGAAAAACCATCACGTACTTGTCGCCCTGCAGTTCAATTGATTTGAGAGCCGCAGTTTCTCCTTTTGAGAGATCGAGGTTTAGGCTCCGCTTTCCGATAGTGATAGCCCGTTCGAAGGCTGGGCCGCCAGCAGTCCAAGTGCGAAGGCCAAAGAAGCCCCCGACCAACAGCGCGGAAATCACCAGCAGGGTAAACGAGGTATTGGCCCAAAATACCGCCCACCAAGCCTTTTTCTTGTGCGCATCAGTCGGGGCGGTGCCGGCCGGAGGGAAATAGGCAATGTAATCGGACAGCTTACCTAGGCCCAGAACTGAGGCGATCAGTGTGAGGGCGAAAGAAATAATGCCGAAGAGCAACAAGTAGCGCGCATCGTCTGGAGGGATTTTCGTGTCGTCGACATAGATCGCGGCACCAGCGGCGATCACGGCAGTTGATAGCCCAATCGCGAGCTTGAGATATTCGACGTGCAGGCTCCAGCGATCATTCTCTTCCATTGTTTCTTCGCTCTAGTCAGAGTTACGGGGGCGGGTACGAAAATGCGAAGTACATTCCCAGCAGCTTGGGCGCCGCCTCAAGCAGTTGAAAAACGCCGATTGGTCCTTCTGTCGACCGGGATACAGATCGAAGAAGGATCGGCACCATCCTAATTGC
>Ga0193729_1000190_pt1 | contig 30505 bp, 30 predicted proteins | sample U1c2metaG_FD_143036 | JGI IMG/M metagenome (GOLD analysis project Ga0193729, IMG submission 143036) | Soil microbial communities from a riparian zone of the East river system, Colorado, United States - U1c2 | ecosystem: Environmental > Terrestrial > Soil > Riparian zone | place: USA: East River...
CTTACGTGTCGCCGCGGACGCCGACGGAGGAAGCGTTGGCGGCTGTCTGGGCCGAAGTATTAGGCGTAGATCGAGTCGGTGTGCACGACAACTTCTTCGAGCTTGGCGGTCATTCGTTGTTGGCGACGCAGGTCGTCTCGCGTGTGCGTGCGGCACTCGATGTCGACGTACCATTACGCGTCCTCTTCGAGTCACCTGTGCTTGAGGAATTCGCGGCCTCGCTGATGATGGAGCAGCTGGTCTCAGACGATCGGCTCGAGTTGCGGTCGGACGGTGGATCGAACGCGCTCGTGCGTATCAGCCGTGGCAACGCGTCGATACCAGTTGTGCTCGTCCACGACGGAGGCGGAGGTGTCTCGAGTTATTTGACGTTGATAAAACATCTCCCACGTGAGTACTCCATCTACGGGCTACAGACGACAAAGGACGAGCGCGGAGCCGACGTTCCCGCAATCGCCCGCCAGTATTGGCTCGAACTGGACAGGCTTTCTGGAGCTCGTCCTTTGATCCTCTCAGGGTGGTCCTTCGGAGGGCTTGTCGCCTTCGAGATGGCATACCAGGCGGCCGGCGACGTGGACGGTGCTGCGGCGGTTGTGCTTCTCGATCCGCCCTCGCCATCGCCTGCATCCCAAATTTCCCAGACAAGTGAACTCGACGGTCTCGCTTCATACCTCGAGGAAGCGATCCACGGCGATTGGAACGTTCAGCGCGTGCGGCGAGAGCTTGAGCGGCTTCGGTATGCACGGTTCAGCCCAGAGAGCATCGCGGCAGGGGGCGAGTCCCTGCTAGCGATTGTGCAGACGATGAAGCAGCATGAGCGTGCGTGGCTCAACTATCGACCCGACATATTCGACGGTCCCGTCGTTATCGTGGTCGCCGGAGACGAGCCACACGCGGACCGATCACTCGAAGAGTGGCAACGTCTCGCGCCGGCCGCTGACGTGCACATAGTCCCTGGAACACATCTGACCCTCCTCGACGAGCCGAATGTAAGAGAGGTGGCAGACATCTTTACCGGCGTGCTCAGGCGAGCGGGACTTCATCTAACGGACAGCAGTAGCTCCAATAGTCGCCAGCCCTGGACCAGTTGCCGTGCACGGTAAAGCTGTACACAGCAGTGCCAAGCGTCGCTTGCGGGTAGCGGACTCTGTTCTCGACTGTATCGGGCAAACGCCAATTGTTCGTCTCTCTCGTCTATTCGACAGCACTGAGAGCGAGGTGCTTGCGAAGCTTGAGTTCCTGAACCCAGGCGGGAGCGTTAAAGATCGACCCGCCCGCTTCATCGTCGAGGCTGGGCTCGCTACAGGGGCGATCTCAAGGGAGACGCACCTCGTCGAAAGCTCGTCCGGAAACTTCGGCATCGCCCTCGCGATGGTGGCTTGCGTCCACGGGCTCCAGTTCACATGTGTCGTCGATCCTCACACATGCGCCGCCAACCTCCAGATTCTTCGCGAACTCGGCGCCGACACGCACATCGCCCACACCCCCGACGAGAATGGCGGCTTCCTGGGGGCGCGAATCGCGCGGGTGAAGCAGCTTCTACACGAGTTTCCTAACAGCTACTGGATCAATCAGTACGCGAACGAGCTCAACGCGCAAGCACACGCGGAGGGCACGGCACAGGAGATCCTTGACGCGACGGACGGAGATTTTGAGGTCTTTGTCGCAGCAGTCAGCACGACCGGGACAGTAACGGGCGTGGCGCGGCGCCTCCGCGAGGTTACGCCAGGGATACGAGTGGTTGCCGTCGATGCCGTCGGCTCGGTCATATTCGGGGGCACTCCGGGCGAGCGCCGACTGCCCGGAATGGGCGCGAGTCGCGTGCCGGAGCTTGCCGACCCGCGACTCGTTGACGAGGTGATCTACGTCGATGAAGCATCCGCGATCGAAGCATGCAGGTCGCTCGCTCGCGCGGAAGGGATCTTCGCCGGGGCGTCTTCTGGTGCGGTGGTCGAGGCGGTCCGCCGTCTAGTTTTGTCGGAGCCTCCTCAACGCGTTGTTACCCTTCTTTCCGATCGTGGCGAGCGATACCTCGACTCCGTATACAGCAATGCGTTCGAGGCGTCACCCACCAGAGAGGCCGGTTCTACTGTGACTCGGTCCGACTGAGGTCGGGCCTCTCCGGTACGGTCAGAACGTGCGATCCTCTCCCACGTGACCAGGAGGACTCCGCGACTGCCATCTTGACGATCGTGGCGGCACGCGATGCTGGACGACTCAGCTCACCGTTCAACGTAGCTGCCAAGGCCGAGCTTAAGCGCGGCGCGGTATACCTCGTGCGCCACCGCGACATCCAGTATCCCGAGCCCAAATGGGTTGACCACAATCACTTCGTCGGGACGACGGCGGCCTGGCTTTAACCCCGCAACGATCTCGCCGAGTTCCGCATCGACGGGGCGGCGTCCATCGGCCGGAACGCCAATCGAATCGGCGATCAGGCCTTCCCGCCACATTCGACCGAGCAGACGTCGGTCGTCCGCTCTCACGAGACCCCAGTCGTCGACAACGAGTCTATCGGCTTTAAGCATTACTTCCGGTAGAGGATCGTCGAGAGATACGTTGACGACGAGTGCACCGGGCTGAAGCCAGCCGGCCTCGATGTAGCCCGTCGTAGTGGTCGTGACCGGGACGACAACGTCTGCGCCGATCACCGCCTCCTTCGCCGTCTCCGACACCTCGACTGAGACCTCTCGATCCCCGAGTTCAGCACGGAGCGCGGCGGCCAGCGCCCTTGACTTTTCTCGGCTCACATCGAAGATTCTGACGACGCGAAGCTCCGGCAAACGATCCAGTAGCAAGTCCAGATGCGCCTTCGCTAATACTCCAGCGCCGCTCACCGCGAGCGACTCCACTCGTGCCGTACCCAGGAGGTCAACCGCGATTGCTGTGACACAGGCGGTACGGAGCGCCGAGATCCTTGCCGCGCCAACGATCGCCTTTACCCGCGCAGTTGTCTCGCAGAACAGCAAAGTGAGGCCGCTCGCTCGGGGTAAACCACGCGGCTCATTCGCAAGGCTGCTATTAATGATCTTCAGACCGATTTCGGCTGTTTCACCTTGGATGAGGCCAGGGAGACCGAGACTGCGGGCGAATGCGCCTTCAGGTGTTTGCCAGCTGAGATACGACTCAGCGGGAAGCTTCGTCAGCTTCCAAGCATGTCTCTTGAGCGCATCGGCGATCACGGCTACGGCGTCGACCTTCGTAAGAGCGACGGCTACCTCGCGCTCCGAGAGATACAGAATCCGCTCCGCGTCGAGGTCCCTGTTCACTGAGCCGGGAAGGTCATTCGTGCGCCCCAGAATGTGGTAAGCCGTCTGAAACCGCCGTGAGATCCGGTCCGCGGGTCGCGAGCGATTCGGCGCATCCAGCGGTTACCTCAGCCCCTTCTCGGGGGTTAGCAACGTCTGAACGCGAGGCAGCGAACGCAAGCTGGGAGAGAGAAACGACCCGATGGCGACTGCGAACATTAAACCCGAAAGCGTGAGCAGCGTGCGAACGCCGCCGATCGAGTCAAGCAACAGACCCGTGCTGAGCGAGGCCAGCGGGATGGTGCCCCACCCAAACACGCGTGCGACGCTGCCTACTCGTCCTAGCAAGCGATCGGGGACGAGCGCATATCGATAGCTCGCGAGCACGACGTTGAAAACGGGACCGGTCAGCGCGGTCAGGCCGTAGGCTGTCCCCAGCGCGACCGCATTCGGCAGGAATGCGAGTGTCGCGATCCCAAGCGCCCATGTGCACGGTGCCCCGAGTACGATGACGCGTTCGCTCAGCCGCCGCTGAACAAACGGCGCGATGAGCGATCCCGTAACTGCAGCTCCACCGTAAAAGGCAAAGATAGCGCCGATTGTGGCCGAGGAGAATCCGAGCTCCTTCGCACGGACGATCAGCGCGAGGACGAGACCATTCAGCACGAAGTTGGCACCGGCAATCAGCATGACGGCAGCGCGGAGGAACGATTGTCGCCAAAGCCATCGCACGCCCTCGGCGATCTCAGTTCGGAGCTGTGTTTGGACGGGCGTCCGCTTCTCCTGGAATGCCGGACGGATGAACGTCAGCGCGATCAGAGAAACCGCGTATGACACAGCGTCCGCGACAAAGGGAAGGCTGCGGCTGATTCCAAAGAGAACGGCGCCGAGCGGTTGACCAATCAGGGCCGCCCCCTGCTCCCGCGCTTGGTTCTGCGCAATGGCCGTCGGCAGCTGTTGCTTCCGGACAATCTGCGGCAGGGCTGAACTTTCCGCGAGGCTGAAGAAGACGAAGAGCGTTCCGTCGATGAACGCCACGATCATGATTTGAGCAATACTGATCCAGCCCAGCCAGAGCGCCAACGGGATAGTCGCTATCGCGACGGCACGACCGGCGTCGCAGGCGAGCATCAGAGCCTTGCGATTCCACCGGTCTACAAGTGCGCCTGCCAGGAGATAAAAGAGCGGATACGGAAGCGTCTGCGTGAACCCGACGATGCCCGCTTTCGTCGGGGAGTGGGTGAGGGCAAGCACGAGCAGGGGCGCCGCGAGCGATGTGACCCGAGATCCGACCGTGGAAACGACCTGTCCGGTCCAGAGCAGCATGAAGTCACGATTCCGCCGGAGCGGTGGAGGACCTGGCGTAGGCTGAGACGCGATGTTGCTCACCGAACGAGCCCGGTTCCCAGGAAGAGCCCAATGCTTATCCACGTGGACGCCATCGCCACGGGACGAGTCCGACGGCGCTCCCGAATTGGGTGGTGCTCCCTTCTCAAAACCGTGGAAGGGTGCGAGTCGTCTATTCGTGTGCTTTCGTCCATTTCGGCATCACCCCACAGGCCGATGATCGGCGAGGGTGAGTGGGGAACGCGACGATTCTCCGCTGACGCAGGAATGGCCTTCGAGACCCCCCACGGCGAAGGGTTTCCAGCCGCCATCATATGCCGCGCCCAAGTCTCGAGGCATCAGCTCCTTATCCTCAGCGCGCGGCGTCTCGTCCGCTGAGCGCGGCGGCCAAGCAGATTCCCCACGGGCGATCGACTTACAAGTCGCGCAGGACAAGCTCCCAAGGCACCAAGTCGATAGGTACTGGGCCGAGCGGTCCCTCCCAGCAGACGGCCAGAATGTATCTTTGCTCGGAGTCCATCTGCGCGACGTGAGACCGACCACGGATCTGCCACTGCCACCGCCGAGACTGAACGGCTTCTCGAAGTGGAAACGAGCGTTCGCGCAAACCCTCCGTAATACCGACTCCGAGTAGCTTGCCCTCAGCTTCCTTGAGACACCATAGCGCGGCGGATTGCTTGTCGCGGTGGCGGGAGTTGCACGCCGCGATGTCCGCGAGTTCATCGTCCGAGATATAGGTCGTTAGCGTTGCGCGTGCGACATCTTCGATACGCTCGACATCGACGCCGATCCGACTGTCACGGATAGCGCCGGCAATCACCCACTCGCCGGAGTGGGCAACGCTCACATCCATGTCCTGACGTTCTGGCCTGGGTCGACCTCTTTGATCGCGGACTAATCTGCAAGCCTTCCATGAGCGACCGCTGAGAGTTCCAAGCAGGTATCGCATCAGAATATGACCGAACGCCGAGCGGAGGCGGTCGTCCGCGTGCCGGAACCGACTGATCCGCGCCTGCTCGTCGGGCGGTAAGAAGGCCCCCAGAGTCGTGGAGAGACTCGGCGTCGGTATTGGCAGCCGCACTGCAACGACGAACGGCTCACGAGGAGCCCACTCAGATGACTCGTAGCCCGGTGGCCGCACAAGCGACCTTGTACCAACGGGCAAACGATCGATCACGACCGGTTCATTCCCACGATCGCTTATCCTGTGCGCGTAGCGCACCTAACGGGTAGGGAGGGCTGAACTGGGGCCGGAGCCAATATAGACCGTGGTGGAGTCGAGCGAACCAAAAGTAGTAGGCGACCTCCACAGTAGCGGTGCCGATCCCGATTGGGAATGGTGGGACGACGTGGTTGTCCGCGGAGCTGGCTTTCCAGCCGCCGGAGTCTCACAGTTCGCGTCGCTGAGTCTGTCGGCATGGGCAGATTCCATCGGGATGTCCCCGGAGCCGACGTCCTCGGACTGGGAGGCATTCCAACTTGAGTTCTCGTCCGCGATGAATGCATTCGCGGGTTTGCTACGGGAGGTTGCGCGGTCGCCTCGATTTCAGGAAGCGATTATTTGGCAGAACCCAAAGCTTATGCATTCAGCAGTTGAGCCACTGCTTCGTTGGGACCCCGGTCGAGACAATCGACACAACCACCACAGGGGTCACGAAAGTATCATTGCGAGCTATTGGCAACGATATTGCGTTAAGAACGACACGATTGGGTTCTTTGGTCCCATCGGTTGGGCACGGCTGCAAGTCGAGTCTGAGGCAACAGAGCTTCGTCCGGGAGAATCGCTGCTCGCTGGGTGCGATGTTTACTTCTCGACTTGGGCTCTAGATCGACTCGCGGATTCAATCGCGCGCGAACCAGGAATGGAGGAGTGGCTAGCACCGCGCAGAGCGCCCTACCTACGCCTTGAAAAAAACGCAGTGATCTTGCCGCAGGCTGCTCCTGTAGCAGTGGGGAATGATGTGGCGTTCCTGCTTCGCGGGTGCAACGGAAGGACGCCCGCGGGAAGGATCGTGGCCGCTGCCGTACATGCGAATGTCGGCCTGACTTCAGAGCGGGCCGCATATGAAACGCTCGCCGAGCTTGCCCAGAAGAGGTGGATCGTGTCGCGACTCGAACTACCGGCTGGACTTCGCCCGGAGGAGGATCTACAGCGGTTTCTTGAAGGAATTGATGCTGAACCCCTACGCACAAGGGCCCTCGAGAAGCTACATCGCCTTCGCGTGGCGAAAGAAAGGGTGGAGACGGCAGCTGATGCGCAGCGTTTACGTGAAGCATTCTCCTACGCCGAGGAGACACTCTCGGAATTAGTCGGACTAGATGGGGCGCGACCTCCCGGAAGAGGAAGTGGACGTCGGACGATTCTGTTTCAGGATTGCCGGCGCGCTATCCATCTTTCTCTTGGCGCCGACTTCATGACTGCTTTGGCACCAATGAATCCCCTTTTGCACAGTGCTCGATGGCTAACATTCCAAGTTGGCGAAGCGATTCGCCGTGCGCTCCGAGACGTGTATATCGGAATCGCAGAGCGGCAATCAGGCGGTGTCGACCTGAGTACGTTCTGGTTCGAGGCGATGCGCGTGGTCCATGGGTCAGGGGAAGAGGTCACGCGAGTGATCGTCGCAGAATTCCAACAGCGGTGGAACGATATCCTTCGCTGTTCGCTAAAGGACGCACGGCGCAAATATGCGATCTCAGCGGTAGCCGGCGCTATTCACGATAGTTTCGATGTTCCAGCTTCTGGGTGGCCGGCAGCTCGGTACTACAGCCCGGATCTCATGGTCGCAGCACCTAATATCGAGGCGATTCGGCGCGGGGAGTTTCAGATTGTGCTAGGTGAACTCCACCTAGCGATCAATACTCTACGTAGCGCGGCTTTTGTTGCGCGCCACGACAGCCCGGCGCAGTTGCTCGCGAGCGTCGATCGTGACTTTCCCGCGCCGCGTTTGTTCGCTGTTCTTCCGAAGGAAGATCCCCCGCGATTGTCTTCACGGACGCAGCCTGCCCTCGTTCGGCCGATTGATTTCCACGTGGCGCTGTTTCATCACAGCGTCGACCCATCTACTCCGCGGCTCTTGATGAGCGGAGAGCTTGAAGTAAAGGCGCAAGGAGAGGCACTGACTGTGACAGTGCCTACCGGTGAAACGTTCGACGTGATGGAAGTGTTAGCCGAACCTCTGATGAATCTCATTGTTCATCGCTTCAATATTTTTGGTGACCACGCCCATACCCCGCGGATTAACTTCGATCGACTCGTCATTGCAAGGGAGGCATGGCGAATCGATTCGCGTGAACTGGACTTTGCCTCCCAGAGCAACGAAGCGCGAAGGTTCGTGGAAACGCGGAGCTGGTGTCGGGGGATGAAGCTGCCTCGCCAAGTATTCGTGAAATCGCCTATCGAGGAGAAACCGTTCTATGTCGACTTCATGAGCCCTATCTACGTAAACCTGTTTGGTAAAGCGATGCGTCGCGTCCAGGACAGCGAGCGTGCGGAAGCCGATGCGTTGATAAAGATCGTCGAAATGCTCCCGCAGCCTGAAGAGACATGGCTTGTTGATCGCGACGGCCAGCACTACACATCGGAACTACGTCTGGTAGCCGTAGACATGCGGGGACCTAACGCGCGGTAGGGCCCGCTAGATCGTCGGATTCTGGTCCCTATCCACTGATTGCGGCGTAAGGAGCTGCAGACGGGAACCTGGCTGATCACCACCAGGAGCAACGGCTCTTCACCTCCGCCCGTCTCTATCGGCGACCACATCTCAAGCGTCGCCGAGTTCGAAGTGACGAGCGGCTGCGCGCGCTTCCGTGGCTCGGGTCTTCGATGAACTCGCAGTCTGCCCGCGCCGACGGCGCGCGTGAACGCGACCGCATCGGCAACGCTCGAGTGACCCCAGCCGATCCGCTCTTCGTACTCGTCCTCGAAATACTGCGCATCGTGAACGAGCGCGTCGACGCCTGACGCGAGCGACGCTCCCGAGATCCAGTCGGTCGACCTTCCGGCGATCGCCCCCGCGAGCGCGGGCTCGTGATCCGGGATATAGGCGAAACTCGACCTCTTCGTCTCTATCCGGTACCCGACCGTCGGACCGGGATGGACAACGAAGTGCGCCGCGAGGGAGGCGCGGTCGATCGTCCAGGGCCCGCGCGGAACATCGTGAAAAGTCACCACTGCTGGGACGTCCCTGAGCTCGACCGGGAAGAGCGGCGGCGAAAAGGCGCGCGCGATGCGTTCCCCGAGACTCAGTTGCTGGGACGGAGGTCCCCAGATGTCCAGCTCCACGCGCTCATCCCAGAGCGGCGCGAAGAAGCGCAATCCTTCGAAGTGGTCGAGGTGGAGGTGAGTGAGGCAAATATGGATCTTCCGTATGCCGCGGTCCAGGAGCTGGAAACCGAGCTGTCGAATCCCGGTGCCAGCGTCGAGCACGAGGACCGTGCCGTCGTCCAGCGAGACCTCAACGCAAGACGTGTTTCCGCCGTAGGTGACGGTCTCCGGCCCCGGTGTTGGCACCGAGCCGCGGCAGCCCCAGATCGTCACGCGCACGCCGGCAGCTCTCTACTCACGCCAGAAGATCGCGACGATCCCGACGAACTCGTCCGCGCGTGCGCGAAGAGTGGAAACGCCGTCACCTCGACGGCCCGCGAACCTGTTCGCAGGCTCGAGCAGCGGCCGCGGCAAGCAACGTAGTCCGCTCTGCTCGTGTCGCCCTTTGGCGGAAAGGCGACAAGGACTCCTGGTGTCAGGCTGGCAAAAAAGGCGCTCAGGCGAGAGCACGCTCGTGCATACCTCGTTCCGCGCGTCGCTTTTCGGGGCGTATCCTTTATTCCTCGTGATCGCTCAGGCCCCGCCTGTGGCGTACTTTGCCCGTCTACCGCCGGGGTGGCATCAGTACGGGGCGCGACAAGGTGGTCCTTTCGCGTTGAGTTGGTGTTACCGCTTGAATGTTCATGGCTGGGCGTCCGTAATGCCCAAGGGCGGCATTGCGGTCACGATCTTTGTTCACCGCGAGAAGACGAACGATCATCCTTTGCGCCTTGTTCTCCCGCGGCGACCTTTCACTGAGCTGAAAGGCGTTCCGAGCACGCCCGAGTTCCGCATTCACGGGCGCGTACGCGGGGCGGAGGTCGAGGTCTGGGTCGATATTCGCCAACGCCGCCCAACTGCCACGCAGTTACAGGTCGCCCAACGCGCGATCTCGTCGATTCGGTTCAAGTAGCTAGCGCGGCAGATTTCTAAGCTCGGGGGAACAGTGGCAATGTGCGTCGCCCTTTGTTGGAACCGCGACAGAAGACCAGGCCCGGTGTTCGCCTGGAGCGAGGGGCTGCGGGGGGCGCTTGAATCGACGCTCGGACCGGTTCTTGAGGAGCTTGAGAATCGCGCCGCTCACGATGACGAGGAGGTCGCAGAGCAGCGCCGCCGAGCTGAGGAGTGGCAGCGGCAGGCAGAGGAACAACGCGAACGGGAGCTGCGAGCTCGGATCGAGCAAGCGCGCGCTGCCCGGCTGGCAGACGAGGTCGCAGCGTGGCGGCTGAGTCGGGGCGTGATCGACTATGTCGCAGCGCTCCGGGCCACGCTCGACGACGTCGACGAACCTGAACGGCAACGCCTCGCCTCCTGGTGCGACTGGGCAGAAACGTTCGCCGCGCGGTCCGACCCGACGCAGAACAGCGCACGTGTTCGGGGGCTTGACGACGAGCGCGACCGCTTCTTCGCGCAGTCGCGAGGCTGGCCGTAACAGCTAGACGACTGGGACGCGCGACGAGGTTGTGTAGATCCCGCCGTTGGGGTCCGCGAGGAACAACGCAAACCGCTCGTTGGCAAGCGCAACCGCGGTCACAGGCGCCCCCGGCATGCTGCGACCATCAGCGACGATCGACCATCCATGGCCCCAACCCTGCTCGGCGTTCCCCGACGCCGTGTAGATCCCGCCGTTGGGGTCCGCGAGGAACAACGCAAACCGCTCGTTGGCAAGCGCAACCGCGGTCACAGGCGCCCCCGGCATGCTGCGACCATCAGCGACGATCGACCATCCATCCCCCCAACCCTGCTCGGCGTTCCCCGACGCCGTGTAGATCCCGCCGTTCGGGTCCGCGAGGAACAACGCAAACCGCTCGTTGGCAAGCGCAACCGCGGTCACAGGCGCCCCCGGCATGCTGCGACCATCAGCGACGATCGACCACGGATCCCAAATCCCCGTCGGGTTGTCGATGCTGACGGTGAAACCCCCGCGCAGCCCAGCCGTCACCGCCACCGTGACACCCGAGGCCGACGTCAGCGACTGCCCCGGCGCCAACGCCGTCTGCGTAAGAAGCCTAATCAGCGGATCGATCACACCGGGGGCTGCGTGCGGATCTTGGACACCAGCGAGCTCGTAGACGATCACACCTTCACTCGCAATGCCCAATCTGTTCCAGTGGTTGCCCCCATCGTATTGGTCGACCCTCTGACGCGCCTCCACGAACAGCGGATTAGCACTCGTCTCGATCCGCACCGCCGTGAACCGACCAGGCGGGGGCGGCTGCACGAGCCCTACGGAGTGCAGGTCGTACTGAGCGCTTCGCGCCGAGTCGACCGTGATCGCTGAGGGATCAAGCCAACCGAGCTGCACCTTTGTATACGCGGTGGGGTGGGTGCCACAGCTGCAATCCATGTTGTCGTACGAGTTGAGGTCGTTCGGCTTGTCGTCGGTGTACAGGTCCGCGTAGCCGGCAAGAACATGCGTGAGCTCCATCGCCCAGACGCCGACGCCCTCGTCCATAACGAACCTCGCCCAGAACCCCAAGCGCTCACCCTGACCTGCGTTCACGCCACCAAGCATCACCAATGCCGCGGCGTCGAACCCTTGATCTCGTAGCGGCTGCTCGAACTGCGAGGCAAGGAAATTCGGAGGCACATCCTTCCTGTCGAGCGTAAACACGTCCTGCACCACACCCTCGATGTCCGCCCTCCCCTGCGATGCGGTGAAGATGTAATCGCGCAGCGACACGTCGGTGCCCCTAACAGCGTCAAACTCGAAGTAGATCCGGCTTTCGATTTGCTCCTTCCAGTCAGGAGGCACCGGCTTGTTGTTGAACGACGGCCGATCCACTGGAATGAACGCAACCCGCTTCTTCCCGAGCCAGGGCACGTCGTTGACAGTAGGCCTCGCCGCTCCGCCCGTCAAACAGCCTTAAGTCGCTGCAGCCGGTGTTGGACCAGCGGCCGTTGCGAGCCACGCTCGTCTAGGTCGGAACCGCTTCGTTCGCCCAATCACGGGTAGCCGTGGTGTGCGGGCGTCAGCCCGGTCGGGGTACAGGTGGCGACTCCCGCCACGAAGCGGCGGGCTGGCCTACTTGACTTTCGGCAGCGTCTGCGAGAGAAATAGCAGCAACTTTGTGGCGTGTGCTGCTACCTCCGGTGATCGCGCTGGTGCTGCTCGTGCAGGCCGCCGCCAGCAGCTCAGCGCGGACTCGAGCCGCCTCCACGTGCCCGCCCGCCGCAGATGTACTCAAGGGCGTCTATCACCCCCAGAGGCTGACGGTCCTCTCGCCATGCAAGAAGGCCGCCGGCACCGTGATGCACATTAAACACGAAGGCGGCACGGGCGATGGCGACCTGCACATCCAACTCAAGCTCGACCCTGCATACGCGTCGTTGAAGAACGCCGAGAACGACTCAGGCCAGGGTGGCAACCTAGTCGTCGAGTACATGCAGCGCGACGGCGGCCACCTCCCCAGACCGGTTGTTGGTCAGCACGTCGTGCTGAAGGGCGCCTGGGTGCTCGACACCGCGCCCTCGCACGGCTGGCGGGAAATACACCCGGTCTGGAGCGTCACCGTGAGCGGACACACCTACAAGAGCGGGCCCCAGAACGGCGGCTCGCCCCCGAACGACAACGCGAGTAACTCCGAGGCCGACTGCGTCGACCACGGACATGCCTGCACCGGTTACTAAGCGAAGGGAGACCGGCCGATGGAGCGTCGACTTTGCCGCAAACCCGGGTATGAGTTGAGCTGCGCGCCGGCTCCGGTTCACCGCCATGTCGGAGCGACCCTTGTCGGAGTGGCTTGGCTTGCGGTGCTTCTCTTGGCTGCGCCAGCCTTAGCCGGGTCGCAAGGAACTGGCACTTCCCAGGAGCAGTCATCCTGTACGCGCAAGGCAGGCACGTTCAGCCCGGGCAAGTCGGTGGCGCCGCCGCTTACCTTGACCCCGGATATTCCGGCGCAGACGGTCAATTTCGGAGGCGGTCGAGGCTGGAAGTTCGTCGACGTTGTGCTCAGAGCTTCCCAGCCGCTCCCCGCCGACTTCAACGTCCGCCAACTCGACTTGGAGGTACTTCGTCGACTCGTCAGTCAGGGTGACACGACAACGACTGTCGCTTCCGGCCCGATTACCTTCACGGAGCCCAGGCTCAATCCGCGGCGCGACGTCATTACCTTCACGATCTGCCTGAGCGGTGCAGGATTGAGTGCCGGCCACTACGCGGGCGCAATCACCGCCGAGGGCCCGGACGGCATCGGGCCGGCCAATCTCACAATCAACGCGAACGCCAAGAACCGCACGCTGTTTCGAATCACGCTAGCGATCAGCGGCACGCTCGTCCTTGTGCTGCTGCTATGGCGGGGGGCTACGACCGTGCAGACAGACGCCGCAAAAACGGTCGCTGCCGCGGTGAGCAAAGCCACCGTCGATGGCGGCACGATCACGGGACTCACCTCGGACTTGCAGACGCCTGCAGCGAAGGCTGTCGGCGACAAGGCCCGCTGGAAACTGAGGCGCGCCGTTCTGACAGACCCGTTCTTCTGGCTCAGCACGATCATCTCTGCGGCGTTCGCGCTCACCGCCGCCTTTACCGTCTATTCGCAGAACACCGGGTGGGGCGCTGATCCAGCCGTTGACGCCTTCGCGGTCGCATCCGCTGTGCTTTCGGCGGCAGGCTTTCGCAGCCTCCTCGCGAGCGGCGCCGGAAAGTAGTCGCGGTCACGTCGAGCGACAGGATCGGGCGCAGCGTACGACGCGGCGAGGCGGACCGGACAAATCGGCCGACCGGATTCGACTGCAATCCGGTACGCCTCGCACGCCGCAAGGTCGCGTTCCGGCGCGCGCCGGATTCAATGCTGGTTGGGCGTGAAGGGAGTCTGCCCTGATTACTGCACTGGGTGAGCCAGCGGGGATGCGATGCCAGTGACGACTGACGCCGAGCGGGCGAAGGAGTTAGCGCGTGACGTCGTGCTTTCGCAGGGGAACGTCTTCATCAAAGAGTTGCTGCGGGAGAAAGGCCGGATCGGCGCAACGAAGGAGGACTTCGCACGGAACCTCGACTCCGCGATCGACGATGGAACGCTTCGTCTCGCAGACATCGAGGAGTGGGTGCAGCGAGTCGAAGGGTGGGGCCTGCAGTACATCTACCTCTGGCAGGTGACTCAGGCTTTCGCTCGCCAAGCGAAATGGCGGGATGCGAGTTCGATCCGGCGCGCGGTGCGTGTCGCGGGGCTCGCCGATGTGTGGGGAGCCGCAACCGCTCAGGCATTCCCTGAAGCGATGACGTTGACGCGCCTCTCCTACGACGACGGGCGCCTGCTGTTTGAATGGCACGAAGCGGGTTCGTTCTGGGTGCGGGAGCCGTCCAAGGACAAGCCTCCCGAGCTTGAGGGCGACGAGATCTACCGCTACGACGCGTACAGGCAGCGGGGTGAGCGGAGCGTGATGCGGTTCGAATTCCGGCCGGCTCAGGCTGTGGCCGCGGCGTTCATCCCGTCGCCGGCGACAACGGGAGCGCACGCCGCGGCGCTGAACCAGATGTTCGCCTCCGTCGACGGCCTCGTTCCTCGCCGCCAGCTCTCCGCATTCAACGTCGGGCAGGCGATCTCTCGACTCGACGACGCGCAACTGCGACCGAGCGACTTTCGCACACAGACCACCCGCCTGTCGGGCCAGGGCGCCTACGTCGAGTTCGGAAGCACCGTGCCAGGACACGGTTACCGCGAGGTCGACACGATCCGGGAGGTGCGACTCGCGGTCGAGCCCGGCACCGTCACCGGAGATACGGCGACGATCTTGTTCAGTGCGCCGGCCGAAGCAGGACCCGCACGCCAGGTTCGGGTGCAGTTCTACGGACGGGACGGGCGGATCTGGGTGCGCGCCCAGATGACAGCGGAGCAGATCTGGGTACTACTCGACCAAATCCGGTCGATCACGTAAGACCATGAGCGGCGACGACGAGCGCTGGGCAGCGGTCGCCGCTGGGTTGTCACAGGCATGCGTGGACTCGCTGCGAGCCCGACTGGCGAAACCGGGCCTCATGGATCTGACCGCCGCCGAGTTGGCGAGCACGGCCGGCTGCGAGCCTGCCGAAGCAGAAGACGTGCTCGAGCGGAGCGTGACGACCGGACTGTTGACCAGACGGGTCGAAACGACCTGCCCGTGCTGTAGCGAGGCGCTCTCGCCGGAAGACCTGGCCGCCCAGACGGGAGTTTGCCCTTACTGCAACCGCGCCTTCGTCGACTGCGGCTCGGGGCCTGAGGAAACCGTTCACTTCTCGCGCGAGGCAGAAGCAGGACGCAGTGTGCCTTGGGTACTCGTGCTGCACGGAATGAACACCCGCGGCGCCTGGCAAGGAGAGCTCTCCTGGCTGATCGCGACGACGTACGGCCGCTCGGTGCCGGTCTTCATCTACAAGTACGGCCGCATCCGCACGGGCGTGCTGCTCGGCTGGCGTCGACGATCACTCACGCGCAAGCTTGCGCAGCGGATTCAAGACCTCGCCGGGCAACGCGAGCACGACCGGCTAGGCCCCCGGCCTGATGTCATCGCCCACAGCTTCGGCACTTGGATGCTGGGCCACGCACTCGCATCGACCGACTCCAACCTCGCCGATCTTGCGGTCGGCAGAGTCGTGCTCCTGGGCTCCATCCTCCGGCCAAGCTTCTCCTGGACCGACGTCGTTGCGCGAGGCCGAGCCGAAGCCATCTTGAACCACTACGGCACAGCCGATATCTGGGCCGGCCTGGGTGGCTACGTCATCTACGACGCCGGCCCCTCGGGACGGCGCGGATTCGACAGCGTCGACGCCGACGAACGACAAACACTCATCGATCGAGACGAACCCGGATTCGGACACAGCAGCTTCTTCCAGCCAGCACAGATGAGGAAGGTCTACCTCGACACCTGGAAACGATTCCTCACCGAGCCTCTCACCAGTCTCCCCGCATTGGAGCGCGGCTCACGCGCAGCGCCATGGCGCCCGCCACCTCGTGTCCTAAGACTCGCGGCAGGCGTCATGGCATTCGCTCTCGTAGCCGCAGTGGTCGCTCTTGTGGCGACAGCGCTTGTACTCGGCCTGATCCGCCTGCTATCTCTAGCCATCAGATGAGCCTGGCGGTGGACGGTCGAGGGCCATCTCCTCGCACCCTCGGCTCCGCCATGCGGGACGCACCCCGCATCAGCGTCTCCAGCCTGTGACGGCCGAAGTTGCTGACACCGATCTCTCGCGCCAACCCTCGTTCCTGTAGCGACTCGAGCTCGCGCCAAAGACGCGCGCTTCGCAGCGGGAGCGGCCAGTGGATCAGATAGAGGTCAACGTAGTCGAGGCCCAGCCGCTCCAGGCTCTTGGCAAGCTCCCGCGCGGCACTCACGTGCGTGGGGATCAGCTTGGTCGTCACGAACAGCTGCTCGCGCGGCAGGCCACTCCGCCTGAGCGCAGCGCCCACGCTCTGCTCGTTGCGATACACCGAGGCCGTGTCGATGTGGCGATACCCAGCCTCCAGCGCCCACTCCACGGCCTGCTCGGTCTCAGCTCCGGCGGCCATCTGCCACACGCCCAGACCCAGCACCGGCATCCTGGCGCCGCCTGCCAGCTCACGAGTCGGTTGGTCGCTAGGTGATCGCATGGGGAGAAGGTAAGACTGCTCCAGAGTAAGACAGAGGGAGCCGCAGCCCTGCGGGGTGCGGCGTTCGTGTCGGCTAGTCCGAGTGAACTCCACTCCAGCCCCATCTAACCCAATGGCTAGGGAATTCCGACGCTGTCTCGCCCACAGTTTGGTGCGCCGCCGGCGACGTTGCGGCGTGGTCGGCGGCCGAGTTTTGGTCTTCCGAACTAGCCGTCGCAGTCATCGCTTCGGCGTCTCCAAACCGATAGCGCGCTACCGTGACCGGGTCCAGCGGTCGTTGTAAGCTCCGGGGCTCAGGCTCTCGCGAAAGGAGCGCTCGATGTTCGATCGGTGGGCGCGGTTTGCCCCGCTGACTGGGATCGTCTTCGTCGGCCTTTTCATAGCAACGTTTGCTGTCGGGGGAAGCACGCCCGGCGTGCACGCAACTGGCCTCAAGGTCATCTCGTACTACAAAGCCCATCACAGTGGGCAGAAGGTCTCCGACTATTTGGGGGTACTCGGGGTCGTCTTCCTCCTCTTCTTTGCCACTGCCCTGCGCACGTACTTGCGACGCGTCGAGTCGGCGCGCGCGCTTGCCGTGCTCGGATTCGCCGGCGCGATCGTCCTTGGCATGAGTGGTGCGATTTTCTCGGCGCTGAGTTGGGCCCTCGTCGACGCACGCAACACGCTCGATCCCTCCGCGGCGCAGGCACTCAACGTGCTGAGCAACGACTTCTTCTGGCCGTTCGCGGTCGGCGTGGCAGTGTTCGGGATGGGGTACGGCTTGGCTGTCGCGCGGAGCGGAGCCCTGCCGCGGTGGCTCGGGTGGATCGCGTTCGTGCTCGGCGTGCTCGGCGTAACACCGCTCGCGTTCATTGCCTTTCTCGGCCTCATGGCTTGGTCGCTGGTTGCCAGCACGCTGATCTACCTGCGCTCTGCACCATCAGCGGTAGCCGCCGCGGGCTAGGCTCGACCCATGTGGGAGTGTCATCCGACGTCGGATGGTCTAGCGGGCTGACTGGGAGGTCGCGGTCGCGTCCGGGCTCTCGGGCCTCGCTGTCCGGATGGGTAGCTGTCGCCGCGGGGCTGCAAGTGGCGGTATTGGTCGCGATGAGCAGCCGCTATGGCTACCACGGCGATGAGTTCTATTTCATTGTCGCCGGGTCGCATCCGGCTTTCGGCTATCCCGATCAGCCGTCGCTGGTACCGCTTCTGAGCTGGCTTATGCACGAGCTGGCGCCGGGTTCGTTGCTGGTGCTGCGGTCGCCGTCGGCGATCGTCGGGGGAACGACGACGCTGCTCGCGGCGCTGGTCGCGCGCGAGGTCGGCGGCTCGCGGCGGGCGCAGGTGATCGCGGCGGCATGTACGGCCGTGTCGGGGTTCGCGTTGGCTGCTAGCCACCTCACCAGCACGACCACGTTCGATCTGTTGAGCACGACTGCGTTCCTGTGGCTGGTGATCCGGGCGCTCGTCCGTCAAAGCGGCGCGTCGTTGCTTGCCGCCGGTCTCGTTGTCGGGATTGGGTTCGAGGCGAAGCCACAGGTTGGGGTGGTCGCGTTGGTCGCCGCGGCCGCGCTCGCCACGGTCGGGCCGCGCTGGCCGTTGCGGAGCTGGTGGACGGCGGGCGGAGTGCTCGCAGCCATGCTGCTGGCCGCTCCCTACCTAATCTGGCAACAGCGGCACGGCTGGCCGCAGATAACCGTCGCTGGAAACATCGGCGGATCGGCAGAGGGCGGACGAGCCGGCTTCATCCCCTTCCAGCTCGTGATGGTGAGCCCGTTCCTCGTCCCGGTCTGGCTCGCCGGTCTACGCTCGCCGTTCCGGCGTGCTTCGCTGCGCTCGCTGCGGTTTGTTCCGCTGACCTACCTGGGGCTGGCGCTCGCCTACCTGGTCGGAGACGGCAAGGCGTATTACCTCGCAAGTCTGTACCCGGTGCTGCTCGGCCTCGGCGCGCTCCCCACGGCGGAATGGACGCTGCGTAGACGCTTCAACCTCCGACTCCTCGCCGCCGCGATCGCCATTAGCGCCGCGATTAACGGTTTCGTCGCCCTCCCCCTCCTGCCGGAGCGCTCGCTGCAGGGAAGCGCCGTCATGGCACTCAACCCCGACCAGGGCGAGACGGTCGGCTGGCCCCGCTTCATCGACACCATCGCCTCCGCCTGGCACGCGATCCCGGCAAGCGCACGCGCCCACACGGCGATCTTCACAGCCAGCTACCAGGAAGCCGGCGCCATCGACGTCCTCGGACACACGAAACGACTCCCCGACGCCTACAGCGGCCACAACGCGTTCAGCGAATGGGGCCAACCAGCCGCCGACGACACAAACGCGCTCATCATCGGCTACGACGGCCCGAACGACGCAACACCCTACTTCCGCAGTTGCCGCACGCTCGCCACCATCAACAACGGCGTCGGCCTCAACAACAACCAACAAGGACTCCCGGTGCAACTCTGTCGCCTCACCGCCGCCTGGTCAACAATGTGGCCCTACCTCGTCCACTACGACTGAAATCCCCCGCACCCGCTCAAAAGTCGGAGAGACGACGATAACTTCGGCCGAGACGCCGATCCGTCACCGACGACGTAGCCAGACGCTCCAAAAAATGCATCGGATCCACCAGCCGCACGCTTACTTGGCAGCGAATGTATTAACCGATTCGGCGCACAATTGTCTGGACGCGCCGCCGCCCAGCGTCGATCTCTGTCGCTTTTCCAACAAAGAGCGACAGCGAACGCCCCTGCAAGGATTTCACCCCCAACCTGGATGAAGCATGACTCGAACGGCCCCGCGCACCGTGCCGTTGCGGTAGTGGATCTTGAGACGAAGCGGGAGTACCTTCGACGGAGAGGCGCCGTCCCAATGCACGGGCAGACCAAGCCGTCCTCGGTCGATGTGGACGAAGCCTTGCCAGTACTTCGGGCCTCGACCGCCGAGACCGCCGGCATGCATTCGCACATTCACACTGACGAGCTCAGCGTCAACGCCCAGGGCGGGTCGCTTCAACCAAACCGCGATCCCGATTCGACCACACGTCGTGACGTTCGGACCGCGACACGCAACACCAACGTAAGGAGCCTGGGCGAGGCCCAGGGATGCTGCTGCAAGTACGGCAGCGAGATCGAGCATCTTCTAGCCGAGTCTACGGCGCAAATGCGGTAGAAAGTCCATCAATTCCAAAAAGATGCGGACCGAAGTCATCGGCGTGTGCCAGGCCGCCGACCAAGACCCTGCGCGCAGGTGTCGCGGTTTGTCGGAACGGCGACGGTGACCTTGTGGCCGGTAGCGCTTTCCGGCACCCGATTCTGCGCGTGCACGTCATTAGAGTGTCCGAGCAGTGGCTGAACGGGGATGAGGAGGGCGTACCGCTGTTTCCCTACCGGTCAGGCTGGGGCGCGTGGATAGCAAAAGGCCCGACCAAGTTGTCCTGGTCCACACTCGGAGAGGTACGTATCGAAGACGGCAGCGTGAGCCTTGTTGAGAACCGCGGGGTGCTTGCAAGCTGCCCGGTAGCAGAGGTTTCGATCCACTCCGTGCCTATCTGGTTCGGAATGGGCGTCAAGCTCAAGATGGGTGAGGCCGGCAGGTGGTACGTCCAGCCTCAATGGTCACCGAGAAGCCCCCGGGCCGCCCGGCGCGCGACGCGGATCTTCAAGCGTGCTCTCGCCGAGGCGCAGCGCGGGTAGTCGGGTGAACACGCGCACGATCAAGCTGGCCAAGCAGAGCAGCGACGCCATCGAGGCCTCCGTACCGATGTTGCCGAGTCGAGCAGACCGAATACGAGCGCGCCACGCAACACACTTGTCCCGCCGCCCAGTCTTCTGATATTCGCGCGCGCGTGAACCGTTGATACGGCCTCCCGTGGATTCAGCCCCCTCTTGGATGACCAGGCCGTTGTCGCCTTCTGGCGGAACTGCGACACGCTCCCGCTCTGGCGCTGATCCCACTGAGCTACGGGTTCGACAACAGGCGCTCGAGTCAAAGAGCGCTCGCTAGCGACGCGCGCGACCGGCGCTCAGGGCGGCGACCCTGCGTTTGTCTCGTTCTTTCTTCTTCCGTTGGCGCTCGTTGCGCCGTCGTTTCGTCGAACGCGACCCTCTTCCCACCGCTTGAGCATAGCGCCGGCCGGACGTGGCATCGACGCGAACACGCACCTGCGTGTCGTCGTTCGGCTCTTCGGCGACAACCAGGGCTCCGTCCCGGCGACAGGACGTTCCGTTCGCTATGCAAGCGCTAAGCCGCCCCCGCCTTCCAGCGTGACCCGGACCTCATGTGCATTCGCCGAATCCGTGCCGCTCCGCGACGGCTATTAAGCGAGTTGCTTCCACTTCTCGGCGAACACGCTTTGATAATCATCGTCTTCGCAGATGCAACGTCCATCGCCTAACGACGCGGCCGGCTGAGTGAGATGAGCGGCAAGCGGGCGCAGCACGTCGAGCCGTGTCACCTGCGTCGTCGCAAGCGGGGCTTCGTTCAGGCGGCGGACGAGCGAGGCTGCAAGCAGCACGCCCGCAAGAGCGGACTGATGTGCCAAGGGGACATGCACCTCCTGCCGCGGCTGCCCGAGCTGGCCGAGCGGAAGTACCGCACCACCACAGAGCCCTTCCACGTAGAGCTCGCGAAGCGTCCGCCCCTCAAACGGCAGGAGGCGCTCAAGGGGTGCCTTCAGACCGACTGCGATTGCCTCTAGCAGTGGACGCTCCACTGGACCGTGTTTGTGGAGGAGAACTCGGACTTCCATGAGGCGGTCGGGGATTCGGAGTGCTTCAGCGACGAGCTGATCTTCGTTCTGTGTGGCTCCCGGCGGGAGGTAGAGGCAGCAAAGGCAGGCCGCGTTGCTGGCGAAGCGCGCGTGGCGCGAAACGCCGAGATCGCCAGGCTGTGTCCAGGCGTTGTCGATCGAGAGTGGGAGTGAAGACTGGACGTGGCGGCGATCATTCGCGCTATCGAGTGCAACGAGAATGCGAGGTAGGCGATGCCCGTGCTCCTCGACGAACTGCTCAAATGTCTGCCTGTGGGGGACGAGTGTCAGCTTCGCTCCGTCTCCTTGCGCCAACTCGACCTTCACCACGCCTTCGTCGTCGCGAGTGGCCAGCACGTAACGCTGAAGGTTGCTTATCTCGACGGTTTGGTCGTCGATGAGATGAAGGACTCCCATGATGTCGGCCCGGCTCAGCGCCCATAACGCACCGTTGCCTATCGCTCCGATCCCGACGAGAACCGCCTCGTGATCGAGCTGCCATGAGTTCACCTGCGAGTCTCCTGCGGTCGGCGTACGCTCACCGGTCAAGCTAGAAAAGACGACGTCCGGCTCCTCTTCTGGTTGTGTGTCGTCTACGAGGAAGAGCGAGCGGAATATCGCACTGCTTGCGAGACACGCGGCAGCACCGGCGCCGAACGGGTTGTTGCTTAACCCAAGCTGCTGCGAAGTTTGGAGCGAGATGAGAGCGTCGAACTGGTTGCTGCCGGCGAAGACAGTGCGAGAGAACCGCTGAGCATCGGTTCCGATCGAGATCCCGATCTCAGCTTCCTCGCTGACTTCAATCAGTGGGTTGATCGCCCGCGCCAACTCGATCAAGTCGAGCCGGAGCGCAGAGCCGCTGTCGCCGGCGGCGATCTCAAGGCGCGGATAGAGGCGTGCCAACAGTCGGATGCACAGATCGGCAAGAGCGCGGCCTTCGGCGCTTGCCTCCGCCTCCGCGCCGATGGCAACCCCGACGTTGACCTTCTCGAGAGTCAGGCGGAAGACTTCTTCGTCGAACCCGGCGAGGACCTGCGCGGCTGCGAGCGCGGCGCGTTCGTAGTAGTCAGCGAGAGCCACGTCAGCCGACCTCGACGACTGAGCTTGCCTGTTCCCGCCACTGACCGTCGAGCAGTCGGAAGTAGGCGGTATGCCTGGTTAACAATCCGCGGCGGCAGAAGGTCGCCGCGACGATCGAGAGGCCGCCGCGCATCGTGACAATTGGGTAGGCATCGTCGGTATCGGAGTGGAACGCTTTGCGTGGATGAGCGTGAACCTGAACAGCGAGAACCTCATTGTGCTCGTATAACCACGTGTTCAGATCGTGCAACGCGTCCCCCTCGACGCGGACACAGAGGCCGGTCTTCAACCGGTAGGACGTCTGCTTCGGGACATGCGTCGTTCGCGCTAGAAAACGATCGCCGTTCGCCGCGCCGCTCCAGAGGACGAAAAGTTCGTATCCCTCCTTCCCCGCCCGTCGCAATGCCTCTTCGGTGTCAGCAACGACGCTCGGCGGCACGACGAACCTCTCGACAGTCTCGAGGCTCATTCCGGCGTCTGTCCCTGCGCGAAGCCGACGACCTCTATTTTCAGCTGCAGGTTGTAATCAGTGATCGGGCGCAGACCGTAGGTGTCTACGACCTCGAGGAGCCGGGCGATTCGGCCGGCCCCCGCGCGTCGGTGCTGTTCCCAGTGATCGCCTGAATGAGCCGGGTGCTCGTGGTACTCGCGGACGCCCGCGACGCAGAGGAAAGGCACGTCGTCTGCGTCGTACCACTGCATCAGCGGCTGCTCGCTGACGATGCGCGGTATCGCTGCTCCTGGAGGCAGCGCCAGCCCCTCGATCGGAAACGCGGGGCCAGGAACCTGGCGCTTCAACCAGGTGGGCAGATCCGAGGCCTTGTAGGGCTCCTCCGTGAGCGGATTGACGAGCAGAAACGATGGCGGTGCCGCGTCGTAGTTCGTGTAGTCGAGCAGAGCGCCGGTCACGATTGCCGGTGGCTTGAGGTTCGCCGCGACGAAGACGACCATCACTTCCGGAAATTCGGCGCGCAGTAGCAGCCAGCCACGGCGCCGGTACTCGCGCTCGTGGAGGCGGTAGTCCGCTACCTCCCGTTCAAACTTGCGACGGGAGACGTCGGGATCGACGTACTGCTCCACTAGGCGGAGCCGCCTACCCCGGCCTTCAGGTTCAAGAACAGCTTCGTCCCGGCCGCGAAATGGAAGTCCTCGATCTTTGTCTCGAGCGGCAGCAAGACGCCGTTCTGATCGCGTAGCTCCCAGTTCTCGGGCGGCTGGCCCGCGTTTCCAGTCTGCTCGAGCGCTTTCGGGATGATCGTATGCAAGGGGGCATTGAGGTTCGCCTCGACCGAGGTGGACTGCCCGTTGACGATCACCTCAAGGGCGATCTTGTTCCCGTGCTCTTGTGGCATTTGCCTCTCCTAACTCGTCGTCGACCGGCTCGGGCAGATAGTAGCACAGCTGGTACAATGTAGTCGGTGAACAACTTGCCCGCAGACGCCGACAACGAAATTGCGTGTTGACTCTCTGTAAGCTCGCTTCATCTGTCGATGACACGACGATGGAGCCCCAAGCCGTGATCGACGTCGCTACCGCTCGGCCGGGAACAGCGGCCTACTCGGATCGCCATCAAGCGGCGCTCTTTCGAGAGAACACCTTCCAGCCGACCGCCGGATCCGGCATGCGTCTGCGCGTCCTCAACCTCGAAGGCGGTTTCTTCGAGCTCGGAGTTGTCGACGAGATGCTGATGCCGGTCGCGCGCGGCATCCCGAGCGGCGCCTACGGCGATATGAGTGTCGTCGTCGTCACGAGCGACGACGCGGTCGCGAATTACGTGCGCTACCTCGCCTCAAGCAATCAGGCGCCGCTCTGGCTCTCCGATTCGCTCGAGGGTTTCGCCCAGCATGCCCAGCCGGCGGGCGTATTACCAGAGTCAGAGCAGGAAACGCTCCGAGAAGTTCAACGGCTCGGAGGTCGCGCCACCGCAGCTCAGCTTGCGGAGGGTCTTACCATCGAGCAGAACGCCGCCGGAAACCGGCTGGCGAACCTCGAGCGCAAGGGGTACATGTTCCGCCACTCGCGCTCGAAGCGCGAAGGCGACCTCTTCGTCCTCCCGATTCACTCGTCCGCCTGGTCCCAGGTTTCTCAGACAAGCACGATCGGATTCGAGATCCCCGAGGAAATTCGCGGCGACGTTGTTCGGCTCGCAGCCATGCAGGGCAAGACGCCGCTGCAACTCGTCGCCGAGGCTTGGCGGAGCTACGCGGAGCAGAATTCCGAAGCGATGCGGACCGAGCGGCGTGAGCTGACGAGGATGCTCGAAGCCGGAGACGAGGAGGGATTCCTGACGGCGACGATGCCCGACCTCGATGAGCAGGCCGCCGAGATCGCCAAACGTCAGTCCGAAAATCACTGAGGGGTTAACTAAAGTCTCGGGCCTGTGGCCCTTGACCTTCCCCTTCACCGCGGAGCCTGCCTCTGCGAACACTACGAATTGCGCGTCAGTACCCGCTGCCTTGTCGATGACCTCGACCTTCCGGCATCAGCGACCTTTGCCGATGCCTGCGCCAGGGAAATAGTTGATGCGTTCAGGGCCAAGCGCTACCAGGTGCCGATCAGCGCCAAGACGGTTGGGCCCGCCGCTGGCACCAAGACGCTCTACCACCTCGGGATCGGCGACGACCTCCGCGGAGCGACGTGGTTCGATCCCATTGAGCGCGTCGTGTGGCTATGCGCCGCCGGATTCCACCGCTCCGGAGAGGACGAAGATTTCTTCCGGCAGATCCGGCCGCAGATCGCAAGCGGCGCCGTCTACCCGGCACGAGCCGACCACCGGCGGGTTCTCGCTGAGCGCCAATTACGGTTCGCGGAAGTCGGCCCAATCGACGCCGAACGGCTCGTCGCGGCGGCGCGCCAGAGTCCAGACCACATCGTCTCGGGTCTACTCGCCCACGAAGTGCACGTGCGGGTCAAGGTCCAGCCTGGCTCCGACCTTGACGCAATCTTTGTCAGCTTCTCTACCGACGTTATCGCTGGATCACCACTCAAGCTCAACCTACTGATCCGCTGCTTCGATCCGGCTGGCGAAATGGATCCTGACTATCTCGCCAACATGCCCGACGAGCCGGCGGCGCCCAACGAACTCGTAATGCTGATTGTCCGGCGCGCGCCGGAGCGATGAGCGGGTTACGCCACCGCGACGCGAGGCCGCTTGCCTGGATGGCGCGCAATGGCCCCTCTGGAGTCAGCACACCGCTCGCACGTTGAAACGTAGTGTTACGACGCGAGCACGATTGTCGCCTTTCCGCCAAAGCGCGACAACCACGTGCCTTGACGCGGCTCCGACCGAACCGGGCGGGCACCGGGGTTGTTCCGGGTAGGCAGCCGCTGCGTCTAAGCCTGGATGATGGCGATGACGCGGCCGGGTGGCGGTATCGAGCCGGCTTGGTCAAGCGCCACGGCGAGGCTCATAACGCAGTCGGTGACGCAATACTCATCGTCGGACATGTATCCGAGAAGCTCGGTTCGCAAGTTCGGGCAGGCGTCCTGGTTGAACTTGAGTTCCTGGTTCTGAAGCGCGATGGCGATGTTCCCGATGATGCGTGCTTTTGAGCGGGGGGTTGTCCAGAACTCTAGGATGCGGTCGCCTGGCAGGTTGAGATTCCCTCGCACGGCCGCGCCGATCCCGGACATTTCGAGGGCGACCGGGGCGCGCGGGTAGTCACGGGCAAGCCGCTCGATCTCAAGGCCCAGTTGTGCATAGGGATGCCCTGAAAACGACGCTGCTCAACGATGAAAACGATTGGGCCGGACACGTCCAAGACCGTGCCTACGCTGGCGTCCGCGTTCTTGCTGTTGCCTCCGATGTCCCAGCCGATCACCGCTCGCACCGGCTGCGCGTAGGCGCGGCAGCCTCGCTTCTTGCAGCGGTCGCGCGGGTTGTCTGTGCGCCAGGCAACCGGATGGCGCGAGCAGTAGAACCGTCCTTTGGGAAGACGCGGCTCGTGGGCGCTGTCGACGTCCTCGGCAGGGAAGACAAAGTCGGCGCTTCCTGCGAGAGCCTCTTCCGGCGTCATCGGGTACTCGCACTTGAACTGACTGGCGAGCATTTGCGAGCGCTTCCTCTGCAGCCATGCCTCGTCGCGGTCGGGACGCTGGAGCGCGTCGATGAAGAGCGCACGGTGTATCGTGTCGCCCGCCTGCGCCCGCTTGTAGTGCTCGCTCGTAGGATTGGCTGGGCCAGAACCCGTGAAGATGATGTGTGAGGTCGCGCCGGGGCCTGTCATCGTCGGTTCGAGCCCGGAGAAGACGACATTCCAGCGTGGAATGTCGGCGGCCTCATCGACCATGGAGTGTGAAGCCTGCGCCTCCACTGCGACAGCATCCGATGTCGGCCAGGCAACAAGCTCGCGCCGGTCGTCGTGTCCGGCGTCTAGCGCAAGCTGCTTCATCGTCACCCGCTCTTCCGGCAGGCGGAGATGCGGCGGGAGGTTGTCGAGGCCGAACTTGACGGCGGCGAAGAGGTCAAGCGCGGAGCGCTCCGTCCGGGAGAAGAGATGGACGCGACTGTTGCGATCGCGAAAGCGGAGCGCGTAGCCGCAGTACGCGATACACACAGTCGAGAGGCCAAGCTTTCGAGCCTTCAGGATCATCAGCGCGGGGTTGTCAATGATGGCGTCGATGAGCTGGTTCTGTGCGGGCCAGAGGTCTGCTCCGAGGACTCGCACTTCCTTTTGCTCCTGGCTTCGATACCTCCACAGGTTGAGGAAGGCACGGAAGGCCTCAGGCTCGGCTGCGGTGCAGATGCTGCGCAGTGTTCGCAGTTCCTCGGCGTCCTGGAGAGCTACGAGCGCGCTGGACGCGCACACGGTCGAGGACGCATCCGGTGTCAGAGGGAAGCGATGATCGGCCAGCGCGTCACGCACAGACTGCACCTCGGCGGCAGAGACGAAGACGACGCGGCACAGCGGTCGAAGCTCACCCTTGTCGTCGCGCACGGCCAGCGTGCCGAGGATCTCCTCGCCCGCGACCCACATGATGCTCTCCTCGGCGTCGACGTCGTCCAAAGCGGCTGAATCATCGGCAAGGATCTTCAGCGGCCCAGCCTGGAGCACGCCGCGCGAATGGAGCATGTCCTGAAAGCCCGGCGTCTTCTCCCAGCGCTGCACCGTCGAGACATCGACACGGGCCGCATCGGCGGCCAGCTTCTGAGTACCTCCCTGGCGGCGAACTCGGGCCGCCCTCGCCCTGCGCGCCGGTGAGACCGGCCCAGCCATCAGCGGCCACCCGCAAAAATCGTCAGCCCGGCTCGATCCTTCGGGACGGCACGCCAGATCGCTCGTCGCTCGAAGAGCGCAACGTCCGGCTGAAGCTCGGGAGGGCGACCGGTCACTAAGAGATTCTACTGCCTCAACGCGCGCAGGCCACGTTGCGCAACGCCGCTCCCGGCCTGCTCGACACGACCGGACGGCTCCCGACGGGCAGCACCGCAACCGGGCTCGATTCTCCCCACGGTTGCGGTGCTCGGTTGCGGTGCTGCCGCGACCCGCCGAGCGCATCGGCAACTCGTTGTTCAGTAGACGCAAAGACGAGCTCGAGTCGGGCGTCGAGCGCCATCACAAACGGCTTGAGCAAGCGCCTACAGGCCGTGCCGCCACTTGTCGAGAGTGGGTCGTCCGAGACGCCGCGCCCGCATTGAGCAGGCTCGGCCGAGTTCAAGGTCGAGCTGGCCAGTGGCAAGATCGAGGTTGCGGGCTGTAGGGGGACGGCCCCCACGTGGGATGCGTACTGGCACACGACGCTGGACACCAGCAACCCGCCGTTCTGGAACTGGTTCGTCGGCGGGCGACTGAACGCCTCTTTCAACTGCGTCGACCGCCACCTCGCGACGAGCCGCAACAAGGCAGCCCTCATCTGGGTGCCGGAGCCAGAAGAGGAGGAGACGAGAGCGATCACGTACCAGGAGCTCTACCGCCGGGTGAACGAGTTCGCGGCGCTGCTGCGGGACTTCTGCGGCGTGGAGGCCGGAGACCGCGTGACCTTCCACCTGCCGATGGTGCCCGAGTTGCCCGTTTCGATGCTCGCGTGCGCTCGGCTCGGGGTGGTCCATTCCGAGGTGTTCGGCGGGTTCAGCGGTACGGCCTGCGGCGAGCGGACCGCCGACTCGGAGAGTCGCATCCTGGTGACGATGGACGGCTACTACCGCAACGGCGAGTTGATCGACCACAAGGAGAAGGCCGACGAGGCGGTGGCAGTGGCGCGCGAACGAGGCCTCGAGGTCGACAAGGTGCTGGTCTGGCGCCGGCACCCGGGCCGGTACGCGTCAGAGAGCCCGATGGTCGACGGCCGCGACTTCTTCGTCGACGAGCTCCTGAACGACTACCGGGGGAAGCTGGTCGAGCCGGTCTCGATGCCCGCCGAGGCGCCGCTGTTCCTTATGTACACGAGCGGGACGACCGCCCAGCCGAAGGGCTGCCAGCACAGCACCGGCGGCTATCTGGCCTATGTCGCGGGCACGTCGAAGTACTACCAGGACATCCACCCAGAGGACACGTACTGGTGCTTCGCCGACATCGGCTGGATCACCGGCCACTCCTACATCGTCTACGGGCCGCTGGCGCTCGGGACGACGAGCGTCATCTACGAGGGCGTGCCCACCTATCCGGATCCCGGTCGGCCCTGGCGGATCGCGGAGCGGCTGGGGGTGAACATCTTCCACACCGCCCCCACAACCATCCGGATGCTGCGCAAGCTCGGGCCGGACGAGCCGAAGAAGTACAACTACCGCTTCAAGCACATGACGACGGTCGGCGAGCCGATCGAACCGGACGTCTGGCGCTGGTACCACGACAGCGTCGGCAAGGGGGATGCGGTCATCGTCGACACCTGGTGGCAGACCGAGAACGGCGGCTTCCTCGGCAGCACCCTGCCCGCGCTGCAGCCGATGAAGCCGGGCAGCTGCGGGCCGGGCGTCCTCGGCATCTACCCCGCGATCTACGACGAGGACGGCAACGCGGTCGAGGCGGGAAGCGGCCGGGCGGGCAACATCTGCATCCGCAACCCCTGGCCCGGGATCTTCCAGACGATCTGGGGCTCGCCCGAGCGGTTCGTCCAGATCTACTACGAGAAGTACTGCCAGAACAAGGAGAGCAAGGACTGGCGCGACTGGCCGTACTTCGCCGGCGACGGGGCTATGCAGGCGGCCGACGGCTACTTCCGGATCCTCGGCCGAGTCGACGACGTGATCAACGTCGCCGGGCACCGGCTCGGCACCAAGGAGCTCGAGTCGGCAAGCATCACCGTCGAGGAGATCGCCGAGGCCGCAGCCGTCCCCGTGATCGACGAAATCCGCGGCCGGGCGGTCGAGCTGTACGTCTCGCTCAAGCCCAGCTTCAGCGCGAGCAGCGAGATCGAGGAGAAGGTCAGAAAGGCGATCGAGACCCAGATCGGGAAGATCGCGCGCCCGAAGAACGTCTGGATCGTCCCCGACATGCCGAAGACGCGCTCCGGAAAGATCATGCGCAGGGTGATCGCTGCGATCTCGAACTTCACCGATGTCGGAGACACGACGACGCTGGCGAACCCCGAGATCGTTGAGGACATCCGCCAGCACGTCCAGGGCGAGAAGGTGGCCCGCGGCGAGACTCCGCGCGAACTCTCACCGCAGGAGCTGGAGGAGATCAAGGCGTTCGGTCAGGCCGAGTAAGCGGCTAGGACGCTCGTATGTTTGACCCTAGTGCCCCTTCCAGGCATTCATCGCTGGGAGGGGCACCGGGGTAGGAGACCCGCATCTACCGTGAAGTCTCGAAGCGCGATCGCGGTGCCGAGGTGGCGGCAAAATCCGTCCGCGTCCCCCTGCTCGAGCGCGGCCCGGCAGACCCTGTCTGCGAGGTTGAGCGCCTCTCGCGCCAACCGCGGGAGCATCGGCGGCGGACCGAACTCGACCTCCCGCCGCAGGTTGCCCACGGCATCGCCCAACACCTCGTCTGGGGCCGGTTGCAACCCGGCAAGCAACGACGAGAACTCCCCGACGATGTATTGCTGAGTCATCGAAAACTCCGAGACCGTAGGTACAGTCACCCTACCGCGCTGCGGTTTGCCAGACAACGTGGCAGAGACGCCTCTTTGTTTCACGCGCGCGAATACCACAACACGGGCCGGGCTGTGCGTCAGACGAGCCGCAAGCCGCGCGAGGACTGCGAGTCAGACACGACTCCCGCGTCGCCTTTTGGCGGAAAGGCGACGGAGACTCCGGTACCGTGCTGCTGTTTTGACGTTTCGCGGCGCGGGGGGTCGGAGCGAG
>Ga0193729_1000191_pt1 | contig 30425 bp, 30 predicted proteins | sample U1c2metaG_FD_143036 | JGI IMG/M metagenome (GOLD analysis project Ga0193729, IMG submission 143036) | Soil microbial communities from a riparian zone of the East river system, Colorado, United States - U1c2 | ecosystem: Environmental > Terrestrial > Soil > Riparian zone | place: USA: East River...
TCTGGTTACCACTGAACCAGCTCCGACGAGTGCAAACTCACCAATCGTTACCCCACACACAATCACCGAGCCAGCGCCAATCGAGGCTCCATATTTAACAAGCGTCGGCGTGATTTCCCAATCATCAGCACTCTTGAGCTTTCCATCAGGGGTAATTGCTCGTGGAGCCATATCATTGGTAAAACAGACATGTGGGCCAATAAAGACACCATCTTCTACCGTCAGTCCCTCAAAAAGCGAGACATGATTCTGGATCTTGACATGTGAACCTATGCGCACATGCGATTCGACATACACACCCTTACCAATATTGCACATCTCGCCAATTGAGGCATGAGTACGTACATGGGCCTGACGCCAGATACGCGTGCCAGCTCCCACTTGCGCTTCAGGCTCTACCTCGGCCAGGGGATGCACATAGAAAGATAACTTCGGCTCTTCAGACATTGTTATTCTGCCTTTCTCAATGTGAGCACATGTGCTCACATGTCGATTGCGGTGAAAACATCCGCACACCGCACGGGATCGCCCGTGTGTGGCCCTAGCCGGGCAAGGTACCGCTCCCAATAGGAGCGAAAACCGGAGATGACTCCGGGTGGCGCAGTGACGCTGCCTTTATCCGTGATCCGCGGCTTCTAGAAGGATGAATGGTTGCACGGTCAGCCCATGCGGCACGGGGGCGCTACGTCCCGCTATGTGTATTGTCTACACACTCGCCTTTTGCATCAATATATCTATCATAAAGGTGAGGGCCTTCCTTTGTCAAGAGGTTCAGCCAAAGGGATACCGGATACAGCACCGCTAGGAAATTTCTCCCCTTTCTTCCATTTGCCTATCACCATGTACTATACTATAATACGCAATGTAGAAGAATATCAAACGACGAAAACCTTCCAAAAACGCTTCCCCGCAAGGGGCAATCCTGCCTACGGGCAACTTTCTTTCCTCCCATCCCTAAAGGAGATGGGTCTCCAGAAAGGATTTTTATGAAACATCAATTGTTAGAGAAAATTGCCTCACGATCTCTTCGTATTGGGGTGATTGGTCTTGGTTATGTCGGATTACCGCTCGCGGTCACCTTCGCTGAGGCAGGTTTTGCTGTTACCGGCATAGATGTCGATCAGTCAAAAGTTGACCAAGCCAGTAATGGCGAAAGCTACATACCTGATGTTGAGAGCGAGAAGCTGCAACAGCTTGTCAACGGTAAGAAATTAACATTCACGACTAACTTCTCTGCTCTAGAAGACATTGATGCTGTAAGCATTTGTGTCCCGACTCCGCTACGCAAGACACGCGACCCTGACATCTCTTACATTATTGCAGCCACTCAACAGGTACGAGCCCATCTGCATCCGGGACAACTGATTATCCTGGAGAGTACGACATACCCTGGCACTACTAATGAGGCTCTACTGCCAGAACTGGAATCGACGGGACTCAAGGTAGGAACAGATTTCTTTCTAGGATTTTCACCCGAGCGCATTGATCCTGGAAATGCCCAATTCGGTGCTAAGAACACACCAAAGGTAGTTGGTGGCATTACACCCATATGCACAGAACTAGCACAAGCCTATTATGGAGCCGCCATTGAGTGCGTCATTCCAGTTTCCACGGCCCGGACGGCAGAAATGACCAAACTGCTAGAAAATACCTTCCGCGCCGTCAATATTGGTCTGGTCAATGAAATAGCGATCATCTGTGAAAAGCTTGATGTGAATGTATGGGAGGTCATTGAAGCGGCGGCTACAAAGCCTTTCGGCTTTATGCGCTTTCTGCCAGGTCCAGGCCTAGGTGGACACTGCATTCCCGTCGATCCACATTATCTTTCCTGGAAACTCAAAACACTCGACTATACGGCACGTTTTATCGAACTAGCTGCAGAAATCAATAGCAATATGCCACACTATGTCGTAAACAAAATTAGTGAGGCACTCAACGAGCAGCGGCGTAGTGTTAATGGTGCAACAGTGCTTGTACTGGGTGTAGCCTACAAACGTAATGTCAGTGATATACGAGAATCACCAGCTCTTGACATCATTCAAAGTTTGCAGGCACGCAAAGCAGTTGTCCTCTATAACGATGATTACGTTCCCGAACTTCGGATTGGAGGTCAGGTACTGACCAATCAACCACTGAGTAGCGGACTGCTGCAGGCTGCCGATTGTGTAGCGGTAGTTACAGATCATAGTTACTATGATATTCCTGTCATTGTGCGCGAGGCCCGGGCAATTGTTGATACGCGGAATATGACCAAGGGCTTCAATGACACAAAGATATTTAGACTATAATACTGGTCTTAGGAGTCCTTTTTGTAGCAATGCTGAGTTATGCATGAGAAATGTGAACAAGGAGGTCAACAGGTAAAAAATCGTCTACGCATCTGCATCATCGCATTCCGATTTGCTCTCATTGTTGGTGGAACTGAGATTGCCGCAGAGAGGCTTGCACGTCAACTTCAAGAAATCGGACATGATGTCACAGTTCTCACACTCCGTGGTGATAAAAACTGGCCAAAACAAGAAGACTACAAAGGCTTACCAATTATACGGATTGGCGGAATCCATAGCCGTACAGGAAAACTCTGTAGCGGCCGACTTGGGCATATTCCAATCGATATGCTAGCATTCAAGGAACTCTGGCGGTTACGTCATCAGTTTGATATTATTCATTTGCAGCAAATGCCCACATTAGCTGGTGTAGCAGCACTAATTGGTAAGCTAGCAAAAATACCTGTGATTATCAGGATACCCAGTGCTGGAGCAGGGAAAGAACAACAAAAGGCTGATGCAGTACTCATGGCCGACACATTGTTAGATAAGTCGATCGATCTAAATTTTCTGAAGGTTCCATATGGCGATATTCTCGCTGATGCTCTGAACGATCTGGACGTAACGACATTTGGTGGAAAAGCTATACAGAATTATGTAAAAAAGTCAGATGCCTATTATCACGTTCTCAGTACACGCTGCCAGTCTTATCTGATATCACTAGGCTTCCGGGCCGACAAAATAGTCAGAATATCAAATGGGGTTGACACAGAACGGTTCTGCCCTGACCTGAGTGCTCGGCCTGATCCTGCGCGTGCGGAACGTGATATCATCTGTGTTGCACGCCTCGAATTCCCAAAAGGAAACGATATCCTGCTACATGCATGGGGAAGAATGATGAATGCACCAGCAGAATGGCGAACACACATCAAACCTAGACTCCTATTGGTAGGTTCAGGCTCCCTACAACCACAGCTAGAGCGCATTGCCACGGAGCTAGGGATCGATGACAGTGTCGAGTTTCTTGGGTTGCACAGAGATGTTATTCCTTTGCTCCAAAAAGCATGGGGGTTTATCCTCCCCTCAAGATGGGAGGGAATGCCAAATGCTCTCTTAGAAGCCATGTCTTGCGGTGTACCCTCTATCGCCACACGGATCAGTGGCAGCGAAGATATTATTGAAGATGGTGTCAATGGTTTATTAATAGAGCCAGAACAACCATCTCAAATGGCTCAGGCCCTCAGACGCCTGATTGAGGACACGGAACTAGCCCAGCGTCTAGCTCGGGAAGGGCGTGCTACTATACTGGGCAAGTACCAACTGTCGCGTATCGCAGAACAAGGCCAGGAATTCTATTATCAAATCTTGGGCAGATAATGATGTCATTTGCCTATATAATGACATCTTTCTTTTTACTGAAAGATGTCATTAGTTGTATGCAGTCAAGAGAATACATCTCTTGAAAGCAAGCACCATAACTCCCACAATATGCTTCCAGTTGTCTTCTAATTGTCTTCTACTTGTCGTTGAAAAGAGCCCTTCTCTCAGCTATACTTAGAGAGTGTTTGAAGAGGGTCACCATGCGGTTCTTTAACAAGAAGATCATCGTCATGGGACCTTTATAGCATTTTATGCTTCTAAATCACTTATTACCTGTCAATTTGAGCTGAGAAAGTGTTTGATCCCGATGAAATCGGCACTTTCTTAGAGAAATCCACAAGTGCGTTGGGAGTTACTTGAGGAAATAGCTGGTTTAATTGTGAACGCAGTGCCGAAAAAGCGCGGTTCATACAAAAAGCGGATCTCGGCGTGAAATTCAAACTGAGACACTACCGAAAAAGAAAGTAGCTTGATTACCTATGGAATTTAGTCTTCGGAATTTTTTGATTCGTTCCTTTGCAGAGAGAGATCGGCTTTCTCTTAAAAATCTTTGGGAGGGATGTAGTTTGATAGTACATTATAATAATCCAGACCAAGATATTGACTTTGCTGTGAATAGTCCAAATTCAAAGATTTTTGTTGGCGAAACTGGAACAGCTCTTATAGCTTCGGTAATGGTTGGACATGATGGTCATCGTGGATGGCTTTATTATCTTGCCGTTGATAAGCATTATCAGCAATCTGGTTATGGCCGTGCGATGGTATCTGCCGCTGAAGAATGGCTGAAAGGTGAAAGAGTTCGTAAATCCATGTTACTTATAAGAGACACAAATGTGTCCGTAGAAGCGTTCTATAGGCGGCTTGGTTATGAAACTATCCCACGTACTGTGATGCAGTGATGGCTTACGTAAAAATGGTTGCAAATCATTTACTATGATACAAGCTGATAATGATATAAGAGTACAAATTACAGCTGATCGTGCAGAGACCAGACAAAAAATTGCCAGAGCAGTTGCTCTTGGACTTCCATTACTTGCCAACACAAATCTCATGTGGGCAGGCGCACCTATCGGTACACACGAAGTTATGACCACTCAGCAACTCATCCAAGCAATCGCTCCAGTAGACTTCGACAACTATAGACTGCATGAACACTTGCAGTTCACTGCAAAAGTGGCAAGGAAAATTGGGGAGCGATTACAGCAAAAGCAATCCTTGCAGTATGCAAATCTTAATCTTGATGAATTAGAAATAGTAGGACTTTTACATGACTCTGGACGAACCATCACTCATGCCTGGTTCAGAAATGACCTCATAGGAGGGCATCTTCTTAAAAAGCTTGGCATTAGAGGAGACATTACTCCAAAAATTCCCCCTATCAAGATATTCATAAAAAAAGATCCAGGTAGTCAAGAACAAATCAATAAAGTGTTCAATGACTTATCAATTGAACACAAGATCATGATAATGGCTGACCTTTGCGGGAAAAGGCAACCCAATGGTGGCATTTTAAGCTTTGATGAAGTCATACAGATCTGCCACAAAACCACAATAAAACGCTATGAAGCTACGGCAGAACATAAATTGTTGTATCCAAGTCAGCGACTACTTACCCAGGATGTAATAGATTTCTCAGAAAAGGTCTATCGAAAGTTGTACACATTCTTCGATAGTCTAGGAGTAAATCTAGAAGAAATCCGAAGAGAGATCATTAAGGAGGAAGAAGAAAATCCTATCCAGGCAGTTATATTCGACGTAGGAGGTGTACTTATCTCAAATCCCCATGAAGCAATTCTATCGAATGAAGCAATTCTACCGAACATTGCACAGGCATTTCAGATAGAGCCAGAGACTGCATTACAAGCCTGGGAAGAGCATATCCCTCAACTGCAAGTAGGAAAACTCACTGAAGAGGAATTTTGGAGAGCGTATGCGGCAGCAGTACAAAAACCGCTTCCGAATAACTATACAGCATTGCTCATGGAACCCAGGTCTGCACGTGAGATTCGTCCTGAGATGAGGAAAATCATTGACCGCATAAGAGTGCGAGGCCTGAAACTTGGTATTCTCTCAGACACAGTTGAGCCACATATGAGAGAAAATCAAGCTAAAGGAGTCTATGATGGCTTTGATGCAGTATCGCTCTCTCCCCAAATCAAATCAACAAAAATGTCAGAGGCGGCATTTAGAATCGCGGCATTGCGACTTTGGCTACCACCTCAAGCGTGTATCTTCATCGATGATAGGAAGGCATATGCTGATAGGGCAAGCCACATCGGAATGAAGGGCATTCATTTTGAATCACCTCAACAACTAGAAATGGCGTTAAAGGAAAAAGGCATATTAGCATAAACTTGAGGGTTGCAAGTAACAGGAGCAGCCTATGTAATTGAGCATAAGCTCATCCTTGCACAAGAGCAACTCTAGCATCTGATGCGCTCTAGGGAGAAACATCAAAAATGAAAGGAGAAAATTCATGTCTTCAGATCGGGCTAACATAATGACATCTGGTATGCAAACACCTATAACCATTGCAGTTATTGCGGGCGCACGACCTCAATTTATGAAGGTCGCAGCTTTGCAGCGTGCAGTTCTGAAATGGAACACCCAAAATACTCAACCTATGCGACAGGTAAAAGCTATCTACATCAATAGTGGGCAACATTATGATAGTCAGCTATCTACTACATTTTTCGAAGAGCTAGAAATACACTTTGACATCGATCTGACAAATACGTATGAGAGTCGTAGACCGATAGATATGCTTGGAAATATGATCATCAACCTATACGACGCATTTGACCAGATAAACTCACCTGTGCACTGGGTAATTGTAGTCGGTGATACGAATACGACGATGGCAGGGGCAATTGCAGCGGCAAAGCGCAAGCTACCACTTGCACATATCGAGGCAGGTGTACGTCTAGGTACCCTTGATAACACAGAAGAGCAAAATCGTGTAGTTACTGAGCGTTTATCAACAGTCCTTTTTCTAACATCAAAACAAGATGGTCAAAACCTTCTGCGAGAGGGAATAAGCCGACATACTGTCTGGAGCGGAGATTTAATTTACGATCTAGTCAAGGATGTAATGCCAGATCTGCCCGCAGGCTATGGACCAGACACTCCTGATAAGTATGTACTTGCAACACTCCACCGAGAAGAAACTGTACAATCTGATGAAACGATGTTCAATATTATGACAGCCCTTAATAGTTATCAGGAAAGAGTTGTATTCGTCTGTCATCCTCGTACATGTCAAAGGCTAAGTGAGCTTCAGCTAGATAATCTTGATAATTTTATCTATATAAACGGTTTATCGTATAAGGAGATGTTATCAGCAATTAAAGGCAGTTCATTTGTCGTAACTGACTCTGGCGGAGTTCAGCGAGAATCCTATTATCTCGGTAAACGATGCTTAATACAGCAGGAGCAGGCTTTTTGGCCTAGTTTAGTACAAGCAGGAATTAATCGTACTATTGGCTCTAGTGAAGACAGTATCAGAGCAGGTTTTGCGTGGATGAAAACCGCTTTAACTACTGATGAACTTCCATCATGTACTGATTTAGGTGATGGCAATGCTGGTTTGACAATCTTGCGCACCCTCGTAGACCTTACTCATAGTTGCTAAAGTGGTAGTGGATCTCCTGAGAAGGATGTGGCTCTGCAGGGTTCTTGTTTTGATCAGAGGGCTGACCAATACCATCCTTCCGATCTAACCCACTATCTCACTTTCTATGCTTCTCAGCATAGTTATTATTCCTCTACTATTTTTAGTAGTAAGGTAGATAATACTACGAGCTGCGGCTAGCCGAGCAACAAAGTGGCGAGGAAATCAAGCGCACGATTGCCCAGAGAGAACCACTTACGCTGTCATGAGCAAGCCGACTACAAGGCCAAGCAATGCTCCAACAAAGACTTGCACAGGTGTGTGCCCGATCAACTCTCGCAAGCGCTTTTCCGCCATTGGGCTCCCCTGGAAAGCCTCTTCTATCATCTGGTTGAGAATACGAGCTTGAATACTGACGGCACGCCTTACACCAGCGGCATCATACATGACAATAGAGGCCAGTACAACTGCAATGGCAAAAACAGGAGAAGTCACTCCAATCTCACGTCCGGTGGCAGTTGCGAGACCAGTTACAAGAGCAGAATGAGACGACGGCATGCCTCCAGAAGAGACAAGACGACTGAGAATCAGTCTGCGCTGACGGATCAATTCGTAGAATATCTTGCTTATTTGTGCGAGGGCCCAGGCAAGAAAGGATGCAACTAGGACCCGATTATCGAATACTGAATGGCTCGCCATAAAGAAAAATCTCGCCCCACTTATAGGTCCAGGGGCAGCACAGCTAGTGTACCAGTATCGTCAACGCTCAACTGCTGCACAGTCAACTCTGCCCTCTGTAACAGTTCATTACAGTACTGAGCCAATTTCACACCTTCTTGATAGTGCTGCAAAGCTTCATTGAGAGGTATCTTACCATCTTGTAATGCAGCTATCGCAGTCTCAAGGCGCTCAAAAGCTTCTTCAAAAGGTAAGGTTTCCATCTTCTTCACCTCCGAACTTCGACCGGGATAGTACCATCCTGTACTTGGATGGTCAAATGGTCACCAGACTGTGCATGCCCAACCTGGGATACAACTTGCTGGTCATCATCACGGCGCACAATTGCATAACCACGTGCAATGGTTAGCAAAGGACTCAAGGAATGCAGTTGCAAGACAACACCACGCAGTCGCTCAGTACATAGCGAAATCATATGGCTTATACGCGTCTGCAAACGCTCCATACTATCATCAAGCTGCTGCCGACGCTGCTCGATTAATCTGCGAGGGCTCACACGCTCTAAATCGTGTTGGGTTCGTTCGACATGCACACACAAGTCACTTATATATGCTTGCATTAAAGCAACTAGTGTTTGCCGTTTCTCCAGGATATCAATACGCCAATCTTCGATATTGGGCACAGCCGCAGTAGCTGCAGCAGTTGGTGTAGAGGCACGATAATCTGCCACGAAATCTGCGATCGTAAAGTCTGTTTCATGACCCACACCACTGATAATAGGGATACGCGAACGAGCAATCGCACGTGCAACCATCTCGTCATTAAACGCCCAGAGTTCTTCAACCGACCCCCCGCCACGTCCCACAATCGCCACATCGGCCTCACCATGTTGGTTAAGCAGGTCGTGCTAGAGGATAGCGCACACGCAACACACGCAGCATATCTCGCAGGGCCGCCGCCTGAGGCGAAGTCACAATTCCAATCACTACAGGTTGCGAAGGCAGAGACCTTTTGCGTTCCGTATCGAAGAGTCCCTCAGCAGCCAGACGTATTTTTAACTGCTCAAAACGCTCGAAGAATTCCCCTGTCCCTAACGGTTTGACTGCCTCAACATAGAATTGTAGCTTACCATCGCGTTCATAAAATGAAACACGACCATTGACAGCCAAAGCCATCCCATTGGACAATTCAGGAGCGGATGTACGTATACGAGAGGATTTAAAAAATACACACGGGAGTTGGGCATCGTCCTCTTTCAATGTGAAATAGCAATGTCCCGAAGGATACGTTTTGCAATTGGAGACTTCCCCATGCACCCAGATATTTTGTAAGATGTCATTTGTCTCTAACAAATCTCTGAGATAGAGTGCCAATGCAGAAACACTGATCACTGATGACTCATGGAGAGGCTCCAGCAGATGCATAAAAATTTAAGCCTCCTCCGAACTATCAATTGTCATCAGTGGTTGCCCATACTCAACAGGCTGCCCATCCTGCACGAAAATCTCTATAATGCGGCCAGCAACGAGCGATTCCACTTCATTGAGCACGTTGAGTGACTGGATGGTTCCTAGAGCTTGGCCCACCTTCACACAATCTCCCACATTGATTAGCGGAGGCGTCTTAGGTTTGGCCCAGGTATGAAAAATACCAACGAGAGACGCGGTAACAGTGTGTTTCTTTTCTACGGGCGCAGTGACAACTGTACTTCCTGTTCCTGTCGCAGTCCGAGTTACCATTTGGTAATCACCTGCTCCGGCCTGCCGATGCGCTTTTGCTTTACGCAGCACCAAATGCATTCCCGTGTCAGCACATTTCACCTCAATCTCCGAAACATCGCTCCCATCAAGCAAATGCACCAGATGCTGAAGTTCTTTCACACTCACCTGTTCGGCAGTCCCGTTTTCTTCAGAAGAATCGGCTTCTACCTCATAGGGTTGCTGTCTATTACAATCCATGCTCAAGGCTGCCTTTCAACATATTAGGGAATCCTGAGGCGAACTAAGCACGCTCCACATAGGAACCAGACGTCGTATTGACGCGAATCTGGTCACCGATTGAGACGAAAAGGGGAACTTGTACTACCAGTCCAGTCTCAGTGGTAGCAGGCTTTGTACCACCTGTTGCCGTATCACCTTTAAAACCTGGTTCGGTATAGTTCACACGCAGTACCAACTTCTCAGGCAATTCTACAGAAAGCGGCTCGCTGTAGAAGAGCACAATATCTAGCTCAAGATTGTCAATCAAGTAATTTTTGGCATCGCCAAGTTGTGCTTCTGTCAAGACAATATCATCAAAGCTACTTGTATCCATGAAATGGTACTGATTACCATCCAGATACTGATATGTTACCGTTATATGTTCCAGATACACACGCTTGAACTTATCACCTGCATCACAAGTGCGTTCAAATATTGCATTGCTCCGTAGATTGCGCAATTTCATACGTACAATGGCACCACCACGCCCAATTTTCACATGCTGCCAATCTAGAATAGCGCAAACCTGACCATCAAATTCGATTGTCAGACCCTTTCTCAGGTCACCGGTAGAAATCATTAAAGCTCTCCTTTATCATTGAATCACCAGTTCAGTCGGTGATTGCGTTAATACTTCAACACTATCTTCTTTAACCAAGACACAATCTTCGACACGTGTGCCAGTCCATCCAGCAATATACACCCCAGGCTCTACGGTGACAACACACCCGGCAGGCAACTTTATGTGCTCGGGAGCACCTCGCGAGAGCCCGGGAACTTCATGCACTTGCAAACCAACACCATGGCCAGTGCTATGAACGAAGTGCTCTGCCAGACCTGCCACAGCTAGAACATCACGGACCAAGGCATCAGCTTCACGACCCGACATACCAGCATGCAACTTCTGCTCACACGTTCTCATAGCAAGGAGCACAGCATCATAGATTTCACGCATACGTGCTTCCGCAGGCTCCCCCAGGCAGATAGTACGCGTCATATCTGCGCAATAGCCCTTGTAGCGAGCACCCATATCAATCGTGATAAGTTCACCACGCTGAATGTGGCGCTGACCTACAACGGCGTGAGGCATTGAACCATTTGGACCTGAGGCAACGATGGTTTTAAAAGCTGGTCCATCAGCTTCAAGCTCAACCATTTTGCGTGAAATTTCCCATTCCACTTCTTTTTCGGTCATGCCGGGCTGAATCCATTGGCAGATGTGCGCAAATGTTGCATCGGTTATCGCTATGGCACGTCGCAGCAACTCGATCTCTTGAGGTTGCTTGATTAGGCGAAGTGTGTCTATATAACTTCCTTCGATTGGGTGGAGGGTAAAACTGCCCTCGCCCGCTTTATTGTACCTAGCATATGCAGCATAGCTCAAAGCCTCTGCTTCAAAGCCAATCTTTTCCCAGCCATGTTCTTGTGCCAATGAGACAACTATTTTCGTGTACTCACGCTCAGGTGGAGGTGGAACAACAACTTCCCAGCCTACAGCATCGTGTGAAGCGACCTCGGAGTAAAGAGGACTGGTCAATAAAAACTGATGGTGTTGCCCGATGAGCAACATACCTGCTCCTGCCTCATCCTCAAACCAGCCACTGAGATAGGTGCGATTGTGAGGCTGCGTCACGAGGAATGCGTCGAGTCCTTGCTCACGAATCCATAAACGCAATTTCTGAATGCTCTCTTGACTCATAAACCCTTCTCCGTGTCGGATGATATCCTTTTCTCTGGAAAAAATGTCGCGAGAGTGAGCCGCACTAGTTCATCAGGCAACGGCGAGATCGTGACCTGACCGATACGCTGTGGTAGAATCCAGTGAACGCGTTTCCCAACTACCTTTTTATCCAGCGCCATCGCAGCCAAGATAGCTTCCGCTGATATCATTCCATCGCTATAAATGGGTAACCCCAGTGTCTGGAGCAGGCCATTTTGCCGCTTCATCTCGTCTACTGAAAATAGGCCTACCTCCACCGCAAGAGCGGCGGCAACGACCATACCCAACGAGACTGCTTCGCCATGCAGCCACCTACCGTAACCAGCAACGTTTTCCAGAGCATGCGCGACAGTATGACCATAGTTTAAAATGGCTCTCAGGTCCTGTTCGCGTTCATCTTTCTCTATCACTGATACTTTCAATGCAATACAGCGTGCGATGATCTGACAGAGGAGCGCTGCAAGAGGAGGCTGGAAATCTCGCAAGAGTGCCGTATGCGCCTCAAGCAGGGCAAACAATTCAGCATCGAGTATGATACCATACTTTACTATTTCTGCCCACCCTTCGGTACGCTCGCGTTTCGGTAGCGTCAGTAAAGCGGCAGGATCCACGAGCACTAGCCGAGGATGATAAAAGGCACCAATCAAATTTTTGCCCATGGCATGGTTAATACCAGTCTTGCCGCCGATAGCAGCATCGACCTGTGCTAACAAGGATGTGGGTACGTGTATCAACGGTACACCGCGCAGGTAGGTGGCAGCGACAAAACCGACTAAATCACCGATCACGCCTCCACCAAGTGCCACGATGGCTTCACGGCGCTCGGCACGCTGTTCTAACAACCAATCATAGATAGTGCTGAGCTGCTCCTGTGATTTGCTAACTTCACCTGCGGGAATAGTATAGAGGAGAGGTTCATAGCCTGCACTGATGAGTTTGTGCATCAGAGATGGAGCATAGAGACGCTGAAGGTTGCTATCAGTGATGAGGAAAATGCGTGATGGGAGTTGTAACTGCTTCAGGTAGCGTGGAAGCTGTCCCATTCCGCCCCACGCAACCACAGCATCGTAACCATTACCTACACGCACGTGCTGTATCACCGGCCTGTTATCTGCAAGCTCTCCCATACCAATCAATGTTGCAATGAGTTCACGGGCAATAGCTTCCACACTTTTGCTGCTTGTTGAGCAGGTAATATCGGCCTCTTCGTACCAGGAAGAGCGAGTTGATAGCAAAGAGCGTAATGTGCCCAGAGGGTCTAGGCCAGCAAGTAACGGGTATACTTCGGGAGAGCGACCTTGAGCAAAAGCGTCAGCTTGTTGAGCCTGAAGACGCTGCAAGGCTTCCTCTGGTTCAACGGTGAGGTAGACTTGTATCCCATGCTTTGCCATCTGTTGCCGATTCTCTGGCCGTAGCACAATACCGCCTCCGGTTGCAATGATAGCCCCTGCAGTCTCTACAGTTGCCTGTATGGTCTGGACCAACATACGGCTTTCACAGTTCCGAAAGTACTCCTCTCCCTTACTTGCGAAGAGCGAGGAGATATGCTCGCCACATTCCTTTTCGATAAGCGCATCGATATCAAATAATGGTCTTCCCAATTGACCAGCGAGCAGGCGGCCTAGAGTACTCTTTCCGCTACCAGAAAGCCCGATCAAAAAAATGTTCTGCATACGTGCTATTATACCCTATACCCTAACGAAGGTGCACAACTACTTTACTCCCCTGTCAACAATCCCAAAAGGATCGTGCTACAAGTTATTTAGAGCTTTTTCCATTACTTCAAGTGGCGGTTCGATTCCAGTGTAGACAGTAAATTTTAGGACACCTTGCCAAAGAAGCATACGATCACCATACACTATTTGGCATCCTTTTTCTTTTGCATCTTTTAGTAATTTTGTCTCTTTTGGATTAGGGACAAGATCCATAATCACTAACTTTGATGATAATAATGCTTTTTCTATTAATGATTCTTCTGCAGTTGGTACCATACCAACTGAAGTTGCATTAATAACAATATGCGCATCATGTATTTCTTGTTCCAGGCTATCTAAAGTTTTGTGCCGACAATTCACTGGCTTTGCTAAAGCAGCGGCAGCATTTTCTGTCCTATTAATAATAACTAAATCTTTTACTTTTTCTGCAATTGCAAACGCAATAGCTCGCGCAGACCCACCAGCACCTAGCAATACGACTTTTTTTCCAGTAATATCAGTGACTTCTTGCAGTGCCTTAACTGCTCCTTTCCCATCTGTATTTGCTCCAAGCAGGGTACCATTACTGTTAATAATAGCGTTGACTGCTCCAATGCTTTTGGCGTCATTATCCAATGTATCGAGATAAGGCACCACATCAACTTTATAGGGTATCGTTACGCCAATGGCTTTTATACCTAAGTGACGTATGCCTTCAACTGCTTTTGCTAAGTCTTTAACCACTAATGGAACATAGACATAGTTAAGCCCCAAAGCTTTAAAAGCAGCGTTATACATTGCGTACATTTTGCTCGTTTTATATGTCGACCCAAAGAAACCAATGATCTGGGTCTCGCCGTTAATTTTTGCCATAATCTTCCAGTCTCGTCAGGATAGTATGAACGACATCCTCAGGCGCTTCTTCGCCAATATCTACTATTATGTCTGCTAGTTTTATGTATGTAGACAATCGTTTTGCGATTAACTCGTTTAATGATCTTTCTGGATCGTCTGGATAGGGGAAGAATGCGGGAATACCTTGAGCAAAGATACGTTTCAAAAGAACCCCTTCTGCGAGCTGCAAGAAAACGATTATTCCCAATTCAACCAAAATCTTCTGATTTTCGTCTTCTAAGGGTGTTCGTCCTCCGCATGCAAAAACGAAGTCTATCTTATCTAATTCTTCAGCGATACGCTTTAAAGTTTTTATTTCTAAAACACGAAAGTATGCCTCTCCATAGTCATGAAAGATCTGACGAAAAGAAAGTGCCTCACCTTTCTCACGTAGGTGTGTTCTCTCGATTTCAGTATCAGAATCAAAAAACGGTACATGCAATTTTTTTGCCAGTTGGGTGCCTATCGTTGTTTTTCCACACCCTTTCATACCAATGAGGATGATTCTCATGCCTTCTCTTCCACCAAATCGAAATTTGCACCAATGTTTATCATATCTGGAATAAAGTTTTCAAAAGATTTTTCTGCCATTTGTGCGTCAGAAATGAGCGTAGCCCCTTCCACTTGCATGCCTGCGATAGCAAAGGATAAGACCATGCGATGATCATAATATCCATCAATCTGTGCAGCATGTAATTTCCATGTTCCATCCTGATCGATAACAAGCCCATCTTCTTTTTCAAGAACTTTTGCGCCCATCTTGGACAACTCTTTAGTTACAGCAGCAATCCTATCACATTCTTTCCAACGTGCAGTTAGCGCATTTTTAATAATTGTTTTTCCTTTTGCAAAGCATGCTGCAACGGCTATTGTGGGAACTTGATCTGGTAAGTCATTCATGTCTACTTCAATACCACGAAGATTGCTGGTTCTCGCAGTTAAAGCATCTCCATCAATAGTGATGTCCGCTCCCATATCTCGTAGAACAGTTATAACCTGTTTATCTCCATAAGGATCTTCCCAATTCATCCCTTGTACAGTTATTTCGGAATGCGGAGTAAGTATGGCAGCAAGCAACGGATATGAGGGAGCCGACCATTCTAGAGGTATTTCTACATCAAGAGCCTGAGGAGGTTTATTACCAGGAAAGATGTAATGCTCATGTTTATTATCAACATTTTCGTACTGCAATCCTGCTTTGCAAAACCAGTATAATAGCAGATCGATGTATGCTCTTTCTCCAGGATTACGTACAAATATTTCTACTGGTTTTTCAGAGAATGCAGAGGCAAGGAGTACGCTAAAAACTGGTTGGCAGCCAATACCATCCATATGAGCAACACCGCCATTTACTTTGCCTTTGATAATCAGTGGTGCCATACCATCTTCTTTGGTTGAGACAATTTCAACCCCTAGTTCTTGAAATGGGTCAAATAATTTTGCTGAAATTTTCCTGAGCGTCCGTATTGATTCATCCCCGGTAATCACTGACCATCCTGGACAAGCAGCAGCAACACCAGTAACAAAAAAAAGCATAGTACCAGAATTATTGACATTAATGACATCTGCGGGGGTTTGTAACTTGCCTCCTACCCCTTCAACACGAAAAACATTTTTTTCCGTTTCCTCGATGGTTGCGCCATACATTCTCATGGCCTTCACAGCTTCATACCAGTCACTACTTAGTTTGGGATTTCTCAATGATGTTCCACTAGCAAGTGATGCTAGAATCAGTGCACGAAAAGAGTGCGTTTTACTGCGGGGCATTGCAACCTTGCCTTTCAAATGCTGGCTTTTCGTCACTTTTAAAAATACATCTGTTTTCTGCATACCGTTACTTCACTCCCAAGTACCTGATTAATTTTTCTAGTGCTTCGTAGTAGCTTTCTTCTTTTATCCCTACTACTTGATCCACACGTACATCATCCAGAACATTTACTGACCTATTAATACCTAGTCTATGAATGTCAGACATATGTACTTCAATAGTCGGTTTTCCTAAGTCAATGAGTGCTTGCCTGAGAGAATAGGCGTAGCGCACCAACGCGCCTGGATTAATAATGACACCTGCGGCAGATCGTGATGACTCTAATTGTAAAAAATCGATGATTGCTCCCTCATAATTTGACTGGAAATGCTCGATCTCGCAATCTAATCTCACAGCCATCATTTGCAAGTGCTTATTTATATCGTCTAGCGTTAACGTCCCATACCTTGCTGGATCTCTTTTACCTAGCATATTCAGGTTGGGTCCATGAATTACTAAGACTTTCATTGAATCTCCTCTTATCTCATTTTCTATGCATTTTTAGGGCTGTTGTCTTAATCAACCTCTTGAGCGTGTACGGCGTTCCTGACACTCCCCGCCTTAAAAGGACGGGGGTTCTTCCTTCATCCAGGGGGCTTGCCACTGTCTCTCACGAGTACAGCAGTAGAGGTCCCCTGTCCAGAAGCGTTTCACGGAGCAAGTCCGTCTGTTTCCGAGTGCCCCCCGGTACAGCCTCGATGGGACGAGAGCGCTTTTTCCAAGATATTGAGGGCAGCATTTTGATCGCGATCCATGACCAAACCACATGTTGGGCAAATATGCGTGCCACACTGAGGCTTTTCTTGACCAGCGTGCCACAATCAGAGCATTTCTGACTGGTATAGTGGGGTGGTACTGCGATAACCTCAATCTCATGCAGCAATGCATAGGAGTTGAGCCATTGCAGGAATATTCCCCAACCCGCGTCGTGAATGCTCTTTGCCAATTTGCGGTTGCGGACCATGTTGCGGATGGCAAGGTGTTCATAGGCAATCAAGTCGTGAGACGAGACCAACGCGTTTGCCTGCTTGCGGGCAAAATCTTCACGCTGCCTTTGCACTTTCAGATGCTGCTTGGCCAGGGCTTTTCGTGCTTTCTTTCTGTTGGCGGATTTCTTGTGTTTTCTAGAGAGACGACGACCCAGTCTCTTGAGCTTCTTTTCCGCTTTGCGGTAGTGCCTTGGGTTGTCTATGGTATGACCGATCGAGTCGGTCAGGAAGCTCTTAAGCCCGACATCAATGCCGAGTTGCGAGCCAGATGGGACGTGTTCAACTTTCCGCTCAGTCTTGACGCAGAATTGAGCATAGTAGCCATCAGCCCGACGGACAATGCGCACCCGTTTGATGTCTTTGACTGGAAAGGTCTCGATGTGCTGTTTTTTGTTGCCAACCAAGCGGAGGCGACCAATGCCACAGCCATCGGTGAAGGTGATATGCTTGCCATCAGGATCCAGCTTCCATCCAGTCGCCTTGTACTCAACACTCCGGTTATCATGCTGAAATTGGGGATAGCCCTTCTTCCCTGGCTTGTGCTCTCGACAGTTCTCGTAGAACCTGGAGATAGCGAACCATGCACGGTCAGCGCTAGCTTGACGAGCTTGGGAATTGAGGCGAGAGGCAAATGGGTATTCTTTAGCAAGGACAGCACAGTAGGTCTGCAAGTCGTTTTTGTTGACACGATCGCCATCCATCCACAAACGTATACATTTGTTGCGGATGAATTGGACAACATGTATCGCATTTTCAATAGCAGCATATTGCTTTTGATTGCCATCCAACTTATACTCGTAGACCAGCATGCTCCTTGCTTCCTCCTTTTTGATATGGTACTATCATAGTGTAGAATAGTACCGTATGTCAAGAAAGGATAGGACAAATGTCCAAAGAACGAAGCATGCTCTCTCTCACTGAGCGACAAAAGAAACAGCTTGATAAACGGAGCCAGGAAGAGAATTTGCCTATGGAAGAGATTATTCGACGGGCTCTTGATGCTTACTTGGCTTGGGATAACCCAACGTCTACCCCGATGCCCAAGCCCCACAATCGGTAGGCCCATTCATCCCCCGCTTGAAAGACGGGGGCTTTCCGGGCCGTTCACTGTAACATTGTCTGACAATGTTCAATATAGCATGAGAAGCAGCGAAATGCAACGGATCTTCATCCTTTCGGGGAAAACTCACGGGAAATTGGTTGAGTGGTGCGACTGGGTTGGTAAACCATCCTCCATAGGAGTGTTACTTCAACATTTGGTGTGAATTAGAAAGAACTGGAGGGCCACTCCTAACTCTCAACAAACTCTGCTCTTCTTTGCGGTAGTGAATCAACAGGGGATGATTCTATGAGCAAGGTTGCTACTTCTAGCCAGAGTTCTGATTGGAGTTATCATCCTCAAGTGATCCACTACCAACGGATTCATGGTGAGAAAGTCAATTTGGAACGCGCTCGTTGCGTCCGCTTGTACTAAGCATAACTAACAAGAAAATCTTTGTCTAGGAGGAAAGAGGGACAATTTTCGTAGCACTATTGTCATTACCCACGGCTCGCTCATTTTTTGGTCAAATCCGCTTGCGAAGCCGAATGCCAATGTTGAGTATTTGCCAATTTAGTGCAACCAAACTGGCTTGTGCGTTGGCTTCGTCACGAGGACCGAGCTAATAGACCTCTTCATCTCTGATAGGAGTACTTAGTGTCGTGACCAGTTTAAACGTTGTGGTATCCACTGAATCAATATGCTCCGACGTATCTATACCCTGACGGATGAAGGACTGGGCACGGTTATCATAGACCTGAAATTGGCGACCAAAAGTGAAGATGTATTGCTTGACTTGGCCAGTCTTGCGATCTAATACCAGGATATCATCACCACGAGAGCAATCGCCACTCTGCACACAACGTGAACGATCCAGGAACGCGCCAACCAGTATCTGTTGGCTCTGATCCCAACTCTTTGTCAGATACTGATGCACAATGTCCAGTGATTGATCAAAGCCAACAAACGTGCTCTGAGCATTCTGTGGATCATAAAGCATAATGCTCAGAGTTGGCATACCAAAATGACCCACATAGAGCACTTGGTTCGTCCCCAAATGTGAGTAGGACTTCTGACCAGAGAGAGCCAGATGACCATCAAAAGATAAGATCTGTACGTTCCCGTTACTGGGATCATATAGCAATATCTGACCAGACCCCGTGTTAGCGAAATCATCACAATAAACCATCCAATTTCCCTGTAGATTATGTATCTCCTGATAATCGTTTACCAACAAATTGGAGTCAAAATCCATCAGGCGACCTTCACCAACTAAGCGATCATAAAGGAAAATCCCATTCTGATGACCATCCACAACAGGGCAAACATAGGCTTCCCAGTTCGAATGCCAGAGTGTATATTGTTGACGGTTACGAACATTGAAATTCTGATCGAAGTCAAGCAGAAGAATATTCGCAGTCCGGCCTTGCTTCTCCCATTCTTGCAGTGCAACGCCACTGAGATCACCACTGCCAGAAGTCGGTGTCGCAGTTGAAACTGCATCCTTAAAGTCGAAAGAGATGGCATCACTATGCCGCCTCTTATGCCATACCGGTCTAGTAGGAGAAGGTGTCACTGGTATCAGAGTAGGCGTTGTAGTTGGGCTTGGGCTTGGCGTCGCTGTTCCTGTTGGCGCCGTACTTGGGCTTGGCGTTGCCGTCGCTGTTGGCGTCTCACATGGACTTGGTGTCCCTTTTTCCGTCTCCGTTGCACATGGACTTGGCATCTCTGTTACCGTTGGCGTCTCACATGGACTTGGTGTCCCTTTTTCCGTCTCCGTTGCACATGGACTCGGCGTTTCTGTTACCGTTGGCGTCTCACACGGACTTGGTGTCCCTTTTTCCGTCTCCGTTGCACATGGACTCGGCGTTTCTATTACCGTTGGCGTCTCACACGGACTTGGTGTCCCTTTTTCCGTCTCCGTTGCACATGGACTTGGCGTCTCTGTTACTGTTGGCGTTGCACATGGGCTTGGCGTCGCTTCTTCCGTCTTCATTGCACATGGACTTGGCGTCTCTGTTACTGTTGGCGTTGCACATATAATTGATGCTTCTTTTTCCGTTTTGATTGCACAGGGACTTGGCGTTGGCGTCTCACATGGACTTGGCGTCGCTTCTTCCGTCTCCGTTGCACATGGACTTGGCGTCTCTGTTACTGTTGGCGTTGCACATATAATTGATGCTTCTTTTTCCGTTTTGATTGCACAGGGACTTGGCGTCTCACATGGGCTTGGTGTTGCTTTTGTCATTGGCATTACACATGGACTTGGCACTGTACGAGGTGTCGGTGTTGGTATAGGAGTTGGCGTTGCAGTAGATTTAGGTGTAGGACTGGGGGTCTTTGTTGGCTGCTTACGCGTTCCACCCGAAGAGCCAGGAGAATGAGGCGGTGACGAGGACTGAGCCAACTCAGCAAAACGCTTGTACATGAACAGGCTCATACGCTGCCCATCGAAGCGTCCTGGATAAATTTCCCAACCAGAGCCAATGCCAGCAATAGTGGCATGCTTCTTAATAGTCAGATCTGGGTTTAAGTTGAGTAACTGTATTGTGCCAGCGGAATGGTCATAAAGCAGGATATCAGACTCACCCATCCCGGAGAAATCACCAACGTAAACCTGAAGCGATGAGCCCCATTTACCCTGGGGAGTGATCGCATCTCCTAGGTCGACAGGTTGTGAGGATGAAGGAGATGTATCTGCAAAGGATTTGCCAGGCCCCTTTGAAGGTGGAACAGGCCTAGATGCCTTTAGAGGTCGAATAGGCCTAGCTCCCTTTGAAGGTGGAATAGGCTTAGGTCCCTTTGGAGATGGGGGCAATACTGCTTGCTCTTCATTTAGCTTTAATATACTGAGATTTCCTTGCTGACGGTTGTAAATCAAAAGATCACTCAAGCCATTGCCAGCGAAATTGCCATTAAACTGTTGATCAGGAGAAGGCGATGATAAGCCAAAAGCGACACGATCGTTTGTAAACGTCGTACCAGCAACAAGCGTGCTCCCATAGCCATACGATAACTGTTGGTTAGCCTGCGCGACAGCCATTGCTGGATTAGTACTGGTAATTCCCGGCAGATTGGCAAAACGCTGAACGTCGATCTGGCGAGGAAAGTAGATAAAGCGCAACATCCCGTTCTGAAAACTTGACTGGTTAATAATCGAGATGTTTAATCCCGTACCAGTATACATCAACGTGGGATCGCCATAGTTCTGATAGGTCACATCAAAACTTAAGCCATCATCACTGACCGCAGTCACAAAAGCAACATGACCTTCGGGCGCAAGCGCCCAAAATCCATCTGCATGTGGGAAAACTGCGATGGAACCGACACGAGGACTTTCTCCAATGGAGAGACCAGTGTGCTGTGCATCCACAATCCAATCAGCGGCATTGCCCCAATTGAGAGGTAAATCATAACCGAGCAAGTGCCATTGCTCCCATGCCCACCAAGTACAATTCCCTCCCTGCCTCCGCCCACCTGGGCAGAGTGGAAAGGGATTGCCATCTGCAGAAAAGGAAATATCTTGACATGTCCCGTCAAGGGTTGGCACTGTATAGCTTTGCGTATTTGTCTTAGCTGAGAAGAATGGAGTAATCTGGATATAGCTCAAGAACACTAGGAGGCACACCCCCAGTACCTTCAGCACTAATTGTCTCTCTTTACAACTTCCGATAAAGCTTTTTCGATGTACTATCCAGCGTCGAGCTGAAAACAACATAAAAGCTACACCTTCCAAGATACTCAGGATATATCGGAGTCTTGCTTCTTCCCACGACAACCCTCTTCCCACTACCAAGACAAGCAAATAGATCAGAATATGTTAAAGTATACCATCGCCCCAAGGTAGGAGCAAGGTATTTTAGGGGCTTTCAGAGATTTTACAAATATTTTACCTCTCGGAGATTTGGCGAAAATGTGCTTGACAAAGAGAAGGGACCATGCTATTATCATAAACGTTCCAAGGGCGATTAGCTCAGTTGGTTAGAGCGCTACGTTGACATCGTAGAGGTCACAGATTCGAGTTCTGTATCGCCCACCAGATTGCTCTATTTAGCCATAATGGCAGCGCCTCTACTTCCATTTCGGGTAGAGGCTTAATGTGTATGTAATTGGTTAAATGGGAGGTGATATACTGATGAACTACAACCAATACATTAGCGCTGACCCAGAGGTTTTGGGTGGCAGGCCATGCATAGCAGGTACCCGCATAAGTGTGGAACTCATCCTTGAACAACTCTCATTTGGTGCTACTATCGACTATCTGCTTGAGCAATATCCAGATCTGCTGACGCGAGAGAAAATTCTCGCAGCATTCGACTTTGCTCGTGAATGCGTTCATGATAGCTATATTCAAGAACACATTGCCTCATGAAGTTCTGTATAGATGAGAATATGCCAAAGGTCTTTAGTAAAGCGCTATTCCAAGCTGGATACGAAATACTGAGAAGTCCGTCTAGAACCCAGGACATCACCATCCTACGTTTTGCAGCAAAAGAAAATGCAGTTGTTGTGACCTTTGACGCAGACTTTAGAAGACTCGTTCTCATAGAAAAACAAGCATGTGCTGGTATCATTTGGTTACGACATGTTCCTCCCAGCAGGAATGAAGAGATGATACACAAGCTGTTGTATCTTGTTAAGAAGCGGCAGAATATACTTTCAACAAGCTTTATCATACTCACACCTTATGAAAACGAGATCATCCGCCTGAAATAAGCCCCTACAGTTCATCACTCACGAGCTATGAGCTTCGCATGCTTTATCTATTTCAAATAGAGATGCGATGTGCATGTAGTTATTACAAGAGAAGATGCTATGATGGATTACAGCGAGTACATCAACATAGATCCAGAGATTTTAGGTGGTAGACCACACATCGTAGGTACCAAGATAAGCGTAGATCTTATCCTTGACCAATTCGCTGCAGGTGGTACTATTGACTATGTGCTAGCACAATATCCTCAGCTAACGCAAGAACAAGTTTTTGCAGCATTCGCGTTCGCCTCTGAGTATGTTTATAACCGCTATCACCAAGATACGCCGCATGAGGAAACATCACAGTGAAATACAACCAATACATCAGCACTGACCCTGAGGTTTTAGATGGAGCGAACTCAGTCTCGCCGAGATAGTCGGCTATTCAAAATGCTACTTCTTGTTTGGATGGCTCTTGTTCAGTAGGTCGTTGAGATTGTTGTTCGATCATTCCTGAGTATACTTCTCAAGCTTTCCTAATCTCTCATTGAGTTTTTTGACCTCTTCTCTGAGTTGTTTCATCTCTTCTCTGAGAAGCACAGTTTCACTTTGTTGTTCCTGTAATACAGGATTACTTTCCATTTTAGATTCAAAAGTTGCTAGAAGCTTGTCGCACTCTTGATTTCGATCTGCACTATATTCTAGATATTGCGCCTTGACTCTTTCATATACCTCCCGTTTTTCTGCTTCATCAATGATCTCTTCTTTCCGGATGAGCCTTTCTGCTGTCCACCTTACTTCTCCTTGTCCGAGTTCATCAAGGTCATCATACCCCCAGCGTATCGCATGCTCAACGCGTTCCTGGTCGCGTTCTTGATCACGTCTTGCAAAGATATTCTCTGAAAGCGCAGATAACTCTTTGACCGGAGTCCGAGGCCTTAAAACCTTCTCCTCTTTGGCCATATACTCCTTGTACTGTTGCTTTATATCATCATACACCTTGCGCTTCTCTGCTTCATCCGTGATATTCTCTTCACGGATGCGTTCCTCAGCTTGCCATCTTACTCGTTCTTGTCCAAAAACATCGAGATCATCAATTCCCAACCGTACCGCACGCTTAGCATGTTCTTGCTCAAGTTTTACAAAGATATTCTCTGAGTTGTCCATTATTTTCCCTCCTGCTACTGTTATGAGAACCACCTTTTATAACACCAGATCCACCAGATCGATGATCTCGATCTGGTGTAATCGCCTAGTTACTTCTACTACGCCTTTTGGATAATAGGCAGATTCATGCCTTCATCACGAGTACGGTGAGTACCAGCGACCTCCTTGATACCACCTTCGGGATAGACCACTTTGGCCTCATTCTCAGGGAGCAGGCTAGCTACTTCTTTGAGAACTGCATCCAGGAATTGATCTTCCGGAACAGTTTTGACGACTTGCCCTTTGCGAAAAATCACACCCTTGCCTTTGCCACCAGCTAGGCCAACATCTGCATCACGTGACTCACCAGGACCGTTAACTACACAGCCCATCACGGCCACCTGAATGGGAGTTTGCACTTTCATCAGACGCTTCTCCACTTCGTTGGCAACGGCAATCACATCAATCTCAACACGGCCACATGAAGGACAAGATACAAAGGTTACACCACGACTACGCAGTTCCAACGAGCGCAGGATCTCATAGGCAACCGGAACTTCCTCTTCAGGCTCGGCACTCAAGCTGACACGAATGGTATCACCAATACCCTCAGCCAGCAACATACCAAGACCCACAGCTGATTTTACCGAACCGCTCACCAGCGTACCAGCTTCAGTAATACCAAGATGGAGAGGATAGTCTGAACGCCGCGAGAAACGACGATATGCTTCAACTGCCGTGAGAACCGTGGATGACTTCAGCGCAATGATCAAATTATGGAAATCCAGTTCCTCACACCAACCAACATACTCCAAAGCTCTGTTGACCATATGATCAACCATATACTCACGCTCTCTTTGATGAGCTTCGGCAGGATCAGAGCGCTCCAACGTGCCATCATCGCGTAACCGTACCTGGATACGCTTCATCTGAGCTGCTTTATCCAGCGCATCAATAGAGCCAGAATTAACACCAATACGGATTGCCGCGCCACGCTCTTTAGCCAGATGTACAATCTGTTCCAGAGATTTGCGACCTTGCAGGAGATTGCCTGGATTGACACGCACTTTATGGGCACCCTGTCTGAGAGCTTCCATAGCAAGGGCAGGATCATAATGAATATCAGCTACAAGTGGAATTTTAATTTGTTTTATGATTTCTCCAATTATTAGGGCATCTTCCATTTCTGGCACAGCTACACGCGCAATTTCGCAACCAACATCCTGCAGACGATGAATCTGCGCAACAGTTGATTTCACGTCACGTGTATAAGTCGTGTTCATCGATTGAACCGCAATAGGTGCATCACCGCCTACAGGAACATTACCAACATAGACTTTTCGAGTTTTTCTTCTCATAAGGCAAATGAACTCCTTTTATCTCTCCTAATGCATCATATCACTTTCAGTGATATGATGCATTAGGAACAGGAACAGGCATTACCAACAAAGGTCACAAGGCTCTTGTTAGAGTGGAGATCTACGCGTGTAGGTTTACTGTCAGTAATTGTAGCACAATAAAAAGGTGCTTAGCCAAGCCACCTATGCTTCAGCCGACAGCACACCACCGACGTTCGAATTATCCTCTCCCATTGAGGAAAAATAGCTAGCAACGATGAGAAACCCGCCTATCTACAGGGATTCAAGTCCCGGTAGCTTACGGCGGGTTCTTTTGTGTCACGATTAGTTGCTACCATGGCAAGGAAACCATGCTGTAAGAAGTTTGATGGCTTGACTTACACCACCTCACATGATCTATCCCGCACTGTTTAGCTTCCCCAATGCAGAACATCACTAACCGTCACAACGATCATCAGGAGTAGCAAGATTGCCATTCCAACAAAGTTTATAAGACCTTCACGCTCCGGTTTCAAACGTTTGCCGCCCCGTAGTACTTCCACCAGCACCAGAAAAACGCGTCCGCCATCAAGAGCAGGAAAGGGTAAAATGTTAAAAATTGCCAGGTTCAAACTCAACATTGAGGTCAGGACGAGCAGCGGCCACCAACCAGTATACGGCACAGATTGTGCAAAATTAGCGGTTATATGTGCAATACCCACCGGCCCGGCAATCTGGAATGGACTAAGCCCGATGATCATCTTCACCAGAGTCACCACTAGTAAACGCATCGTTTCGAATGTAAGAGCGATCCCCTTAAAAGGGGCTTGCCAGAAGGGTGTTGTAACCACGATAACCTTTGGATCAACACCTAGATAACCCTCATTTGCGGCTGGATGTGCCCGTGCATGGACAATCAGTGTCGTGTTGGAAGCTAGACCCTTATGATGAACCATCAGGGTTACCGATATTGTCTTATGCTGTCCATGATCCTTATCAGCAGCTTGCTTCAGAACATTGCGCATCTGGTCAAAACGACGTATTGGCACTCCATTGACAGAAAGAACCTTATCATCGGCGCGTAAACCAGCTGCCTGTGCAGGAGAGCCAAGCTCTACCGAGCCAATGATAGCATCAGGAACGTTGCCCACTGGCTGCCCCACTGTGTAAGCAATCGTAAAGAGGACAATAGCCAGTAGGAAGTTCATTACGACGCCAGCAACAAGCACAATCAGGCGCTTTCCGGCGGACTTAGCTGCAAAGCTCTTGGGATCATACTGATCATTCTCATCATAAGTATCTCCCGTCTCACCTGACATGCGTACGAAACCACCAATCGGGAGCAAATTGAGAGAATACATGGTATGATCAGGAGCGTCAGCACTACTGCGACTGGCCCCACCACTTGTTCCATACAAAGGGTTTAGAGTGCTGCTGGTATCAATTTCTCGACTGCGACCAAACCACATCACCTCCCAACCACCCCGATCTCGTTTACGGATACTCACTAGAGCAGGAGGAAAGCCCATGCCAAACTCTTCTACCCGAATGCCTGCCCATTTTGCCGTAATAAAGTGACCTAACTCATGTACGAATACCAGCAGGCCTAATACTGGAATAATCGTCAGTATATACCAGTCCATGTCCTTTTTCCTCTATACTGCTTTTTGACTCGCGTGCGCCCTTCTTCCACAACTCGCGCACCATATGTCGCGCCCAACTACAAGCCTCAAGCGTCGCAGAAACATCTGGCTGCTCAACAGAGTGGTGACGCGCCAGAACAGCCTCAATCAACTCAGCAATCTGCAGAAAGCTAATTTCACCTGCAAGAAAGAGTTCCACAGCCTCTTGATCAGCCCCCACTGGATACGTCCCTCCACGTCTCCCGGCCTCGATCGCCAGCCGGAAGCAAGGGAAGCGTTCCAACTTGAAGTCCTCAAAACGGAGGGCACCAACCTCGGCCCAACGCAATTCACGGATGAGCCCGGTCTTCTCACTGTTCAGACGAAGTGGATAAGCTAGAGCATTCATAATCGGCAAATGCATGCTTGGCAAACTAGCCTGCATCTTAATGGAGCCATCAATAAACTCCACCATTGAGTGGATAATGCTTTCAGGGTGAATTACCACATCGATACGCTCATAAGGCACCCCAAAAAGCCAGTGAGACTCGATGACCTCCAGACCTTTATTCATCAAGGTCGCACTATCAATCGTGATCTTTGGACCCATTTGCCAAGTAGGATGAGCCAGGGCCTGATCAACCGTAACAGCTTGAATTTGTTCATGTGTCGCCGAACGGAAAGGCCCACCAGAAGCAGTTAAGAGCAACCGAGAGATATCCTCAGTTGCCTCGCCCTTCAGGCATTGCCAGATAGCGCTATGCTCACTATCGATGGGAAAAATAGGCACCTTGGCCCGCTGCGCTGCCTGCATCACCAGATGACCAGCCATGACCAAGGTCTCTTTATTCGCTAAGGCAATGACCTTGCCCACCTCAATCGCGGCCAGAGTAGGCTTCAGACCAACTAAGCCAGAAGTAGCTATAACGACGACATCAGCCTCAGGACATGTCGCCGCAGCCAGCAAACCCTGTTCGCCAAGTAAAGCCTCAGGCAAAAGACTATGGGCCTTTTCCTCAGCCTCCGACGTATCCGCAAAACACGCCACAAGGGATGGTTTAAATTCCCGCACCTGCTGTGAAAGGAGCGCAACATTACTCCGTGCTGCTAATGCAACAATTTGAAAGTGGTCAGGGAAACACCGTACAACATCTAGCGTCTGCTGACCAATCGAACCTGTGCTTCCAAGTAAAGCAATACGTCTCGGGAAAGTGGCCATAAAACTTCCTCCCAGCAGGAAACAAATAGGAACGTGATTCCTTATTTTCCGTCTGGGCAAAACTACTGTCCTACCAAACTCAAATCATGGATGACCTTCAAGCTCAGTAAGACGTTTCTATTGCACTGACGGTTTTTTATGCGGCATCGTACGTACGAGATTGTGGGAGCGGAATAGGAGTACCCAATTCTCGAGAAACCATCAGCCAACTTTCAATAGCATCTTTACCCTGCTGAACAGCTTCCTCATATGTCTTACCATGTGTCATGCATCCAGGAAGCTCAGGTACAGCGACAACAAAAATGTCATCTCTGTCATCCCACTGAATTATCATCGAATAATGAAACTCTTCCATTACTTCCTCTCCTTAATACGCTTCAGCGCATTTTTAACTTGATAAACTTGGTATGCATCTGCATCATCACCATCACGGCCTGCAATCGTAACTCTCAGAGAAGGGTCTGCATCATGGAAAAATACAACATGACTTCCTTTCCCTGGACGAGAATAAAAACCCTCTCTCCTCAGTTCAGATTTCAGTTTCTTAACCTTTACTGGCATTATTCCATCCTTAGCAACTTCTCATTTTCATCCTACCACACAAGCGATATCGTTGTGAGAAGGTTATCTGTATTATAGCATAGATGTGAGCAGGTGTCCTAAAGGGTTACTATAGCACAAAAACAATTAATGATCGTATTTATTTTAGAAAAAGCATGACCTGAGAAAATATATAGACCACAATGAATGCAAATAGCAAACTGTCAATACGATCAAGCAACCCTCCGTGGCCAGGCATCATCTGACCACTGTCTTTAACATTCGTTTGTCGTTTGATCAAAGACTCAGCGAGATCTCCCAACGTAGCAGATGAACCGATGAGCAAGGCGAGCAGGATCGCAAAATACCAGGGAAGACCCAATGGTACAACCGTAAGAGCGAGACAGACGATCATACAAAAGACCAAACCGCCAACTACACCTTCCCACGTTTTGCCAGGACTAATCAGGGGAGCAAGTTTATGTCGACCGAAGTAGCGACCACTAAAAAATGCCGCACCATCAAAGACCCACACACCAACCAGAGCAGTTAACAGCCACCAAGCACCAGGGGGAAGGGAGGGAAGATAGATCCAGCCTCCAGAAGAAGGATGCAAGACTACGGGATCAGACCCACGAAGCAACATAGCGGAACTCATAGGCCACGCCAAGTAAATGGGGGTTGCCAGCGTCAGTGCCCAATCAACAAGCGCACCGTCAAATTTCTTGCGCAAGAAAAGCAAGGGAAAAGAAATCAGCAACGCAGCCCCCAAACCGATTTCAAGGACAAGCAGGTGCGTCTCTGGAGGCAATATAGCAGCTATCAAGAAGAGCATCGCCAGACCCAGGCTCATGCCGCTCAGAGGGCGATATCCCACATTGGCCAACATATAATGCATTTCAATACTGCTTAGCACAACAGATAGCAATGCGGCAATAAATGCCCCCCAGCCACCAAACCAGCATAAGAGAAGGACAACAGGGATCGCAATCAAAGCAGTCAGCCAACGCTGACCAACCGATGACGTGCGAGTATTTTGCTTTTCGGGTTCAGATATACCCATCTCGTTGTTCTGCTTACTCGTATGTTGCAAACAATTCACTTCCTCTGCTTGAGGTCAAAGACACTTAAGAGATGTGCCAAAACTCATGTAATAGATAGAATGCAGACGTTCTATCTATTACACGCATAATCCTAGGTAGTGGAAACTGTCAGGCGACCAAAACGCCTTTGTCGTTGACGATAACTTTCCAGTGCAGCAAGAAGATCTTCTTGTCCGAAATCAGGCCAGAGAGTAGGTGTTGCATAGTACTCGCTATAGGCAGATTGCCAGAGCAAGAAATTGCTGACACGCATCTCTCCAGCAGTACGAATAACGAGATCTGGATCAGGGAGATCACGAGTATATAAATAAGAGCTAATCAACTCTTCAGTAATCATATCAGGACAACGGCCATCGGCAATAATGTGACGAATGGCATCGACCAGTTCTGCCCTTCCCCCATAATTAAAACACACATTTAGACTAATGCGAGTATTATTTTTCGTCAACTCGGCGGAGTCACACACTGCCTGTTGAATATCAGGAGAGAGATCCTGAAGACGACCAAGATGGCGCAGACGCACTCCATCACGGTGGAGTTTCTCCAAATCTGAGCGGATTGTCTCCCAAAAGAGGCGCATTAAGCCATCAACTTCAATACGTGGTCGCTCCCAGTTCTCGGTTGAAAAGGCATAGACACTGAGCATTTCAATTTGTTCATCAGCAGCGCACTCAACGACACGACGAAGAGCGTTGACACCTGCCTT
>Ga0193729_1000194_pt1 | contig 30246 bp, 24 predicted proteins | sample U1c2metaG_FD_143036 | JGI IMG/M metagenome (GOLD analysis project Ga0193729, IMG submission 143036) | Soil microbial communities from a riparian zone of the East river system, Colorado, United States - U1c2 | ecosystem: Environmental > Terrestrial > Soil > Riparian zone | place: USA: East River...
CAAATGAAAATTTTATTCGACGCCGTAATCAATCACGTCGGCCCCAATCACCCGTGGGTGAAAAATCCCCCGCTCCCGGACTGGTTTCACGGTACACCAGCGCAGCATACAAATTCCGCAACTCCGCTTGACGGTTCCTTCTACGGAAAGAGTAATCAACCTTCCACGAACAAATCCTTTGAAGCCCTTGTAGACCCCCACGCACCTGCGCGTTTTTCAAAAAATCTCACCGAAGGTTGGTTCGTCAATGTATTGCCCGACCTCAACACCGAAAATCCTGTCGTGGCGCAATATCTCTTCCAGAACAGCATCTGGTGGGCGGAAACAACTGGGCTAGACGGATACCGCCTCGATACCTTTCCGTATGTGCCGCGCAAATTCTGGGCCGCCTGGCATCTCGCGTTACACCGTCTCTATCCCAACCTCACCACCGTAGGCGAAGTGTTTCACCCCGATCCAAGTGTCACTTCATTTTTCATGGGTGGACAAAAACGTTACGATGGCATCGATTCAGGCGTCACCACACTCTTCGATTTTCCGTTGTACTTCACCCTTCGCGACGTATTACTGGGTCGAGCGCCAGCGGGAAGGATCGCCGAGATCCTGCGTCACGATTCCCTTTACAACCGCCCCGACTCACTCGTGACATTCTTTGGCAATCACGACGTCACGCGTTTCCCCAGCGCCGCCGTCGACACCGCTGGACACCTCCAGGATGAAACACAAGCGCTTAAGAACTTGCAGCTGGCCTTTGGATTGACGCTTACTTTACGCGGAATTCCGCAACTCTATTACGGCGATGAGATCGCCATGCCAGGCGGCCCGGATCCAGACAATCGCCGTGATTTTCCCGGCGGCTGGAGTGACGATTCCAAAAATGCTCTCACCGCGGACGGCCGCACACCGCAACAACAAAAAATATTTTCTTACGTACAAACATTACTTCGTTTGCGGCGCGAACATCCCGTACTTGCACGAGGTCGGCTGTGGCACCTGGCCTCCGATGATTCCTCCTACGTTTTTGAGCGCGATTCCGAAGAAGAAAAATTGATCATCGCTTTCAACAATTCCAAAGAATCTCGTCAGTTGAAATTTCCTATCAAAGATACGCCGGTGCAGGACGCCGCCGGACTAACCACGCTGCTCGGCGAAGCGCATGGGAAAATTGCCGACAGCCAATTGGACTTGGCCATGCCGCCACAGTCTCTCACGATTTTCTTGGTGGATTAATCGCGGATGCACTTCGTCGTTCGAACGGAGCTGCCGACATTTTCTAAAATCATTCGAATGCAGGCGATTCGAACGCTGGCAATGTTACTGTGATGTGATAATTACTGAATAATTAAAGTATCACTTTAAATGTCGGCGCGCCGACATTTTTCTTTTTTGCGCCTTCAATAATTTATTTGCAGCGACCACTCTTTCACCGCGTCCGGCACCGTCAGCGTCACCGCATGCAGTTGATTGTCGTAACGAAAATCGCTCGCAACCTGATTTCCAATGCGCACCTGCTTCGGAACTGATGCAACTCCGTATACCGTTACTTCTGCATTCTTCCACCACGGCTGGAATGCGCTGTTCTCTACCTTACTGCTGACCGTCACGGAATTCCCCGCCGCCTGGCAACTGTATTGTATTCGCAGAAATTCGTTTTTCTGATACGCGTAGGAATGTCCATCATCCATGTACAGCGATCCGTGGCAATCGTCGCCAGGATACACGCGCAGCTTCAATCCACCGCTTGGAGTCTCCGAGGTGCTCTGCACTACCGCCTGCAAGGGCACAATCGCTCCGGCGCGAACATACAGCGGCAGCTCGTCTAATTGCGGATGCAACACGAGATGCGCAGCCTGCCCGGCCACTTTACTGCTCGTCCAAAAGTCATACCACTCCCCCGGCGGCAGATGAAAATCTTTGGCATCCAGCATTTCCGTATCCACCGGAGCCACAAACAAATCTCGCCCAAACAGAAAATTGTGATCGTCGCCTTCCATCTTCGCTTGCGGATATTCGACAAACAGCGGCCGCATGAACGGCAATCCAGTGCGCGTCATTTCTTCGATGCCGGCATAAATATATGGCAGCAACTGATAGCGCAGTTCAACGTAATGCCGGCGGATCATTTCTTGCTCCGGTCCGTGCACCCACGGTTCCTGATCGCCCGTGCCTTTCCCGGTGTGATCGCGATAAATGGGATTGAACGCTCCCACTTCGATCCAACGCGTCAACAAATCCGCAGGTGGCGTTCCCGCGAATCCGCCGATGTCGTCGCCCACCAGCGAATAGCCGCAAATTCCCATGCTCAAAAGCATCGGCGTGCTCATCGACAAATGGTTCCAGGAGCTGCTGTTGTCTCCCGTCCACGTCGCCGCAAATCGCTGCGTTCCGGAATATGCCGCGCGTGTTAAAACAAAAGGCCGCTCGTCAGGCTGCAATTTGCGCAAGCCGTCATAGGTGGCGCGCACGTTTTCCATTCCATAGACATTATGAATCGCGCGGTGGTCGCGCGAGGTTCCATCATCCAGGCGATGTCGCACGTCTAGCGGCATGGTTTTGTCCGCTCGCTTAAACACTGAGGGCTCATTCATATCGTTCCAGAAGCCCGCGACGCCCATGCCCACAAAATCTTTATATAGTTCGCCCCACCAGTCCCTGGCTTTTGTAAGCGTAAAATCCGGGAACACGCTATCGCCCGGCCACACCGGCCCGACGAAAACGCTGCCATCGGGATTTTTAACGAAGACGTCTCGCTGCATTCCAGTTGCGTACGGCGCGTAAGCGGGATTCGGATCTTTCTTAATGTGCAGGTCCGTGATCAGCACGGTGTGCACGCCCTGCGAGCGGAAGTCAGAAATCATTTTTTCAAACGTGGGAAAGTATTGCCGGTTTATGGTGAATGGCGCATAACCCTGCTGGTAATCGATATCGAAATAAATTGCGTCCAGCGGAATTTTCTTTTGCCGGTAAGTCGCCACAATCTCGCGCCCTCGCGCTTCCGGATAATAGCTGTAGCGGCTTTGCTGAAACCCTAAGGTCCAAAGTGGCGGCAACGGAGCGCGTCCCACCAGCGCGGTGTAATTCTCGATGATCTTCTTCGGTTCCGGCCCCGAGAAAAAATAAAAATTCAGCTCCCCGCCAACCGCTCCGAACGAAAAATAATCCGCCGATTCTTTTCCGAAATCGAAGCTGCTGCGATAGGCGTTATCGAAAAACACTCCATAAGCCGAGCCATTGCGCAGACCGATGAAAAACGGAATGGTCTTATACAGAGGATCGCTGGATTCCTGCCAGCCAAATTCATCGGTGTTCCACATGGTGAAAGAACGGTTCCGGCGATTCATGCGGCCAGCCTTATCGCCCAGGCCGAAGTAATTCTCGTCCGCAGGCATGTGCTTCCAGACGTGCACGCTCTCGCCGTCCCATGCCATGGGCAGTGTCGGCTGGTCCTCGAGAATCGCAGCGCCGCTGGAATCCACAAAATTGATGAGCAGCGGCGACTTGATCACAACTACATTCACGTCGCCCGCGTTGATGCGTACTTCCTTCGGTCCGTCTTGAACTTTTACCGCGGGAGGTTGCGGCGATTCGATCACGGCCCAGGAAAAGTCCTCCGGGAATTTTCCTTGTGGGGCCACTCGCACACGCACGATGCCGTCGCGAAAAGCAGTGATGCGAACTTTTGCCGCTCCCGCCGTCAGTTCTACTCCTTCCGGTAACACTTCAACACGTTGCACATTGCCGAGATGGTGCCAGCCCTGCGCGTAGTTGCCCGTACAAAGCATCGCGTAGAATAAGAATCCCACCACGGCACGTCGCGCGAAGGCTGACATAGAAAACTCTCCAGAAGGAAGAACATGGGTAACATTTTTTCTTTGCTTGTTCAGCGAGATCTTTCAAGCGGTTAGCCACTGTTCAAAAAATGCCGACGCCTTGGCGCCTTCAATGCGCCGGCGCACCGCGTCCATCACCCGGCAACGAACAATCCCGCCACTAGCATAAAAGCCCAGCCAGTAAGGCAAATGCACCATCTCCGCCTTACGCGAAAAATTCAACGAAGCCTCACGCACCTTGAAAAATCCTTGCTGGAAAATAACCCGCAACACTTTTTCGCGCAGCAACTCGTCCGCAGCGCCTGCCGTCAAGGATGGCTCAACGCGGTTCCGCGTATCCGTCATCACCAGTTGCCGGCTCGGCAATTGCGGAAACTCAAACAGATCGAGCGAACCGTCTACCGCATCCATGGCGAACAAGCGCGTCTGCGGCGCTCGCGCCATCACATAACTGACTTCGTAGAATTGATAGGGCACGTACACCTGGGCGATTCGTTGCAAACGGCCTGCTGTCATTCTCCAGTACATCGACGACAGCCCACGACTGGAAAATTCCCGAACAGCATCCTCCGGCGTGACGTTCGGCCGCAACGCGACAATGGATGTGGTTCTCATTTCTTTGAGTGCCGCGTTAGCGGAAATAAATCCATAACCCAAAAACCGTGGCGATCAGCACCAACGTAAACGCCAGGTTCACTCTGTGCTCCGCCGGCGTCTCGCGCTTCAGATGCGGAGTTTCCTTCAGATCCGTAGTTTCCAGTTTGTCCCTCACGGTTGCGAAAGTTAAGCCCGCAATTTTCTTTCGCTCCGGCGCCGGATATATCATGCTCACGCCGATCAGCACGACGGCGCACACCACGAACATGAGCACCGCGTAATGAAGAAAATTCATGTCCACCAGCCAGCGCAATGCCGGGGAACTGTAGTGCCTGGTCTTGTCCAGCACCTCAAAAATAAAACGCACTGAACCCAACACAAAACCCACTAGCAGCGAACTGATGGCACCTTCGCCGTTCAGCCGCGGCCACAAAATTCCAAATATGAAACACACCGCGATCGGCGGGCTGATGTACGCCTGCACGCTCTGCAAATAAATGTACAGTTGCGCGCTGAGCAAATGAATGAAGGGCACCCACAAAAGTCCCAGCACCACCATGGCGCCGGTAGCGATGCGTCCGAAGGCCACCAGTTGCTTTTCGCTCGCCGCCGGACGAAACTTTTTATAGAAATCGAGCGTGACCATCGTGGAAGCGGAATTAAAAACCGAGCTCATGGCTCCCATCAAAGCAGCCAGCAACGCCGCGATCAACAATCCCACCAGACCCGTGGGCAAAAGATTGATCACCGATGTCGGGAATGCGATGTCTCCGTTGGTAACTTTGCCGTCTACCACGGTGAATAGTTGCGGGTAGAGCGCATAGCAAATCAAGCCCGGCAGCACCAGCAGAAACACCGGAAGAACTTTCAGAAAGCCGGCGAAAATTGTGCCCGCCTTGGCGTGACCTTCGTCTCGCGCGGATAAAACGCGCTGCACAATAACCTGGTCGGTGCACCAATACCAGATGCCCAGAATAGGCGCGCCAAAAACGATTCCGGTCCAGGGAAATTCCGGATCGGAAGCGGGCTTGATCATATGAAAAAAACTGTCGGGAAGCGCGGCGCGCAAGCCTGCAAATCCGCCAACTTTATCCAGCCCGATTAGCGTAAGTGCGATCGCGCCCGCGAGAAGAATCAGGGTCTGCACTAAATCCGTGTAGATAACCGCGGCGAGGCCGCCGGCGATGGTGTAAACGCCGGTGGCAATGACCAGAATAATGGCCGCTGTCCACTGATTCCAGCCCACCACGCGCTCCAGCACGATGCCCGCGGCGTAAAGATGGACGGAAATTTTCGTGAAGATATACGCAATCACGGAAATGGTGGCCAGATAATTCGCGCAATTGCGATTAAAGCGGCGCTCCAGAAATTCCGGCATAGTGAATACGTTGGAGCGCAAATAAAAAGGCACGAACACCCAACCGAGCAGCAGCAGCATCATGCAGGCCAGCCACTCAAAATCGCCTACGGCGAGGCCAGACGTCGCGCCAGAGCCCGCGAGCCCTATGAAATGTTCGGTGGAAATATTGGAAACGAAAAGCGAAGCGCCGATGGCGAACCAACCGATGTTGCGGCTGGCCAGAAAATAATCCTCGGAGGTTCGGCCCTTTTTCGCGAAATAAAAACCGATGCCAAAAATAATGACAAAATAAATTCCGATAATTACCAGGTCCGTGGGAGCGAGAATGCGATGCGTTACCGTCACGATTGCTGCCGCCAGCATCGCACCTCCTCGTGCAGACTGCCTGGAATAAACGACTGGCCTGCGGAGTCTATACCAGGGGCAGTCCACGCTCAATAACCGATTGGCGATAAATTCCGGCGATTAAATCAGGATCGGGCCAATCATTTGCGGCTACGGCTGCAACGGAGTAAAAATATAGATGGAGGAAATATGATTAAGTTGCTCGGTTGCATTTTACTTTTGGGGGCTAGCGTGATGGCCGCGGACAAAAACGTTTACGAATTTACTTTGAATTCCATCGATGGCCAGGCGGCGCCATTGGCAGCCTACAAAGGAAAAGTGGCCATGCTCGTGAATGTGGCCAGCCGTTGCGGGTTCACGCCACAATATTCCGCGCTGGAAACGGTATACGAAAAGTATAAAGATCGCGGCTTTGTGATCGTGGGCATTCCGGCCAACAATTTCGCCGGACAGGAACCAGGATCAAATCAGGAAATCAAAACATTTTGCACCACCAAATATCACGTCAGTTTTCCGATGATGTCGAAGGTTTCGGTGAAGGGCGACGATAAAGATCCGCTGTATCAATTCCTCACGGACAAATCCGCCAATCCGCAAACTGGCGGCGACATAAAATGGAATTTCACGAAATTTCTGATCGGCCCGGACGGCCTCGTCATTACGCGGTTTGAACCGGACGTTACGCCAGATGCGCCGCAGGTCACGGCGGCCATTGAGAAGGCGTTGGCAACGACCGGGCATTAATCGCGTCTAACCAGTAGACGTAAAGCACGCGCGGTACTGCTCACTGTGGTATCAACAAAATTGTCATCGGCGAAACCACGCGCTGATGGCGGTTTGGATTGCGAGAAATTCATGAAAGAAACAGAGTCAGATTCATGAACACCACCAGGATCATGATGGTTGCCGGCTGCGTGCTTATTTTTTCCGGCTGCCGTGTCAGCCAACCCGGACGCATCGAAAGCGAAATGGCCAAGGGCGTGAAACACAAAATCACCGTCGGCGGAAAAAACACTCCCAACCCCATTCCAGCGACGCAAGAAAATCTCGCGGACGGACAAAAACATTTTGGGCATCACTGCGGCATTTGTCATGGTCTGGACGGCGAAGCCACGGGAGTGCCGTTCGCGCAGAAAATGGCGCCTCCCATTCCTTCTCTAAGTTCATCGGATGTGCAGGAATATAAAGACGGGCAATTAAAATGGATTATTGAAAATGGCATCGACCCTTCCGGCATGCCTTCGTGGAAAGGAATTCTGGACGATCAAGAGATGTGGACGCTTGTAAATTTCATGCGTCACCTGCCACCCAAAGGAAGCCTGGGGATTCCCGAGGTCTATAAAAAAGAACAAGAAGAGCACGAACACATGCACATGCACAATAAAGACTCGAAATAATAGAGCCTTCCCTGTCTAGGCCACGCTAACACATGTGTTAAGACTTAATCCCACTCATCTGACACATTACAAGCAACTTACAGGACGCTAACATGATAGCTAGAGTTCCGCGCTCAAAGTTTTGAATCCTTAAAACCCGCTGATGGCATCCAAGAACTGCTCGCAGAACGATTAGAGGGAAAGGCATGGCTGAAAAACGGAGCAGTTCCTCAAAACGAAAATCTTCACCGACAAAAAATATCTCGCGCAAAAATCCACCAAGTTCAGTAATGTTTCCATCTAGTCAGCGACCCAAGCAGCAGCTGAAATTTCCGACTCTAAGCAAGAACAATGCTGACGTCTTGTATCGTTGGCGCAGGCATCGCGGGACTGACCACCGGATATAATGCACCGACCATGGCGCCGCTGGGCCCGCAAAAGCAAAGGACGCGAAGAGTCACTGCGCGCACAGATTAGGAACACATGACGACAATTTCGACTGGGCCGGTGAGCGCTGCTGCAAACGAGAAAATTAATCTTGGACAGTTCATCTGTAAGGGGCGGAGTTTTGGGGGAGCGCGTTTTTTTGAGTTTCACGATCAGAAATGGTTTCCGAAGTATCTTCGCGACGGCGTCACGGATGCGCTGCAATTTATTTTAAGTTTAGGCGGAATCTACCGGCCCATTACCCCGCTACTAAATGAAGCTGTGGAAGTCACCGGCGCTGAACGCATCGTTGATTTATGTTCCGGCGGCGGCGGGCCGTGGCTGTGGCTGCACCGTTTGCTGCGCGCGAGCAACGGACGAAACATAAAAGTTTGTTTGACCGATAAGTATCCGAACATTACGGCATTCGAGAATGCGCGGCGAGAGACCGATGATCGGATTACCTTTTATCCAGGATTCGTAGACGCCGCGGCTTTGCCTCGCGATCTCTCGGGATTCCGCACCATTTTCACTTCATTTCATCATTTCACACCAGACGAAGCGGTAGCGATATTGCAGAACGCGGCGGACGATGGCCAGGGAATCGGCGTGTTCGAAGCCGCCAAACGCGATCCGCTGACAATTTTATTGACGATGGTGATGCCATTGGCGGGATTTTTGACCGCGCTATTCGCGCGCCCGTTTCGCGCCTCGAGAATATTCTGGACGTACGTCATCCCGGTGATTCCCTTTGTGCTGGTTTTTGATGGAGTAATTTCCTGCCTGCGCGCTTATTCAAAAAAAGAATTGTCTCTTTTAGCCGCGCAGGTTAAAGCGGAAAATTATGTGTGGCAGGTTGGAGAACAACCCGGTGGCTTGGCTCCCATTACATTTCTCATAGGGTATCCCGAGCCGATCGGTGCAATCGCAGACGCGACGCTAACTGCCAGTGAGCAGCCCAGTTTAGTGAAATGACCCGTCAGACCATTCATCGCGTTTATACCGAGGACCAGCGGCGAGCCGCGATTGTGCGCGTCATCTCCAAACAATTTGATAGCTTCACGCTGCAACCAAACCACCGGGTATTACCGCGGCAAGCCCGAGAAATCCAACGTGCTGGAGTTCGTGGGCGCAAGAGAATCGCGGGTCAAATGCCCGGCTGCGCGTATTCAAAAAATAAAATCGGCAAGCGTCCGTGCTGGTGATCACCTTGACCGGGCGCGCGAAGAAGATTACCGCTAATCGCCTGTAGAGTTTGAAAGGACTCTCCTCGCGTTCTTACCGATTAAGCTGTATTGCTGTACCTAAGCAAAGGCTTCTATGCTTCTCATTGCGAGGCGAGCGTAAGAGCCATGCAGAAACACACGCAGCCCGGAGTTTGTGTGCCGAATTTTAATGCCTGGGGCATCGACGAAAAGTATCGAGACGATTCTGGGCAGCGGCACGAAGTTTCGGACGCGACAAAAAATAAATTTTTGGCCGCCATGCAAGCATCGCAAGACGGGCCTGGTGATGCGGCGCTCCTGGTCGTGCATCAAGGCGCAGATGTAAACATTCCAGAATCCTGCGAGCTGCAATTGGAAGACGGCACGCGTCTGCGTGCGACTGGTAAACTTCCGCGGGACTTGCCGATTGGTTACCATTCGATTTTTGATCACGAGGGGCGCGAATCGCGGCTGATCATAACGCCACCGCGCTGTTTCCTTCCCTCAGATTTGCATACGTGGGGCTGGGCGCTGCAACTTTATTCACTGCGTTCGCAAACGAGCTGGGGAATGGGGGATCTGGAAGACTTGCGGCGTATGTGCAAATGGTCGGCTGAATTGGGGGCCGGAATCGTTATGGTTAACCCGCTGTGCGCGACGGCTCCGGTGTTGCCGCAGCAAGCGAGTCCCTATTATCCGAGCAGCAGATTATTTTTAAATCCGCTGTATTTGTGTATTGAAGAAATTGCCGGCGCGAGAGAGGCGCTGCCTGATTTCGAAGAATTGTGCCAGGAGGGGCGCGCGCTGAACGACAAGCCGTTGATTGACCGCGACGCCATCTACCGTCTGAAAATGCGCGCACTGGAAAAAATGTGGCCGGTGGTGCGCGACAAAATATCGCTTGGCGATTTTGAACGCAGCCGGGGACGCAGCCTGCAGCTGTTTGCGAGTTTTTGTGTGCTCGCCGAGCAATTCGGCGCGAATTGGCGGGCGTGGCCACAGCACTATCGTTCGCCGGATGGTCCCGCAGTTTTGGCTTTGATTGTGGAATTCGGCGATCGCATACGGTTTCACAAGTGGCTGCAATATTTGCTGGACGAGCAATTAAAAGCCGCTTCGTCAACGGGAAATATCATGCAGGACCTGCCCGTGGGAGTTGCACCAGACGGGGCGGACGCGTGGATGTGGCAGGAAATATTTGCGGAAGACGTGAGCGTGGGAGCGCCGCCGGATTTATTCAATGCCAACGGACAGGATTGGGGGCTGCCGCCACTCGTGCCACACAAATTGCGGGCCGCATGGTATGAGCCGTTCATCCAGACGGTGCGCACAGCGTTGCGCTATGCGCGCGGATTGCGTATTGATCACGTAATGGGATTATTTCGGCTGTACTGGATTCCTGTAGGTGAGCCGAGCGCGCATGGGACTTACGTTCGTTACAATGCGGACGAGATGCTTTCGATTCTTGCGCTAGAGAGCGCGCGAGCGAAAACGTTTGTGGTGGGAGAGGATTTAGGCACAGTGGACGAAGGTGTGCGCGAAAAACTTGCCGAGCATGCGGTGCTTTCTTACCGGCTTTTGTGGTTCGAGGAAAAGCGGCCGGAGCATTATCCGAAGCTGGCTGTCGCTGCAGTATCCACGCACGATTTGCCGACTATCGCGGGCATCTGGTCGGGCGCGGACTTTAACGAGCAAATACATCTGGGACTGGAACCCAACATAGAAAACTCCGACAAAATGCGCTGGTATCTGAAGCGCGCGACCAACGTGCATGACCACGAGCACATTTCCGACGTGATTGTTAAAACGCACGCGGCGCTGGCCCGATCACCGGCGGTAATTACGCTGGCATCTTTGGAAGATGGCTTGGGGGCGCACAAAAGGCCCAACTTGCCTGGAGCGCGTGACGACACTCGGCCCAACTGGTGTATTCCCCTGCCAAAGAAACTTGAAGAAATCGAGACGGATCCGACGGTGCTAAGAATTGCGGAGTCTCTAAAGAGATAAAGAAGCTCGTTATCGTCGCGTTTAGTGCTGAAGTTCGTTTTCCATCTGTTGCAGAAGAGCGGTGTTCGTCTCGATGGCTTTGCCTAGAATTTCAGATTGGCGCCGGGCCTCTTCCCAATTTTGCGATTCGATGGCCTCGGTAAGACCGGGAAGCTCCAGGTGCGCGTAAGTGTAACGCGCGCAATACAGCAAATGTTTAAACCAGGGGCGGCCGGGAATGCCATCGGGATTCAGCCAGTTACTTTCCACCTTTAATATGGATTGGTTGTATTGCTCAGCGGTGTGCGGATCTATTTTTCCGGAAGCAACGGCGCGGTCCAGAAGTGTTTTAACGTTTTTGCCGGCGCCTTCGAAGGCTGCCGCGCGTTTCTGTAAATTATCGAGTTTGATTTTATTCGCGTCGTAACGAGGATTTTTTTTCAGATCATCGATGAAATTGTTGAGGGTGTGGCCGTAAAATGCAAAATCGAAGGGCAAAATATCCGCTTGAGCCAATCGCAGCGCAGTAACACCCCACAATGCGGACATGGTGGCGTGATATTTGTAGCCAGGATCGCCAAAGTGATTCATCCAATAAAAATTGTCGTACATGGAATGATAAACTCCGTACGGGCCATCGAATCCCAGGGTGATGACTGGGCGTCCGAGGAAATTTAGAAACACGGTGTGATCGGAGCCGCTACCAATACGGGTATTTACTAAATTCTGGTCTTTGGGCGGCTGTGCGTGTTTGTCTTTTTTTCGCGCCGCGGCGGTGGATTTAACCCAGGCATCATGCAGGCTCGTTCCACTAGGGTCGGGAATGGAATAGCTAGTCTCCACCAGCATGGGCGCCAGCGAGCCGACCGCGCCGCCTTCGAAGTTCGGTCCGGATGTTGAGGAATCTACGTTGATGTAGGCGATTAACTTTTTTCGCAAGTCGTCCGCGAACTGCTCACCCCACTCGGTCGAGCCCGTCAGTCCTATCTCTTCGCCGTCCCAACTGCAGAAAATCAGTGAACGCTTGGGGCGGAAGCCATTTTTCAACATGGTTCCGAAGGCGCGGGTCAGTTCCATCATGGACGCGGTGCCGCTGCTGGGATCGACCCCGCCATACTCCCAGGCGTCGTGATGATTTCCGAGGAGCACCCATTCATCGGGAAATTGCGCGCCGCGGATGCGGGTTTCGACGACGTAATAAGGCTGAATCGAATTGTCCATCTGCACTTTCAGGTGGGCTTCCACGGCTCCGGTGAGCCGGTAAGTAATCGGCAATCCACCTTGCCAATCTTTTGGCGCGGTCGGGCCATTCATATTTTCCAGCAGCGCTTTGGCGTCGTGCCACGAAAGGGGCAGGGCGACAATGTGAGGTAGCGAGCGGGCTTCACTTTCTGGAATGCGCTTTGCGCCCGGTACCGAAGCCCAACCCGGCGTAAGCGGATCGCCGGGAACAATGAAGTCGTAAGTAATCGAGCCGCGCTGAATGTGCGTTTCGGGGCCCCACGGGCCGTCGGGAAAAACTTTGCCTTTTACGTAGCCGTCTTCCGCGGGATCGGAATAGATGAGCAAGGCTGCGGCGCCATTTTTTTCGGCGGTGAGCGCTTTGAATCCGCGATAGCTGTAGGGATTTGAATAACGCACCAGAACAATCTTTCCTTTTACGTCGATGCCGTTTTTGCGGAGTACGTCGTAGTCTTCGGGATTGCCGCTGTGGGCGTAAACAACGGGAGCGGTAACTTCACCACTTTCGGAATAACCGAGCCAGGCGTTGGCGACTTCGGGATTTTTTGTGTCAGGGTCCACATCGTATGGCGCTTCACGGAGAAGCGCTTGATAGTGGGTGGGCGCAACCATTTCGAGGCTAGTGGATACCGGCCTGGTTCCGAGAACGTCGTATTGGCGGATGACCACATCTTCGAGACCTTGGCTTCTCCATTGTTCCGCAATGTATTCGGCGATTTCGCGGTCATGAATGGAACCAGCGGGATGCGGTATGGAGGTGAAATAGCGATGCTGCTTGCTAATTTCAGCGGTGGAGATGAATTTTTTCAGCTGGTCTTCGAGAGTGGCCTGTTCCGCGGCATGTTGCGCTGAAAAGCCGGAGATTTTTGCAGCCGGAGGTGCGCTGAAAATGCGTGGAGCACTCGCGGTCCATGCCAAGACGAATAATCCGATCACGCAGAAAACAGCGAAACATCGATTCACGGACACCGAAGTAGATTTTTTCACAGGGATAGCATTCTCCGAGAATTTTGGAATCAGGCAAATGGACTGTATCGTTTGCAAATCGCGGTGTAAAGACTGCATCATTTGTTTCTTTGAAATAAATGGATGCGGGCCGCGGCAATTCACTGGCCACAATTTACGGGGAGACTCAATGAGATCAGGAATCCGCATGATGGCAATGGCGTCGATACTTGCATTTGTGAATTTTCCGGTTCGCGCCCAATCACAATCCGTCGGCAATCGCAGAATAGAGCTACTACGAACACAAATACAGAATATCCGGCAAGCATTTCCCGGAAACATGGCGGTATATATGAAGAATTTAAAAACGGGAGAGGAAATCGCCATCGACGCAGACACGACGTATGAAACTTTTAGCGTAATCAAAGTTGCAATTATGGCGGAAGTTTTTCGGCAGGCGGACGCGGGGAAATTCTCGCTGGACCAACGTGTCGAATTGAAACCGGGCGATCAACGATTGCCGTCTGGTGTTTTGTATGCGCTACAACCGGGATTGACGCCCACGATTCGGGACCTGCTCACGCTGATGATCATTATCAGCGACAACGAGGCCACAGATTTGCTGGCGGACAAAGTTACGCGTCCGAGCATAACCAACTTTATGCGTGAGCTCGGGCTGGCCAAAACCTCCATCGAATACTCCGATCTGGATTGGGATCGCAAATGGCTTAGCTCCATGGACGCGAGTTACGCGAATGGCCCAGGAAATAAAACGCTGCAATTTCCATTCGACAAGTATCCGGACAACAAGGTGCAAGACGCGTTTGGTGAAACGATCTACAATGCAGGCATCTATTTTGGGCACAGCACCGCGCGCGAACTTGGGCGTCTCTTTGAAATGATTCAGCAGAAAAAACTCGTTTCGGCGGCTGCCTGCGAATGGATGCTGGCCACCTTGGAAAAACAGCAAGTAAACAACCGCTTTCCAAAATATCTGCGCGATGTAGTCATCGCGCATAAAACAGGAGATGGCCAGCCCTTTATCGCAAACGACGCTGGCATCCTATTCGTCAGGGGCCAGCCAATCGTGTTGGTGGTGTTGACTGGCCACCATCGGGGCGAGACCGAGTCTCTTCACGACGCAGTTGCACGCGTAGCGGCATTGGTGGGGAAGCATTTCGGGGCTCGATTGTCCGAAGACTACAAGCCGATGTAATAGGCCTGGTCAGCCAGCTTATTTCGACGAGAAGGAGGCAGAAACTTCTTCGAGGGCTTCAGTTGCATAGCGCGGCTCCGCCGGCGATGCCGGAGTTGGCGCCGTAGTGAGCGGAGAGCAGGGGAATTTCGCGGCAGCGTGAATTGATGCACCAACTGGGAATGCGCGCGCGAACTTCATCGAAGAAGGGTCCCAACACGGCGGCGACACCGCCGCCCACTACGATGACGTCGGGTTCCAGCAGATCGATGGTATTGCCCAGGTACACCGCCAAGAGTTCAACGGTCTCCAGCAATGTGGCTGTGGCGATGGGATCGCCGCCTGCGTGAGCTTGATTCACTAACTCGGATGTGACCGCGGCGATTTTTCCGCCGGCCAAATCGAGTAGCGGTGACTGCGAGAGGTTGGCGGCTTCCAATTTTGCTTGAGCTCGTTTGGCGATGGCTGTTCCGGAAATAAATACTTCGATACATCCGCGTTTTCCGCAGCCACATACTGGGCCGCGGTAATCAATGCTTACGTGGCCGCCCTCGGTAGCGGCCCCGGTACGGCCGTTGTAAATGTGGCCGTCGAGAATCAAACCTGTGCCGATTCCTGTACCGATCGAAATGTAAAAAACTTTGGCGTAACCTTTGCCGGCGCCCCACAGAACTTCGGCCAAAGCGGCGGCGTTGGCGTCATTTTCGATTTTTACGGGGAGGTGATAGCGCTTGGATATTGCGGCGGCGAGAGGAAAATTTCGCCAACATGGAAGGTTGGGCGGATTGATGACCACGCCGGTATTGGGGTCAAGAGGGCCGGGAGCGCAAATGCCGATGGCGCGAATGTTCCAATGGTTTTGTTGAGCCGTTGTCAGTAGAGAATCGAGGGCTTCAGTTACGGAGTTGAGGCCTGCAGCTGCGTCAGCATCGCACACCATGCGAACACGGGTGACGTGACTGATTTCGCCCGCGTGGTTGACAAACCCAGCGGCTACTTTGGTTCCACCAATATCTACGCCGATTACATAACTATTTTGGTCGCTGGTGGCCATTGACGATTAATTTTGTAGCTTGTCATTGAGCAGCCTGGACAACGACCGGAGTCGGCCGGGAGCCCCACAGTGCGTAATACAGAATATAAAGATAGCAAACCGCGGGGATGATGAATGCATGGTGGATTCCGATGCGATCCGCGATGGCACCCTGCAGGACCGGCAATATCGCGCCTCCCACGATGGCCATCACCAACATTCCGGAACCATCGCCAGTCAGCGGGCCGAGCTCGGCAATCCCAAGTGTGAAAATGCTGGGGAACATAATGGAATTGAAGAGGCCAACCGCGATGATGCTCCACATAGCCACGTGCCCGGTGGTCAGCATGGAAATGCAAACCAAGGCGCAGGCGGTGATGGCCGCGATCGCGAGCACGGTGCCCGTTTTTACTTTCTGCAAAATGGCGGAGCCGATGAAGCGGCCCACCATCGCGCCTCCCCAGTAGTAAGTGACATATTTGGCGGCGGCAAATTCGGGTAGACTTCCGATTTCCGGCTGACCGAAATAGTTGATTAGAAAGCTGCCGATGGAAACTTCCGCGCCAACGTAAACAAAAATGCCAATCGCGCCGAAGACCAGTTGGCGATACTTCCACAAGCTAGCTTTCACGCCGGAGCCGTGGCGAGCTGCGCCAGGGATGTCCGGCAGCTTGAACATGGCGATCACAATTCCAAAAATAATCAGCGCCACACCGATGACCAGATATGGAAGCTTTACGGAGGAAGCTTCCAGAACTCGATAGGCCTGCAAAGCGTCCGGGGACATTTGGCGAGTCTCGCCGGTGCCTTTGAAATTGGCGTTCAAGATTAAAAGGCCGCCCAAGTAAGGGCCGATGGTGGTACCCAAGGAATTGAAGGCCTGGGTGAGATTTAATCTGCTTGATGCAGTTTCCGGCGGGCCTAAAACAGCGACATAGGGATTCGCGGCTACCTGCAAAGCGGTGATGCCCGCGGCGAGGGTCATGAGCGCTACCAGAAAAAGCGGAAATGACGCGGCGCTGGCGGCTGGGATGAAAAGAAGCGCGCCAACGCCCATGGTGAAGAGGCCGGTGACCATGGTCTTTTTGTATCCAATGGCGTCGACAAGCCTCGCGGAGGGAATGGAAAAAATAAAATAAGCGGAGAAGAAGGCGAACTGAATCAGCATGACTTTGGCATAATTCAAATCGAAAATGGATTTCAGATGGGGTACGAGAATGTCGTTGAGGACAGTTACGAATCCCCAGAAGAAGAAAAGGGTGGTGACCATGGCCATGGCGGCGACGTTGGTGGAGGCTGGCGCGGGGGAATAGGACGGTGCGGGGGTGGTGGTGCTGGTGCTCACATTTACCATCAGGTGTCCTCCGTGTGCATGTTCCGAATGCTTACGCCTGCGCGGCAGCGTGACGCGTGCCGCCCGCACGCTGGAAATATAAGCACAAAAACACGTATTGCCGGCGAGTAAATCTCACGGCGCATGATGATGCCACAAGAAAGGGCTTAGAAAAACGATATTTGTGGTGGTGTGGTGGGACGCTTGAAATAGAGAAATGATGTGATCAGGAACGCGAACGAGCCCGACCTAGCGTTGCGGATTGATGATGCTGAACGGTGTCGAAGACTAGCGCACTTACCCTCTACTGCACAGTCGATCTCCCAGAGGCATACGTGCAAGTAGGAAGCCATTCGTACAAGTTGAACCGTTGTGTGTGTACGCGGTTCAGTTGGTCCCATGAGCGCGTGCGAATTCGCGTACGCTCAGGGTGCGGTTCGTTTTGTTGTGTGCACTAATCAGCTGGCAGTTGCGGAACGTTGGAGCGCTTTAAATTCTGAATCGTCAATTTTCAGGCCAGCAGCAGCGACATTTTCTTCGAGATGTTGGACTTTTGAGGTGCCGGGAATGGGCAGCATGACCTTGGAGCGCTTAAGCAACCAGGCCAATGCGACTTGCGATGGCGTGGCGTTCAATTGCCTGGCCACGCGAGCAATGGGGCTGTCGGAACCGGAGAGGCGGCCGGCTGCCAGCGGAAACCATGGGATGAAAGCAATCTCGTGTTGCTCACAGTAATCAAGAACGTCTTCTGATCCGCGATCGGTCACGCTGTAACGATTTTGCACGCTTACGACTTCCACGATCGTTTGCGCATGCTTTAGCTGGCTAAGATTTACTTCCGACAAACCGATGTGCTTGATCTTGCCTTGAGCTTGCAAGTTCTTGAGCGTTCCTAACTGGTCTTCGGCGGGGACTTTCGGGTCAATGCGGTGCAACTGATAAAGCTCTATTCGATCCAGGCGCAAGCGGCGCAAGCTGCGTTCACAGGCGGAGATGAGATGCTCTGGTCTTCCGTTCTCCACCCAGCGGTCAGGGCCTGGGCGGTCAAACCCACCCTTAGTAGCGATTACCAGGTCGGCGGGATAGGGATACAAGGCCTCGGCGATTAATTCTTCGGCAACGTGGGGACCGTAAGAATCGGCGGTGTCGATAAAATTAATTCCCAGTTCGACGGCACGCCGCAGGACGTCAATCGCTTCGGCTCGATCTGCAGGAGGGCCCCAAATTCCTTTGCCGGTGAGGCGCATGGAGCCAAATCCCAAGCGAGTGACGCGAAGATCTTTTCCAATGGAGAATTCGCCGGCCCTGCCGGCAAGGGTGGTCAGTTTGCGTTTTGCAGGTTCTTTAGTCATTTTTTTATTCCTCCTCATTCGTCTACGGCCGCGTTTGCGTAACTAGGAATTAGACCGTGCAGAGGCGATTATGGTCTGCGGTGCTGCAATGGTCACGAACAACGAGCCACTGCGACGTTGGATGCGCCTGGCCTGTTGAAAGTCAGAAGGTTTGTTGCAGGCCAGGCGCGGGCGATTTGCACACGATGGCTGTCGGTGTCGTGGTATTCGTATAATCATGAACATGAGGATCCTGCGCTTTTCGGTGTGTTGCCTACTCGCGATGGTCTCGACAAATGCAGCGGCATTTGGTGGCACATCCGTGCTGATAGCCAACACGTGCGCACAACCGAATGCTGAAGAAAGTTCCGCCCCACTAGAACCGCTCTCAGAACAAACCAAAATGCAGCGACCTCGGGTGGAGCGTTCTTCCGGCGTCATCAGCAAACAGCTAATACCTGACTTCGCGGAGGTAACCCCGACGCTCTACCGGGGCGCCCAGCCGCGCAAACATGGTTTCGAGGCCTTGGCCAAAATGGGCGTCCAAATCGTTGTCGATCTGCGCGGAGATCGAAAGGGCGAACGCCAGGAAGTGACCAGGTTGGGGATGCGATACGTTCCCATGCATTGGCAGTGCTCATTTCCTAAGGACAGAATTTTTGCAGAATTTCTCACCTTGATCCGAAAAAACCCAGGCAAGAAAATCTTCGTTCACTGTCGCGTGGGTGATGACCGCACCGGAATGATGATCGCCGCCTATCGCATGGCCTTTGAGGGATGGAGTGCGAAGCGGGCGATGCAGGAAATGACGAAGTACGGCTTTTCGCAGGTTCACAGGCGCCTGATTTGTCCGCGTTTGTCTGAATATGAGGAGCACTTTCCCGAACGCTTTGCGACCAAACCGGAGTTTAAAGAACTCCGAGATCGCTCATGACCATTGCGCGTCGCGCGAATCACTTTTGAAGCGGATCGCTTAACATTGCTTGTAAGGTGCTTAAGATGCGGGAGAGCATCGGCTAATGAAGACGACGAAACAAATTGCAACGGTCATCCTGATCATCTTGCTGGGAGCCATTGCCTACGGATTGTTTCGAACCGGCGGGTCGATGACGACGTCGCAGATTACCGCGAAGGTCGATATATCCCATCCCGCGCATGGGCCGGCCATTGATCGTTGGCGCAAATGCCCACTAGCGCGGACGAATTGCCATTGGCGCAGGAGGCCCTGCGTCTCGGCGATCGCGAGATGGACCTGGCATTTGCGGCAGCGGTGTCGGACGCCCGAGAGCATCCCGCGGTGTTGAGCGCCGAAGCGAAGCAGATCCAAGTCAGATTGCAAAACGCAGAGAAAGCTCTCGACAGAGATAAGGCACGAGTCGAGCAGCTTACTGCGGCGTCGGCAAAGGCGACCGGTGCTAAAAAGGATAGCCTGGACGATCAACTGCAACAGGCGAAAGTCCAGGTGGAGCTCGATCAAGACGAGGCGGACAACGCAAAGCAGGAATTAGAGGATGCCGGCGGTGAGGCTCAAGGCCGGATTGAGGAGCTGATTAAGGAGCACGAGGCGGCGTCGAGCGTCGCGGATACCACGAAAGTTAACACTTCTACGCCGCCCGATTTACACGGAATGATTCACCATTACCTGCGATGGTCGGAGCTGCACGAGAAGACCACGAAATTGGGGCAGGCCAAGCAAGAGGCAGAATCGGCGGCAGTCCGGTTCACGACAAAGCGCGCCGCTCTACAATCGAACATCAACCCGAAGACACCAGCAATTCCGGACAAAACCCAGAGCGGATCTGCGAATGGGTCCGGGCCTCCTTCTGATGAAAAATCTGCCAGCGCTCCTCCCCAAAGTTCGGCCGATCTCATCAATGCTACAAAACGCCGTTCATCCACAGTGAAAGCGCTCACAAACACTGACGAACGCATCGAAGATCAGACGCGCCTGGCCGAAATATATAGAAAATGGATGGAAGTGGTTAAGGCCCAGCAAGGAGCGGTAGTTCATAGAGGGTTGAGAGGCGCTGCCATCATTGTAGGTATTTTGTTGATCGGGATTTTCTTCGATAGCTGGCTAAAAAGTCTTCTCGGCAAAGTGAAATTGGACTCGCGGCAGGCCGAGACGCTCCACGCGGTGATAAGCACCGCACTGCAAATCATTGCGTTGGGCCTGATTCTTCTGGTTATTTTTGGTCCGCCGAGCCAGTTGGGGACTTTTCTGGGACTTGCGGGCGCAGGATTAACGGTGGCGCTGAAAGATTTCATCGTGAGCTTTTTCGGTTGGTTCGTGCTGATGGGCAGAAATGGAATCCGTTTAGGCGATTGGGTGGAAATTAACGGAGTAACCGGAGAAGTGGCGGAGCTCGGAATGTTCCATACGGTATTGTTAGAAACCGGCAACTGGACGGACTCGGGTCATCCGACCGGACGACGTGTTACGTTCACCAACAACTTCGCGATTGAGGGTCACTACTTTAATTTTTCCACTTCGGGCCAGTGGCTTTGGGATGAACTCACACTGGTGGTGGACTCCAGCCAGAGTCCGTACCCGATAGTTGACGCGCTGCAAAAGGCCGTGGTGGAAGCCACCTCGAAGAGTGCCGGTGAAGCTGAAAAAGAATGGAAGAATGCCGCGCAATCGCGCAACGTAGGCGCGTTATCGGCGGCACCAGCGATTAATTTAAAGCCGGTAGGCGGTGGAGTCGAAATCGCAGTGCGCTACATTACGCGCGCCAGCGAGCGCTATGCAATGCGGTCAAAGTTATATCAAGCCGCGGTGAATTTGATCAGCAAGAAGGATTCGCAAGGGCCCGTGACCATTTCCGAAAAGCCAGAGCCGAAGCTTGCCTGAGACGGTGAGGCGCGGAGTTGCAGCAACGTGGAATTTGAGAAGTGGCTCCCCGGGGAAGATTCGAACTTCCAACATTTCGGTTAACAGCCGAACGCTCTACCATTGAGCTACCGGGGATCCGCACAACACATTTGTTTTCATTCTAATACAGCAAGAAAAATCACGCCACCTCGACTACCCGAGTCCAATTGAGTCCAACGTCGTGGTGTTTGCGAACTGTCTTTGTTAAGACGAACAGATCGGCTAATTGATCTACCGTTTCAGCGCTCCGTCGAACTCGCCGTCCGATGCGAATCAAACCACCAGGCCCACAGGAGAAAAACAAACGACGCGATGATCGCCGCCCAGGCAACCCGCCGAACGCTCTCCGGCGGAGAAGATCAGCAGCAGGAATGCTCTCCGGATGAGACCGTCAACGTACTCGGGATCTCTGTCGCCGCAGGGTTTCGACCCACTAGACCGATCAATGCATAGGTGCGACATTTGCAAGAACAGCCGGATAGAGGCTGACGGGGTAATGCGAGCCAACAATCGCAATGGGGCAGGTTAACCGGATCAGAGCGGAGACAATCGGTCCCATCAGATGGTCTTTGCTTTTCAGTAAGAGATAAATTGACCAACGACCGTGAAGGCGAGATATCCGGACCATTTGGTTTCACGCACTGCAATACTATGATGCGCCGCGAGAACACTTGGGAGGGAAACTATGCGATTTGGTATCCCGGTGCTGGGCCTTACTATAATACTGTTCTGCGGATATGGGATCGTACCGCACGTCCAACAGCAGGAGTCTGCAAATAAAATCACGGAAGCCGAGATTAAGAGTGCCATCAACAGCGAATCCGATGTAGAGGAATGCGAAAGTCTTGACCAGATTCACATCGACCACCTCGAATACCACGACTTTATCGCCGACGGCCAACAGGAAGCCGTAGTCATTGCCTCCACATGTATGACGGGAACTGCCGGGCCGGACATTCATGCCGTGTACAAACGTGACGCTGACGGCAAAGTTGTCGAGCTTCCCTTTCGCCACGCCGAGGGGAACCCTTTTTTCAACCGTAACGGATGGAAGATTCCGGTCTTTGGCAATGCAAACTATGGGCTCGCTGTCGAAAACGGCGAACTGGTGGCCCGCTGGCGCGATTCTTCAGACCGCGAAGCTCCGGTCGTTGTTTGGTATAAGTGGGACGGCAAGAAATTCGTCATGGACCACGTAAAAGTCGATGGCCCGTTTCCGACCAGCTACGACTGTGGCAAAGCTACGAAAGAATTGGATCGCGCTATCTGCTACTCGCCGAGCGTAGCGGCCCTGGATGTCCAGCTGGGGCAGGCTTACCGTGCGGTTCTGAAACAGCTCCCACCGGACAAGAGGCCAGAGCTTCAAAACCAACAACGCGAATGGCTGTCCCAGCGCGAGAAGAAATGCACAGTCTATAAGTGGTGGGTGGACTGCCTAAAGGATCTCTACACCAAACGGATTACAGAACTTAAGCAACGATAAATTCACGTTGACTATTTCAAACCAGAGATTCTACGTCGGTGCCTTCCGACGGCTACGCTCGGTTACATGATAAATGAGCTGAAATAGCGCGTAGTAATAGCCCTCTGCAACACCACAAAGACAAGGATGGATACTATGCTCATAGAATGCAGCAAGGGTATTCTGATCAGGTTTAGGTGGGACTGCTCTTGGCCGCACTTACGATAAGAGCCTCGGCCGGAAAATTCATCCCGTTGCCCGTGGAGTATTCGGCAAGAGAAGAGAGCATCTCGTGCTTTACTTTGGATTTCTGCTCTTCTGAAAGCCTTTCGAATTTTTCACTTAACTTCTCGGACATCTCGCGTCGCAGATTCCAGAAATCTTCCACGGAGACGGGCGCTTCTATTTTGAACTGCAGCAGGCGCTCAGAGCGCGCCACCGCGCCGGCCTGGGAAAAAACTTCCATTAACTTGCCACGAGGAGCAAATCGAAATGCATCCAGAGCTTCCGGGTCAAGTGGAGGCGCATCAACATAGCGATCCATGACGCGCGACAACGCAAAGTGGAAAGGATTTCTTTCCGCGAAATGCCAAACTGCAGAAGCCAGCCTCCGTCCTGACTTAAGTACTCGCAACATCTCGCGGACCGCGTCCACGGGAGAGGGAAAAAACATTACGCCAAAGCGGCTGATCACGGCATCGAAAGTCCCGGCAGCAAAGGGCAAATCGTCCGCGAAGGCCACATCAAATTTTGTGTTCTTTAGCCCGAGACGTTGTGCCTCAGCGCGAGCAGAGGCCACCATGCCGCGAATGGCGTCAACGCCGAAGACCTTGCCTTTAGGGCCTGCCAAGGCGGCTACGCTCAATGCCGGCTCGCCAGGCCCGGTAGCAACATCCAGAACCGAATCTTGAGTTTTAATCCCGGCATCATCGATGAGTGCGTGCGTCACCGGCGCAAACATTCCCCGAATGATGTCGCGGTGCTTATCCCAGAACGGCGCCGAACCGCGCCATCGCTTGATAACCTCTTCGTCGGGTCGCATTAAGCGAGATTATAGCTGGTCAGCGCGACGGATAGGTCAACCGGGGAAACATCCCAAAATGGTTTGGGCTCGTGAGCCTTCGAGGGGGGAGTATCGAGGCCTTCTACAGTTACTGCAAAGAATGTATAAGAAATTTACTTGACTCTTTGGGTAAAGGGGCATACAAAGGCGGGGAAACTCGCCCCTGCTACCGCGAGTTCGGCCCCAACGGTAGCGCTTTACTGCTGACGCACGATGGCAGAGCGGTTGCGGACTACATCTCGCGACACGCCATGCGCGCGCATGGTGATGAGCGAGACGATGAGGGGGATTAGATTCAAGCGCCTCTAGAACGTTGGGGGATGCAGGAAATTCCGAGACGAAATTTTGACCGACACGAGGATGGGGCGGTATGCAAATGCCGCCCGGACCTTGAGCGGCGGCGCGACGTTCGGGTGGAAATACGGTGTGGGCGGGTATGAAAACGGTTCCGCGTCGTTCAATGGCCAGCCCCTGCTACGCGAGGCCCGCAGCACATTTCTGTTCCAGACCTTCGCTACAAAGTGAAATGACGGTATCTCTATGTGCTCTCCCCTCCGGGCCCCATAATCAGGAATTGGCTATCGGTTTTTTGCTTAAGGCACAAATCCATCCTTTATGCGGTTGCTCGATTACCTGAATATTTGAGTAACCGGCGTTTGCGAAGTGTTCGCGATGCTCATCGTGCATCGGTCCCGATAAGTCAGATTGGCGGACATCTCACTCAGCGAGGAGTCTTGAATGAGTTTGAGTGGTTTAGTTGCCGCCGCAGGGTTTCTACCAGTAGACCGATCAGTGCGTAGGTGGCCGCGTTTGCAACGAGAGCCGAATAGAGACTAACGGGATAATGCGAGCCGACAATCGCAACGGGGCAAGTTAACCGGACAAGAGTGGACACAATGGTTTCTGTCGGGTGGTCCTTGCTTGCCACTAAGAAATAAACCGCCCACCAAGTCGCAACGAGAAAGCCCGCAGCCGCCCAAATTGCAATTCGGTATTTCATGCTGGACCTCCCGCTGCTTGGTCAGATAGTCTCACAAGTGGCACAGAGGGCGAAGGACTCAGAGGAATAAAATGAGAATGCGAGCGCGGCGCTAAGAGCCGCGGAGCAGGTTGCGGCGAAGACTGGCTGGGCGTTAGAAGCTTCACTTGGTAAGAAGGTGTTTAAGCACTTCCGAAAAATCGAGCGAACGAACCACGGGGCCATTCAAGAAGAGCGCACGCGGAAGTTCACCGTTCCATTGCGCATCCTGGCTGTATATCGCGACTTCATCCCAGTGAATACCCTTTTGTATACAGCACTTCGGTTGTGGTTGCTGTGCATCCGCCTCAATCTTGCGTCGCAGTTGTCCAGCAAACAGGTGGTTCTTGTCCCAGTACTGCGCAACTCTGGGATCAGCCAACCGGGCCAATACGGCCGTGCCAGGTGGAGAATAATCCGTTGGCAGAATCGGCTCCCACACCGCAAAGACCCGGACGTGCGGATTTGTGTTTTTCTTTAGAACATCTTCAACTGCGGACGACCCCCGCAGACATGTTGGTCATGTTGGCGAAAGGAGCAGTACGATGCGCACTTCACCAGATGCCGCGTTGAACGCTACACGCAGCTGGTCAAAATTTGCTGACGTGAGTGAGACAAGAGCAGGCTGTCCCGCTGGGACGGTGCTGCCGCCGTGGAAATACCAGCCTAAAGCAAGTAGTCCAATGATCATCAGCAGGGTAACAATGCTTAGTCTTTTCTGCATCACCATCTGCCAGAAATATCCGCAAGCGCGCTAGCTATGACCTGAGGAAAGAGGAAAAGAAGAACCACTAAGATGGTTGCGAGGCTCAGGAGCGTGATCGCCGTCTTATTTTGGCGAGTGCGGCAGCGTATCCCACGGTATACCTGGAAAAAACCTGCTCCAAGCAGTAACACTGAAACCCCTAAGAGCCAAGGCCTGGCCCCAGCCAAAAACACGGAAGCCCCGGCCAAGCCTGCCGCACCTAGGAATGGCAGGGGTAGACAGCAAGCGAGCGTGAGGAGCGAAGCAAGCATCGCACCCACCGAAGCGCCGCTTGTCTTCCAGTCGCGCATCAGAACTTTAAGCACCCGCCTTTTCGATCGCAGCACGTAATTTCTGTTCAGAGGGAGCACCGCTACCGTCGGGATACAAACGGCACATCAGCCCAAACGCAGCTTTTTCGCTCTGTGGTTCAACATCCCGCCCATTTACGCGAATTGTCGGGGAACCGGGGAATTCGAGCGATTGAGCCATGTCCGCGTCTTTGACCAATATTTCGTTAACGTGTTTCTGAAAGCTTTCGGCAGACAGAACTTCACGCAGTCGCTCAAGTGCGACAGCGTGATTGGGACAGTTGGGCACATACAAGACTTCAATTTTCATTCCGCACCCTTGTGTTTGGATTTTCCCAAGGTCGACAGAACTGGGCAGCGAACGCTCTTTTTTCTCCGTGGACACTTGAGTTGAGAGTTGCACTTTGTCAGAGCGGCCTTCAGTTCATCTTCTAGTTTTGCTAATGCGATTCGCTTCGCATGAACATCTCTTAGTTTGTGGCCAAGCATCTTCCGTACTTCTGAACAGGCACGAACACCATTGGGTCTCAGAGATAAAAATTCGCGAATTTCATTCAGCGAGAAACCCAGCGTCTGCAAACTACGGATGAACTGTAAAGTGGAAAGGTCATCCGAAGAATACAGTCGGAAACCGCCTTCGCTCCGTGTGGGCGCCGCTAGAAGGCCATTTCGTTCATAGAAGCGTATGGCGTCTATTCCTATGCCTGTCTGCGCTGCGATCTGGCCGATTTGCATTGAGCCTTCTTGTTTAACGCCCATCCACACCCCCACCGTACACCCTTGAGTGTAGTCCAGAGTCAAGCCCAATCTAATTTGAGAACTGAGGCAGATGACCATCGGGCGTAGGCTCAGAGAAAGAGCATGCGAACGCGCGGCTAAGTACGTGCGCGGGACTAAGAGCGGCGGAGGAGGTTGCGGGCGAAGAAGGCTACGTTGGCGGGGCGTTCGGCCAGGCGGCGCATGAAGTAGGGGAACCAGTCGCGGCCGTAGGGGATGTAGATGCGCAAGCGGTAGCCGTCTTTGACTAGGCGGCGCTGCAGGTCGGTGCGCACACCGTAGAGCATCTGAAACTCAAAATCATCTTTGGAGATTTGTTTCGCGGCGGCGAAGCGAATGGTCGCCGCGATCATGGCGGGATCGTGCGTGGCGATTCCGTGATAGAAGCCGCTGGGCAGAAGCATCTGCATCAAGCGAACATAATTGGCGTCGACGTCTTTCTTCTTGGGGAAGGCCACGTCGGCCGGTTCTTTGTAGGCGCCTTTGCAAAGGCGGATGCGGCAGCCGTAGGCCAGCAGATCGGTGATGTTGGCCTCGCTGCGATATAGATAGGATTGAATTACCGTGCCGATGGCGGGATTTTGCGAGCGCACGCGTTTGACAAGCTCAACGCTGCGCTGGGTGTAGACCGAGCCTTCCATATCCACACGCAGAAAATTGTCATAACTTGCAGCGCGCTCCACGATGGAATCGACCAGGCTTTCGCAAAATTCCGCGCTAAGGTCGAGGCCGAGTTGGGTGAGTTTGCAGGAAACGTTGGCGTGCAGGCGTTCGTGGGCGATGCGGTCGAAAATTTCGAGGTAGGCGGCGCAAGCGCGTTGCGCGTCTTGCTGGGTAGAAACATTTTCGCCTAAATAGTCGAGGCTTGCGAACATGCCGAGGTTGTTGCACTCGCGGGCAGCGACGATGGCTTGGTCAAGAGTTTCGCCGGGAACAAAACGATGGGCCATACGGCGAGTGCGGCCGTTGGAAACGACCCAATGGGCAAGAGATTTGCTTTCGGAAAGTTTTAGGAGGCCCGCGCGAAGCATGCCAGTCAATTATGGCAGCGCGCGAGGGAGGAAACTAGTTTGTGGTGATTACTTGTGCTCTTCAAGGAACTTTTCGGCATCCATGGCGGCCATGCAACCGGAGCCCGCAGCGGTGACAGCCTGACGATAACGATGATCCTGCACGTCACCGGCGACGAAAACACCGGGGACGCTGGTCTTGCTGCCATTGGTGGAGAGCAGATAGCCATTGACGTCGGTTTCCAACTGGCCGCGAAAGGCGGCGGTGTTAGGGTCGTGGCCGATGGCGACGAACACGCCGTGAACTTCGAGCTCGCGCGTTTCGCCGCTGTCGGGATTGCGCAGGCGAACACCTTCTACGCCGGAACTGTCGGCAAGAATCTGCTCGACGACGGCGGGCGTGACGAATTCGATTTTTTCGTTGGCTCTGGCGCGATCGAGCATGATTTTTGAAGCGCGAAATTCATTGCGGCGATGAATCAGGTAGAGTTTCGAGGCGTAACGGGTGAGGAAGCTGGCTTCCTCCATGGCAGTATCGCCGCCGCCGACGACGGCGATGGCTTTGTTACGAAAAAAGAAGCCGTCGCAAGTGGCACAGGTGGAGACACCGCTGCCGAGCAAGGGGCGCTCTTCGGGAAGGCCGAGCAAGCGCGCGGAGGCACCCGCCGCGATGATGAGAGTTTTGGTCTGGTAGGAATCATTGCCGGCGGTAACTGTGAACGGGCGCTTGGAAAGATCGACGTCCGTCACGATGCCCGCGTTGAATTCCGCGCCGAATCTTTGCGCTTGTTTGCGCATATTTTCGATGAGCTCATGGCCCAGGATACCGTCGGGGAAGCCGGGGAAATTTTCGACCATGGTGGTCAGGGTGAGCTGTCCGCCCGGTTCATGACCGTCGATGACCAGGGGCTTCAGATTGGCACGCGCAGCGTAGATCGCGGCGGTAAGACCGGCGCAACCGCTGCCGATAATGACTACGTTGTACATTTTCATTGCTCCTATTTGATTCTCGCACGTGCCCTGCGGATACAATGGCGCAAAACGGTTAATTGTACCTGACGGCTGGATGGAGGGCGATGCAGAGCCAAATTGGAGGGTGTTTTACGCGCTGGTGGCTGGTCAGGTTTGCAACGCAGAACTGATAGTTTGGCAAAGTGATTAAGGAACCGCAGCGGGGAGACTGCTCGCTTAGATTTGCAAAGGAGATAACCGATGGATCCGCGATACCCGATTGGAAAGATGGAAATGCCGAAGGAGATTACCGCTGCGAAACGGCAGCAGGCGATTGAATCGATTGCCGCGACGCCGAAGAATTTGCGAGAGGCGGTGCGAGGGTTGAATGACGCGCAACTGGACACGCCGTACCGCGAAGGCGGGTGGACGGTGAGGCAGGTAGTGCATCACGTGCCGGACAGCCACATGAACGCATATGTGCGATTGAAGCTGGCGCTCACGGAGGTTAAGCCGACAATAAAGCCGTACGAGGAAAGTGCGTGGGCGGAATTGGCGGATTCCAAGGGCGCGCCGATCGAGGCGTCGCAGAGGCTACTGGAGGCGCTACACGAGCGATGGGACAGAGTGTGGCGATCGCTGAAGGCAGAAGATTTTTCGCGTCCACTGGTACACCCGGAAAATGGTGAACGGACGATTGATTGGTTGTTGTTTGTTTACGAATGGCACGGGCGGCATCACGTCGCGCATATTACGGAGTTGAGAAAGCAGAAGGGTTGGTAAGAATAACTGCGAAGAAAAACTGAGCGGCGAGAACTGCGCCTGGTGGCATGGGTCAATGTGACGCGGGTGGCGTGGCCGAGCGAGGGTCGTGTACGATAAATATGTACTTGGGAGAAAAAACTGATGAGCAGAGCGGCAGGAACATACGCAATTTTTGAGACTTCGCAGGGCGATATTGTGATTCATTTGCTGGAAAAAGAGGCGCCGAAGACGGTCGAGAATTTTGTCGGGCTGGCGGAAGGAACCAAGGAATTTACCAACGAGAAGACAGGGAAGAAAGAAAAACGAAATTTTTACGATGGACTGACTTTTCACCGGGTGATTCCGCAATTCATGATTCAAGGCGGATGCCCGGAGGGTACCGGACGCGGTGGACCGGGTTATAAATTCGCGGACGAATTTCATCCTTCATTGAAGCATTCGAAAGCGGGAAAACTATCGATGGCCAACGCCGGACCGGGCACCAACGGCAGCCAATTTTTTATTACCGTGGCGCCTACTCCGTGGCTGGATAATAAGCACACGATATTTGGCGAAGTGGTGGAAGGTCAGGACGTCGCGGACAAGATTTCCAATGCGCCGCGCGATTCCGGCGACCGGCCAAAGACTCCGATTACCTTGAAGAAGGTGCGAATCGAGCGGATCGCAGCGTAGCTCGAATCGTGTGCGGTATAGCTCTAATTTTTGCGGGCCCTGAATCTTTTCCCATGTGGTAAATCGTGATGCTCACCCCTCAGCGGCTTCTTCGACTGGTGATCGAAATTATTTTTGTTCTGCTGGGGCTGCTGGTGGTGTGGCTGGGGCTTACCGGGCACATTTTTTTTAACCGCCACAGATTGCCGTGGTTGGCGCTAAGTGTGGCGTTGATCCTGTGGGGTATTCGCGGGATTTACAGAAAACCGGGGAGCAAGCGGCCGCCGCCGGAAGATTATATCCGCGCGGTTTCGCTGACGATTTTGGGTATAGTGCTGCTGGCGATTTCGCGGGTGCCGTTTGCGTGGGTGGGGCCGCTGCTGGCGTGTGCCGGCGTGGTATTGGCGGCGAGAG
>Ga0193729_1000197_pt1 | contig 30076 bp, 30 predicted proteins | sample U1c2metaG_FD_143036 | JGI IMG/M metagenome (GOLD analysis project Ga0193729, IMG submission 143036) | Soil microbial communities from a riparian zone of the East river system, Colorado, United States - U1c2 | ecosystem: Environmental > Terrestrial > Soil > Riparian zone | place: USA: East River...
CTCGCGGCTCGCGCGACTCGAGCGGCCGGCCTTCCATCAGCGGATAGCACCAGCGGCGCAGCGCGGGGATGTGCACGTTAATCCAGTAGTCCCACCAGTCGATCGATTCCGGCGCGAAATCGAAGAGCGGACGCTCCTCACGTGGCAGCGCGGCGGAGAGCAGGCGCGCGTTCTCGCATTCGAAGACGTGCTCGTTGTGAAGAATAAAAGGCTCGTAGAGCTCAATCAGCTTCTCGGCGCGGATGAGGTCCCGCTCCGCCCGGGCAAGCGGCGGCTTCCTCATATGAAGGGAGATGGCCACGCGGTTGATACTGGAGATGACGGCCTTCTGCATGGGAATCGAGAGACGCTCGTAGCGCTGCTTGGAGACCGGGATGGTCTCAAACTTCACCTTAAGCCAACTGTCGATGCTCTGCGTCGTCCGGTAATGCTTGCGGTGGGCCAGCCCGGTGAGCTCGATGCTGCGTCCCATATTGACTGGATTGATCGCGGAAGTCGCAAGGTGGTACATCCGGGCATGGCGTCGCGCGACAACTGCAGCTGCAATGAGCGTCATCCCCCGACAGACCATGTCGACGGGAATGACGTCGAGACACTTCCGCTCATTCGAAGGCAGCTGGCGGAAATTCGTGCCCAGAAGGTAAGAAAGCGGCCCGGACGTATTGATCCCTTCATTCCACCCTGTGAAGGGAGAGCGCTCCGAGCTTTCCACGATCGACGGGCGCACGATGGCGATGGGCAGATCGCGGCCACGACGCGCGAGGATGGACTCGCCAAGACTCTTCGTGAAAGTGTAGGTATTCGGCCAGCCCAGATGTTGCGCCCGGCGCAGGCCGACGCGCGCGAGCTTGTTGCGCGCCCAGCGTGCTCGATTGCGTCTCAGAACGCCGGCGAGCTCTCCCGCGGGCGCGGAAGCTTCATTGCCGCCGCGTCCCAGCGCCTGGCGGCGAAGCGCCTTGTCGAGTTCCGGCCCTTCGGCGCGTTCTTCGACGCGGCGAATGGTCTCGCGCAGCGAATCGATTTCTCTTGCGGCGTCGAATTGCGAATCACTGGCGGGATTGTAATTGTCCTGCAGCTCTTCGGTAACACGGCCGTCGCGCATGCCGACAACGTAGCAGGTCGAAAGATGCATCAGCCCGGCGTGATTGCACTTTCGCAGAAAGTCGAGCAAGTTGATCGCGGAATCGACATTGGAAGAGAGTGCATCGCGCAAATCAGGATTGAAGTCCGTCAAGCCGGCGCTGTTCACGATGAGGTCGACTGATTTCGCCAGCCGCGCTTGGGTCGCCTCGTCGAGTCCCAAGCCCGGCAGGCCCACGTCGCCTTCAACGACTTCCACTTTTTCTCGCAGAAATGCGCCGAGCTTCCGGCCATGGCGCTCCTGGAGCGTGTCGATGGTGGGGGATTCCTCGACGATCTTTTCGAAGCGTCGCAGCGCGGAAGTTGTGCGGTTGCGGCGAATCAGCAGCGTGATCTTGCCGATTTTGGGAATATTTTCTAGCAGATCGACAAGCCAGACCTTGCCGATAAATCCAGTTACGCCGATCAGCAGGAGGTGTCGATTCGCGAGGTTCTCACGCACCGAGAGGCGCTCGACTCGCGGACTCTCCCCAAATAGCGCGACGGACCTGCCCGGCGGAATTGTTGGACGGACCGTCGTCTGCATCGCGCTTTCAAGCAGCTCGGGCTTCCCCGTCCAGCCAAGCCGGCTTAGAAGTTTTTCGCGCGGGATCCGGCCGTCCGCGCTGCCGCTCGCGATCCACGCCAAGGGGCCGCGCGGGCGCACGATCGGATCAAGCAACCGTCCCGTCGCCTTGCCGTCGCGAAATTCCAGGCGGTTCGAGATGATCGACTCAACTCCAAAATGGTGCGCCAGCGGCCGAAGTACGTTTTCCAGGAGTTGCCCTACCAGGACGACACGCTCGCCGTTGCGGACCTCTTCGATTAACTTCTCGGCGGCCTCGCGGCGCAATTGCGGCTTCAGAACATAGTGAAAGTACTCTTCGCCGAGGAGATCCAGGCGATCGCGGCTGACCCCGCGAAGTAATATGTGCATAAACCGCGTGGCAAACGTGCGGCTTGCGAAATAAGCGAAGGGTCTCGCGAGCGCCATGCCTGCCATGCCCGCGCGCCGCGCCCAGCGCTCCGCAAAACTCCGCGCGTTCCAGGTGAAAAAACCAACCGGGCGCATGGCGCCAAGTTCGAGCAAGGAGCCTTCCACCCGCCAATAGGAGACATTGCCGGTCACAGTGGCAGGCAAGACACCCTTCGAATTGGATCCGGGCTGCGCCATAGGGAGCTTACGACGAACAGCGACCAATCCGCTGTGAGAATAGCTCAAGAAAATGACGATGGGTAATAATGTTTCTCACCCTTATGGTCAAGCTGCTCTGTAACGGATTCGCACCCCGCGCCCTCGTCCACACCGCCGTGTGGCCCTCGGCTCTAGTCGGCCGCAGGCTGCTTCGGAAAGTGTAAAAGTAGCATTCTCAGCGGCTTCTAGCAAGGAAGCCCGGCTGACGGTGGCGTTGCCGCTCGGAACGGGGGTCGATCGTCATGAAAAGGCACAAATTGCAGCAGGAGGCAGGTAACTCTACACGCCCCAGCCATAGCGCTCGGCGTGTTCGAACGTGCGTTGCATCTCTTCCCGCAGGATTTCCGTAAAGACAGAGCCGCCCACGGCGCGCGCACCTGGCTCAACGATATCGGGCGTCCGGTAACCCCCGGCGAGCACTCGTTGCAGCGACTGCTCGACCCAATCCGCTTCCAACGAAAGGCCGAAGGCATCTCGCAGCATCATCGTGGCGCTGAGAATCGAGCCGATCGGATTAGCGGAGTCCGTCCCGGCCAGGGACGGCGCCGAACCATGAATGGGCTCAAAAAGCGGCGCGGACGACCCAAAACTCGCGGATGGAATCAGCCCAATCGAGCCTACCAGCGCCGCCGCCGCATCGCTCAAAATATCACCGAACATATTGCTGCTCAGCATCACGTCAAATTGCGTCGGCCGCAGCGTCAACTGCATCGCCGCGTTGTCCACGTACATGTGCTCGAGTTTCACCGCGGGATAGACGGCGCTCATGGCCGTGACAGTACGGCGCCAGAGCTGCGAGCTGGTCAATACGTTCGCTTTGTCCACGGAGCATAGCCGCCGCGAACGGTTCTCCGCGCGAGCGTAGGCAAACGTCGCGATGCGTTCGATCTCCGGCGTCGAATACGACTCCGTGTCCCAGGCGCGCTCCACGCCCTTTCCGGTGGTGTGCCCGCGCTCGCCAAAATACATGCCTCCGGCAAGTTCGCGCACAATTTCAAGATCCAGGTCCCCTAGCCGATTCGCCTTTAAGGGCGAGATTCCTCTCAGCGGCTCGAGCAGTTTTACCGGACGAACGTTAACGTAGAGCCCCAGCCCTTTTCGCAGATCAAGCAGTCCGCTCTCCGGGCGCTTCCCGACGGGCAGCGCATCCCACTTCGGCCGGCCGACCGCTCCCAGAAATACAGCGTCGGCTTTGCGGCAGGCATCCAGCGTTTCGTTGGGAAGCGGCGTGCCGGCGACATCAATGGCCGCCCCACCGATAAGAAACTCCGCGAACTCGAACTGGTGGTTAAATTCTTGCGCCGATTCGCGCAAAATGGCCGCTGCGGCCCGGGTGACTTCCGGACCAATGCCGTCTCCTGGTAGCAGGACGATGCTCTTCTTCATGGTAATCCCCGAACACAAACAAAATCCAAGCAACCCATACGCGCATCGCAGGAAGATGCAAAATGGTGCGTACCCGGTGTTGGCAATCTCTTTGGCAGCAGACAGATCAGGCTGCCGGCGATGATTCCGCGGCCAGTGCCGCAGAACGCCGTCGAATCACTTCGTGGGCGATGGCGACGATGTCTCGCGGGCGCACCTGCTTAGCCTGATCGGCCAGCGCCGTCACCCGGCTGTAAACTTCCGCAAGCTCGGCATCGCTCGCCTCGTAACCCAGGTCTCGCAGCGTCGACCGCAGTGCGTTGCGCCCGGAGTGCTTTCCGAGAACCAGCGAACGCGCCGGCACCCCCACTGACTGAGGCGTCATGATTTCGTACGTCAGCGGGTTCTTGATGATCCCATCCTGGTGAATTCCCGCTTCGTGCGCGAATGCGTTCGCGCCCACGATCGCTTTGTTCGGCGCCACCTGTGCTCCCGTGATTTCGGTGAGCATGCGGCTCGTGGGAAAAAGCTCTTCGAGCCGAATGCCCGTTGTAACCCCGAAGCTGTCCTTGCGCACCGCTAGGGCCACGACTACTTCTTCGAGGGAAGCGTTTCCCGCCCGTTCACCGATTCCGTTGATCGTGCACTCAATCTGCCGCACGCCCGCGCGAATCGCCGCCAGCGAGTTCGCCACCGCCATACCCAGGTCGTCGTGGCAATGCGCGCTGAGCGTAATGCCCTGCGCATCCCCCAGGTATTCACGGACTCTTGTGAACATCGCTCCGTACTCTTCCGGCACGGCGTACCCCACCGTGTCCGGCAGATTCAGGACCGTGGCGCCCGCATCCACCGCCACACGGCATACCTGACACAGAAAATCGATGTCCGTTCGCCCGGCATCCTCGGCGGAGAATTCCACTTCGCCCACATGCTGCCGGCCGTAGCGAACCATCGAGCCGATGATTTCCAGCGCCTGCTCCCGGGTCAGGTTCAGCTTCACGCGAAGGTGCAGATCGGAGGTCGCGAGGAAGATATGCAGGCGTGGCGCGGCGGCCGGTTTCAGCGCCTCTATAGCGGCGCTTACATCTTCCTTCTTGGCGCGTGCGAGCGCCGCGATCGGCACCGTCCGAACTTCTTGCGCCACTTTCTTAACCGCCTCCAGGTCACCCCGCGACGCAATCGGGAAACCCGCTTCAATCACGTCTACCTTCAGAGCCGCAAGCTGCCGCGCCAGGCGAATCTTCTCCGCGGTGTTCATCGAGAACCCCGGCGACTGTTCGCCGTCACGGAGCGTTGTGTCAAAGATGCGTACGACGTCCATATAGCCCCCCATGCTCTAGTAACGCACGGCAGGCACCCTGCGGTCCAATTTATCTTTATTCTACTTTTGATAATTTCGCCTTATACTAACAAAAAGGAGGGCTACTTGGACCTCGGTGAATTGCAGGTGTTTCTGATGGTGGCTAAAGAAGGCAGTTTTTCCCGCGCGGGGGAGCGCCTTTACCGCACCCAGCCCGCCATCAGCCTGGCCATCCGCAAGCTGGAGGACTCCCTCGGCCAGCCTCTCTTCGTCCGCGGCGCCCGGCCCGTCCGCCTTACCGACGCGGGAACGCTTCTGAAGGACTACGCAGAACGCCTCATTAACCTCCGCGATGAAGTCAAGAAAGGGCTCTCTGAATTATCGGACTTGAAGCGCGGCGAGCTCTCTCTGGGAGTGAACGAGAGCTCCATCCACGCCCTCCTCCCCGCCCTGGCCAAATTTCGGGAAAAGCATCCCGGCGTCCAGGTGCGCGTGCATCGCATGCTTTCCCGGGACATTCCTCATGAGGTCCTGAACTACCGCTTGGATCTCGGCGCGATATCGTACGTGCCCCGCGATGCCCAGCTTCAGGCCACGGAGATCCTGAAGGATGAGCTGACTCTGGTCGTGAACCCCAAGCATTTCCTTGCGAAGAAGCGTGAAGTCGATGTCGCCGAGCTTGGCGAAGAAACTTTTATCGCGCACAGCGTCGAATCGCCCTTCCGCCGCCGTGTCATTGAGCTGTTTGCGAGAAACCGCACCGCGCTCAATATGCCCATTGAAATGCCCACCATCGAAAGCATCAAGCGTTTCGTTCAAATGGGCATGGGCGTGGCCATCGTGCCACGCATGTGCGTTCATTGGGAAATCGAACACGGCTGGATGAAGGAAGTAAAAGTGCGGCAATTGAACATGCCGCGCCACGTCTATTTCGTTTCGCGGCGCGGAGCGCGCCTCCCGCATGCCGCCAGCGAACTAATGCGCATCCTTCGGGAAGAGTGAGGCCTCGCCGCCCCCATTTTCTTCGGGAAAATTTTTTTCATCTCAGATATGCTTCGGTGTGCAAGTTTTTGAAATCTGAAAATGGATGTGCCTGTTTGACGAGCGGACTCGCCATTCTGACGATCGGATTTTTCCTGGGGATGCGGCATGCCACCGATCCGGACCACGTGATTGCCGTGTCGACGATCGTCAGCCGCGAGCGCTCGATCGCCAAAGCAGGCCTCATCGGCATCCTCTGGGGCTGCGGCCACACGCTGACCATCGTCGCCGTCGGAGCGGCCATTATCTTATTTGGCTTGGCAATTCCTGCACGTACCGGCCTGACTATGGAATTTTCCGTGGGTCTCATGCTGATTCTGCTCGGCGTGCTGAACCTCACCGGCGCAATGAAATGGATCAGCGAAAAATTCTCCCCTGCCCACCCACGCGTGACTGGAGAACATGCCCACCTCCATGAGCACGGTTCCCACGTGCATTTTCACTGGCATTCCCACGCCCCGGCCGCGGATCATCACGGCAATAGTCTCGCGGCGCCGAATTGGCGGCGTGGGCCTTTTGGGCGGTTGGGTCTTTTTCACGTGCTGCGCCCTCTGTTCGTTGGCATCGTTCACGGTTTGGCAGGTTCCGCCGCAGTGGCTCTGCTGGTGCTGAGCACGATTCGTGATCCGCAATGGGCGGTTCTTTACCTGCTGATTTTCGGCATCGGCACCATCGCAGGAATGATGCTGATTACCGCGGCGCTCGCCCTGCCTTTTTCTTTCGCGGGTTACAAATTCGCGTGGCTCAATCGAGGCTTCGTGATTGGGTCGGGTCTCCTCAGTCTGAGTTTTGGGCTCTTTGTCTGTTACCAGATCGGTTTTGTCGGCGGTCTCTTCACCAATCATCCCAAGTGGACGCCCAGCTGATCCTCATCCAGCGCGATCGGGTTCCCCGGCAAGCGCCTCCGCTCCTTTTGATAAACTACTTTTCTCTAACACCTATTTATCTGCTTTATAATGACTACCATTCCCTTCGGCGTTAATGTGAATTTGTTTTCGCGTCCCTCTCAGAACTCAGGATGCACCGCTCGACTAACGGCCAAGGAAGACCCATGGCCACTAAAATCGTATTCCATCCCCCCGCCTCCAGCCTCCCGCGTAGGCCGCGCAGGATGTTGGAACGTCCTCCGCTCTCTTGCCTTGGTGATTGGCCTATTCCTCTGTTCCATCTCGACACGCGCGCAGCTCCAACAACCGTTCGCATTCTGTGGTGATCCCGCTAACCCTAAAGGCATCGCTGTTTACACTCGAAACGATTTAACCGGAGTCCTCACGCCGGTTCCCGGCTCGCCTTTTCCGAGCAGGGAAGCAGTGAACGTGATGACTCTCGATTTCAAGGCCCGGTTCTTGTTCGCCGCCACCTACAAATCCCAGCAAAATCTCCATGTTTACCGTTGATCCCAATACTGGTGCACTTCAGGAAGTTCCCAAATCACCCTTTGCCTCCCCTTCCACAAACAGCCCTGCGTTTCTCTCAACGGAAAGCAGCGGCCAGTTTCTCTACGTAATTAATTTCAACAGCTCCCAGCCTGACGTCAGCTCGGTTGAATCCTGAGCGGGGCAACCCATCCCAGCGGCAAATCGTTCTACACCTCCCTCAACGCTCCAAACGTCTCGATTCCCAATGAGGCATTCTTCCTGTTTTTCGACGGTTCCACTGGAAAATTCACCATTCCCAATCCCAACTTGGGCTCAAGTGCCGGCACATTTGGGTGCTGCTTTGCCCTCGACCCTCAAGGGAAGAGCCTCGCGCTAGACTAGTTTCTGGCGCGAAACTCAAATCCCCGCATGAAATCAGCCTGGCGCCCGATTTTCCGAGCAGAGTTTCGTGCATCTTTATATTTTTCCCTTGACATGTATGTATGGCTTGTGGCATATATACAGCATGCCGACCAAATCCCGACCGAAACACGAATCCCTTGCCGACGTCCAACGCTGGTTGCAGCAGCAAACCGCCAACCTGTGGCCTGCCGCCCTCGGCTCTCTCAGCTTTCGCCGCAGTCCTTGCATTCGCCCGAATTGTCCCGCCTGTCTTTCCGGGAAGAAGCACCCCAGCCATGTCCTCTATTGCCGCCAGCAAGGACGCCGCTTGTCCCTGTACGTGCCCGAGGAATTGGTTCCCCAAGTCCAGCGCTGGTTAGACAACGGGCGTGCTCTGCAGGAACTGCTCTACCAGGCCGCACCGCGCTATGTCAAAGCTTTGAAACGGCAGCGGGACCAGGCCTCGAAAAAAGCAGAGGACTGAACCGTGCCGAGAACTGCGAAGCCGCAGATCAGTTTCGCCGAATGGGAGTTGCTGCAGCAGGGCGTTTTGCTGGAGCCGGTTCTGCAAACCATCTCCGATTTTCTGGACGACCACGAAGAAATGATCGAGGCAGTACGACGTGATCTGGAACAAGGTCTGAAAAATCCCGGGACCGGTCGCAATGGATTGACCCCGCAACAGGTTCTGCGCTCCCTGATCCTCAAGCGCGTCAAGTAATGGTAAGACTTCAGAAACGTGGAGTTGCCGTCCAAGGGGTGCATTTCATCAAGGTTTTTGAGCGAGCAACTCCACATTACGAATGAATCAGAGCGACCGCCTGCTAGCCGATGGGACTCTCGCGCCCAATCCCGCCACTAGCTTTGTCAACGGAGAAGCGCTCTCGATGGCATTCGACACTTTCGGCCGATTTCTCTATGTGGACTTTCCGGAACCGCCCACGGCCTCGACGAGTGTCCAGAGGGCAGCTTCCGCCTCACCCAACCAGGGGCATTCACAATTAGGCGAAAATTATTGCGTAGCCTGCAGCTTTGCTATCCAAACACCCTATTTCACGGCGGTGATGCGATAAATCACCCCCGCGCCGTCATCCGCTACCAGCAGCGAGCCGTCCGGCGCAACTGTCACCCCCACTGGCCGTCCGAGCACATCCGGTGCGCTCGTATCTGGGACGAGCCCCGTCATAAACGGCACAGGATCGGCCGAAGGCTTGCCATCCTTAAACGCCACGAATGCAATCTGGTAACCCGCGCGCTTCGCCCGGTTCCACGAACCATGCTCAGCGACAAACGCGCCGCCCCGGTAACTCTCCGGAAATTGCTTCCCCGTATAAAACGCGAACTGCAGCGGCGCCACATGCGCGCCAAGCAATACGTCCGGGATGATTGCGCGCGCAACGAGCTCTGGCTTCTGCGGCTTGACGCGTGGATCAACGTTGTCCCCGATGTAGCTGTACGGCCAGCCGTAGAATCCTCCATCTTTCAACGACGTGAAGTAATCCGAGGGAAGATCGTCTCCCAGTTCGTCGCGTTCGTTGACGGTCGTCCATACCTCTCCCGTCACCGGCTCCAGCGCCACCCCCACCGGATTCCTCAGCCCCGTAGCGTACAGCCGCGCATTCTTGCCGTCTGGATCGCAGATGGTCACGGCCGCGCGGCGCGGATCTTCCCCGGTGTCAATATTAGAACCGGAGCCAACACCAATGAACAGATGCTTCCCGTCCGCCGAAAACGTCAGCGACCGCGTATCGTGTCCGCCCGTTGGTAAATCCATCAGGTGCTCTGCTTCGCCAAGCCGCTTGGAGGTCTTGGGATCGTATGCAAAGCGCACTAACTCGTTCGTGTTCCCGACGTAAACGTAATTTTCGTGGAATGCGATGCCGAACGGCCGCTTCATGCCGTTGACAAAAACTTCGCGCCCTTGCGCTCCGCCTGTATGCTGCGGATCGCGCATCACGACGATTTCTCCGGCCCCCGTATCGGCCAAGAAAATGTCCCCATTCGGCGCCACGGTCAGCCAGCGCGGATGTTTGAAATCTGTTGCAAATACGTTCAGGCGAAATCCCGGCGGCACCGTGGGCAGAAATCCCGCCGGCGGTTTCGTCTTTTCCGGTCCATTGCCCGCGGACTTCGTCGTGAACGGAACCGGCAGCTTCGGCTTCTGGCCGTGTGTGACTTGCGCCTGCATCAGACAAGGCAGAGAAAATGCAAAAGCTAAAACGAGAATGCTTCGTGCGCGCATGGTGATGTCCTTTCAGAAGAAACGCATATCGTTTCGCTTCCTATGATGCCTCAGTCGGACACTCGTTTCCAATTGCCGTCACTTCCCGAACGATGTGAAGGCGAACCCGGTGGGGTGCGTCGGATAGCAGGAAATCATTCTCCATCCAACCCCCGTCGATGCGCATCCAATGCATCCTGGAGAGAGTAAACCAGTACAGGTGTTTAGGGAGACGAGCCATGCAGAGCCCCTATATTTGCCGCGGCATCGCCCTTGTGGTGATTGCTGGCCTTGTCACCTGGACCGCTTTCCGTGCCCTTGGCTCGAGGCCTCCCGAAACCCCCAAAATACCATTCCCCGCGCCGGCCACTGATGCGCCGTTGGCCACCGCCAAGAGCCAGCAAACCGCGGTACTTGCTGGAGGCTGCTTTTGGGGCCTTCAGGCCGTCTTCGAACATCTCAAGGGAGTTTCTTCGGTGACTTCCGGCTATGCGGGCGGCTACGTCAAGTCACCGTCCTACGAAAGCGTGAGCATGGGCGTGACCGGCCACGCTGAAACCGTCAGCATCTTCTACGATCCGTCGCAGCTCACCTACGGCCAGCTCTTGATGGTTTTTTTCTCCGTCGCGCACGATCCCACGCAATGGAATCGCCAGGGTCCGGACACCGGCTCCCAGTACCGCTCCGCGATCTTCTATACCATTGCGGAGCAGAAGCGCATCGCTCTGGCCTACATCGCACAGCTCGATGCTGCAAAGGTCTACTCCCGGCCTATCGTCACGAAAATCGAGCCCTTCCAGGCTTTCTACCCTGCTGAGAGCTACCATCAAGATTTCCTCAAGAACAATCCCGGTAATCCCTACATCGTCTACAACGACCTGCCCAAGCTGGAAAACCCGAAAAAGGATTTTCCAAACCTCTATCAGCCTTAGCAATCAAGAACTTTTACCGGCGGTCCGGGCGCTCGGTCACCGCTTCGCCGGAAGTGCCCGGAAGCGGCGCCTTCGCGCCCCCAGCCGCTTCTCCATCGAACAATTCGTTCAGGCTTGCATAGCCGTAGATTGTCGGTGCATGATTCTGCATGAGCCCTCCGGTGTCCGCCGTAGGGCCGTAATTGCTGTGCAAATCTCTTCCCAGCATCCTCAGCATTGCCATCTGTTGGCCTCGATGGTGTGCGGTGTGCGCGATTCTCCGGACCACCACCCACGCGCGCGATCGCCGCACGTCAAAAAATTTCGTTCCGGATTCCCACCAATCATCATCTTTCGCCCGCAGCGCCGCCAGCCGCTTCCCGCTGTCCTCCGCGTAGCGCTTCATGAATTCCAGCCGAGTCTCCGTCGCCGGCAGTGGCGGCGCGTTGACGTCGATCCCCAGCATGCCGATAAACCACAGATTCTCGCTCACGCACTGGTGCACCATCTGTTCGTACCCGCTGCGCCCTCGCGCATCCCCCGCTCGCGGACGGACCGCAAGATCCTCGTCGCGGAATTCACTCCACACACTCACAACCTTCATCCGTTCCGTCTCATAGGTTTCCAAGAGAAAGTCGTATCGCATGATGGTCGTCCTGCAAAGCGATCTCGAGGGGAATTCTCCCTCCTGGCAATCCACGCGTCAACTCGGATGCTTGCAGGAAAGCAACGCCTCACTCGAAAGCGATTATCCTTCCACGCTCCCGGACAAATTCGGAGCGGATAGGGACCGCTACAGGCCAACGGGGAAGCATTTCTGTTGCTCGGCGTCTTGTTAACATCTGATGTTAACATCTGATGGTGTTAACCGTAAGCGCTGTAGAGGAGTATTTAGTCCTTTACGCGCGCTGTGCTGTGGCTCCCTCCCGTTTTCCGCGCGCGCACGTCCATGACAATTAGGAGGCCGTTATGGCGAATTCTGTCCGCGCTATCCCCGAGGGGTATCATTCCATTACGCCAGCGCTCACGTGCAAAGACGCTGCCCGGGCCATGGATTACTACAAGAATGTCTTTGGCGCCGCCGAGATCATGCGCATGCCTGGTCCGGATGGCAAGGTCATGCACGGCGAACTTAGAATCGGAGACTCGGTGATTTTTGTGTCCGATGAGTTTCCCGGCATGTCCTGCGCGCCCACGCCCGGCGCCACGAACGCCGTTTATATTTTTATGTACACGGAAAATGTGGACGCCATTTACAACCGCGCAGTTGCCGCGGGCGCCAAAGTTGACATGCCGCTCATGGATCAGTTCTGGGGAGACCGCTACGGGAAACTCACGGACCCGTTTGGCCACCAGTGGGGCCTTGCACAGCACGTCGAGGACGTCGCACCCGAGGATATGAAGCGCCGTCAGAAAGAGGCCATGGCGGCACAAGCGGCCAAGGCTGCCGGCCAAAGCTGAACCCTGGCGATTAAATTCCGTGGAAAGGCCCGCCGGCTTCTAAGCGAACGGCGGGCCTTTCGATTTCCAGGCACAGCAGGTGAAGTTCCCTGCGGCCCATGCGCCCGCCGACGTCAGCGTTTCTTGAAGAGGCAAACGCCGGACCATGGGCGGTTTCCTGCCGGCCCTTTTTTCTCTGGCAAATGGCCCAGCAATCGCAGGAAGAACGGCGGCCGCTTGAATCGCGTCGCGGTTTTCAGCAACCCCTTCACGTCTATCGGCTCCCAACCATACGGCGTGAAAAAAGCCGGCCCCTCCGCCGGGCCGAATTTGAATGGCGCGCCAATTTCGCTGAGTTGTTTTCCGGTTGTGCGCTGCATCATCTTTAGAAGTCCGGGGGAGGCAAGGTCCAAAACCCAGCGCTGAAAATGCGCACTCGCGGCGAGATCTTTGGCGAGGGCTGCTACTTCTTCGGCGCTAAGATAGATGAGCAGACCCTCGGTGAGAATCAGGATTCTCTTGGCGCGGCGATCGAGCTCGGCAAATAGAGCGCGCCGCGCTCTGCCGTCGGACAAGTTCATTCGAACGCGCTCCAGCGCACAAGCTGGCTTTTCGTTCGCAAGAATTCCTTCTTTGTAAGTAAGTATTTCCGGAAGATCGACTTCGATCCACTGCAATGAAGCGGGCAGAGACATGCGGTACGGCCGCGCGTCCAGGCCCGCGGCAAGATTCACCACCATGTCGGTGCCTTGCTCGATCTCCTGCGCGATGAACCAATCGAAAAGATAAGTCCGGGCCACCCACGCCCACGCGTGACTGTTTCCCTCCGGCAGCGTGTTGGCGATATCCACGCCCATCTTCCCAGCGAGGCGATCTGCATAAGGATCGCGAAAGAGCGCATCAGCGCGCTCGGTCTCCCGCGCGCGAAAAACGGCAGCCCATCGCGCCGTATCCGAAATGTTTCGAACGACGGCTTGCGTGGCTGTTGCTTGAGCCTCAGTCATGGCTTTTTTCCTTCTGGCAGGAACGGCTGGAGCCCCACCCTCACGATGGCTCTAGTCTGACAAAAGTTACGTCGTCGTGTAGTGGAAAGTTTGATTGCGTAGCGGCGCCCCTTGTTCCACCTACAACGGCCACAGCCAGGCTGCGCCGCGTACTCCGCTGGCATCTCCATGTTTCGCCGGAAGAATCGGCGTGTTCGCTTCCTTGCCGAAAACGTACTCCTTCAGACGGGCCGGAACATTTCGGTAGAGCCGTGGAATTTGCGAAGCCCCCCCGCCCATCACAATCACGTCCGGATCGAGAAGATTGATGACTTGCGCCAGACCGCGCGTGAGCCGGTCTTCAAATCGATCGAGCGCGGCGAGCGCGGCAGGTTCGCCTGCGGCGCTTCGCGCGATGATCTCGGGGCCCTTGACAGAAACGCTCGTTGCGCGCTTGTAATCCGCTTCCAGCCCCGTTCCGGAAATCCACGTTTCGATGCAGCCGTTCCTCCCGCAATAACACGCGGGGCCTGGAAATTCCTCCGGCCGCATCCACGGCAATGTGTTGTGGCCCCATTCGCCGGCAACTCCATTCGAACCGCCATGCACGCGGCCATCGACCGCAATTCCCCCGCCGCAACCAGTGCCCAGAATAACCGCGAAAACGACGTGCTTGCCCGCACCCGCGCCATCCGTCGCTTCCGAAACCGCCAGGCAGTTGGCGTCATTCGCGCATCGCACTTCGCGGCCGAGCGCGCGGCTCAGATCCTTGTCGAACGGTTTCCCGTTCAGCCATGTGGAGTTGGCATTCTTCACCAAGCCGGTCTTGGTGGAAATAGTTCCTGGGATTCCCATTCCTACGCTAGCGCTCCGGCCGAGTTCCTTCTCGATTCCTTCCGCAGCGTGCGCCACCGCTCGCACGGTGCCTTCGTAATCAAAACGCGGCGTGGCTATGCGGTGGCGGTGCAGCTCCCGGCCATCTCGCTCGAGCGCCACGAATTCAATCTTGGTGCCGCCAAGATCCACACCAATTCGTATGTGCTCTCGTTTTTCTTGAATTGTCGGCATCGGTGAAGCATCCTCCGGCGAGGAGGCAGTCTATCGCACAAGGCGCTGGGATAGTTTTCGAGTTTCGGAAGTTATGGCGCGCTGGTTTGAATCGAAATGCCGAATGCGGCTATCGCGCCGCCGGGCGGGAAGCAGACCACATCACCCGGCCGGATCTCCTCGATTGGTCCGCCTTCGCGCTGGACCCAACCGCAGCCTGTCGTGACGATGAGGGTCTGACCGAGCGGATGCGTATGCCACGCAGTCCGCGCATCCGGCTGGAAAGTTACGCTGGCAACTTGAACAAATGCCGGATCAGGTGCCTGGAACAGCGGATCGATACGTACCGTGCCAGTGAACCACTCTGACGGAGCAGTGACCGAAGGCTGCGAGCCAATTCTTTTGATCTCCATATCTCGTATTCCCTTACTTCATGTCTTTCTTTGTCTTTCTTATGTGATCATCCTATTTCCTAAACCGCTCGAACCGATACGCCAACTCCGATCCTTCTTGGCTGCCCTAGGCGAGTTCGCCGACGAGCAACGCGAACGGCTCCGAGTATCGAGCGATCCGGAGTCCGCCTGCATCCACCGGATCAAAGCCCGCGTCATGGATCAGCTTGGCAGCGACATCCTTGGCGCTCTGGTCGTCGCCGCAGTACACCAGGCTCGGCCGAGTTTCTTTGCCTTTGGATTCGAATACTCCGAACAGCACTTCACTGGGAACGGTGTTGAAACAGAACTACATGGGCGCGCGGAACTTTCTTTGCGAGCTCTTCGGCTCCCGATGTAGTGGTGCCAATGATGAGTTTCGTGTTGCCCGCATCCATCGGCAGGCAGCAGGTTACGATCACCTTGCCTGACAAATCGCCTGTCTGCTTCAGAACATCGTCGATTCGGGACCAATGCACGGCCAGGAGGAGCGCGTCCGCTTCCTTCGCAGCCTCGCCCGGCGTACCGGCGCGTGCATTGCCTTGGGCGTCGCGTGCCAGTCTCTTGAGTTTGTCGTTGCTCCGCGCGTAGCTGAATACGACTTCATGTCCAGTTCGCGCGAAGCGTTCCGAGCCTCCCGCCCATCAATCCCGAACCCAGGATGCCGACGCGCACACCGCTTGATTTCGCCTTTCGATATCTGTTGTTCCTCAGCGGCCCACCAGTTTCTGCAGTTCTTCGGGGTACCGAGCGCCTTGCACCGCGATCTTTGAGGCTGCGGTTTCCAGCTGCCGGAGATCTTCGGGCGTAAGTTCGACGGCGGCGGCTCCGATGTTCTCTTCGAGTCGATGCAGCTTGGTTGTACCAGGGATCGGAACGATCCACGGCTTCTGCGCTAGCAGCCATGCGAGAGCAATCTGGGCAGGCGTCGCCTTTTTCTGGTGGGCGAACTTGCCAATCAGATCAACCAACGCCTGATTCGTTTTCCGGTTCTCCGGCGTAAAGCGAGGAACGATGTTGCGGAAGTCGGTCTTGTCGAACTGCGTGTCTTCGCTGATCTTTCCGGTGAGGAAGCCCTTGCCCAACGGGCTAAATGGAACGAACCCGATCCCGAGTTCCTCGAGGGTCGGTATCACTTCCGCTTCAGGCTCTCTCCACCAAAGCGAATATTCGCTCTGAAGCGCCGCGACCGGCTGAACGGCGTGTGCGCGACAGATGGTCTGAACGCTGGCTTCCGAGAGTCCGAAGTGCTTTACCTTGCCTTGCTGGATGAGGTCTTTCACGGCTCCGGCGACGTCTTCCATCGGCACGTTGGGATCTACGCGGTGCTGATAGAACAAGTCGATGACATTGGTCTTGAGGCGCTTGAGCGATGCCTCGGCGACCTCCTTGATGTGTTCTGGACGACTATCCAGGCCACTCCAACGCGGTCCGCTGTTGGGATCAGGCTTGAACCCGAACTTGGTGGCGATCACCACCTGGTCACGAAGTGGAGCCAGCGCTTCGCCCACGAGTTCTTCGTTTGTGAAAGGACCGTAAACTTCGGCGGTGTCGAAGAACGTTACTCCACGTTCGATGGCCGACCGAATCAGAGAGATCATCTCCTTTTTGTCCGCAGCCGGACCATAACCGAAGCTCATTCCCATGCAGCCGAGGCCGATGGCCGACACTTCAAGATTGCTTTTTCCAAGTTTGCGTTTTTGCATTGTTTCTCCTTCCTAACCCGTTTCTCTCATCCCGAGATTAGAATCAAACGCCACGGAAGCGGTAGCCCGATCCTTCCGATTTATTGCCTATTCCTCTCGTTATGTGGAAAAAATCATTGGTGTTTCTGAAGCGAGCGGCTATCTTAGGCAAGGGAAGAGGAAACCAATACAATGAAAAACCCCGGCAAAAATGCCTCTCCGCCACTAAATCGACCGGGGGAATTGCGCAGCGAGCTGACGCGCAAAATTGCCTCTTTCATTGGGACCAAAGAGAAACTGATAACCGACGTCCCCGGCTTGCTGCTGAGCCGGCGGACCGCCCCTACCGCACCGGCCTCAGTGACCTACGAGCCAAGCCTGGCCGTGGTCGCGCAAGGGCGCAAGCGAGCAGACCTCGGCGGGACCACGTTCATCTTCGATGAGTCGCGATACCTGCTGACATCGCTCGATTTGCCAGTCATCTGCAACGTGATCGAAGCAAGTGAGGAGGTGCCCTATCTCTGTTTCGTGCTCAAACTCGAAATGCCTGTAGTCCGAGAACTTCTGAGCCGAGAAGAGACTCAGGCGCCTGAGGCGCCGTCTGCCAGTCCTGCCATGGCCACTGGTGAGACCACGGCGGAGTTACTCGATGCATGCTGCCGGCTCATAGACCTGCTGGACACCCCGCAGGACATTTCCTTTCTCAGTGGATTGATTCAACGCGAGATCGTCTACCGAATCCTCCGGGGGCCGGAAGGGGCACGTCTTCGAGCGATTGCAACGCTCGGAGATCAGAGCCACCGGACGGCAAAGGTGGTCGCCTGGGTTAGGGCGAACTACGCGAAGCCACTAAGGGTGGAAGAGCTCGCAAAAATCGCGGGCATGGGTGTCTCCACGCTGCATCACCATTTCCGGGCGCTGACCGCCATGAGTCCTCTTCAGTATCAAAAGCAATTTCGGTTGCATGCAGCGCGGGAACGCATGCTTATGGATGGTATGGACGCCGCCAGCGCGGCATTCGAGGTCGGATACGAGAGCGCCAGCCAATTCAATCGCGAATATAGCCGCTTCTTCGGCCAACCACCCCTGCGGGATATTCGGACCCTTCGCTCGCCAGGAGCTCTGCCCTCGGAGTCGGTCAGTAATCGGTAAAGCGTTATCCAACTGTGTTGCTAACAAGCACGACACCGCATGGCGAGTCTGAGCACAGGTGAGTGACTGCGCAACAGGCACCGGTCTATGCAATGGCTTCCGTGAAGCGCCGTTGAAATCCGCTTACCGGAATTGTTGCGGTTCTGAGCGGATGACGGCTACTCGGAAACAATGGAAACAATGGACTTGTCGTATTACGCGCTTACCGGAAACTGCCTATTATTATGGGAATTCAGGCTTCATAGTGGGCGAAAAGGCGCGGAACGAATCCCCCTTTCCTTCCTGTCGTGATGCTTTCAGAGCGGTCCTCGCCGTCAAGGGTTCGCTACGCCGCGCCTACCACCGGCGCGCCCTTGACTGCTCCGGGCCGCTCTGAACCCGCTCCGCCAGGAAGGCAAAGAGGAGAAACCGGGAAGGCACCACACGGCGCACTTGGGCCGTCCCTTTAGAGAGGGGCCGCCGTTCATGAGAAAATTCCAGGATGCAAGATCACGAACTCTATCGACGCATCCTAGGTATTGAAGCTCCTTGGCAAGTGGCGCGAGTAGAACTGCAACTCCAACAGGGGGAGGTGCACGTCTACCTCGCCCATCAAAACAACCCGGAGTGGGCTTGTGCCGAATGCGGTGCCCTCGGCCCGCTCTATGATCATCAGCCCGAGCGGGCATGGCGCCATCTGGACACCTGTCAGTATCGAACCATTCTGCATGCCGCGCCGCCTCGCAGTCAGTGCCCGGAGCACGGGGTGCGGGTGGTGAAGCTGCCCTGGGCCGAGCCCGGCAGCCGCTTTACCGAGCTCTTTGAAGCTCTGGCGATTGAGTGGCTGAAACATGCCAGCCAGAAGGCGGTGGCCGAACAGTTGCAGCTCAGCTGGGACGAGATCCACGGGATCATGGAGCGGGCGGTGAAGCGCGGCTTAGCGCGGCGCCAGGCCGAGGAGATCCCCCAGCTGGGAGTAGATGAAAAGGCCTTCCGCAAAGGGCACAAATACCTGACGCTGGTGAACGATTTGAAAAGGAATCGCGTGCTGTATGTGGCCGAAGATCGCGAGCAGAGCAGTCTGGATGGATTCTGGTCGACGATCACCGCCGAACAGCGAGCGAGCATTGAGGCGGTGGCCCTGGACATGTGGGATCCCTATCTCGCCTCGCTGCGAGACCATCTGCCGGAAGCAGAGAAGAAGATCGTGTTCGATAAATTTCATATTGCCAAGCATCTGGGAGAGGCCGTCGATCGCGTCCGTCGCCGAGAACACAAAGCCCTCAAGGCCGAAGGAGATGAGCGTCTGACGGGAACGAAATACGACTGGCTACGAAACCCCGCATCGATGGATCAGAAACAACGGCGGGAATTTGCTGAGCTGCGGCGCGGCGAGTTGAAAACGGCGCGCGCCTGGGCACTGCGGGAGACCGCGATGAGCCTCTACGACTATGTGTATGAGAAACCAGCCCGCAAACATTTTCAGTGGTGGTACAGCTGGGCAGTACGGAGTCGGTTGCAGCCGATCAAAGAGGTGGCCAGGATGCTGAAGCGTCGATTCGAAAACATCATCACCTACTTACGGCATCGGATCACCAATGCGGCCAGCGAATCGCTCAATGCCAAGATCCAGTGGGTGAAATACACAGCTCGAGGATTCCGGAACAAGCAGAATTTCATTCACGCGATCTACTTTCACTGCGGTGGCCTGGACCTAGCGCCGTCATCCACTAAATAGCCGGAAGGCCCATTATTATTGTCTCCGTGACTGCAGAAGACGCGAAGCACGTTCTGAGCGCCCCGGATTATGTGGCTAGATTGCTGCTATTCGTCGCCGCGGACCTGCCACCAATCAAGGCGTTCGAATTCGGCCATTTTTTCGGAGCCATGTTCCCGGTACCAGCGGCTCCAGGCGAGCGCGTCCGCGGGCAGATTCTCATCCGTAATTTCCTGCAGCGCGAGGAAAGTCCAGCTTCGCATTTGGCCAGTTGTGCGGGGATTCATCGCCAGATCGAGGAGCTTTGGCACGATCCTCATGCGCTGTTTGCGCGTGAATATTCCGCAATCGGAAATGTTGCAGCCCGCGCGGTCCCGGACGCTGTTGGCGGGATCTCCGGTGAACGAAGTGAACAGCTCATCGAGAACTTCATCTTTGCCTAAAAAACGCATGCCCTCGACGGCCCACTGCCGCACGCCAGCGTCCTGATCGTAACGGGCATAATTCAAGAGCACGCCGTGGATGCGTTCGTAGTCGACGCCGCGGCCCGCGAGCATGCCAAGAAAATAAACCGCGGCAGCACGGTAAGGCTGGTCGGTGCGCGCCCGCTCGATCAACAGATCGGCCGCCTGCTCGTTCTTCTGCCAGCCTTCCAGAGCAAGATTGATGTCCACATTGGCGTACCGCACGCGAAGATCCTTGGAAAACTGCGAGCGCTGCTCTAGTTGCCGCACGCGGTCGCTCATTCGAATGTTGCCGATCCAGCTTTCGACTTGCTGATCGAATAGTTCCAGCGCGCGCGTGTCGTGACCAATGGCGCGTTCGAGCAATTCCTCAGCCTGCGCTTGCGCGGGTAGTGCGCGCACGCGCTCCACGTCGGCATCCGTCAAAGGCGCGGAAAAAGCGCGCCGCGTAACTGGCTTGGCAGCCAAGGCCGCCGCCGCTGCACGTGAGCTGTTCGTGCGCGAAGAGAACGAGGTCATCCGCCACGCCGTGAAGCCAATCATCCCGGCGACCATGACGAGGAAAACGCCGGCGGAAGCGGCCGCCGGCACGCGCTGCCGCGACTGAGTGAAAACTTGGCCTGAGGATTGCCTGAGAGGTTGTGGAGATACGCCGAGAGGCAAATCCACTTCCACATGCGTATCCAATTTCAAGCCGGCCAGCGTTTCGATCTGCGAGACGACCCAGCGCGCTTCCTGGCGGCTGTCGATTTCGTCGGCGAGCGTGATTTTGCTCCCATCCTTCAACCGCATTCGAATCGCATGCAGCGCATTTCCCGAACTGTTGCCCTGCTGTATGCTGACCACGGGCACAATCGAGGCGACGTCGGAAACTTGAATTCGGCGCGTGCGGCCAAGGCCGAACATTCCCGAGCTTGAAAGAATCTCGCCACTGCGGACGCAGATGCGCGCGCTGCCGAACGTGACGCGGAGAAAGCCGGCGAGTATGATCAAATCGCTCAATCCCAAAAAAATGAAAAAGAAAATCGGCGCGTGCTTCTGGTACATCAGAAAGGCGACGCCGGTCCACACTAACAAAACCAGGAATAGCATCAGCGCACGGCTGGGATTGCGCAAAATCGGAAAATAAAATTCGGTGCCGCCGGAGCCCATCGAAACGACCACTTTCGTATGCGCGGGTTGCTGGACCGCGCCAGAATCCGCGTCGCTGAGCCGCGGAGTGGCAAAACCGAAGCTGTCCGCTCCGGTTGTGGTTCGTGTTCCGGAATCGCTCGCCGGCCCGGCGAACGCTGCGTTCCGAAAAAACGGGATTTCGAAATCATCCGAGTAATCCACGCCGGGCACGTCCGCCTGCGCGTGAAGCAGCCAAAGAACTTGATCGCTCGGATTGTCGTGATCCGTGACCAGGCTGTCCGCGGGCGGAGAAAAATCCACGGGAATGGCGCGGCCGAGCGGTCCGGGCTCCACAGCCCCCGCGGGAACATTGTGCTCCGCCTGCCAGAGAACAATTTGATTGGTGCTGCGGTTGTCGCCCGATCCGGAAACGAGTTTGCGCACACAGGAGAGACGCAAGTCGATGCCGTGCTCCGCGCGTGAATCGAGTTTCAGGTGAATCCTTCCACCCACACGTTCACCGGGAGAAAAAGTCAGGGCATCGAACTCGAAGTACGCGTCGCCGAAGCGCCGATGACGAATTGTGGCGCGCAGTGCCTTTACGATCAGAATCACGCCCAACAGGTTGAAGCCGAGGAGCAGAAACACACGCGGATCGCCATTGCGCGCGAAATTCGGGACCATGCGGAAGAGAAACGGGAGCGTGATCAAATTGCAGAGAATGGCGAACACCCAGAAGGCGATTTCGCTTTTCTTGTTTTGACTTTCCGCGCGGCTCGACGCCCAATCCGGACGCCACAGCCAGGGAGAGAGTGGATTCGATTCCTCGCGTGCAGCCTGCTGCTTCAGGAGTTCGTAGCCGCGGAAGGCGGCGTAAATAAGTCCACCGCCGATGAAGACAAAAACCGAGCCGAACATGATGCCGGTGAAGATGTCGAAAGTCTTGAAATTTCCGCGGCTGAGGAGCTGTGCGTAAATGAAGGCGAGACCCCCTCCCAGGAAGGGCAGCCCGAAGAGGGTCAGGAAGACGGCGGCGCCCTTGGAGGGTTGGATCATTCCTTGATTCTAGAATCGTTCGAGCGGACAAAGCGGACGCTAAAGGCTGAATTGCCTTTGCGGTTACACCTGAACTGTGGGACAGGCCTGGATGCCCGGCGCGAGCAGCGCGCCAAGAAGCGCGAGGCGCGGTCTCGGCAGGCTTCTAGTGAGTTGCCATCATCGGATTGGCGATCAACAGTGCGTTTAGATCCGCCGCGATTTGCGAAGCGATCTTCTTGAAGTCGTCATCCGCGGCGTTCCTATCCATCTCGAAACGGACCGCCGGCGAGTATGAGGTCACGGTAATGACTGGACCGTGCTTGGCGTCGTTGCTCGGAGGATTGGCAAGCTCGTAGAGCGGCTGTTGTGGACGCGAGAGATTGTTCACCCCGACGTACAGCAGCATCTTCGGGGCCAAGGGATCGCTCCCGACCAGAAGGCGCCGCACGCGATTTTGTTCATCGGGCTCAGCGAAAGCACCACGGATGCGCAGGCCCTCGGCCGGGAGCGTTTGTCCCGGCCGCAGACGCTTCACCTTGAAACCGGCCTTCTTCAGAGCGGTTACCAGATTTTCAGCCATGATGTTCACGAGCTTGTCGGCCTGTTCGGCGAGAGTCTCGTCAGGCTGGGAGTTGGTTGCCGGCGCGGGTTTCTTCGGCGAAGAGCCGGGAGAAGAGTTCTTCTGTGTGGCTGAAGGAATGGTTGATGCACTGCCGGAAGTTGCGCTCGCGGAGTTGCGGGAGGGTGCGCGTCTCGACGCGCGGCCATTAAGGACTTCGAGCTCGAAATCGCTGACATAAACGACCATGGAACTGGCGGGAGAGCCATTCAATGCTTGGGGCTGACGCGAGTTGTGCGCTGGTTTCGCGGGGCTCGGCCTTGCAACGGCAAGAGTGCAAGAAGCGAGCAGGAGAAGCAGGGGAGCCAAACGAAAGACCTTCATGGAAATACCTCAAGGGGCGAGTGGTAAGCCCGCTCGAACAAGCGCGAGATGAATTGTGGCATAAATTCAAGAAAACTTGTAAGTGTTTTGTTTACTGCGGGATGGCAGCGCGTCCGTTAGAGTGCCCCGGCAAGAAACACCAGGATGGGCCGCCCAAATTCTTGCTGATGGGTTGAGTCTGGGGCTTTTGCGTAGAGCATGGAAGATAAATCTAGATTTGTCTAGATTATTCTGCTTCGTTGCTCTAAGATGATCTTTGAGGGAATCGGCGTGGCAAAAACCACAGTCAAGAAGATCGGGCTGGAGATGGACGCACGTCTCTATGGGGAGCTATCCAAGCTGGCCAAGAAAAACGGGCAGTCCAGACGCTTTTTGCTGGAAAAAGCGCTGGAGCACTACCTCCAGTTCGTGGTGCCGTCACAAGGGACGGTGCGGCCGGAGGTAATGAGCCATTTCCGTCGCTCGACTGACAAGAATCGCAAGTTGCACGAACTCCTGGCGAAGTAAATGCCGGAGCACATCTATGTCACCGTCGGCGAGGCCGTGGAGATGCACCGGCAGCTCGTCGAGGAGTTTGGTGGAATTCATGGGCTTCGGGACAGGGGGCTCTTGGAAGCTGCCATCTTTCGTCCGCAGAGCGGATACCACGACGATTTGATTCATGAAGTCGCCGCGCTGATGGAATCTCTCGCCAATAACCATGCCTTCCTCGACGGCAACAAGAGAATCAGTTTCGCGGCGACGGACACGTTTCTGCGTGTCAACGGCCATTATTTGGAAGTCGAACCTTTCGCGGCACACCGGTTCATCACTGAATCCATCGGCAAAAGGGAATTCCGCATCCGGCAGATCCGGGAATGGCTCTCCGCTCATGTGAAACGGCTGTGAGACCCTCGCGATGAAAGCGGAACGAAGGCCACCCGTATTCGTCTTAGCGGGTCAAGGGCCGACCATCGGCCCAGGCGGCGGACGGAGGTGTGGGCGGCTGGGGAGCGGGCGCGACAGGCGGTGTGGAGGGCGGAGTAGTTGCGAATTTTGACCGGTCGAGCGCGGTGTTTTGATCGACATAGGCAGTTACGGGCGCGCCCTTGGCAATGACCACGTCCTTGCCGTGGATGAACAGGAACAACGGTGCAGCAGGAAAAAAGAGAACGCCACTGGCGATGATGGCGCCAGTCATTGCTCCGGAGCGCCCCTTGCCTTTGGCTTCCTGGGAAGCGCGGAGAGGAGCGCGTTCGCCGTCCGCGAGACCTACTCGGCGATGCGCACGTCGAGTTTACCGGAGCGGCCGAGGCGGCGTTTCGGCTTCGCGTCCACAATCGTGCCCCAAGCCATCTCACCTTTCGGGATCACCACCAGGCTGTGCACTTTGACGCCTTCCACCACCTCAAAATCAACCCTGTTGCCGGCGGCTTCCTTGGTTGAAGATAGTTCGCGCGCAAGCTTCAGCGGGACAGGCGTGCCGTCTTCGAGGCCGAAGTCAAAAGCAGCGCGGGTTTCGGCTGCACTGCGGCAGATGGATTGGGCTGAGGAGCGGCTGCGGGCTCCTGGGAACGCGGAGCCGCGGACTGCTGGATTTTGTCTGGAGCGACGGGCTGCGTCGCGCTCTGTGCCGAGATGGAATCCGTAAAGCAAGTCGAGATGAGCAGAAATGCCGAGAGAAGAAAGTTTGAAAGGGATTGCATATGCTAGCGTCGAGTCCAAGAGATGCCTGTCTTGACCGAAGTATATACACATGGATGTGCGGACTTTTCTCATTCATTCCGAAAGATGCGGCGCCCGGCGCAACTTTTTCAAGCAGGTTTGAGACTGGCATCAACTCAGCTTTAGAGTCATAGACGAATTGCGTGGCGCAGCCTGAATGAGGCACAAAAAGGCAAGCCCCGCGGAGTTTGCAGGCGCGTGGCGCCGGCTGAAGAAAATTGCCGGTGGCTTTGGCCACGCGATCTTAAGCAGCGATCGATTTTGGCGCCGGCTTGCGGCGAGGTTTGTTGCCGTTCTCGAGCAGCTCACGCTCGGCGCGGGTCCAGTCCTCGAGCGCATTTCCGGGCGCGCCACCGCGCTCCAAAAAAAACTGGTAGGCGCGCAAGGCGATCTCCTCCGTTGTCGGATGGATCCTGGCTGTGCGCGGCTTCGTTATTGTTGGCGAGGAACTTTTCCCCGTCTTGGGCATACCCCCTCCTTTCAACTACTGTCTCCATGTTACATCTGATGGAAAACCATCGCTTCAGAATTCATTGGAGAGCTAATCGAAAGATTCAATGGTTCGAATTCGAAAAACCGCAATTCCTCCGACCTTCGGAATCAGGGATCAGCGAGCAGTAAAGCTCTTCGTTTGTCCAAGGGTAGGGACGACGCCGAGCTGCTGCATCATGCCGAAAGTGTCCCAGCTGACGTAGGAATCCATGATCTTTCCATCGACGATGTGATTGATGGTGATTCCTTCCACGTACACTTTCTTGTTTGTGGCGGGAATTCCCATGAATTCACCGGTGTGAGTGCCGGAAATTGTCCAAGCGACGGCCAGCTTTTCCTTTTCGTCAACGATATCTTCAATCGTGAAGCGCAGATCAGGAATGCCAACGATGAAGCGCGAGACTTGGCGTTTATAAGCGTCAGGACCAACCGAGGAATCCGTGAGGGTGGGATCGTGGAGAGCGTGGCTGGGGGAGATGATTTCGTCGACTAGTTCGAGCCGGCGTTTGTTCCAGACTTCTTCATAGAGGCGCCGAACTACGGCCTTGTTATCGGCTGACATGGAGTTCCTCCTCCTCCGGATCCTTGCGATCCGGCAACCGCGGAGATCGGCCCTGCCGTACGAAACGATTGGCAGAGAACCTGGGAGGGATGGGCTCGCCCGAGCGTACTCCCAAGATGATTGGTTTGCAATCGTCGTCGCTTCACTGGAGACTGAGACGACACTCCCAGGGCCGGTCCAACGTCAAACCTATGATGAAAAGAAGCAAAGTTCGGCAATAGACGAAGATTGAGAAATGGGGGAGATTCCCTGAATCCCCCCTGGCATCGCTCATTGAGCGGGAGCACGCTCAATGCGGAAGGTGAAACAGCCCGCCGTGGTGCTGTTGACCTGTAGATAGTCGACGTTGGGATGGGTGAGCAGTTTTTCGATCGCCGGCTCGAATTCCCCATCCGCCACGTATTCCTGGGCCAAAAGGCGGCGGCCGCGTGCGTAGGCCTCGACCGTACGCGGGCTCCCGCGAAGCTCCTCCGGAAATCCGGCGTCCTCCGAGTAACGCGCACAAGCTTCCGCGTGAACATAGACCGGGCCGGGCTGTGGAAGCGATTCGGCGCCGGCGAAGCGATCATAAGTAAAGAGAATTCTGCGGTCTTCGCCCGCGATGAATGCGCGCAGGCAGTGACGGCACGGGGCAGAGTCGGTGGCCAACTCCGCGTGCGCGGGGAATCCATAAACAGGCGCGCGGAGGGTGGCGCGGACCGCTTCCGTGATTTCGGTTGGAATGGCCACGATGCGAATGGGCAGCATGAATTGTTCCTTACATCCTTCTTCAGATGCAGAGCGGCATGTGCAAGCTCTGTACGTGAGTGATTGTGGAGTGTGAGTGCGTTCCGGTTCTATCCGGTTTAGGCGTTCAAACTCGAAAAGAACTTCAGAAAATCCAACCCAATTACAAGACAAGAAGGGCCGCTGATTTCTCAGCGGCCCGGAGGCATTCACAAAATTATCTTATGTTTTGACACGCTACGATCTCCCAGTATCCGCACGAACCTGCCGTAACTTCAGCCAAAGCCCCGCGGGAGCATTCATCCTGTCACTGCAAAAGCGTGCCGCACTCACCGCGGGAGAAGCCCACCCTTCGCGAAGAACGCAAAGGATAGGCTCCAAGGTTTGCCTCGCAACGGTTTCTGAGACCGCTGTCGTTACTTCTTGCAGCTATCGCTGACCATCTTTACGTTTGTCACATTGAGGTGGCCATGTTCGGTAGCATCCTTATCCGTGCCATGCTCTTTCATTTCATCTTTGACTTTCTCTTTGGCCTCGTGCAGATCGGCGGCTCGCACTTTGCCGGTCACGTTTACCGTGTGGCCAGTGTGAGGAGAAAGTTTGAGTGTCTTGCTGTGAAGCTCCCAGGTGGAGCCATTCTCGGTCGTCAGCTTGTACTCGTGAGCGCCCTCGGCTTTAGACAAACAACCCGTCAAGGTGCGGACTTCGGCGCCCTTGTCCTGGGCGTAACCAATCGCCGGAACCACCAACAGAGTGGATACGGCGGCCACACTCAGCAGCCATTTATTTCTCATGAGGTTCTCTCCTTTTTGATTTTGAGGAGTGGAAAGACACCCACTCCTCTGTTTTCGGGGATTTGTTTCATCGTCCTTAGGCCCAAACCATACTGGCAACAACAGACACAAAAATGGAGCTCGTCCCTAGCAGTGCAGGCATTCCCCGATTGGAGCGCCCGGCGACCACCCTACGCCGTTCTGGTACTGCCCCTGATGAAATGCAAGACATTACCGGCGCTTACTTGAAATGCGAGAAACCCAAGCAACCAAAGAACAATCAAAACCAAGGCGAGTAATCCAAGCATGTCTGCATCTCCTTCTTTACCGAGCGGGACAATCAAGCGAATACATGTCGCAGAAAGAGCTGATGTCCCCGGTGAGAAGAACTTCCACGCAGAAGGAGTCTAGGAGTTTCGGTAAAGGCACGTCTGTTCCTTTTGAGACACTGCCTTGCGCGCTGGACCACCGCCATGGAATGTGCGGGATCCCATAGATTGGCCCGGCGGGGGAATTGGGCGTTCTAGGGGGGAGGGCGGCGGTGATGATTCGTTGAGCAGGCTGCTATTCCCGTTGGTCAGATGGCACACATCTATGGCACACTTGTTAAGCACATAACCGAGGGGGACTATGAAACGACAAAGAACTCACATCCTCCTGCCGCAGGCTCTGCTCCGGGACATCGACAGGATGGTAGGCCCGCGCGGGCGTAGCGCCTTCCTGGTGGAAACCGCGCAAGAAGAGGTGAAGCGCAGAAAACTACTGCAATTCCTGGAGAATGACGAACCGGCTTGGAAAGACGGTGATCACCCAGAGATGAGCGGCGGTTCGGCGGCCTGGGTACAAGAGCTACGTAGGGAAAGCGATGACCAGCGTGGCAAGGCACGCAGCCAAGCGAAGCGCGGCCGTTCCCGAACGTGAAACTGCTTCTGGACACATCCGTTTTGATCGACGTTCTGCGCCGCCGAAATGGCCGCCGCGAACTCCTCGCCGAGCTTGTGCGAGCCGGCCATACCCTCTCCACTACGGCCCTTAACATTGCGGAAGTGTACGGTGGAATGCGACCTGGCGAAACCGCCCCAACAGAAGCATTCCTTGGAGAACTGGAATGCCACGATTTGACCGGCTCCGGCGCACGGCTGGCCGGGAAGCTGAAAAATGAGTGGAGGCAGAAAGGGCGCACGTTGACTCTTGCTGATACGGTGGTGGCGGCGATCGCCATGGAACGCAAATGCGTCTTGTTCACCGACAATCGCAAGGATTTCCCGATGCCGGAAGTGAAGCTGTACCCTCGACCTGAGGGTTACTGACTTCCCCGCGATACAGGAATTGGTGCGACGGGCACCGGCCAAGCGGTCGGCCAAGTTGCCTGTCCACCTATTGAAGTAACAAGACGTTTGTGCCCTTTTGACGCATCGCCTGATCGAAGGTGACAAGGTGAAGGTCGGCGGTTTCGGCGAAGGCGTAGAGATATGAGTCGGCCCAATCCATAGTCGCAGGACGTTCGTCCTGGGTAAGCGCACGGAAACGGGCTTCGAGCGTGGAAGATTCCTCGACAAATGATACGCGGTCGTCTTGAATCCACCGGTCGTAGACTACCCAAGCTTCTGCCTGACTCAAGACTTTGTCCTCGCCCATGACAGCACCGGGGGTCAGTAGCCGCAATAGTCCGAGCTGGGTGAAGCGGCAAAAACAGACGTGTGAATCGTCCTCGAGCCGCTCGAACCAACCGAGTGCGGAAGGATAGTGAATATGGCGCTGATAAGAGAGAGCGAGCCAGACGTTGATATCAGGGAAAAGAAATGATCTCGTAGATCTTGGCATTGTCGATGTCGAGCGTGCCTGGCTTCTTTGAGGGAACAAGCGGGAAAGTGACGCGCCGGGTGCGCTTTTTGGAGCGCGGGCGGAGTTCCACTTCAACGCCTCGCAGGATGAGTTCCTTTACCGAGCGCTTTTCGCGCGCCGCTTTAGACTTCAGCTCGCGGTAGAGCGCGTCGGGAATGTCGACAGTCGTGCGCATGCTTTTATTGTGCCATATTTATGGTTGAAAGTTGTTGAAAGTAAGTAGCTAAAACGAGGCAAATATCGAACGAGTTCTTCGCCGCTGCCGTCGCGGAGAGGCTTCAAGCCAGAATGACCTCATCCTTGAGCATGTGAAGGCGGATGACACTTGGTTTTTCGGTGGCGTCGAAATGGCAGGAAACCGCGTCGCGGATCATCGTTTTCAATTCGTCAAAATCTGACCGCTGTAATGCTCTTCCCTCCCGAGAAGAACTCTGCGCATCTCACCTGCCGGAACTGAATCGGTGCGGCCATTGTTTAAGATAAATCGGCACACGACGAGACGAGGCTCGGCAAGGACTGCCTTGAAAATGTCGGTCCGCTACTTGCCGCGTTGGTGCCATGGCACGTGTCTTGACCACACGCCGCTAATGATCTTCGCTTCGCTCATCCGGTCGCAATCCGAAGTATGAGGAAACCGATAACAACAAAAAGGGCCGCTGATTTCTCAGCGGCCCGCAGGCACTCACAAAATTATCTTTCCTCTTTGACACGACACGATCTGCCAGAATCTGCCCGAATCTACCGTGACTTCAGCCGGAGCCGAAGAAGGGTAGTGAGAGTAACTCGAAGCGTGCATCCCCACGGCTCGTGAGGGCTTAGGGATGCAATGCGTGGCATGACCCGCACACCATAGCGGGTGGAGCCACGACTACTTTAGAAAGGAGGTGATCCAGCCGCAGGTTCTCCTACGGCTACCTTGTTACGACTTCACCCCAATCATGGGTCATACCTTGGGCGCCTGCCTCCTTGCGGTTAGCGCGGCGACTTCTAGTACAACTCACTTTCGTGATGTGACGGGCGGTGTGTACAAGGCCCGGGAACGTATTCACGGCGTCGATCTGATACGCCAT
>Ga0193729_1000198_pt1 | contig 30057 bp, 29 predicted proteins | sample U1c2metaG_FD_143036 | JGI IMG/M metagenome (GOLD analysis project Ga0193729, IMG submission 143036) | Soil microbial communities from a riparian zone of the East river system, Colorado, United States - U1c2 | ecosystem: Environmental > Terrestrial > Soil > Riparian zone | place: USA: East River...
AGAAGCGGCCCTGGCCCTCGAGCAGGGTGACGGCAAGGGCCGCTTCTTCATCGTCAATCACGGCGTGCCGGGCTACACGACGGTCGAACACCTGATCCAGACGGCGTTCTATCAGACCAAGTTCGGCAAGACGCCGCGCTGCGCCATCTACTATGTCGGCTGGAACGACCTGCGCAACGCGCACATCCCCCATCTCGATCCGGCCTATGCCGATTTTCATCTGCCGAGCCAGGTCGATTCGCTGAAGGTACGGCGGGTCGGCGGCTCGCTCGTCACGATCTCGCCGCTTCTCACCCTGGCGATGCGATTCATCAGCGCCCATGTCGACACCGTCCGCTATTTCGTCGATCCCTACGGCCGCGATCCGGTACCGGGTGACGACCCGGCGCTCGATGCACTCTACGAGCGCAACATTCGCGAGATATCGGCCATCAACCGCCAGCGCGGCGTCATCACCCTCTGGGTCGGCCAGCTCCTCAACCGTGCGCGGCTTTCGGGCGACGGCCGCTACGGCTGGCTGCCGCTGGTGCGCGACCGCGACCTCTGGCCGATGGAGCAGAAGCTGAACGCCGTGCTGGCCCGCACGGCGAAGGAGCTGGGCGACATCTATGTCGACGTGCCGCCCGATTCCTTCGGCAACGCCGACTTCGTCGACAATGGCCATTTCTCCGTGCAGGGCGCGCGACGCTTCGCGGACGACCTGGCGCCGGTCGTGCGCGACGCCTGCCGCTAGCCGGTGCTATCCTTCGCATCGAGATGATTTCCCACGTCCATATCGGCATCGGCGACTTCGACCGGGCGTTTGCCTTCTATGCCGCCGTCCTCGAGGCACTGGGCCTCGCGCTCAAGTTCAAGGATCCGGAGAATGGCTGGGCGGGCTGGATGGCGCCCGGCGTGGCGCGGCCGCTGTTCCTGATCGGCCGGCCGTTCGATCGCCAGCCCGCCTCGCCCGGCAACGGCCAGATGATCGCCCTGCTGGCGCCCGATCGCGCCGCCGTCGACCACTGCCATGAGGCGGCGCTGGCCCGAGGTGGACGCTCCGAGGGCGCGCCCGGCCTTCGCCCGCACTATCATGCCGACTACTACGGTGCCTATTTTCGTGATCCCGACGGCAATAAGCTCTGTGTCTGCTGTCATCAACCGGAGCCTGCCTGATGCGCGTCATCCTGATCACCGGCGCCTCATCGGGCATCGGCGCCGCGACCGCCCGCGCGCTGGCGGCGCCCGCCACCGCGATCGCGCTCCATGCGCGGAAAAATCGCACGGGCTTGGAGAAGGTCGCGAGCTCTGTACGCGGCGCCGGTGCCGAGACGCTGATCCTCGAAGGCGATCTCGCCGCGAGCGGCACCGCGCGAAGCCTGGTCGACGACACGGCGCAGAAATTCGGCCGGCTCGACGTCGTGGTCAGCAATGCGGGCTTCGCCGACCGCCGCCCGATCGGCGAGCTGGATCGCGCCGGCTGGGATGCAAGCCTCGCTACCATGACCTCGGCCTTCTTCGAACTCGCCGCTGCTGCCAAGCCGTGGCTGGTGAAAGCGGGCGCCTCGGGCCGCCTGGTCGGCGTGTCGTCGTTCGTGGCCCATGCCCTTGCGCGCGGGCTGCCGAGCTTTCCGGCGTCGGCCGCTGCCAAGGCCGGCATGGAAGCGTTGGCGCGGGCTTTTGCCGTCGAGATCGCACTTTCGGGCGGGACAGCCAATTGCGTGGCGCCCGGCCTGATCGAGAAGGATCCCGATGCCCACGTCGCGATTTCGCGCGATCGCATGGCGCAGATGAGCGCGCTGGTCCCAATGGGCCGCTACGGCAAGCCGGCCGAGGTGGCGGCCGTGATCGCGTTCCTGTCTTCGCCGGCGGCGAGCTACATCACCGGCCAGACGATCCACGTGAATGGCGGCGTGACGCTCTAGGCAAATGTGCCAAAAGAAAACGGCGGGGCTTTTGCCCCGCCGTCGATCTCGGCTGCACTTGAAGCCAGCTCAGAGATGCTTCAGCACGTTCTCGGCCGCCGATACCTCGAAGGCGCCCGGCTTCTCGACGAACAGGTCCTTGATGACGCCGTTGTCGACGATCATGGCATAGCGCTGGCTGCGCGTGCCGAGGCCGAACTTGGAGCCGTCCATGGTGAGGCCCATCGCCTGGGTGAACTCGCCGTTGCCGTCGCCCAGCATGAGCACCTTGTCGCCGGCCTTCTGGTCCTTGCCCCAGGCACCCATCACGAACGCGTCATTGACGGAAATGCAGGCGATGGTGTCGACACCCTTCGCCTTGAGCTTGTCAGCTTCGGCCACGAAGCCGGGCACGTGTTTTGCTGAACAAGTGGGAGTGAAGGCGCCGGGCAGGGCGAAGGCAACGACCTTCTTGCCGGGCGCGAAAAGTTCTTCGGTGGTGACCGCTTTGGGTCCCTCGGGGCCCAACATGCGCAACGTGGCGCTGGGCACCTTGTCGCCGACTTTCGCCATTATTTGCTCCTTCAATTGCCGCCCGGAGCGGGCAGCCTCGCGAACCGGCGGACCCTAGGCGAGGGGTCGCGATTTGTCCAATGGGGCCCATTCCAGCTAGATCCCCGGCTTGATCTTTGCTCGGACAATCCCCATGGATTTGGAGGATCATTGCACCATGCCCGGATCAGGCTCCCCCGCCGCGACGTTGGTCGGCCGCTTTCTGGTCGCCGCGCCATCCATGCCCGACAAGAACTTCCAGAAGAGCGTCGTGTTCATCTGCAAGCACGACGAAGACGGCGCCTTGGGCATCATCGTCAACAACAAGGTCGAGGACCTGCCGTTGGGCCAGGTCTACAAGCAGCTTGGCATCGAGGTCTCGCCGGTGGCGGCCGAGCGGGCGGTGCTGTTCGGCGGCCCGGTCGATACCGCGCGCGGCCTGGTGCTGCACTCCGCTGACTACAAGCGTGAGGAGACCCTGCTGATCGAAGGCGGCATGGCGCTCACTGCCTCGCTGGAGATCCTGAAGGACATGGCCGGCGGCAGAGGTCCCAAGGAGGCCTGGCTGGCGCTGGGCCATTCCGGCTGGCAGCCCGGCCAGCTCGACTTCGAGATGCAGGACAATGCCTGGCTGGTGGTCGACGGCGATGCCGCTTTGGTGTTCGACACCGACTTCGCTGCCAAGTGGCAGCGCGCCCTCGATCGCCTGGGCAGCAAGGGCGGCCTCGGCGGGCGGTTCGACCCGGCGTCTTTCTCGCATCAGTCCGGCCGCGCCTGAGCCTGCGGGGCACCTGTTCGACCGCTTCGCAGTGGCAAGAACTTTGATGTCTGACTGCAACAGTCGGATCGTCATCCGACGGGTGCCAGATGTGCATTTTGCGACCCCTGATTGTGCTTACTTTCCCTTGGCCAACGGCCTATAGCGCGAAGGTGCCGCCGCAACCCTCCCTTCGCGGCAGGCGCATTCCAGGGACGCCTGCGCTTCCTTCCCCAACCCCATTAGGGAGCGCGGGCGTCCCGCTCTTCTCCGGTCTTTATTCTGCAGCAGCAGACTGCAGCGCAGGATTGCGGTAGGCGGCGAGCAAGCTCGCTTCGCGCTCCTTGGCGAGGTCGATGTTCTTGTCCTTGATGTGGCCGAAGCCGCGCATCGTCTCCGGCAACGCCGCGATCTGCAGCGCGAGCGCGTGGTTGTTCTGGTCGAGGCTCGCGAGCAGCATGTCGACCGTTGCTTCGTACTCGCCGATCAGGCGGCGCTCCCGGCGGCGCTCCGCGGTGTAGCCGAAGACGTCGAGCCGCGTGCCACGCAGGCGCTTCAGCGAGGCGAGCAGGCGGAACATCGGCATGATCCAGGCGCCGTATTCGCGCTTCTTGAGCTGGCCGGTCGCCGGGTCGCGATCGGCGAACAGCGGCGGCGCCAGGTGGAAGGTGAGCTTGTAGTCGCCCTCGAATTGCGTGCCGAGCTTCTTCAGGAACTCGCCATCGCTGTAGAGGCGCCCGACCTCGTACTCGTCCTTGTAGGCCATCAGCTTGTAGAGCGACTTGGCCACCGCTTCGGCGAGCCCGCGGCGGCCCGGCGCCTTTTGCTTCTCCGCGCTCGCGACCTTGTCGACGAAGGCGCTGTAGCGGTTGGCATAGGCCTTGTCCTGATAGGCCGTCAGCAGCTCGACCCGCTTGGCCACGATCTCCGGCAGGGTGCGCGCCACCGGCTTTTCGACCCTGAGCGTCGGCTTGGCGGCGGCCTGCACGGCCGCGAGGTTGTGGGCAGCCAGCCGTCCCCAGGCGAAGGTGCGCTTGCTTGTCTCGACCGCCACGCCGTTCAGCTCGATGGCACGCTCGATGGCTTTGAAGGACAGTGGCAGCAGGCCCTTTTGCCAGGCATAGCCCAGCATGAAGAGGTTGGTGGCAATCGAATCGCCCAGGATCGCCGTGGCGAGGCCCGTGCCGTCGACGAAGGCGGTCGCGTCGTCGCCCGCGGCGTCGCGGATCGACTTCATCATGGCCTCGGCGCCGAGATCCATGTCGCCGTTCATGACGAAGGCCGCCACCGGCTGGACATGGCCGTTGATCACCGCCTTGGTGACGCCCTGCTCGATGCGCGACAGCGCGGCCGGCGAGGCGGCCACGACCATGTCGCAGCCCAGCACCAGGTTGGCGCCGCCGGCGGCGATGCGCACGGCATGCAGGTCCTCGGGCTTGGGCGCGAGGCGCACATGGCTCATCACGGCGCCGTTCTTCTGCGCAAGGCCCGTGAAGTCGAGCACGGTGCAGCCCTTGCCTTCGAGATGGGCCGCCATGCCGATCAGGGCGCCGACGGTTATGACGCCGGTGCCGCCGATGCCGGTGACCAGGATTCCATAGGCCTCGGAGAGCGGCCGCAGGGTGGGCATTGGCAGCGCGGCGAAGGGGTCGTCCTGCACGACCTTGAGCTGCGGGCGCCGGGCCTTGGCGGGCGTGCCGCCATGCACCGACACGAAGCTCGGGCAGAAGCCGTTCACGCAGGAAAAGTCCTTGTTGCAGTTGCTCTGGTCGATCTGGCGCTTGCGGCCGAGCTCCGTCTCCAGCGGCTTGACCGACACGCAGTTGCTCTTGTCGGAGCAGTCGCCGCAGCCCTCGCACACCGCATCGTTGATGAACACGCGCTTGGCGGGATCGGGGAAGGTGCCGCGCTTGCGGCGCCGGCGCTTCTCGGCAGCGCAGGTCTGGTCGTAGACCAGCACGGTGAGGCCGGGGACGTCACGCAGCTCGCGCTGCACGGCATCGAGCTCGTCGCGATGGCGGATCGTGACACCGTGCGCGAATTCGGTGCCCACCGGATACTTGTCCGGCTCGTCGGTGACGACGACGACCTTCTTGGCGCCCTCGGCTGCGACCTGCTTGGTGATGTCGGGCACGTTCAGCGGCCCGTCATGCGGCTGGCCGCCGGTCATGGCGACGGCGTCGTTGAACAGGATCTTGTAGGTGATGTTGACGCCGGCCGCCGCGGCCTGGCGGATCGCCATCAGGCCGGAATGGTAATAGGTGCCGTCGCCGAGATTCTGGAAGATGTGCTTGTCGGCGCTGAACGGCGCCTGGCCGATCCAGCCGACGCCTTCGCCGCCCATGTGGCTGATCAGCGAGGTGCGGCGCTCGGGCATCCAGATCGCCATGCCATGGCAGCCGATGCCGGCCATCGCCCGGCTGCCCTCAGGCACGCGCGTCGACGTGTTGTGCGGGCAGCCCGAGCAGAAGTACGGCGTGCGCGACACCTTGGGCGGCGGCGCGGCTAAAAGCTTCTCCTTGCTTTCGAGGCGGGCGAGCCGCTGGCGAAGCTCCGGCGATTCGCCGCCATGCTTCATCAGGCGGGCGGCGATCACCATGGCGACGCCGGTCGGCGTGAGCTCGCCCTCGCTCGGCAGGATGATGCGGCCGGTCTCGTCGGCCTTGCCGATCACGAGCGGCCGGCGGTCGGCCGGCGCGTTGTAGAGGATGCGGACGAGCTGGTCTTCCAGGTTGGAGCGCTTCTCCTCGACGACGATGACCTCCTGCAGCCCCTCGGCGAAGCGCCGCGCGCCTTCCGGCTCGAGCGGCCAGGTCATGCCGACCTTGTAGAGGCGGATGCCGAGCGCGCGGGCGCGCGCCTCGTCGGTGCCGAGATCCTCCAGCGCCTGGCGCGTGTCGAGATAGGCCTTGCCCGTCGTCATGATGCCGATGCGCGCCTGCGGCGGATCGATCACCATCTTGTCGAAGCCGTTGGCGCGCACGAACGCCTTCACCGCTTCCATCTTCGGCCCGTGCAGGCGCTTCTCCGCCTCGAGCGGCGGGTCGGGATTGCGGATGCCGAGCCCGCCTGGCGGCAGCTGGAAGTCGGTCGGCATCATGATCTTGATGCGCTCGGGATCGACCCACACCGAGGCGCCGCTCTCGACAGTCTCGGAGATCGCCTTGAAGCCGATCCAGCAGCCCGAGTAGCGCGACAGCGCGAAGCCCAAAATGCCGAAGTCGAGATATTCCTGCACGTTGGCCGGGTTCACCACCGGGATCATCGCCGCGGCGAAGACCTGCTCGCTTTGATGCGGCAGGGTCGAGGACTGGCAGCCATGATCGTCGCCGGCCAGCGCGATCACGCCGCCATGCGGCGAGGTGCCGGCGGCATTGCCGTGCTTCAGCACGTCCATCGAGCGATCGACGCCCGGGCCCTTGCCGTACCAGATCGAGAACACGCCATCGACGGTGGCGCCGGGGAACAGGTTGACCTGCTGCGTGCCCCACACCGAGGTGGCGGCGAGGTCCTCGTTCAACCCGGGCTGGAAGTGGATGTTGTTTTCCTTGAGGTAACGCTTCGCCGTCCACAGCGCGTTGTCGTACATGCCGAGCGGCGAGCCGCGATAACCGGAGATGAAGCCGCCGGTGTTGAGCCCGGCGGCGAGGTCGCGCTGGCGCTGCATCATCGGCAGGCGCACCAGGGCCTGGATGCCGGTGAGATAGACGCGGCCTTTGTCGAGCCGGTAGCGGTCTTCCAGGGCGTAGTCGCCGAAAACGAGGGGTACGGAAGTGGCGGTGCTCATCGCGGAAGGCCCTCCGGAGCGGCGGCGTGAACGGGCGTTTATGCGCCGTGAGCATAGCCCCCCGGGGGCGCCCGGGGAAACGCCGCGCGGTCCGCACGGAGGGCGAATTTCGCATCCCCCGCCCTGCTGCGCCGTTATAGGCTTGCGGCAACCAGGAGGATGCAATGGGCTACAAGACAATCTTGGTGCATTGCGACGCCAGCCGCGGCACGGCGGGCCGCCTCGGGATCGCCGTCGATCTGGCGGACCACTTCGCCGGCCACGTCGTCGGCCTGCATGTGCGTCAGGCCTTCCAGGCGCCGGCCTTCACCGATGCCGGCCCCGCCATGGACAGCCTCTACAGGACTTACGAAACGACGATGAGGGCCGAGGAGGCGATGGCTACGGCGGCCTTCCGGGATGCCGTCGGCAACCAGGGCATCTCCAGCGAATGGCGCGTCGCCGACGGGTATGTCGACGAAATCCTCGCGGCTGAGGCGCGCGTGGCCGATCTCGTGATCGTGGGGCAGGCCGAGCCGGACTCGCCGCCGACCGCCACGCCGGACGACCTGGCGGAGGATATCGCCATGGCCGCCGAGTGCCCGGTGCTGATCGTGCCCTATATCGGCGCGGCCAAACCGCCGGGCAAAACGGTGATGCTGTGCTGGAACGACAGCCGCGAAGCCAAGCACGCGGCTGTCGGTGCGCTGCCGCTGCTCGCGGCCGCCGACAAGGTGATCGTGCTGATCATCGACCCCAAGGCAAGCCGTGGCCGTGAAGAGCCGGGCGCCGATGTCGCCGTCTGGCTCGCCCGCCATGGCGTGAAGGTGACGGTGCAGCGCGACAGCGCCGCCGATTCCGACGTCGGCGGCGTGATCCTGTCACGCGCCGCCGATCACGACATCGATCTCATCGTCATGGGCATCTACGGCCATTCGCGCATGCGCGAGAGGGTGCTGGGCGGCGCCAGCCGCACGCTGCTGGCCAGCATGACGGCTCCGCTGCTCGTCGCGCACTGACGGTGCGGCGAACCAGCTTGCGCTAGTTGGTCGGCTTCCTGCCCTGCTTGTAGTTGGCGACCGCAGCCTTGAGCATGCGGTACTCGCTGCAGCCGAAGACGCAGAGCGAATCGAGCCGGGCGAGATGCTGCTCGGCGTCGGCCGGACGATCGAGCATCAGGTAGGCCTCGCCGATATATTCGTGCGCGCCGATATGGCGGGGATCGATGGCGAGCGCTTGCTGGTAATAGCGCAGCGAGCCGTTGGCATCGCCGGACTTGCGCGTGGCATAGCCCATCAGATTATAGGCGTCGGCGTTCTGCGGATCCCTGGCGACAACCTGCTGCAGGAGCGGCAGCGAGCCCTTGTAGTCCCGGGCCTCGATCATCGCCTTGGCGCGCGTGAAGTTCGGGTCGACCGGCTTGGCGGGCTGCGACGACGATGAATCGGAGCCACCGCCGGCGGCGAAGGCCATGGTCGAAAAGCCGAGAGACAGCACCGCCGCGGCGGCAAGAAGGGTCAAGCGCATGGTCCACCTCCTGAGGGTCACTACACTACATACTTGGCCAGCCCATGGTTCGAGCAACCAATTATTATGACATTGCCGTGAGTTCGGTTGCCCGCTTGACCGCGCGCACCGCCAACCGCTCCTGGCGGCCGCGGATCTCCACCTCGTGGCGCTCGTAGGCCGCGAGATTGATGCCGGCGCGGTCCAGCAACTCCTGTGAAACTACCAATTCGACGCCGAATTCCTTGGTGAGCGTCTCCAGGCGGCTCGCGGTGTTCACGGTATCGCCGATGGCCGTGAGCTGGGTGGCGCGCTCATAGCCCATCTGGCCCACGATGGTCGGGCCCGCATGCAGGCCGATGCCGATGCGCAGCGGCTGGTCGAGGTCGCCCGACATCGCCTCGTTGAGGTCGTCCAGCGCCAGAGCCATGCGACGCGCCGCGTCGAGCGCCTGCCGGCAGGCGACCTGCGGCTCGCGGTCGAGCCCGAAGATCGCCATCACGCCGTCACCGATGAACTTGTCGACCCGGCCGCCAGCCGCCTCGATGGCGTGGCCGGTCGCCCGGAAATAGCGGTTGAGCAGGAACACGACGTCGTAGGGCAGCTTGCCCTCCGAGATCGAGGTGAAGCCGCGGATATCGGCGAACAGGATCGCGACATACTGCTCGCCGCCATGGGCCTGCGGCTGGCGGCGATAGGCCTCGACCGGGCCGGCCGATGCGGGCAGGAGCGGCGTCACGCGGTAGTGGCCGGGCGGCGGGCGGAGCTGGCAGGCGAGCCGCACATTGGCGGGAGCGCCAACCCTCGTCAGCACCTTCTGTTCGTCCGGCGAGGCCGGCGGCAACTTCGCGCGATCCTCGCCGCCGATGCGAACCCGGCAGGTCGAGCAGCGGCCGCGCCCGCCGCACACCGACGCATGAGGGATGCCTGCAAGGCGGCTCATTTCCAGGATGGTGAGCCCCGCGGGCTGGCTCGTGCTGCGGCGTTCGCCGTAATCGAGACGCACCACGCCGGCGCGGCGCTCCCAGTAGTCGCGCAGCGGGCGGGCGCCCAGAACACCGAACAACAGGGCGAGCGCCCCGATCTGGAGATCGCGCGAAATGGCGTAGAGGTTGTTGATGTCGGCGGGCGGCGGCGCATGCACGCGGTCGAACAGGTTTTCGAGGAAGCCCGGCTGCTGGGCAAGATCGGCGACATCGCGCAGGGCGATTGCCGCGCCCACGATGCCCGCGACGGGCACGAGCAGGGCGACGGCATAGAGCGCCGGCAGCCAGGCGGGATACCAGGATTTCAGGCGCCATGCGAAGTGGAGGCCGATGCAGGCATGCAGCCAGACCACCAGGGGCAGCAGGAACTGGCGGGCGATGGACGTCCAGTCGCTGGTGACCAGCGATCCCAGGACCCAGGGATAGCCCGGCTCGACGCCGTAGAGTTCGTGCGCCAGGCGCGTGCCGACGACGTGGATCGCGCCCAGGGGAATGATCAGCGCGCCCAACACCAGTTGCGTCCACTCCCAGTGCGAGAGCCTGAGCGCGCGGCGGCGATAGAGCGACCACAAGGCCAGGAAGAAGTGGGTGAACCGTAGAGAACGGTCTGGCCCACCGGGTTATGCCAGATGAAGACGAACCACGTGCGGCCGACTTCGAGCACGCGCAGCGAGATCAGGCCGAGCGCATGATTGAGCAGATGCGTGACGACATAGAAGAAGAGGACGTAGGCCGACCAGAGGCGAACCCGTCCGATCATGATGCTATTTCAGAAGCGGCAACACCGCTTCGGGCGGCCGGCCGATGGCGGCACGCTTGCCTGACACCACGATCGGTCGCTGCAACAGGATGGGATGCGCGGCGATCGCCTTGGCAATGTCGGGTTTGCCAAGATCGGCTTTCTTCTTGCCGAGCTTCTTGAACTCCGGTTCGCCATCGCGGATCAGATCCTTCGCATCGCCACCCACCAGGTCGATCAGCTTCTCGACCTCGGCCTTGCTCGGCGGCTGCTTGAGATACTCCCGGATCGTGGGTTCTATTCCCTTGCGGCGCAGAAGCTCGAGGGTCTCCCGCGACTTGCTGCAGCGCGGGTTGTGCCAGATCGTGATGGTCATTCTGATCCTTTCTCCATGCCTCCCCCGTCATACCCTCGATTCGGAGGGCTGGTGGTGCACTCCAGGAGTTTCCGCCAGTTTCCGCCCATTTCCGCCAGCCCATCCGGCGCAAACCGACCGCCGGCGGATACACCGAAGCGCCTGATATCGTTGATGAATCGAGCACGCCGGATTCCGGCAAGGGGTTTCCGGTATTTCCGGTATTTCCGCCGGACCTTTTCGCTTCGTCCTTCCGATAGCGCCGGGTTGCCAGCACTGCTGGCACTCCTTCGCGCGCCAGCACGGCGCGCCCGCCCGTCCGCCGCGAGCGAGCTGCCGTTGCCATCGAACCATCGACGCGACTGAACATGGCGCCAATCCTTCTGCCGGCGAGAACCATATGGTGGACTTAAGTATTAGTCAAGCAGTAGTTTAGTAAATCTTTGAACGATGAAGATCGGAACAAGTAAGCACCAGCGAGGCCATATGACGGGGGAGGCTGGGACCGAAGTAACCAAGATGCTTACGACTCGTCCAGCGCATCGGGGCTGGGTGCATCGATCACCTTTTTGGCAATGTCGTAAGCGAAGCCGGCGCGGGCCATTGCTGCTAGGTCGCGCGTCCGATTGTCTTTGCGGTCGCTGGCCGGCCGGTAGGGACCGAGCCTTCGCCGCCGCGCCAGTGCCGCCGCGGCCCGCCATTCGCGTTGGCGGGGATTGGTATCAAGTTCCTGGTCGAGTCCCACCATCGCCTGGTCGAGCGTGTCGCCGTCGACGCCGGCGATCTGCAGCTTGCGGCGGGTGAGCCTGGTCGACGTGCCGCGCCGGTGCAGCGCGCGCGCCTTGGTCTGGGCGAACGCCTTGTCGTCGATCACCCCGGCATCGACGAACTTGGCGACGACGGCCTCGATGGCCTGCTTCACGTTCTCCATCACCGGCGCCTCTAGCATCTGGGCCCTGCGCACGCGCCGGTTCAACACACGGCGCAGGCCCTCGGCCGTGCTGGGATAGCGCTCAAGGTAGAACGCGGCGGCGTTCTGCAGGTATTTGGCGGTGATCGGACGCGCCGTTCGCTTCACCGACGCCCTCTTTACGGCCGGTAGCCGAAGCTGCGCGGGCCGGGCTTGCGCATCGGTGCGGCAAGATTGGCGAACTCGCACAGGAGCGGCCGCGTATCGCGCGGGTCGATGATTTCCTCGACGCCGAAACGTTCGGCAGTACGGAACGGCGAGCGCACCTTGTTGAGCCTGGCCTCGATGGCGGCCAGGTGGGCGGCCGGATCGGGTGAGGCGGCGAGCTCGGCCTTGTAGGCGGCCTCGATGCCGCCCTCGAGCGGCAGCGAGCCCCAGTCGCCCGAGGGCCAGGCGTAACGGAAGTTGTACTTCTGCCAGTTCTGATGCCCTGCGCCCGCCACACCGAACGACTTCCGCATCAGGATCGAGCACCATGGCGCCTTCGATTGATAGATCGCCGCCAGGGCGCGCGCGCCGTGCCGGATGGTGCCGGCCTTCTCACCGGCGACGCCGATCACGAAGCCCGGGATGTCGACGAAATGCACGACCGGCAAATGGAACGTTTCGGCGAAGTCGACGAAGCGGATGACCTTGTGGCTGGCGTCGGCCGTCCAGCCGCCGCCATAGACGAAGGGATCGCTTGCCAGCACCGCCACCGGCCAGCCATCGAGCCGCGCCAGGCCGGTGACGACCGAGCGGCCCCATTGCTTGCCGATCTCGAAGAACGAGCCGCGATCGACGCAGGCTTCGACGATCGGCCGGATGCGATAGACCTTGCGCCGGTCGCGCGGGATGGCGTCGAGCAGGGAGGCGTCGCGGCGGGCGGCATCGTCGTTGGTCGGCGCCCGCTCGCCGAGACCATCGATCGAGGAGGGCAGGTAGGAAAGGAATCGCCGGGTCCGCGCAAAGGCTTCGTCCTCGCTCTCGACCTCGTCGTCGACGGCGCCGTTTTTGGCATGGATCTCCGTGCCGCCCAGCTCTTCCTTGGTGACATGCTCGCCCAGTCGCGCCACCACCGGCGGACCGGCCACGAACATCTGCGAGATGCCCTTCACCATCAGCGAATAGTGCGAGGTCACCAGGCGCGCCGAACCGAGGCCGGCCACGGAGCCCAGCCCCAGCGCCACCACCGGCACCTTGGCGAGATTGTCGACGACGTGCTCCCACGCCGGATTACGCGGCACATAGGTGAAGCCGCTCGTTTCGTAGGTCTTGACCGATCCGCCGCCGCCGGTGCCGTCGACCAGGCGGACCATCGGGATGCCGAGCTCGCCCGCCATCTGCTCCGACAGCATCTGCTTTTCCCAGATCGAGGCGTCGGCGGCACCGCCGCGCACCGTGAAGTCGTCGCCGCCGACCGACACGGTGCGGCCGTCGATACGGCCGCGGCCCATCACGAAGTTGGATGCCATGAAGTCCGTGAGCTGGCCCTGCTCGCCGTACTGAGCCTTGCCGGCGATGGCGCCGATCTCGTGGAAGGAGCCCGGATCGAGCAGGCGTTCGATGCGCTCGCGCACCGTGAGCTTGCCGCCGTCATGCTGGCGCTTGATCTTGTCGGGCCCGCCCATGCGGCGCGCCATCTCCTCGCGCCGCCGCAGTTCATCGATCTCGGGTTGCCAGCTCATCGTTAGCCTCGCAGAGGGAGTCCCACCATCTTTTGCAGTTCGTCGATCGCCGTGTCGGGGTCGCCGACCTTTATCGTGCGCATGCCCATGGCGCGCGCCGGCTTCAGGTTGACGCCGAGATCGTCGAGATAGACGCAGCGCTCGGGCGGCACGCCCAAAAGGTCGCAGGCATGGCGATAGATGCGCGGATCGGGCTTGCGATAGCCGACCTTGCTCGATTCAACGACATGCTCGAACAGCGCCATGATCTCGGCCACGGCCTGAGCTTTCTCCGGGCTGCGCGCCATGCCGGGTCCCTCGCCCGACTTCATGTTGTTGGTGATGCAGGCGACCCGGAACGCCGTCTTGCAGCGGCGCAGCGCCTCGACCATCTGCGGCCGAATGTCGCCGCTTAGTGACTGCAAAATCCTCCAGCCGTCGAGCGTGTGTCCCTGCTGACGGGCTTCCTCTTCGAACAGCGCAACGAAGCTTTCGAGGGAAACCTCGCTTCGTTCCATCTTGGCCCAGGCATTAGCGTCGGGATTGCGCGCATTGAGGCCACGGACGAAATCTTTGGGAAGTCCGGCCTCCGCCTCGTAGCGATTGAAGGCCTCGAAGGGGCTGCTGAGGATGACCCCGCCAAAGTCCCACAGCACGGCGAGGGGGGTTTTTGCATGGCTCGTATTCATGGTGGTGCGACGGTGTTTACCTTGTTCCTGCCCTAGTCGGCCCTTATTTCACGCCCTCCATAGGCGACAGGTCGGCCATTGGCCACCATCCGCCGTTACACCGGATAGGAATACGCAAATGAGCGAAGCAGCGGTTCTCCCGCGCGGCAGCGCAGTGGCACACTCAAGTGAGGTACAAATGGTCGAGACAGGCCGTTCTGACGGACGCAATCGACGCGCCGCCGAGACGCGCCGCAAGATCATTGCGGCTGCCAAGGAGATGATCGCCGAGACCAGCACGGCGCCGACGGTGGTCGCGGTCGCCAAGCGGGCCGACGTGTCGGTCCGGTCGGTTTTCCAGCATTTTGGCGACGTAGAGTCACTTTTCGTAACTGTCGTGGACAGTGTGCGCGGTGACCTCGTGGTGCCGCCGCCGACGTCGAGCAGCCGGCCCCTGTCAGACCGCATTGCCGAGGTGGTCGACAATCTGGCGCAGGTCTTCGACAAGATCGTGCCCCTGCGCGTCGCCGCCGGGCAGTTCGTCAATCATCCGGCGCTCACCGAGCGCGGCATGACCGCGAAGAACCAGTTGCGGCAGGCCACTTTTGAAGCGTTCGCCCCGGAGTTCGCCGCCTTGGGCGAGCCGGCTCGCGAGGAGCTGGCCGACGCCATCGGGGCGGCGCTGTCGCTGGAAGCCTGGATCGTGCTGCGTCGTCGCGACGGGCTGAGCTTCGAGCGCGCCACCGCTGTCTGGCGCCGGACGCTGACGGCACTGCTCGCCTACCGCTTCGACGCCGCGGCGGCCGAGTAGGTTTTTCAGCCGGTCGCCAATTGACTTGGCGTTTGCGATCAGTGACTTAAGGGCCCGCAAAAGACGGCTTACTGACCAGGCACCATCGACAAATGGCGACCAGCCAGCTTCACGAGGACTTTTCGCGCGAAGAGCATGTCAAAGCCGGTAGCGACCGCGGCTTTGGCTTGGTCTTCGCCGGCTTCTTCGCGCTTGTCAGCGCGTTGTCGTGGTGGCGTGGCCATACCGGCTGGCACTGGACCTTGCCGCTGGCGATCGTCTTCCTGGTCGTGGCCTTCACTTTTCCGAAGGTCCTCAATCCCCTCAACAGGCTGTGGCTGAAATTCGGCCTGCTGCTCTACAAGGTCATGAACCCCATCGTCCTGGGGTTGCTTTTCTTCGTGACCATCATGCCGATCGGCCTCGTCATGCGCGCCATGGGCAAGGACTTCCTGCGCCTGCGTCTCGATCCCTCGGCCAAGAGCTACTGGATCGATCGCACGCCGCCGGGGCCGCCGCCGCAATCCATGAAAAACCAATTCTGATCCTGAAAGGACCGGCTATGGGCTCCATCATCGTCGAACTCTGGGCCTTCATGCGGGAGCGCAAGAAGTTCTGGCTGTTGCCGATCCTGATCATGATGGTGATCTTCGGCGGCCTGATCGTGCTGACCAAGGGCTCGGCCATCGCACCGTTCATCTACACGCTGTTCTAGAAGGAGCGTTGCCGTTCCATGCGCGTGCTCGGGATCTCGGCTTTCTACCATGACAGCGCCGCCGCGCTGATCGAGGACGGCCATCTCGTGGGGGCCGCCCAGGAGGAACGCTTCACCCGCAAGAAGCACGATTCGGGCTTCCCGCAGAACGCCGTGCAGTACTGCCTCGACGCGGCCGGGATCAAGCTGGGCGACGTCGACTACGTCGCCTTCTACGACAAGCCGTTCCTGAAGTTCGAGCGCCTGCTCGAGACCTATCTCGCCTACGCACCGCGCGGCTTCAACTCGTTCCGCATGGCCATGCCGCTGTGGCTGAAGGAGAAGCTGTTCCAGAAGACGCTGCTGCGCGACGAGATGAAGCGCTGGCAGCCCGACTTCGACTGGCACAAGCGCCTGCTGTTCGGCGAGCATCACCAGAGCCACGCCGCCTCGGCCTTCTTTCCCTCGCCCTACGAAGAGGCCGCCGTGCTGTGCATGGACGGCGTCGGCGAATGGGCGACCACGTCGCTGGGCTGGGGCCAGGGCAACAAGCTCGAGATGCTGAAGGAGATCCACTTCCCGCATTCGCTGGGCCTGCTCTATTCGGCCTTCACCTACTACACGGGCTTCAAGGTCAATTCCGGCGAGTACAAGGTCATGGGCCTGGCGCCCTATGGCGAGCCCAAGTTCAAGGACACGATCTTGAGCAACATCGTCGACCTCAAGGAGGACGGCACCTTCCGGCTCGACCAGAGCTACTTCGACTATTGTACCGGGCTGCGCATGACGAACGAGAAGTTCGGCGCGCTGTTCGGCGGCAAGGCGCGCAAGCCCGAAGAGCTTCTGACCCAGCACCACATGGACCTGGCCGCCTCGGTGCAGGCCGTCACCGAGGAGATCGTGATCCGGCTGGCGCGCTCGGTGAAGAAAGAGACCGGTGCCAAGAACATCTGCCTGGCGGGCGGCGTGGCGCTGAACTGCGTCGCCAACGGCAAGCTCCTGCGCGAGAACCTGTTCGACGGCATCTGGGTGCAGCCGGCGGCCGGCGATGCCGGCGGCGCGGTCGGTGCGGCCTTCGCGGCCTATCACGGCTATCTCGGCCAGTCGCGCCAGCTCAACGGCCATCTCGACGGCATGGCGGGCTCCTATCTCGGCCCGGAATATTCCGACGACGAGATCGCCCAGCGCCTGACCGCGGCGGGTGCCAAATTCACGCGCCTCGCGCGCGAGCAGACCATCGAGCAGACCGCGCAGGCGCTGGCCGACGAGAAGGCCGTGGGCTGGATGCAGGGCCGCATGGAGTTCGGCCCGCGCTCGCTGGGCGCCCGCTCGATCCTGGGCGACGCGCGTTCGCCCTCGATGCAGAAGACGCTGAACCTCAAGGTGAAGTACCGCGAGTCCTTCCGGCCCTTCGCGCCGGCGGTGCTGCGCGAGGATGTCGGCCAGTATTTCGACATCAAGACCGACAGTCCCTACATGCTGATGGTGGCGCCGGTGAACGAGGATCGCCGCCGCGCCATGAGCGAGGCGGAGGAGGCGCTGTTCGGCATCGACAAGCTGAACGTGCCGCGCTCGGACATTCCGGCGGTGACCCACGTCGACTACTCGGCGCGCATCCAGACGGTGCACAAGGAGACCAACGCGGCCTTCCACGATCTTCTCGAGTCGTTCAAGGCCAAGACCGGCTACTCGGTGGTGGTGAACACCTCGTTCAACGTGCGCGGCGAGCCGATCGTGTGCACGCCGGAGGACGCCTTCCGCTGCTTCATGGGCAGCGAGATCGAGGTGCTGGTGGTCGGCAACTGCTTCCTGAAAAAGGAAGACCAGGATCCGGCGCTCAAGCTCGACTACAAGAACGCCTTCGAGCTGGACTAGGATCATGATCTTGCGGACCGCGGGCCTCTGGCCCGCTCATGAGCGCGCGGGACGCGCGCGGTCCGGAAGATCATGAGAGCCGTCGTCTGCGATCGCCTCGGCGATCCGTCGGTCCTCAAGATCGAGGAACGGCCGATCCCCGAACCCGGGCCGGCCGACATTCTGATCAAGGTCGGCGCCGCCTCGGTCAATTTTCCTGACGTTTTGATGCTGTCCGCCGGCTATCAGCACAAGCCGGAGCTGCCGTTCATTCCCGGCATGGAAGGCGCGGGCACGATCGCAGCCATCGGCGCCGCGGTGAAGAACTGGCGCGTCGGCGACAAGGTGATCTTTGGCGTGCGACCCGGCGCCTTCGCCGACTATGTGCGGGTGCCGGCCAGCGGCAACCTGATGCGCCTGCCGTCGGGCTGGTCGGACGCCGAGGGCGCAGCCTTTCGCGTCGGCGCGACGACCGCTTACCATTCGCTGGTCCATCGCGCGCAGCTCAAGCCGCGCGAAGTGTTGCTGGTGCACGGCGCCTCGGGCGGCGTCGGCCTGGCCGCCGTGCAGCTCGGCAAGCATCTCGGCGCGCGGGTGATCGCCACCGGCAGCGACGATGCCCGCCTCGCCGTCGTCAGCGAGAACGGCGCCGATCTGGTGGTGAACTACCGCACCGCTGATTTCGTGGCGGTGGTGAAAGCGATGACCGACGGCCATGGCGCCGACGTGGTCTACGATCCGGTGGGCGGCGAGGTCCTGGAGAAGTCCATGCGCGCCGCGGCCTACGGCGCGCGGCTGCTGGTCGTGGGTTTCACGTCAGGCGGTCCGACCAGGATCATGTCCAACCATGTGTTGATCAAGGGCCTGTCGATCCTGGGCGTGCGCGCCGGCGAGACCGTGCGGCGCCTGTCGCCCGAGCTCGGCCAGGATTATGCCGACGAACTGCCGCGCCTGGCGGCGCTCGGCGTCATGCGCCCGCACATCTCGCACCGCTTCCCGATGGAACGCGCCGCCGATGCCTTCCGCGTGCTGATCGACCGCAAGGTCGTCGGCAAGGCGGTGATCGAGATGACAGCGCGTTAACGCGAAAACAGGATCGTCACCTTGCGATCCTTCTCCTGGGCATCGAGATTGCCCAGGCTCAAGTTGCCGAACGCCTCGGGGTCGGCGGCAATGACGATATCCTTGGCCGGGATGCCGGCACCGACCAGCTCGGCGGCGACGGCCTTTGAGCGGGCGCGCGCCAGCTGCTCGTTCAATGCCTTGTCGCCCAGCTTGTCGGTATGGCCGATCACGCAGATCGAGGTGACCTGGCGCGCCTTGGCGGTAACGGCCGCTTCAGCGATCTTGTTCCTGTTGTCGCCGCGCACCTGGGCACTGCCGAGATCGAACAGCACCCACACCGCCTGCGGCTGGCTGGCGCCGCCGCCGTGCGCGCAATTGCCGACGGTTTGTGCAAAGGACGGAGTCGCGGCGAACAGCATGCCGGTCGCGAGCAGGGCACCGAGCCTGGTCATTTGAGATCCCCTTTCAACGCCATCTCGACGAACGGCAGGCGGTCGTTGCCGAAGAACATCATGTCGCCCACGAAGCTCGTCGGGGCACCGAACACGCCGCGGGCAACCGCTTCGTCCGTCGTGGCCTTCAGCCGGTTCTTGACGTCCTGCTCCTGGATGCGGTTGCCGACCTTGCGCGCGTCGAGGCCGGCCTCGGTGAGCACCTTCGCCACCTCGGCCATGTCGTTGAGGTTGCGACCGTCGACCCACATCGCCTTGTAGACGGCCGGATGGTAGTGCTCGAAGCTACCGTCGATCTGCGCCGCCGCGGCGCCGCGCATCAAGGCAAGCGTGTTCACCGGAAAGAACGGGTTGCGGTTGAACGGCACGCCGTAATGCTTGGCCCACATCGGCAGGTCGAAGCTGCTCCATTTCGATTTCAGTTCCACCGCCATCGGCGAGGCGTTGCCGGTCGCCTTGAAGACGCCGCCCAGCAGCATCGGCTTGCGCACCAGCGCCGCACCGGCACGCTTGGCGATGGCCTCGACCTGGGTGTCGGCCAGATAGGAATAGGGGCTGCCGTAGTCGTAATAGAATTCCAGGGTGCGGGCCATTTCGTCCCTCCGTGCTTGCTGCGAGCCTGCGCCGCTTCTAGCCTCGCCTCAAGAAAGATTGGGAAGGAACGAATGGGTCGGGTTGCAGGCAAGGTGGTGCTGGTGAGCGGCGCTGGATCGGGCATCGGCCGCGCCACGGCCAAGCTGCTCGCCCAGGAAGGCGCGACGGTGATCGTCACCGACATCAATCGCCCAGGCGGACTCGAGACCGTGCAGCAGATCGGCGGCAAGGCACGTTTCGAGGAGCACGACGCGTCGCGCGAAGCCGATTGGAAACGCATCATCGACGGCATCCTGGAGCGCGAAGGCAAGCTGAACGGGCTGGTCAACAATGCCGGCATCTCGGGACCCTTTCCCGCGACGTTCGAGACGGAGACGCTGGAGCAATGGAGGCGCATGCTGTCGGTCAACGTCGAAGGCGTGTTCCTGGGCTGCAAGTACGGCGTGCCGGCGCTGCGGCAATCCGGCGGCGGCTCGATCGTGAACACCTCGTCGCTGGCGGCCTTCCTGGGCACACCCGACCTCTCGGCCTACGGCGCCAGCAAGGGCGCGGTGCGGCAGTTTACCAAGACAGTGGCCATCGACTGCGCGCGCAAGGGCTACAAGGTTCGCTGCAATTCGGTCCATCCGGGCGTCATCCTGACGCCCATGGGCAATGCCGTGATGCCCAACGACAAGGCGCGGGAACGCACTCGAAAACGCATCCCGATCGGCGATTTCGGCGCGCCCGAGGACATCGCCTATGGCATCCTCTACCTGGTTTCCGACGAGTCACGCTTCGTTACCGGCACCGAGCTGGTGATCGATGGAGGAATGAACGCAATCTAGGAACGGAGAGGGCGATGCGACACGCCGACCAAGTAGCGTATCTCGAGCGTATGCTGCACATGGTGCGTACGAACACGCGGGACGACGGTCCCGGTGTCAGCCATACCTCGGTCGAGGAGTATTACGATCCCGCGCGCTTCAAGCGCGAGGTCGACCTGTTGTTCCGCCACCATCCCATCGTCGTCGCCTTCTCGGGCCAAGTGCGCAAACCCGGCGATTTCGTCGTCCATAACGATACCGGCCAGCCGATCCTGGTGACGCGCGGCACCGACGGCGTACTGCGGGCGTTCTTGAATGTCTGCCGACACCGCAGCGCCAGCGTCGAAGTGAAGCCTTGCGGTTCGAACAAGCGCGCCTTCGTCTGTCCCTATCACGGCTGGAGCTACGATCTCACCGGCCGCCTGGTCGGCATCACCGACGGCGCAGCCTTCGGCGACATCGACAAGAGCAAGCACGGCCTGCGCCGCCTCAAGCTGGCGGAGAAGTACGGCCTGATCTGGGTCGTGCCGACGGCACTGGAGGACGGCGAGGAGGCGAGCCTCGACATCGATCCCTATCTCGGCGCGCTCCAGGTCGACCTGTCAGGCTGGGACATGCAGGGCTGGGAGCTGCACAGCTCGGAGCCGGTGCGGCCGCGCATGAACTGGAAGCTGGTGATCGACACCTTCCTCGAGCTCTATCACTTCCGCTACCTGCATCCCGGCACCGTCTATCCGCTGTTCCTCGACAATATCGCGACCTACGAGCGGATAGACCGCCACCTCCGCATGGCGGCCGCCAAGCGCACCCTCACCGAGCTCGAGGGCCAGCCCAAGGAGGCGTGGCGCATCCTCGACCATGCCATCGTGCTCTATCAGCTCTTCCCCAACACGGTGCTGACCTACACCCAGGATCATTGCGGCGTATTCACCAGCTTCCCGGTGTCGCCCGACGAGTCGGTGATGCAGTTCTCCGTGCTGGTCAGTCCGGAGGAGAAAGCGAAAAAGCCGGAGAGCTACTGGAAGGCCAATGTCGACCTCTTTGCGATAGCCCTCAGCGAGGACTTCGCCATTGGCGAGTCGATCCAGCGCAACTTCCCGACCGGCGCCAACAGCCGGCAGACGTTCGGCAAGTTCGAAAAGGCGCTGGGTTGGTACCACAAGGAAGTGGCGGACGCGGTCGCGCCCTAATTCTCCGCCCCCGTCATACGGGGGAGGGTAGGGAGGGGGCGAGCAGGGCGATGATCGTCGAAGATTTCAGATCTGAAATGAGAGGGACCTCGACTGAGGCTTTCCCCCTCCGGCCCTTCGGGCCACCTCCCCCGTAAGACGGGGGAGGCTAAGGCGTCCCCTTACTTGATCGTCACCTGGAGCGTCGTCTTCTCGCCGTCGGTGATGGTGAGCTCGCGGAAGCCCAGCAGTTTCAGCAGGTCGAAGAAGGTGGCGTCCTCGGCCACCGTGCGCTCCTGGAAGAACGGCGACAGGCGGGACATGGTCGTCATGTTGGCGAGCAGCGCGCGCATGCGATAGATCGTGTTGAGCTCGCCCTGCTGCATGCCGACGATGATCAGGCGGTCGGCCTTCTCGCCCTTGGCGAACACGGCGTAGGGCACGCGATAGGCCGACTGGATGGTGCCCTGCGACACCACGGTCACGAACTGGATGCGCTGGGCCCGCTCGGCGCCGGCGATGGTCTGCATGCTCGATTCGAAGGTCTCGGTCGCAGTCGGCTTGGGATAGTAGTAGCCGATGTAGCGGTCCTCGCCTGCGGCCTTGGGCGCCGCTGCCGGTGCCGTCGCTGCCGCTTTTGCGGGTTGCTGCTGCGCGGTGGCCGACACGGCGGCCGTCATCAGGGCAATAGCCAGGCAGGCCGCGAACTTCTTCACCATTTCTCCGTCTCCCCGAGATGCTTCGGACTAGAACAAGGTATAGCCGCCATCGATAACGAAGTCGCGCCCCGTCGTATAGCCGGTCGCGCCGCTCGCCAGATAGACCGCAATCGGCCCGAAATCGGCGCCGACGCCCCAGCGCCGCTCGGGGATGCGCGGCATCACGTTGCCGGCGAATTTCTCGTTGCCGAAGGCGTTGGCGGTCATCTCGGTCTCGATCCAGCCCGGCAGGATCGAATTGGCGGTAATCTTGTAGCGCGCCAGCTCGACGGCGAGCGCGCGCACCATGGCGGTGACTCCGCCCTTGCTGGCGCCGTAGTGGCTCGAGCGAGCCGCGCCCTCGATGGCCGCGGTGCTGGCCATCGCCACCAGCGAGCCGCCTTTGCCGCGCTCGACCATATGCTTTGCTGCGGCGCGAAAGGTGAAGAACACGCCGTCGAGATTGACCCGCATCACGCGGCGCCATTCCTCGTAGTCCATCTCCAGGATCGAGCCCTTGCCGCGGCCCGAGACGCCGGAGTTGGCGACGCAGTTGTCGACATGGCCCATCACCTTCAGCGTCTCGGCGAAGGCGGCCTGGACCTGCTTCTCCTCGCCGACATCGACGATCTGGCTATGGACCTTGTGGCCGTGGCGCTTCAGCTTCTCTGCGGCGGCGTCGTTCTTCTTGGGGTTGGTGCCCCAGATGCAGACGTCGGCGCCGGACTCGGCCAGCGCATCGGCCATACCGAAGCCGATGCCGCCATTGCCGCCGGTGATCAGCGACACCTTGCCGCTGAGATCGAAGCCCTTGTAGGCCATGGCCGTTCCCCCTCTGTGACCTTCATCCTCATATTCCTCTCCCCCTTGGGGGAGAGGTTAGGTGAGGGGGACCAGAAAGCTGTGCGCAACCCCCTCACCCAGCCTCTCCCCCTAGCGGGGGAGAGGAGAATGAAGGAGGAAGAGCACGAAACGGCGCGCTAGTTCAACTTGTCGGTTTCGACCAGCACAATCTCGGCGTCTTCGACCGCCTTGATCTCGATCTCGTCCTGGTCGACCACGGCCACGCCGTCGCGGGCGTTGGCGGTGACCGGCTTTCCGTCGCTGCCCAAAACCTCGATCTTGCCCTTGGCCGGTACGAGATAGGCGGGCTTGCCGTCGAGCTTCTGGCGGATCGTCTGGCCTGCCTTGAGCGTGCCGGCATAGAGCGCGCCGTCGGCGTAAAGCGGGATCGCGCCGTCATGGCCGCGACCCGAAGCCAGCGGCGCCAGCTTGCCGTCGCGCGCGTCGGCGGGAAACTGCACCGTCTCCCAGCGCGCCGGCACGCCCTCCTTGTTGGGCAGGATCCAGATCTGGAACAGCTCGGTCTCGGCGTTCTCCTTGTTGTACTCGGCGTGCTGGATGCCGTTGCCCGCGCTCATCACCTGGATCTGGCCCGCCTCGGTGCGGCCCTGGTTGCCGAGATGGTCCTGATGCGTGATCGCGCCTTTGATGACGTAGGTCACGATCTCCATGTCGCGGTGGGGATGCGGCGGGAAGCCCGAGTTGGGCGCGATGCGGTCGTTGTTCCACACGCGCAGTGCGCCCCAGTGCACGCGCTTGGGATCGCGGTATTCGGCGAAGCTGAAATGGAAGTTGGCGTTGAGCCAGCCGTGGTTGGACTTGCCCAACTTGTCGAAAGGTCTGAGTTCGATCATGGGATTACCTCTTGCCGCCAAAATGGCGCTGCGGCGTTCGGGATCAAGTTTCCGATTGGTAACGGCTCACTCGCCGGCGAGCGCGTCCTTGTCGTGAACCCAGGTCGCGAATTTGTCGGCGGGCATCGGCCGGCTGAAATAATAGCCTTGGAACAGCTCGCAGCCGAGCATCTGCATGCACGTCAAGTCGGCCTCGACTTCGACGCCCTCGGCGAGCACGGCGATGCCCAGGCCCTTGGCCAGCTCGATCAGCGCCCGGCAGATCGCCTGGCTCTCGCGCGAGGCGTCGACGCCGTGCACGAATTCCCGGTCGATCTTCATCGTGTCGAACGGCAGATCCTTGAGCTGGCTCATGGTCGAATAGCCGGTGCCGAAATCGTCGATCGCCACCGTGACGCCGAGCGCCCGCAGGTCGTGAAAGACGCGGGCGGCCTTGTCGCGGTTGCCCATCACGGCGGTCTCGGTCATCTCGACCTCCAGCCGATCCCACGCGACCCCATGCGCATCGAGGGCGTCGCCGATATTGCGGCTGAGCCGGGGATCGGCGAATTGCGCGGCCGAGAGATTGACCGCCAGCCGCAGCGCCGGCATCCCGGCCTCGTCCCACAGCCGCAGCTGGTGGCAGCCATTGCGCAACACCCAACGACCGATGTCGTTCATCAGTTCGCTCTGCTCGGCCACCGGCATGAAGACGCCCGGCATGACCAGGCCGCGCGTCGGATGGTTCCAGCGAATCAGCGCCTCGGCGCCGACGATTCGCCGCGGCGCGGCGCCCTGCGGCGCCTGCATCACCGGCTGGAAATGCAGCGACAGTTCGTCGTGATCCAAAGCCTGGCGCAGCTCGTGCTCGATCAGGAGTCGCTCGCGTGCCGCCTCCTGGGCGGCAGGCGAGAAGAAGCCCGGCACCGCCTGGGCGGCCGGCGGCACCGCGGCCAGCGCGGCATTGAGCAGCGCATCGGCGTCCGTCGCATCGTCCGGCGCCAGGGCCACGCCGGTGGCGAGATCCGGCAGCAACGTCATCTCGCCGAAGCTCAGCCTCGGCCGCAGTTCGTCGAGCACGCGCTCGATCTTCACTGGCAGTATCAGGTCCATGTCCGTCTCATCGCCCTCCAGCACGAAGGCGAAGCGGCCGGCCTCCAGCCGCGCCACCATCTGGCCAGCCCCCGCTGCGCCAACCAGCCGCTCGCCCAACAGCCGCAGTCCCGCGTCGGAGCCGGCCAGACCGAAGCCCGTGGCGAGGTCCTCGAAGTTGCGCAGCGTGACGATGCACAACGCCAGCCGTTCTTGCCTGGCCAGTCGCCGCGCCAGCACCTCCAGAAGGTGTTCGCGATTGGGCAAGCCGGTGAGCTGGTCGTGATGTGCCAATTGCTTGAATGTGGCCTCGAGCCGGGTCAGCGTCTCGACGGTGTCGGCCATCAGCGTGCCGGCGTCGTCGGTGAAGCCGATCGGCAAGGCGGGGACACTGTGATCGACGGCGTAGCGGCGCAGGCCTCGCGCCGTCATCAGGATAGGCTGCAGAAGCTCGTTCAGCGCCACGAGCGTGAGGGCTGTTCCGACCAAGGTGGCGACCAGCGCAACGCCGATGACCCAAAGCGCCTCGGAGAGGCTTGGCGCGCTCACCAGCGCATACCAGGCGATGAGTGCCAGCAGCGGGATATGCGTGCCCAGAAAGGCGACCAGCATGATCTTGTTGCGGTAGCTGAGCGGCACGGTTCGGGCGAAGAGGCTGTAAAGGCCAAGTCCCACGGTCGGCCGCTGCTCGGCGAACAGCGTCATCGTGACCCCCTTTCGCGGTGTGTCGGCTGATCGGGCACACCACCCGTCAATTGAGTTACGCGCGACGAGCAGAAAGGATGCAATATCGATGCAAGTATCTGGTTCAACTCCGCCGGGCAGCCTTCGCTGATGGAAATTACAACCGCTCCTGTGCCGCCACCCCGCACTGGAACGAGGTCACTTTATGTCGATCCAGGCCGGCGCATGATCGCTCGCGCCCTTCTCACCGCGCACTGCGCGGTCGACGCCGCCTTTTCTCAACCGATGCTCAAGCGCCGGCGCGAGGAGAAGATGATCGATGCGCAGCCCCGCGTCGCGCTCCCAACGCCGTCGTTTGTAGTCCCAGAAAGTGTACATCGGCTTGTCGGGGTGAAGCGTGCGCAGCGCGTCCGTCCAGCCTTGGTCGAGCAGCTTGCGATAGGCGGCGCGGGTTTCCGGCTGGACCAGCGCGTCGTCCTTCCATGAGGTCATCGAATAGATGTCGAAGTCCGTGGGCACCGCATTGTAGTCACCGGCCAGTACGACGGGCGCGCCGCTTTTCAGGAGCTTTCTGGCGTGATCCTGCAGGCGACGGAACCAGGCGAGCTTGTAGGCAAATTTTGGTCCCGGGCGGGGATTGCCGTTGGGCAGATAAAGACAGCCGATGACGAGACCGTCGACCGCCGCCTCGATGTATCGGCTTTGCGTGTCGGCGTGATCGCCCGGCAGGGATTTGCGGATGAGCACGGGCGTCGCCCGCCGGGCCAGGATGGCGACGCCGTTCCAGGTTTTCTGGCCGCGCCACACCGCGCCGTAGCCCGCCCGGCTGAGCTCGGCCTCGGGAAAGGCGTCGTCAGCCGCCTTCAGTTCCTGCAGACAGATCACGTCGGGCCGGGCGCGCTTGAGCCAGGCAAGCAGGTTGGGCAGCCGCCGGTTGACGTTGTTGATGTTGTAGGTGGCGATCTTCATGCGGGATTGAAAAAGCAAAAGGCCCGGCTGCCATCGCAGCCGGGCCTCGCTCTATCAGTTCGGGCTGGGATTACCAAAAGCGGCGCGAACCCCAGAACACGACCAGGGTGTTCTCGTCGCGATGACGCCCGCCGAGCGAGGCGGCGCCACAGGCGGCCGCGCAGCCGATCGCCAAGGTCGCGGCCGCCAGGAACGCAGCGATGAGCGTGGCCTTGCGCGCGTGCTCGGCCGCGTCGACACGCTTCTCGGCATCGGCCTGCGGCATGCCGGTCTGCTGCATGACGAGTTGCACCAGGTGCGACGCGCGCCGAATGTGCAACTGGCCGGAAGATCGCCCCTTGCCCTGCTGGAGAGAGTGATTGACTGATCCGGATTGCTCGTCAAAATTGCATCTCAATCAGGGGGCACGAAATGCGGCAGACGATCCTGTCCGTTGTCTTGGACGTGGAGCCGCAGAGCGCCAGGCGCCTTTCGGGTCTCATCGAGGAATTCAAGAAAGACCAGGAACCGCCAGGGGCGGCGGAGTCGTACAGCGCACTGAAGCAAGGCGTGCCCGCGCTCCATTTCATGTCGATGTCGGTGTTCGAGAGTCCGAGCTACGATCCCATCTTCGTGATCGAGGCGAATTTCGACGGGCCGCCGGGCCCCTTCTGGGCCCAGATGGAAGCAGCCTTCGGCGTCCAGCTTCGGCCGATGCTGCGCTGCTGCAAGCGTCCCGCGGATGGCGACGGCCTGACCTACGACGCGGTCACCAAGCCCTTTTCGCGCTATCCGCTCGCGCCTTACCTCGAAAAGAGGACGCTGCGCCCCAGCGTCTTCCATCAGGGCAATCGCGGCCTCGATCGGGACCGCATCCTTGCCGAAGGCGAGCTCTTCCTGGCGACCCGGGCTGCGCTGGCGCGACCCAGCCCGACCGACCCCAATCCCTATCGCGGCATCACGGCCGCGGAGATTCATCGCAAGCTGCGCGCGGAGCTGCGCGGCCGTTTCCCCTGGTTGGCGCAGCCTGCGCCGGCCCGGATTTCCGGGCTCGAACGGTTGGCGGATTGGGGCCAGCTTGTCGTCTTCGCCTTTTTCGCCCTGTTTTGCCTCTCCCTCCCGGGCATGGCGCTGGCGCCGATGACGCCGGCCGGCCGGTACATCGTCGCGTTGGTGATCGCGGTGGTCGTGTTGGCGATCCTGCTGGCCCGGCGGCGAGCGGTTGTACCGGGCGGCGCCGTACCGACCCGGCCGCGCCGCCTCGCCCTGCCAAACCTGTCGACCACGACCATCGTCGCCGGGGTGCTCGTCGTGGTGGCCTACCTCGTCATCGCTTCTGTGATCGGCGTCGGCGTCGCCGTGCTGATGACCGGCCTGGATGTCGACGACTCCCTGCGGCTGTCCATCAAGGTCGTGGGGCTCGGCTTCTTGAGCGGCGTCTTCTTCATGGCCCCGGTGGTCGTGCTGTGGCTGCGCTGGCTCGAGCGGCGCGATTCCTCGCAGGATGCGCCGCTGGTCGACGAGCGCCTGCTGGGCGAGATGGCGCGCCGGGAGGATTGGATCCCGCAAAACCACATGGGCAGCGTGGTGCTGGTCAAACCCGGCATCCTGCGCACGGCGCTGTTTCGCGTCGGTCACCGCGGCCTGGGCCTGTTGCTGCGGGTCCTCGCGACCGACGGTTACCTCGGCAGCATGCGCACGGTTCACTTCGCCCACTGGGCTTTCGTGAACAATGGCAGCCGCCTGATGTTCTTCAGCAACTTCGACCATAGCTGGGAAAGCTATCTCGACGATTTCATCGAGAAGGCGCACATGGGTCTCACCCTGGCGTGGGGCAGCGACGTCGGTTTCCCGCCGACCCGCTTCCTCGTGCTCGACGGCGCGAGCCAGGGTCGGAAGTTCAAGGCGTGGGCCCGCCATTCGATGGCGGTGAGCCGCTTCTGGTACAGCGCCTACCGTGATTTCACGGTCGACCAGATCGAGCGCAATGCCCGCATCGCCTGTGGCCTGCGGAAGGAAACGATGAGCGAGCAGGAGGCAGAGGCATGGGCGCGGGATCTGTGATCGGTCGAACGCCTGATCAACTTCCGGCGCAACGGCCGAGCTGGAAGCTGAAGCCGCCGCACGATGTGCAGACGCAGGGCATCGTCGTCAGTGGATTTTCGGATCTTCCGGCGGCCAAGGCATTGTTCCTGATGTGCGACTGGCCGGAGAACGGTCCCGGCGCCGGTATCGTCGCGGGCAAGGGCGCGTGGCTAAAAGCCCTTGCCGCGGTTGCGCCCATCACCGACAGCGACGGCAAGGACGCGCGCGCCGCCTCCATCGCCTTCACCTGGACGGGTCTGCAGAAGTCGGGGTTGTCGGCGGAGGCGCTGGCGAGCTTTTCGCAGCCGTTTCGCGAGGGCATGTACCAGGAAGACCGGCTGCGCCGCCTGGGCGACAGGATCAAGGACGAGTGGCAGCGCCCCGTCATCGAGGGCGGGCCGCGCTGGAGCGGCAACACGCCGGTGAAGGACGATCGCACGCTCGCCGGCCCGGACAAGGGAGAGCCGCCGCGTCAGGTGATAACGCCGACGACCGTGCACGCAATGCTGCTGCTCTATGAAAAGGACGCGAAAGCCGTCCAGGACTGGGCCGATGCGGTCGAGACGGCGCTCGTGGCTCACAACGTGAAGATCGTCCACCAGCTCGCGCTCGACCTGCAGCTCGACGCCAAGGGCATCGCCCGCGAGCATTTCGGATTCGCCGACGGCCTGTCGCAGCCGATCCCGTTCGGCACCGAAGATGGCGGCAAGGACGATACGATCGCGCTCAGCAACGGCCAGCCCGCCCCGCGCGATCCGTGGCATGGCGTGCCTCTGGGCGAGATCCTGCTGGGCCATGCCAATGCCCACGCCGAAGATGCGCCCGGTCCGCTGGTGCCGGACGATCTGCTGGCCCGCACCTCGGATCTGACGCAGCAGGGGGTGCCGGAGGGCACCTTCAACTTGGGCCTCAACGGCAGCTATATGGTGGTGCGCGAGCTTCGCCAGTACGTCGGCCGGTTCTGGAAGTCGCTGGCCGACAATGCCGCCAGAATTCGCGCCCACGATCCGGCGGCGACGCATGTGACGGCCGACTGGCTGGCCGAACGGGTCGTCGGCCGCAATGTCGACGGCCATCTGCTGTGCCCGAGCGGATTCCTTCCGCCGGACGAGTACGACTTTCCGCAGAACGCCTTCGGTTTCATCGAAGCCGATCCGCACGGCCATGGCTGCCCGGTCGGCTCGCATGTGCGCCGGGCCAATCCGCGCGACAGCCTGGCCAAGGACGTGGTCTCGGCGCAGACCCTGCTCGACGCCGCCAACAATCACCGGATCCTGCGGCGTGGCCGCAAGTACGGCCCTCCGGCGGCCGACCGGCAGGTCGACGACGGCGCGGAGCGCGGCCTGCTCTTCATCTGCCTCAACGCCGACATCGCCCGCCAGTTCGAGTTCGTCCAACAGACCTGGATCCTGAACAAGAACTTCGCGACGCTGTACGACGAGACCGATCCGCTGGTCGGACCGAAAGGCGGATTCACGATCGGCGAGCAGCCGTTGCGCCGCATCGTCAATGTCGAGACCTTCATCCAGTCGGCCGGGGGTGAATATTTCTTCCTGCCGAGCCTTCCCGCCCTCAAATACCTGGCAAGCCTATGAGCATGACCACGGCGCAGGATCCGCTGC